>Ga0207929_1000543_pt1 | contig 10361 bp, 8 predicted proteins | sample NGESurdeep072012_FD_184466 | JGI IMG/M metagenome (GOLD analysis project Ga0207929, IMG submission 184466) | Arctic peat soil microbial communities from Barrow, Alaska - NGEE Surface sample 53-1 deep-072012 (SPAdes) | ecosystem: Environmental > Terrestrial > Soil > Wetlands > Peat ... | reverse complement strand
CAGGCCCAGCAGGATGTGCTCGGTCCCGATGTAGTTGTGGTTGAGCATGCGCGCTTCCTCCTGCGCAAGCACAACCACCCGGCGGGCTCGGTCGGTAAACCGTTCAAACATCGCTCATCGCTCCCTCGCTATCGAGATACCTCGATGCTATCTGTGCTCATCAATACTGACCTACGTCAATCGTCGACTGATACGTGATCGGAACAACGATGCCGTATGCCGCTGTGTTCCGTCCCGCGAACCCCCTCGGCTCGTGTTCGCCCTCGGCGTACCCCGGGCCACGTGTGGCGGCCACCGGTGAGCGGTGCCATAGTCGAAGCCGGGTCGGCACGCTGCCGACCCGGCATACATCGCCACGAGCACCGAGGAGACCAACATGGCCACGACCCGGACCGCACGAGCCCACTGGGAAGGCTCTTTGATGGAGGGGGCCGGCAAGGTCACCCTCGAGTCCTCAGGAGCCGGGACCTTTGCCGTGAGCTGGCCCTCGCGCGCCGAAGCGGCGAACGGCAAGACCAGTCCTGAGGAGCTGCTCGGTGCGGCCCACGCGACCTGCTTCTCGATGGCCCTGTCGCACGCGCTCGCCCAGGCCGGCACACCCCCGACCTCGATCGACACCTCGGCCGACGTCACCTTCCAGCCAGGCACCGGCATCACCGGAATCGTCCTGAAGGTGAGCGGCTCCGTGCCGGGCATCACCGCCGCACAGTTCGCCGAGGCCGCAGAAGGCGCGAAGGCCGGCTGCCCGGTGAGCCAGGCGCTCGCCGCCACACCGATCAGCCTCGAAGTCGGAGACTTTTCCGGCTGAGCTTCGGCTCGCCGCGCGCGTCTGCTGCAACGCTTCGGTGTTCGGGTCAGGGAAGCATCCAGGACAGGACGGGTGTCGACTGCAGATAGACGATCGCACACATGAGCACCAGGAAGCCCAGACTCCATCCGATGATCTTGCGGAAGATGTCGCCCTCCTTGCCGGACATGCCGACAGCAGCCGCGGCGATCGCCAGGTTCTGGGGCGAGATCATCTTGCCCAGCACTCCCCCGGAGGAGTTGGCTGCCGCCATCAGTGCCGGACTGATCCCGGTCTTGGTGGCCGCAGACACCTGCAACGCACCGAAGAGCGAGTTCGACGAGGTGTCCGAGCCGGTGACCGCGACGCCCAGCCAGCCCAGGATCGGGGAGAGGACCGCGAACGCAGCACCCGCGCCGGCCACCCAGGTGCCCAGCGTTGCCGTCTGGCCGGAGGAGTTCATGACGTACGCCAGGCCGAGGACCGCCATGACCGTGACGATCGCCGCGAAGAGCTGTCGATAGGTGTCGAGAAGGGCCCGGAAGGCCTTGGCCCAGGAGATGCCGATGACCGGGATCGTGATCAGTCCGGCAAACACCATCAGCGTCCCCGCCGCCGCGAGCCAGTTCAGCCTGAACGTCGGGAGGGTCGAAGGTTTGCCAGACGCGGTCTGCAGATCCAGACCCGGCCACTGGAACTCCCTCGTGGGGGCCGCGAGGGCGTCCTTGATGACCGGGATCTGGGCGAGGCTGAACACCACGATGATGATCAGGTACGGCGCGTAGGCCTTGAAGACGTCGCTGCCGCTGTCATGGTGCTGTCTGTCCCGCTCGGCCAGCTCGGCGGCTGTGGCGGCGGTGACCATTCCGATCGGGTAGCCCGATTCGCGGACTTCCTCGTCAACCTCAGCGAAAGAGCTGCCCGGCCTTGAGATACTTCGCGAGCGGTGCGACGCGCCCACCGCAGTCGCGTCGGCGCCGACCTCGGGAGCCTCCACGTAGGACTCAGCCGGTCGCCATACGCGCAGCAACAGCATCACCGACGCCGCCGCCACGAGCGAGGCGACGATGTCGGTGAGCTGGGTCGACACGAAGTTGGAGGTCACGAACTGGGCGATGGCGAACGTGATGCCAACGGTCAGCGTCGCCGGCAGAGTCGCCCGGACGCCGCGCCACCCGTCGATGAGGAAGACGAGGGCGATCGGGACGAAGAGCGCGAGCAGTGGAGTCTGCCGACCCACGATCTGCGACAGGTGGTGCTCGGGCAGCCCGGTCACCGTGGCGAGCGTGGTGATCGGCGTCGCGAGGGCACCGAAGGCCACCGGTGCCGTGTTCGCGACCAGCGCCACCACCGCGGCCTTGATCGGCTTGAATCCCAAGGCAATCAGCATGACGCTGGTGATGGCGACGGGGGTGCCGAAGCCAGCGAGCGCCTCCATCAGTGCACCGAAGCAGAAGGCGATGATGACCGCCTGGATCCGTTGGTCGTCACTGACCTTGGCGAATGACCGCCGAAGGACGTCGAAGTGACCCGTCACCACGGTCATGTTGTAGACCCAGATCGCGTTGATGACGATCCACAGGATCGGGAAGAACCCGAAGACGGCACCCTCGACGCCGGCCATGGAGGCCTGGCCGACTGGCATCGAGTACGCGACGATCGCCACGACAAGAGAGACCACCAGCGACACCAGCGCCGCCTTCCAGGCAGCCATCCGCAGGACGCCGAGCAGGACGAACAGCGTCAGCAGGGGAAGCATGGCCACGAGCGCGGTGAGCGCAAGCGATCCGGACACGGCATCGATAACTGGGCGATACATGGGTCACCTCGTCTTTGGTAGGAGTGTGGCTACGTGCTGTTCCGCGGAATCACTGGAGCGGGTTGGGGGATTGCCGTGGAAGACGCACCGAGGGTCTCGACGGAGAGACCGCGGATCGAGGCGTCGATCACCTCGATGGTGTGGGCGAGCCCGATCCGGCCGCCCCTGCGCTCGACCGATGAGGCCACCTGCATGAGGCAGCCGGGGTTGGCCGTGACGAGCATCTGGGCCTTGGTCTGCAAGACATTGGCCGCCTTGCGGTCACCGAGCTCGCGTGCGGCGACAGGGTTCAGGATGTTGTAGATACCCGCGGAACCGCAGCACAGGTCCGCGTCGGCGATCTCGCGCAGCTGCAGACCGGGTATGCCGGTCAGCAGCTCACGCGGCTGGGTGCGGACCCCCTGGGCGTGCCCGAGGTGACAGGCATCGTGGTAGGCGATCGTCATCGGAAGCGGGTGCCGGGGCGCCACGGTCCCTCTCTCGTGGAGGAACTCGGAGATGTCACGGACGCCCTCGGCGAACCTCTGGGCTCGTTCGGCATAGGCCGGATCGTCCGTCAGCAGGTCGGCATACTCCTTCATCGACGACCCGCAGCCGGCCACGTTGACCACGACCGCGTCGACCCCGGCCCGCTCGAACTCATCGATCAGCGCGCGGGCAAACCGCTGGGCCTCGGTCTCGCGGCCGTTGTGTGCAGAGAGCGCACCACAACAACCCTGGGCCGCTGGCGCGATTACGTCGAACCCCTCCGCGGCCAGGACCCGGGCCGTGGCTGCGTTGACGCCCGGGAAGAACTCGCGCTGGACACAGCCGAGCAGCATGCCCACCGTCCCGCGCCGCTCACCCTGCGCGGGAGTGCGCTCGGGCACGCGTTGCGCTCGCCCGAGCGTCGGAGCCAATGCCTCCATGGCCGCCAGGGTCGGTGAGATCCGTTGCAGCACACCGGATTTGCGCAGACGTCGCGAGAGCCCACTGCTTTGATGAAGCCGCAGCGGTCCGCGCATCAGGCGAAGCCGTCGCGGATGTGGGAAGAGCGCGAAGATCGCGCTGCGCAGCGCCCGGTCGGCCTTGGGGCGCTCGAAGCGGCGCTCCACCTGGGCCCGCGTGGCCTCGATCAGCTTGTCGTACTGCACACCGGACGGACAGGCGGTAACGCAGGCCATGCACCCGAGGCAGGCGTCGAAGTGTTCCACCATCGCGGGTGTCATCGGCTCGCCCTCGAGGCCCTCGCCCATGAGGTAGATGCGGCCGCGCGGCGAGTCCATCTCCTCGCCCCAGAGCGCGTAGGTGGGGCAGGTGGGCAGGCAGAACCCGCAGTGGACGCAGTCGGCAACCATTGCCGCCGACGGCGGCCGGTGGTCGTCGAACGCTGGCTCGCCAGAGAGCGCGGGCGCCAGGGATAGTGATGCGTCCGTGCCGAGCGTGCCGGTGGTGATCGACCCCGGTCGCCCGGTCCGGTTCGGGGGTGCCATCTAGATACCTCCGACGAAACGGCCCGGGGCGAGACGGCGCCCGGGGTCGAACTGGCGCTTGACCGCATGCATGAGCTCGAGGCCGCCCACCGGGCCCCAAACGTCGAGGTCGGCCTTGCCGTCGCCGGGAGCCTCGAGCACGACGACGGTGCCGCCGAAGGACGGCGCACGCATGCGCAGGCTTTCGACGCACCGAGCCAAGGCATGGGCGTCACCCGCGCCAGCCAGACCGACGGTGACCGCTCCCACGGCAACACTTCCGCGCAGGTGTGCGGTGAACCCGGTCTCGGCACAAACGTCGTCCAACGCCGTGAGCAGGTGCGCAAGCCCGGCGATCTCGTGGGTGAGCTTGAGCAACACCTCACCGCCCACGAGGGGTTCGGCGCCCCACCAGCCAGGTGCGTCCTCACCGGCGGTCGCGCCGGTGCCCATGAGGTCGAGCGCCGCGTTGGTGCGGCTCTCGACACCGGGTGGAATCCCTTCGAGCAGAAGGGAAAGCGTGGCGTCGCCGGTCGCGGGTCGATCCAGCTCAACGGCCGTGGGGACCAGCTGTGAGTGCACCACCTGTTGCACGAGTGCATGTATGCCGCCCGGGTGGCTGACAGCGACGCTCACCCACTGGCGCGCCTCAGGCAAGGGGTGCAGGCGAAAGGCCGCCTGAGTGATGACGGCCAGCGTGCCGAGCGACCCGGTGAGCAGCTTGCCGACGTCGTAGCCCGCGACATTCTTGACGACCTTGCCGCCGGCATGGGCGACCACACCGTCGGCGCGGACGATGGTCACCCCGATGAGAAGGTCACGGACCGGGCCGTGCAGCAGCCGGGTTGGGCCGTTCGAAGCCGTGGCGACGAGGCCTCCGACCGTGCCCCGCCGAGGGGGGTCAACGGCCAGCCACTGGCCGGATCCGGCGAGGTCGGCCTCGAGGTCGTCCAGCCGCCGGCCCGCGCCCACCACGACGATGAGGTCGCCTGCCGCGTGCTCTACGACGGTGTCCATGCGGGTGGTGTCGAGCACCAGATCGACCCGCTCGGGCCTGGCACCCCAGGTGAGCTTGGTGGCAGCACCACGCACCACGACGGCCAGATCGTTGTCGGCGGCGACCCGCATCACTGCGGCGGTCTGCTCGGTGCTGTCGGGCATCGCGACCCAGCGGGGCGGCATACGGTCCACTGCATCTGCCTCTGTAGCGACGGCGGCCTGGCCTTCCGTTGCAGCTCTGAGGTTTTCGATGATGACGTCGCCCATCAGAAGACCTCGGCGATGCCCGCGTCGGCCAATGGATGGGCGCCCTTGTGACGGCCGGGGACCTCACCGCACAGGCGCGGGGTGGGGAAGATCTTGCCCGGGTTGGAGATCGACGAGGGGTCGAAGGCGCAACGCACCAGCTGCATCGTGTCGAGGTCGTCGTCGCTGAACATCCGCGGCATGTACTTCGCCTTGTCAGAGCCAACTCCGTGCTCACCGGTGATCGAGCCGCCGTACTCGATGCACAGGTCCACGATCGCACCCGAGACCTGCTCGGCCCGGTCGGACTGGCCCGGCACCGCGTCGTCGAACAACACCAACGGGTGCAGGTTTCCGTCGCCGGCGTGGAAGACGTTGGCGACACGCACCCCGGCTTCAGCCGAGATCGCCGCGATCCGCCGCAGAACCTCCGGCAGGGCGGTCCGCGGGATGACACCGTCCTGGACGATGTAGTCAGGGCTGATCCGACCGACCGCGGCGAACGCGGACTTGCGCCCCTTCCAGAACAGCGCCCGCTCGGCGTCATCGGCCGCGATGCGGATCTCGAACGCGCCGTTGTCGCGACAGAAAGCCTCCACCTGGTCGAACTGGTGCTCCACCTCGGCGGTCGGGCCGTCGAGCTCAACAATGAGCACGGCGCCCGCACCGTCCGGATATCCGCAGTGGACCGCCGCCTCCGCGGCCTCGATCGCGAGCGCGTCCATCATCTCGATCGCCGCCGGAATCACACCGGCCCCGATGATGGTGGACACGGCGGCGCCGGCCTGGTCGGTGTGTGGGAAGGCCGCGAGCAGTGTGCGCACCGTCTCGGGCGTCCGGGTCAGCCGGACGGTTACTTTGGTTGCGATGCCCAGGGTCCCCTCCGATCCCACGATCGCGCCCAGCAGGTCGTAGCCCGGGGCGTCGACCGCCTTGCCGCCGATCTGTACGACGTCGCCCTGCGGTGTCACCAGCTCGAGCCCGGTGACGTGGTTGGTGGTGAAGCCGTACTTCAGGCAGTGCGCCCCACCGGAGTTCTCGGCGACGTTGCCACCAATCGAGCAGACTTGTTGACTCGAGGGATCGGGGGCGTAGTAGTAGCCCTGCGGGAGGGCTTCCCGGCTCAGCTGGAGGTTGATCACGCCGGGCTCGACGACGGCCCGCTGGTTGGGCCGGTCGATCTCGAGAATCTCACGCATCCTGGACATCACGATCAGCACGCCGTCCGCGTGCGGGAGGGCTCCACCGGAGAGGCCGGTGCCCGAGCCTCGGGCTACGAACGGCACGTTGGCGGCCGCGCACGCGTGGACAACGGCGGCCACATGCGCCGTCGTGTCGGCCAGCACCACGAGCGCAGGCACCACCTTGTACTGCGCGAGACCGTCGCACTCGTACGTGCGCAGGCGCTGGTGATCCGTGATGACCGCGTCGTCACCCAGTAGTGTTCGCAGCTGGTCTGTCAGGTCCAGGAGATCGCGCGCATCCATTCGTCACGGCATCCGCTCGTATGCCGGGAGCGTGAGGAACTCGGCGAAGTCGTTGGCAATGGCGACGTCGACGAAGGTGGCCCGGGCCTGCGTGTAGTCACCGGGCACCCCAGGCAGCTTGGCGATCTCCTCGTCGACGATGCGCTCGACCAGCTCGCGGGTCACCACCTCGGCGGTGTCGGCGAGGACGATGTCGTTGTGCAGCCACTGCCACACCTGCGAACGTGAGATCTCCGCCGTGGCCGCGTCCTCCATGAGGTTGAAGATGGCCACCGCCCCGGTCCCGTGCAACCAGGACGCGAGGTACTGGATACCGACGCTGATGTTGTTGCGAAGGCCGGCCTCGGTCACGTCGCCGGGCGTCGCGGCGACGTCCAGCAGCTGACCGGCGCTGATGTGAACGTCCTCACGAAGCTTCTCGAGCTGGTTGGGTCGATCCCCGAGCACCTTGGTGAACGCCGCCTTGCACACCTCAACCATGCCGGGGTGCGCGACCCATGACCCGTCGAACCCGGCGCCGGCCTCGCGGGTCTTGTCGTCCTCGACCTTGCCGAAGGCGGCCTCGTTGACCTCGGGGTCCTTGCTGGGGATGAAGGCGGCCATGCCACCGATGGCGTGGGCGCCGCGCTTGTGGCAGGACCGCACGAGCAGCTCGGAGTAGGCGTGCATGAAGGGCACGGTCATCGTGACCTGGGCGCGGTCCGGGAGCAGGAAGTCGCGTCCGCGAGTCCGGAACTTCTTGATCACGCTGAAGATGTAGTCCCAGCGACCGGCGTTGAGCCCCGAGGAGTGCTCGCGCAGCTCGTAGAGGATCTCCTCCATCTCGAACGCGGCCGGATAGGTCTCGATGAGGACCGTGGCGCGAATGGTGCCCGAAGCGATGCCGAGCGCTTCCTGTGCGCGGACGAACACGTCGTTCCAGAGCCGCGCCTCCAGGTGGCTCTCCAGCTTTGCGAGATAGAAGTACGGCCCCTTGCCGGTGTCGATCTGGCGCTGGGCGCAGTGGAAGAAGTAGAGACCGAAGTCGACCAGGCTGCCCGACATGGGCGCTCCGTCCACGACGATGTGTTTCTCGGGCAGGTGCCAGCCGCGCGGCCGGACGACGATGGTGGCGAGGTCCTCGCCGAGCGCATAGGTCTTGCCCTCGGGTGAGGTGAAGTCAATGGTGCGGTCGAGGGCGTCGCGCAGGTTGAGCTGGCCCTCGATGACGTTGGCCCACGCGGGGGTCGATGCGTCCTCCATGTCGGCCAACCAGACCTTGGCCCCGGAGTTGAGGGCGTTGATGGTCATCTTGCGGTCGGTCGGTCCGGTGATCTCGACGCGACGGTCGACCAGGCCCGGCGCCGGTGACGCAACCTGCCAGTCGGCGTCGCGGATCTCCCTGGTCTCAGACAGGAAGTCGAGCGTGCCTCCGCCCGCCAGCTCCTCGTAACGGTCCTCACGGGCCTGGAGCAGCGCCAGCCGACGAGCGTTGAAGGTCCGATGCAGGTCGGCGAGGAAGGCCAGAGCCGGCGCGGTGAGCACCTCGTCGTAGCGCTCGCCGTTGTCGCCCGTGATCTGCACGCCGTCGGGGGTCGTCATTGATGCTCCTCGCGTCATTGCTTCTCGATGTGACTACTTCCGCAATGCGGAATTTGTTTATCTGTCTTTAGAACAGTAGACAGACACGAAGACGAGGTCAATGTTTCAGCGACGCCCAGATGCCGGAGCCGACGTGGACTGGGGCTGGCCTGAAGCGAGGTCATCCGAGAGCCGCCGGGCGGCATCGGTCAGGAGCGGGACGGCCCGGGCCACGAGGTCGTCGGTCATCCGGGTGGCCGGCCCTGAAACGGACATCGCGATCCGTGAGGGGGCCCGGGGCACCGCGACAGCGACGCAACGCACTCCCAGCTCGTGTTCTTCGTCGTCCGTGGCATATCCGCCCTCCAGCACCTGCTTCAGCTGGGTGGCGAACGCATGCGGGTCCGTGATGGTGTGCTCGGTGTGAGCGTCCATGCCGGTGCGGATCAACAGAGCCTGGACATCTGCGGGGTCGATCAGGGCCAGGAGCGCCTTGCCCACAGCCGTGCAGTGCGGCGAGATCCGTCGTCCGACCTCGGTGAACATGCGCATGGACTGCCGGGACTGGACCTGCCCGACGTACACGATCTGGTCACCGTCGAGCATGGCCAGGTTCGCCGACTCGCCGAGGCTGTCGACGAGGTCCGTCAGGTAGGGCCGGGCCCAGGTGCCGAGCATGCGTGCCGAGGACTCGCCCAGCCAGATCAGCCGGGGGCCGAGGGCATACTGGCGGGAGGGCTCCTGACGCAGGTAGCCGAGCTCGACCAACGTGCGCACAAACCGGTGGATTGTGGGTAAGGGCAGGTTGGCCCGACTTGCGAGCTGGGAGAGTCCCAGTGTCCCGCCGGCGTCAGCCATGGTCTCGAGGATGCGGAAGGCCCGTTCCAGCGACTGCACGCTTCCGGAACGCCGGGGGGCCTTCTCACTAACCTCTGCGGCCGGCATCGGCGATCCCTTCGGTTCGCGGTCTTCTTCCAAATGGCAGAAGATGATATCCACAATACAGAACCCCTAGCCCAATACGATGGCCATGGCACGACTCGACAGGTCGCGATCACACCGATCGACGATCACCAACGAAAGGGCGACGGCATGCTGACGCTGGACGAGGCCATGAGCCTGTGCACCGCCGCGCGGGACGCGGCATCCGAGCTGGGAGCACCACCCATGTCGTTCGCCGTCATGGACGTCGGCGGTCACCTGCTCGCGTTCGCGCGTATGGACGGGGCTCCTTGGGTGAGCGCCGACGTCGCCCTCGGTAAGGCGTGGACGTCCGCGGCGTACGGCGTACCCAGCGCCACGCAGAAGGAGAAGATGGCACCGATGCCGAACTTCGCGACCGCCCTCATCACGATGACGCATGGCCGATTCACCCCGCAGACCGGCGCGGTTCCGATCTACCGCGGGGGCGCGCTCCTTGGCGCACTCGGGGCCAGCGGTGGCACCGGCGAGCAGGACCAGGACGTCTGCGCCAGGGCCGTCTCAGCCAACGGGTTCAGCACCAGCAGCTAGCCAGGGTTCCGCGCTTGCTAGCGGCGGCGCTGGCAGCGACCGCACCAGAACAGGTTGCGTCCCGCAATGAGCTGGGTGCGGACTCTGGACCCGCATACGTGGCAGGGCTCGCCGGTCCGCTTGTAGAGGTAGAAACGTCGCTCGAACCGGTCACCGAGTCGCGCCCCGGTCAACGCAGCCGTATGCGCGGCCGCCGAACCATCCGCGACCTCGGCCAGGGCGTCGGCGACCTGGTCGTCCATGGTGAGGACCTGGCCGAAGGCGACACCGAGCGGCATCAGCGAGACCAGGTCATCCCACATGGCCCGCCAGGTGGCGGGCCGGATCTCCTTTCCGGGGCGGAACGGGTCGACGCGGTGCCGGAACAGCACCTCGCACCGGTACACATTGCCGACCCCCGCCAGCACGGCCTGGTCCATCAGCAGCTCGGCTATCGGCTTGGTGCTGCGCGAGATCCGGCGCAACGCCAGACCCGGGTCGGCGCCGGGGCGCAGCGGGTC
>Ga0207929_1000541_pt1 | contig 10382 bp, 9 predicted proteins | sample NGESurdeep072012_FD_184466 | JGI IMG/M metagenome (GOLD analysis project Ga0207929, IMG submission 184466) | Arctic peat soil microbial communities from Barrow, Alaska - NGEE Surface sample 53-1 deep-072012 (SPAdes) | ecosystem: Environmental > Terrestrial > Soil > Wetlands > Peat ... | reverse complement strand
GTCATCGACATGGCCGACGCCAGCGAGATGGCGAGAGCCCTGGCGTACGATCTTGCCAGGCGCGCTTATCGGCTGACTTGAAGCGTGGCGTCGGCAGCCGAGTCAGGCCTCGTCGCGTGAACGATTTTACGTGAGCATCATTTTCCGGACGCGCTGAGACTCTTCGCCAAGCCAGTCCGGATTCGTGGCGGTCGAATCGGAGATCGAGGTCGTCTTGAACAGCTCGAACTCGCCATGCGCGGCGGCCGCCTTTGTCTTGGCGAGAATCGCCTGCACTTGTGACGCGCTCATTGGGCGGAAAGTGCGCGCCACTTCCAACGCCTGCTCCAGCACCTCCATGCTGTCGCAGCCGCTGATGACCACGGACGTCGGCAGACTCAGCGCGTAGTTGAGACACTCCACCGCCGTCACCGTGCCCGACTTGAGGATGATCCCGTTGGCCATGCTCTTCATGCCGAGCACCCCGATATTCTGCTTCACGAGCTCGGGTAGCACGAGCTTCTCGAAGCTGCGGTAGTGCGCGTCCATGACGTTGAGCGGCATTTGAACCGTGTCGAACGTGAAACCGTGTTCTCTCGCGACCTCGAGTGTGTGGAGGTGGATGCGCGGATCCTTGTGCCCGGTGAAGCCGATGTAGCGGAGCTTGCCCTGCGTGCGTGCGTCCAGAAGTGCGGCGTTCGCGCCCTCGGCATCGAAGATCCGGTGGGGATCCTCGAAGCGGATCACCTCGTGATGCTGGACCAGATCGATGCGGTCGGTCTGCAGCCGGCGGAGCGACTCGTCCAGCTGCCGCGTCGCCTCTCGTTTCGACCGACCGTCGATCTTGGTCATCAGGAACGTCTTGTCCCGGTATCCGTCGCGAAGCGCCTTTCCCATTCGGATCTCGCTCGCCCCTTCGTTGTAATCCCAGGAGTTGTCCATGAAGTTGAGACCGCGATCAATCGCGGTGCGAACGATGCGGAGGCTGAGCTGCTCGGCTACAGTCGGCAGGCCGAGGTGCCAGCCTCCGAGGCCGATTGCGGACACTCGTTCCCCCGTGCTTCCGAGAAGTCGGTATGGGATCGCGTCCGCTGTGTTCTCAGGCATGGTGCTCTGCTCTTGGTGAAGGTGCGGTATTCATCTTGATGCCGCGTCGAGACTACCGATTGTCAGCCGGCGTCTGTTTTACTGAGGACTGATGCTCTCGACAGGAATGTTTGCGGTGGGCAAGCTAAAGGAAAACGTACTTCCGTGATCCACTTTGCTTTCGACCCAGATCCTACCGCCGTGCGCCTCAACGAGCTCTTTTGCGATGGCAAGCCCGAGCCCGACACCGCGCTGATCGCTCTTCCGCGCCTGCCAGAAGTTGTCAAAGAGATGTGACATCTGTTCTGGTGGGATGCCGGGCCCGTTGTCCACGACCTGAAACACAACCTCTTCGTCGTCGGGGATCGCGCGCAAGGTCACCGATCCCTCTTCCGGCGTGAACTTGATCGCGTTTCCGATCAGGTTGCCGACGATCTGCGACACGCGCTTAGGATCAGCGCGCACGATAGCACCATCGTGCGTCAATATCTCGAAGTGAAGGTGACGCCTCTCGGCGAGCGGACGAAACGTCTCTTCCGCCTGACGCATGATGGTGTCCACGCTCACTTCCTCGATGTCGAGCGAGAGCTTCCCCGCCTGCAGACGCACATGATCGAGCAGATCGTCGATCATGCGGTTCATCTGCTTCGAGGCGCGCATCGCGATGCCTAGCAGCTCCGTCCGGCGCTCGGGAGCCAGCTGCACGTCGATCAACAGCTTAGTCGTCATGAGAATGAGATTCAGCGGGTTGCGAAGGTCGTGCGCGACCACGCCGAGGACATCTTCGCGTACTTGGACGAGCAGCTCCGCGCGCCGTCGCTTGTCGAGCTCGGCGTCGAAACTCCGGGCGCGGTGTAGCGCGGTCGCAGCGGCCTGGGCGAGGAGCAGAGTGAATGTTCTATCGGCGGCACCCACGGCCGCAGCTTCCTTGAAATGAAGCGCGAGCGCACCGACGGTCTCGCCGGCGTGCACGAGCGGCGTCGCCAGATAGGTCTGCATGTCGCCGAGCTCGGCTAATCCCTCGTACACATCCCCATACTTCGCGCGAAATTCTTCGCCTGATTCAATCGAGATCATTTCGCCTTTTCGCAGAGCATGAACCAAGGGGATCTCGCTGTCACGCGTCAGCGTCGACAACAGAGCTTCGAGCTGGGGCCTTATGCCGCGCGTCCCCAGCAATTTGAGGCGGTCACCCTCTACCGATATCAGTACGCCACGGGCCGCCTCGACCACATCGACTCCTTTGCTTAGCACGACGGCCGTCACCTCGTCCACCGATGTCGCTTCGGAGAGTGCGGTAGTTACGTCGAGTAGCTTCGTCGCGCGCATGGCGACGCGCTGAATTTTGTCGTTGAGAAGCTCGAGCTGCGCCGCGTGGGAATTGGCGAGTGCTCGCGAGCGCCGCAGTGCTTCCATTGTGGCGGCGATGGTCACCGCGACAATGAGGAACGCAATCACGGCAAGCGCTCCATCCGTCGGCGTGGGCCCGATCCAGCCAGGCTCCAGGAAGTCGACCCGGATCAGCACCAGCGACATCGCCGTCGCCAGAATGCTCGGCCCCAGTCCTCCGAACCAGGCCGAGATCGCGACGGCAGGAATGAAGAACATGAAGCTGGGTGTCGGCCACCCTTGTTTGAGAGCGACCGTGGCGGCATGCCCCAGCAACGTGGTCCCGACAGCGAGCAAATAACCCGAAGCGGTAGTCCACAGAGGCCTGAAGCGCTGTTGAGATCCGAACAAATTCCGTCCCGGAGTGGCGGAGGCGCATTACCGATCCCGCTGAGCGATGACGCTCTACCGATGGCAAGCTAGCACCAGCGCGCGTCCCTCGCTATTTGCCCGCTGGAAGTCGCGCTATAGCCGCGGCTCCTCATCCGACGATTGCCATCTGCGATAGACCATGACCGTGAGGCCGGCGCAAATCAGGAACGCCGGAACGATCAGGATGAGCATCGCCCCCAACATCCCCGGCATATAGCGGTTCATTTACCCTCCGCCCGCAGGTGTGCTGCTGGCGCTGACAGGCAGCCTCATTGACGTCACCCGAAACGCGTCGGGCCACAAGTGATCGAACAGCACCAGCACGAAGACGAGAGCTGGAATGAGGCTCCAGAAGAGAATCGGTCGCTCGTGTTTCAGATGCATGAAGTACAGGAGGGCCACCGCAGCCTCGATCAGAGCGAGCGCGAGCAGTGATATCGTGAGCGCCAGAGGACGCAGGCCCGCATACGTCAGTAGCACCTCAACGATTACTATCCCTAACAATCCGGCCCATAGGACTGCATAAAACTTCATCCCTGGACCCGAACTCGACTCGGCACTCGGCATGTCCGCCTCTTCTCCTCGGACGTTGGTCAGCGTGCGTTCAACAGATAAACGAGCGGAAATACGAACATCCAAACCAGATCCACGAAATGCCAGTAGAGTCCGGTCGTCTCGATGTAGCTCGCATCCAATCGGCCGCGTCGATAAAGCAGCGTGACGACTCCGATAGCGATCACTCCGCACACTACGTGCAAGAGGTGCAATCCCGTGATGCCGAAAAACGCCGCGCCGAAAAGTGGCGAGCCGCCCAGAGGATTGTGGCTCGGACTCCAGCCCTCGCGGATCATGGTGAACCATTCGCGCAGATGTAGCGCGGCGAACGCGGTTCCCAGGAGCATCGTTGCACTGAGCCAGCGAATTGCGCTCCGACGGCCGGCGCTGGCAGCGCGAACGGCTCCCAGCATGGTGAGGCTGCTGCTGAGCAGCACGAACGTCATGACGATCCCGTTCAGGATCGTGGGAGAAAACGCGAACGGCTTCGTCCAGTCCGGGCTACCAACGCGCACGTACCCGTAAGCGAAGAGGAGGGCCCCGAAAGTGGCCGCATCGGCGATGATGAAAAGCCACATCACCAGCTTCTTGCTCTGGAAGCCGTAAGGGCGCTCCTCAGTGACCGCGCCGTGCACTTGTTGCATAGTCAGTTCAGCGTGGCTCACCCATGCCTCCGTCGGCTAAATGCGGGTGGCAAGCATCGCGAATAGATACAGCCACAGCACAGTCATGAAGTGCCAGTAGAGCGACGCAGCGTTATACGCGCGCACGGCGCGCACGGCGTTCGAGCGGCGGACACGATAAACGACATAAAGGATACCGGTGAGCCCACCCAGGAGGTGCAGCCCGTGCATCGCCGTCAGCAGATAGAAGAAAGAGCTGCTCGGACTCGAGGCCAGCGTGAGACCCTGACCGGCGAGGTTGCGCCACGCCATGATCTGACCCGCGAGAAATAAAAATCCGAGGAAGATCGTGACGTAAAGCCAAGTGAGATGAGGCGCATCGATGACCGCCGCCCCGCTACCAGGTCGAGCCGCGGTCGTGCCAGTGCGCGCGCGAGCCATAAACAGTGTTACGCTGCTCGCCACAACGACCAGTGTGTTGAAGAAGAGGATCGGTGGGAGTGTAAAGTGCACCCAATCGGGACTCGCGCCCTGTCGCACGACGAGCGCGCTCGAATAGGCCGCAAACGACATCGTGATGGCCGCGATACCGACCCAGACTCCGGTTTGAGCAGGCGATGCCGGCGACTTCATAGAGAGGGAGGTCACGACGCCGCAGCCACAGGTTCGGGTTCCGGAGAATTCTGCATGATGTAATCTCCGTCCTTCCCCGCCACTCCATATTCGTTCGGACCGTGATAGACGACCGGATGATGGCCTCCGAAGTTGTCGTGCGGAGGGGGTGAGCTGGTCGTCCACTCGAGCGACGTCGCCTGCCACGGATTAGCCGGCGCGATTTCCCCGCGAAAGCGGCTCCTGAAAAGGTTGTAGAAGAAAATGAGCTGAGCGGCTCCCGTGAATAGCGCAGCGACGGTAATGAACCGGTGCAACGGGATCGAGCCCTTCATGTAGTCGTCAGTGAAAGCAGAGTAGCGGCGAACGTTGCCGGCGAGCCCCAGCCAGTGCATCGGCATGAAGATGCAATAGACGCCGATGAACGTCAGGATGAAGTGCCACTTGCCCAGCGTTTCGTTCATCATGCGGCCGAACATTTTTGGAAACCAGAAGTAAACGCCGGCAAAAATTCCGAACATCGACGCCACTCCCATCACGAAGTGGAAGTGGCCGACCACGAAATAAGTCCCGTGCAGGTAGCTATCGATCGCCGGCTGCGCCAGGAAGAAGCCGCTGATTCCACCGCTGACGAAGACCGAAATGAAGCCGAGGCAGAACAGCGCCGCCGTGTTGTACCGCATTCTGGCGCCGTAGAGTGTTCCGATCCAGAGCAGCGTCGTGATCGCGGCGGGAATGGTGATGATGAGCGTGGGGACCGAAAACACCGTCGCCGAGAAGGGGTTCATTCCGCTCATGAACATGTGATGCCCCCACACCGTGTAGCTCAGAAAAGCAATCGCGATCATGCACGCAATCAGCACGCGGGGTCCAAGCAACGGCTTTCTCGTCACCGCCGGAAGAATGTGCGAGACGATTCCGAAACCCGGGAGTATGGCGATGTAGACCTCGGGATGTCCGAAGAACCAGAAGAGGTGTTGCCAGAGGAGCGGCGAGCCGCCCGCATGAGGCTGCAGTCGATCGCTTATGACGAGCCCGGCTGGAATGAAGAAGCTGGTGCCAGCCACGCGGTCGAGCAGAAGCAGAACGCAGGCGGGAAGCAGAACCGAGAACGCGATGAGTCCGATTATCGAGGTGATGAACCAGGCCCAGGTGGAAAATGGCATTCGCGCCAACGACATCCCTTTGGTCCGAAGATCGAGAGTTGTCGCGATGAAATTGAGCGATCCCAATAGCTGCGCTATGCAGAAGATTCCAATCGAGATGACCCAAAGCGTCTGCCCCCATCCCTGCCCGGGACCAGCGTCCTTACCCACCGCGCTGAGCGGAGCGTAAGCGGTCCACCCGGAGAGCGGCGGTCCTTCGGGCACGAAGAACGCGGAGACCAGCACGATGAACGCCACGAACGTCACCCAGAACGACATCATGTTGAAACGCGGGAACGCCATGTCTTCCGCGCCGATCTGAATCGGGAGGATGAAATTCCCCAGGCCGGCAAAGGGCGCCGTGGTGAGCACGAAGAACACCATGATCGTGCCGTGCATCGTCATCAGCGACAGGTAGTACTCGGGCGTGATGATTCCACCCGTCGCTTCGGGTGCAATTGCGCCGAGCCCTGGTATAGAGAGCGCTGGCCAGCCCAGGTGCAGACGCATCAGCCAGGAGAGGATCATGCCCGTCGTGACCGCGACCAGGGAAAGATCGAGGTACTGCCGGCCGATGACCTTGTGATCCAGACTGAAGACGTATTTGCGCCAGAAGCCCTGGGGGCCGGCGGCGTGACTACTGTCCGGACTGTTCATTTAACCATTTCTTGAAGTCGTCGGCACTCAGCACCTCGAGGTAGGCACGCATGTTGTAGTGGCCCAGCCCGCACAGCTGGGTGCACACTATTTCGCTCTTTGTAAGTCGGATAGCGGTGAAATGAAGCGGTATCACGAGTCCCGGCACGAAGTCCTGCTGAATCCTCAGCTCGGGAACGTAGAAGGCGTGACTCACGTCCTTTGCGTGCAGCTCGAGCTGAATCGGCGTGTTCACCGGAACTGCCAGCGTCGCCGCGACAATGTCGTCCCGGGCCGCGGTATCATGGGCCGGGTCCAATCCGAAGAAATTTCCGGTCGACGCGTCGATGAGGTCGGGGTGGAGTGTCCCGAATTTGCCGTCGGGTCCGGGATACCGGAAATAGTAGGCGAACTGCTCGGCCTGAACGTCGATCTTGAGCGCGTGGGGATCGGCGGGAGCAACGTAGATGCTGGCCCAGATCTTCGAGCCCACTAGCGTGAGCGCCAGAATTTCGGCGCCGACCAGAATGATGGCGCCGACCACCATGGGAGTGGCGCCGCCAGGAAAAATCTTGATTTTGCGGTTGTCGTTGTTATCGGCAAACCGCCAGACGAAACCAGCGAGCACCAGCTGCGCCACGACGAACAGAACGCCGGAGGTAACCATCGTCTCCATCATCTGATGGTCGATGCCCGCGCCCAACAGGGAGAAGTCGGGTGGCATCCACCAGATGTGGGAAAGAAAGATCCCGGTCGAGACGATCGTGATGATCGTCACCACTATCGCGAAGAGCTTGCCCATGGTCCGTTGACTCGATTACGGCCGAGTGGATAGCTGGCGGCTAGTAAGGCACCGCCTTGAAAGTGAAATTCGCCTTGGTGGTTCCGCCGCTGGTGACGGTGACCTCCTCGGTCTGTGTGCCGAATTTTTCCTGCCAGGCAGTGATCGTGTACTTCCCAGGCGCGAGTCCTTTCAAGGTGAACGTGCCTTTGTCGTCTGATACCGAGTAGTGGGACGTGCCTAGCACCGCGAAGTATCCGTGCATCCATGGATGAACGTTGCACTTCACCGGAATGAACTCCGCTTTTTCATACGTCACCTTGAGCGGCGGCGATCCGGGTGGCTGCGACTTGTTCCACTCGGAGTTCAGCTTCGCCATCGGGTGGATGTTGTGCGAGGTCTGGTCGTGATTGTAGATCTCCAGCGGCTGATTCACTTCCATTGCCGCGACGTGCGGGATGTACTGACACCCCTTCTGCTCATAGGTCGCGGGTTGGGAAGCCTGCGGCCCCTTATCGCCCGCCGAGACGTAAACGACGACATCTTCGAGCGTATTTCCCGGACCTACGCCGACGGCTTCAGTCATCACTGGAGTCGCGTGCTGCTTGGCGCACGAGGGTTCCTTGGCCATGTCGATCGGTTTCATCTTGGGCGGCGTTCCTGTATAGCTGATTATCCCCTCGATGGTGCCGGGAGCTATAGCGTGGCCAGCGAATCTACCCGCCTTGCTGCTGGCGGCCGCGGACACGAGAAACACGATCGCGAGAATGGAAAAGTTTCTTTTATGCATCTGCTGTCACTTCTCAGGAAAAGGGGTTGAGGGTCAGGGTTGTTGTGCTTCTGGCCCGATGGGTGTGAGCGTGCTGCCGTGAGTCTGAAGCCACGTCTTCCAGGCCATGGCTTCCGGGGTTTTAAGAGGCTGCAGCGTCCGAAGGAAATGAACCAGATCCCACGCCTCGGCCGGTTTCAGGTTGTCCGCGAAGGACGGCATCGGTGTTCCATCGAGACCGGTCATGAAGACGCGGTACAAATCCTGATTGGTCTCCCCACACTTGAAGCGCGTTCCAGTTGAAAAGTTGTATGGGTGGATCGGATTGTCCTTGCTGTCGGTGAGCGTCGAGGCCGATGGGCCGTCTCCGTGACCCGCAGGCCCATGACATTTCCAGCATTCCATTTTCTGGAAGAGCACTCTGCCGCGCAGCATGCTCTCTACGGTCGTGGGAGTTTCGGGCGGAACCGCTATGGGCGTTCCGTGGCCCTGACTCCAGCGGGGTGAAAACGTCTTGATGTAGGCGACCAGGTCGGCTCGCACCTGACCGGTAAGAGGAAGCCACGACGGCATATTGGTCGTGACGAATCCGCGATGAATCGAGTTGCCCAGGTCGTCGTCGGTTGGCAGTGTGCCGGTGGGAGTCGATCGACACTTGAAAACCGCCGCCGTGAAATCGCGCGGCTTGGGATCGATCCACTGGGCGTTTTCCCCCAGGCCATCGCCCCCCGGACCGTGGCATCCGACGCAATAGCGACGATACTCCTTTTTGCCGGCAGCTGCGTGTCCGTCGAGGTTTCCGACGCGTGCCTCCTGGGCGGGAAGCGCGGTGGCTGCCGCCGCGAGGAGGATAACGCTCAGATTCGACACAAATTTTTTGCGCAAAGTTCCGAGTCTCATGACAGGCCTCCCCGCCTTAGAAAGCAAAATCCAGCGCGAACAACAGCGACCTGCTCCAGACCGGCGTGTCTGTCGACAGCGGAGGAAGCCCGACTCCGGTCCCACTCAAAGGGGCCGCGCCCAGTGTCTTCACCATCGAGTATTCCGTGTGCAAGGCCAAGCCGGCGCGGCTTGTCATCATGGGGTACCACCGATAGCCAAAGCTGTAGGCGTCGATGTTTCCCAAATTGCTCGGCGTCGAAGGCAGCGCCTGCTGGGACATCCGGATGAACTCGCCACGGCCCGTAAAGATGAACTGCGGGTTCACGTAGTAATGGGCTTCGAGGAAGCCTCCGTTCCACTTCGGCGCTCTTGCACCTGCAGGAAGTGGCTGCTCCCCCGGGGTCGCTGTTCCCAGATACGCATCGTCGGACGCGCGCAAATAAAGGGGCAGAAACTCAAGGTTGCCGAAGAAGAAATCCCCCGCAACGCCGTATCGCTGAAACGATTTATTGAAAACTCCAGTTCCGGGTATCGGTTCCCCCCCGCTGGTTTCGAACCCAGTGGGACGCTGGCCGAGGTACGCATACGCGCCGATACGTTGGATACCCAGGCTTCCGGCATCGAAGGCCTGACTGAAGGTGAACGCGGCATCGTAGGCGTGGCTACCCCCCGCGAAGCCAACCTCACCGTCCGTGTTTCCGAGAATCGAGACGCCGTACCTGGTGTAGCTGTTTTCCGAATGCCCTGAAAATTCCACGCCGAGCTGGTTGTCACCCAATCCGAATGCGGTGGCGTCACCGACCGGGACGAAGTGGTAGCTCTGGTAGATGCCCCCGTTGGCGGAGAGAAACAGGAACCGCTTCTCTGAAACGAGGTTGTCGAGCTCGAACTTCCCCGCCTTGACGTTCGCCCAGTGTGTGTCGAAGAGGTTGCTGAAGCGTACATACGCTGCTTCGAGGTGAAAACTTCCCGTGTTGTCGGAAGATGGAATGAATCCGAAAGAAATGTTCTTGTGCAGCGTTCCAATGAACAGTAGATCGACTCCGGAGAGATCGAAGCCTTGCTGGTTGATCGAGCGCTCTACGGTACCGCTCGTCGGATCGCCTCGCACCGCGTCGACCGGTTGGTGCGTAGTGGTTTCCAGATGCCACTGCGGCGTGGTCCTGATGGCCGCCGGCCAATAGGACGGATTCTGCCATATCGGAGCGTCTCTATCGTTCCCGAGCTGGTACCCGTTGTCCCGGAATCTCTGTCCGAAGCTGTTGAGCTCCGGCCAGGTCGTGTGACACGCAGAGCATGCCAAGTTGTACTTGCGCGCGAACGCTGGAATCATCGCCTTGTTGAAGCGAGCCATCATCAGCTGCCGATAATGCTCCGGCACAGTAGTGCCGTAACTGGGTCGGGGGCTTGAAAGCCTGATGGCGACGGCGGCGTAAGGTCCGGCGTTGTAATGCGGCGCGTAGTAACTCGGACTAACGCGACTGGCTGACGGAGGAGCGAGAGCCATCGTGCTCAACACAAGTCCTGCGGCGACACCGCCGCGGCCCACGAAC
>Ga0207929_1000539_pt1 | contig 10396 bp, 9 predicted proteins | sample NGESurdeep072012_FD_184466 | JGI IMG/M metagenome (GOLD analysis project Ga0207929, IMG submission 184466) | Arctic peat soil microbial communities from Barrow, Alaska - NGEE Surface sample 53-1 deep-072012 (SPAdes) | ecosystem: Environmental > Terrestrial > Soil > Wetlands > Peat ... | reverse complement strand
GACCGCGACGACCGCCGAGATCGCCATGCAGCGCTCGCCGGCCGAACCGAAGCCCGCGTTCACGGCCGCGTCGGCGGCGTCGTCGAGATTGGCGTCGGGCAGCACGACCATGTGGTTCTTCGCGCCACCGAGTGCTTGAACGCGCTTGCCGCCAGCGGTCGCCGTCTCGTACACGTAGCGAGCAATCGGTGTCGAGCCGACGAACGAGATCGAGGCGACATCGCGATGCGCCAGCAACGCGTCAACCGCGACCTTGTCGCCATGCACCACGTTCAGAACGCCGTCGGGTAGGCCGGCTTCGCTGAAGATCTCAGCCAGCAGGTTGGCAGCCGACGGATCTTTCTCGCTCGGCTTCAACACGACGGCATTGCCACAGGCGATCGCGACAGGAACGAACCACAACGGCACCATTGCCGGAAAATTGAACGGCGAGATGACCCCGACAACTCCGAGCGGCTGCCGGATCGAGTACACGTCGACGTTGGTTGAGACGTTCTCGGAGAACCCGCCCTTGAGTAAATGCCCTATGCCGCAAGCAAATTCGAGCACCTCAAGGCCCCGAGTGACCTCGCCTCTGGCGTCCGCCAGCACCTTGCCGTGCTCGGCGGTGATGACCGCGGCGACCTCATCAATGCGGCGATGCAGGCCTTCGCGCATCGCAAACAAGACAGACATGCGCTTCGACAGCGTTGACATCCGCCAGTCGCGCGACGCATCGACAGCGGCGGCAACCGCCAGATCAACATCATCGGACGACGCGAAGCCGACGCGCCCGGCAACGCGGCCGGTCGCGGGGTCGAAAACCTCGCCGAACCGCGTCGGATTGCCCGAGACAGGTTTGCCGCCGATCCAGTGCGCGATCTCACGGACTCCGGTCACTGGTCGCGCATCCCCCACGGTGAGCCGTACTCGGTGAGGAGGTCGAGGAACGGTTGCGCGTCGAAAGCCTCCGGCCCAAGCACGCCGGTGCCCTTCCACGCTCCGCTCGCGAGGAGTTCACAGGCGACCACGGGGTTGATAGCGGTCTGCCAGACGACAGCTTGGGACCCGTATTCGCGCATCGACCACTCGTTGTCGACGACGTGGTACAGGTACGTCGACTTCGGCTGGCCGTCTTTCCCTAACCCCGTGACGTAGGTGCCCGCGCACGTCTTGCCGCGCATCTTGTCACCGAGCGTTGCTGGGTCTGGCAGGCACGCGGCGACAACATCGCGTGGCGCGACCTCGACTCCCCCGACGCGGATCTTCTCCGCGCTGTCGAGCCCCAGCTTGTGCAAGATCTTGAGGACGCCGATGAACTCGTCACCCAACCCGTACTTGAAGGTGACGCGGTCGGCGTCGACCCAGCGCGGCACCAGCAGAACCTCTTCATGCTCGACGTTCACACACTCGACCGGGCCGATTCCCTCAGGAAAATCGAACGTTTCGGGCTCACTGAAGGGTTCGGTGGTGAACCAGCCACGGGCCTTCTCCCACACCACCGGCGGGTTCAGACACTCCTCGATCGTCGTCCAGATCGAAAACGTCGGCGCAAAGTCGTAGCCGTCGACGGTCAGGTTGGCGCCATCACGGATGCCGACTTCATCGATGTGGGAGAACAGCTGATCGGCGGCGTAGCGCGCAAAAATGTCTGACAGGCCAGGCTCGACGCCGATGCCGACGAGTGCCAGCCGACCTGCCGCCTGCCACGTGTCGGCGAGTTCGAACTGCTCGTCACCGAGTTTCACGCCAGTGCGGGCGTAGGGCTCAGTTGCGTGCCGCTGCGACAGCGACATTGCCATGTCGAGGTAGGACGCACCCCCCGCTAGCGCGGCCCGAAACAGCGGCATCACGAATCGCGGATCAGTGGCGTTCAGCAAGACGTCGCAGTTGTGGTCGCGCAGAGCGGCGCCGACAGCAGCTTCGTCGGACGCATCGAGCTTGATCGCGGAGAAACGCTCGTCACCGGTGCGGTCAGCCGCCCGCTGCGCCTTGCTCTCGTCATAGTCGGCCACGACCATCGCGTCGAAGAACCGCCGGCGGGCCGCGATGCCGGTGATCGCCCCGCCAACGCCACCGGCGCCGACCAGCAGAATCCTCATGCGTGCATCCCTGGGTGCAGTCCGCGTCCGAGCTCCCGCGCGGATGCGACGTAACGGACAGACAACGCTCGCATGGCGGGACGCTACCACCGAAACGGTGGCGGGATCAGATCGAGACCACGGAATCCCTTGTCAAGCGACCCAATCAATGCGATAACCGGAGTGCTCAAAAATCCGAGGTGCCCCCACCCGACCCGTAGCCCCGAGGTGCTCATGGTTGCCGACGCATCGCAGGTCAAGTACGACCACGGAGAAGTGCTCGACAAAGGTCTGAAAGGCGGCGCGCTCAGTCTGGTCTCGAGCATCGTCATCGGTGTCGCGTCGACGGCGCCCGCGTACAGCCTCGCCGCCACCTTGGGATTTGTCGCGGTTCTCGCCGGCACCCAGACCGTCATCGTCGTCATCCTTGCCTTCATCCCGATCCTGCTCGTGTCATTCGGCTACAAAGAACTGAACCGGCGCGAGCCCGACTGCGGCACGACGTTTACCTGGGGTACCAAGGCCTTCGGGCCCAAAACTGGGTGGATGGGTGGCTGGGGCATTCTGGCCGCCGACATCCTCGTGATGGCCAGCCTGGCCCAGGTCGCCGGGCAGTACTTCTTCCTCCTGGTCGGCGCCCACGGCATCGGTGAGAACTCGACGAGCGGCTGGGTCTTGCTCGTCGGCGTTATCTGGATCGTCTTGATGACCTGGATTTGCTACGTGGGCATCGAGATCTCGGCCAACATTCAGAAGGTGTTGCTCGCCATCGAGGTCGTGATGCTCGCGGTGTTCTCGATCACGGCCATCGTCAAGACCTACGGAAGCAACGCCCCCGCCGGATCAAGTCACATCAGCCTCTCGTGGTTCAACCCGGCGCACATGAGTGTGAGTCACTTCGTGCAGGCCATCCTGTTGATGCTCTTCATCTACTGGGGCTGGGATAGTGCGGTCTCGGTCAACGAAGAAACGGCAGACAAAGAGCGGACGCCGGGCCGGGCAGCGGTGATGTCCACCGTCTTGCTGGTCGCGATCTACACGGTCGTCGCGATCGCCGTCGTCGGGTTCGCCGGCGTAGGCGAGACCGGCACCGGCCTGACGAATCCCGACAACTCCAGTGACGTCATCAGCACCCTGGGTAGCGCCGCTTTCGGGGCACATGGCACCGGGTTGTTCTTCTCCAAGCTGCTGGTATTGATGGTGCTCACATCGGCCGCCGCGTCGACGCAGACCACCATCCTGCCGACCGCGCGTACGTCGCTGGCGATGGCCGCCTACAAGGCAATCCCGAAAGCGTTCTCCAAGATCCACCCGCGGTTCCTCACGCCGAGTGTCTCGACGCTGGCGATGGGTGGGGTCTCGATCGCGTTGTACGTCCTGTTTAACTTCGTCGCAGCGGGCAACATCATTCCCGACTCCGTCACGGCGCTTGGCTGGATGATCGCGTTCTACTACGGCCTGACCGCATTCGAGTGTGCGTGGTACTACCGCAGAGACCTGCGAAGCAGCACGCGTAACTTGTGGGTCAAGGGCATCATTCCCCTGATAGGCGGGACGATTCTGTACGCGTTCCTCGCGTATGACATCTGGCTCGACTGGGATCCGATTCAGAGCTTCACCAGCTGGACGATGCCGTTCTCGCCGCATTGGCACATCGGGGGCGTCTTCATCATCGGTGTTGCTTCGTTTGTCGTCGGCCTCGTACTGATGGCGATCTGCGTCCCGATCTACCGGGCGTTCTTCCGCGGCGACGTCATGTCGCCGATGCCGGAACTGGCGGGGCAGCTCAAGAACGAGTAGGCCCAGCCCAAGGCAAAACGTGTGGTAGCCCGCGGGTGGCGGGCTACCACACGTTTTTGTGGTCAGGGCAACGCGGCAACGGTTCAGGCGTCGAGGTTGGTCATGACGTGCTTGATCCGCGTGTAGTCCTCGAAGCCGTACATCGACAGGTCTTTGCCATAGCCGCTGTGTTTGAAGCCACCATGCGGCATCTCGGCCACCAGCGGGATGTGCGTGTTGATCCAGACGCAGCCGAAATCGAGTCGCTTCGCCATGCGCATCGCGCGGCCGTGATCGCGCGTCCAGACCGACGACGCCAGCCCGTACTCGACACCATTCGCCCAGCGCACCGCTTCGTCTTCATCGCTGAAGCGCTGCACGGTGATGACCGGACCGAACACCTCGTCACGCACGATTTCATCGCCTTGCCGCAAACCCGCAACGACGGTCGGCTCGTAGAAGTACCCGCGGTCACCAATCCGATGCCCACCGGCGGCGAGGGTCGCGTGATCGGGCAATCGGTCGACGAAGCCACTGACCCGCGCAAGTTGGTTCGCGTTGTTGACCGGTCCGTACAACACGTCATCAGCGGACGGCGGGCCGACGACGGTGTTGCGAGCCTGCTCGGTGAGGGCGGCGACGAAATCGTCATGAATGCCGGGGCCCGCGAGCACGCGCGTCGCGGCCGTGCAATCTTGGCCGGCGTTGAAGTAGCCCGCCATGGCGATGCCTTCGGCCGCCTTCTCGAGGTCAGCGTCATCGAACACGACCACCGGTGCCTTGCCGCCGAGCTCGAGGTGCACCCGCTTGAGGTCGCGTGCCGCTGAACCGGCAACCTCCATGCCGGCGCGCACGCTTCCGGTGATCGACACCATGCTCGGCGTGGCGTGCTCGACCAGCAAACGCCCGGTGTCGCGCTCACCACACACGACGTTGATCACGCCCGGCGGCAAGAACTCAGCCATGATCTCGGCCATCAAGAGGGTCGTCACCGGCGTCGTATCGGATGGCTTCAACACCACCGCGTTGCCGGCGGCAATCGCCGGCGCCCACTTCCAGACCGCCATCATCATCGGGTAGTTCCACGGCGTCACTTGCGCGCACACTCCTATTGGCTCGCGCCGGATGAACGAGGTATGGCCGGCGAGGTACTCCCCCGCCGCTCGACCTTCGAGCACGCGTGCTGCGCCGGCGAAGAACCGGATCTGGTCAACCATCGGCGGCAGTTCTTCCGATGTGGTCATCGCAATCGGCTTGCCGGTGTTCTCGCATTCGGCCGCGACGATTTCGTCGCCGCGCGCTTCGATGGCGTCGGCGATCCGCAGCAGCGCACGCTGCCGCACCGACGGCGTCACATCGCGCCACTCCTCGAAGGCGCGCGCCGCCGCCGACATCGCGCGATCGACGTCCACCGCTTCAGAGATCGGCGCCGACGCAAAGACCTCGCCCGTGCTCGGGTCGATCAGCTCGCTGTGCCGCCCTGAGGCGGTTTCGACGTACTCGCCGTCAACGAAATTGCGCAAGGCGCGGTGGGTTGAAGCGTCGGCGGCGGATCCAGCGGGCATAACCAGCTCCTTCAGGCAACACCGCGCAACGTGACGGGTGACGGGTGACGTCAGCGTAGCCCCAGCCCAGGCGGTTGCGGGAGACGAGAACGTCAGTGAGATAGGCGGCCCACTGTGGATTCCGTTCCGTACCCGCCCGTCGTGCGACGGATTCGCTTGCATCGCGCTTGCACGCTGTGGGCTGACCGCCCATGATGGGTTGATGATCGAACGCGAGCGGTCGGCGGTGTCGGCTGCGCCTCTCGACGACGTCTCCAAGTCGATCATCGAGCAGCTGCAGCAGGACGGCCGGCGGCCGTACGCCACGATCGCGGCGGCGGTGGGCCTTTCTGAAGCGGCGGTTCGACAACGCGTTCAACGGTTGCTCAAGACCGGCGTGATTCAGATCGTCGCGGTCACCGATCCGCTCCAACTTGGCTTTCCGCGCCAAGCGATGGTCGGGATTCGCGTCGAAGGTGATATCGAAGCGGTCGCGAGCGAGCTAGCGAAATTCCCCGAGGTCGACTATGTGGTGGTCACCGCGGGTTCGTTCGATCTGCTGGTCGAAGCTGTCTGCGAAGACGACGACCACCTGCTCGAACTTCTGAACGGACGGATTCGGGCCATCCCGAACGTCCGCAGCACCGAAACCTTCGTTTATCTGAAGCTGCGCAAGCAGACGTACACCTGGGGTACCAGATGACTACACCGCAAGACGTTCACAACGCAGACACCGCCAACGCCAGCGCTTTGCAGGAGGCAGCTCGCCGTCACCTGTGGATGCACTTCACCCGCATGTCGTCTTACAAGAATCACGACGTGCCGATCATCGTGCGCGGCGAAGGCGCCTACGTCTATGACAGCAACGGGCGCCGCTACCTCGACGGACTTGCCGGCCTTTTCGTCAGCATGGTCGGTCACGGACGCGAGGAGATTGCCGAGGCCGCAGCACGGCAATCGAAGGAGCTCGCGTACTTCCCGTTGTGGAGTTACGCCCACCCACGCGCGATCGAACTGGCTGAGCGGCTCGCGAATCTGGCCCCGGGCGACCTGAACCGGGTGTTCTTCACCACCGGTGGCTCCGAAGCCGTCGAATCGGCCTGGAAACTGGCACGCCAGTACTTCCGCGCGATCGGTCAGCCGAGTCGTTACAAGGTGATCAGCCGCGACATCGCCTACCACGGCGCGACCATGGGCGCGCTTTCGATTACCGGCCTGCCGGCCATCAAGACCGTGTTCGAGCCGCTGGTGCCGGGTTCGGTACGGGTACCTAACACCAACTTCTATCGCGCACCTGAGCACGGTGACGACCTCGTGGCGTTCGGCCGTTGGGCCGCCGATGAAATCGAACGCGCCATCCTTCGTGAAGGTCCCGAATCCGTCGCGGCTGTCTACCTCGAGCCGGTGCAAAACTCGGGCGGTTGCTTCCCGCCGCCGCCGGGATATTTCCAGCGCGTCCGCGAGATTTGCGACCGCCACGGCGTGCTGCTTGTCTCCGACGAAACCATCTGCGCATTCGGCCGGCTCGGCTACTACTTCGCCGCTGACCGCTACGGCTACCAGCCCGACATCATCACCGCCGCGAAGGGGATGACCTCGGGCTACGCGCCGATCGGCGCGATGATCGTCTCTGACCGCATCATGGAACCGTTCCTCAAAGACACGGCAGCCTTCTTGCACGGCATCACCTTCGGTGGTCACCCAGTGAGCTGCGCAGTCGCCCTCGCAAACCTCGACATTTTCGAGAAGGAGGATCTGCTGGGGCACGTGCTTTCGACGGAGGACGCGTTCCGCGCCACCCTGAACAAGCTCAACGACCTACCGATCGTCGGCGAGATCCGCGGCGACGGATACTTCTACGGAATCGAACTCGTGAAGGACAAAGCCACTCGCGAGACGTTCGACGACGCCGAGTCCGAGCGCTTGCTTCGCGGCTTTCTCTCCGGCGCGCTGTTCGAGGCCGGGTTGATCTGCCGGGCCGACGACCGTGGCGATCCGGTCATTCAGCTGGCACCGCCGCTCATCGTCGACCAGCCCGAGTTCGACTTCATCGAGCAGACGTTGCGATCGGTGTTGACGGAGGCTTGGTCGCGCCTGTGACGAACGGCCTCGACGGCAGTCGCGGGCGCACGAAGGTTCGGCGGCTGCCGGAGAAGCAGATCGATGATCGTGCCGCGCTGCACCAGATTCTCGATGCGGCGCGGGTTGCGCACGTTGCCATCACCGATGCCGACGGGCAGCCGTATCTGCTGCCGGTTGCGTTTGGTCGCGACGGCGACTACGTGATCGTGCACGGATCAACGGGCAGTCGGCTGTTTCGTGCGCTGGCGGCAGGCGAGCCAACGTGCTTCACGGTAACGCTTCTCGACGGGCTGGTGCTTGCTCGATCCGCGTTCGAATCGTCGATGCACTACCGCAGCGCGATGGTGTTCGGGTCGTGCGAGGTCGTGCCGGACGACGACATGCTGCGGTGTTTGCGGGTGCTGACCGAACACCTCATGCCCGGCCGGTGGGCACAGTTGCGCCCACCGACAGTAAAGGAAATCGCGGCCACCATGCTGTTGCGGCTGCCGCTGCTCGAGTGGTCAGTGAAGGTGAGCGACGGCTGGCCCAAGGATCCGGCTGAGGATCTCTCGGAGCCGGTGTGGGCCGGCGTGCTACCGATCACGTCAGCATTCGGCACACCGCTTCCCGCGCCTGATCTCAGGCACACCATCGAGCCACCTGACTACGTCGACCAGTGGGTGCCGTGACCGACGACTACCGAGCACGCAGTTTCTGGCTCGACGATGTTGCCGCGTCCGGTGGCAACCTCCACCGTCGCGCAGCGCTACCCGGTGCCCGCAATGTCGACGTCGCCATCGTCGGCGCTGGCTACACCGGCTTATGGACTGCCCACTACCTCCTCGATTGCGATCCGACGCTGCGCATCGCCGTCCTCGAACAGGAGATCGCCGGCTTCGGCGCGTCTGGTCGCAACGGCGGGTGGTGCAGTGCGCTTTTCCCTGCATCGGTGGAGAAGATCGCAGCGACGTCGTCGCGTGAAGGCGCGATCGCCATGCGGCGCGCGATGTACGACAGTGTCGACGAGGTCGGCAACGTCACGGCGAAGAACGGCATCGACTGCGACTATGACAAGGGCGGGACGCTCTCGCTGATTCGCGGTCGGGCTCAACTCGCCCGGGCTAAGGCCAAGCTCGAACGTGCGCGCGCGTGGGGCGCGACCGAATCAGACCTTGCGTTACTCGGCCCGGAGGAAACCGCCGCTCGAGTGCACGCAACCGACGCGCTTGGCGCTCTCTACACTCCGCACTGCGCGGCGATTCATCCGGCGAAGTTGGTGCGGAGCCTGGCCGAACTCGTTGAGCAACGCGGCGCCGTGATCTATGAGGGCACGCACGTGACGGCGATCTCGCCGCATCGCGTCGACACCCGCCAGGGCGTGGTGCGCGCAGACGTGGTGGTGCGGGCAACCGAGGGCTACACGCCGACGCTGCGCGGCCAGCGTCGCGCGTTGGCACCCGTCTACTCGTTGATGCTCGCCACCGAACCGCTGTCTGACGACATGTGGGACGCCGTGGGGTTGCGGCAGCGCGAAACGTTCAACGACCTGCGCCACCTCATCATTTATGGGCAGCGCACTGCTGGCGGCCGGATGGCATTCGGCGGTCGCGGGGCGCCGTACCACTACGGCTCGCGGATCGCGTCGTCATTCGATCGTGAGCCGGAGGTTTTTGCGGCGCTGCGCGACATCCTGGTCGAGCTGTTTCCGCCGTTGGCTGATGCGGCGGTTACGCACACCTGGGGCGGGCCACTCGGCGTCCCGCGTGATTGGTTTGCCTCGGTCGGAATTGATCGGGCCACCGGCCTCGCCTGGGCAGGTGGATATGTCGGTGACGGTGTCGCGACGTCAAACCTGGCCGGCCGCACGCTTGCCGACCTCATCACCAATCAGGACACCGACCTCACCGCGCTGCCGTGGGTCAATCATCGGTCGCGTTCGTGGGAACCCGAACCTCTGCGTTGGCTAGGCGTCAATGGCGCGTTGGCAGTGGTGACGTCTGCGGATGCTACGGAACGACGCACGAACAAGCCGTCGCGTCGTGCCAAGCTGATGCGCCGCCTCACCGGCGGCTGATCCGGGCGCGCAGACTTCAGGCAGGCACCACGCCGAGTTGCTGCATCATCGCCATCACGTCGACAACGCCCCAATGCTCGTGCGCGAGACCGTCGTCGCCGAAACCGATGATGTCGATGAGCTGAACATTGACGCTCTTGCCCGTAGCCGGCATGCCCATGAAGTCGCCCTTGTTGGTGCCAGTGACCGTAACGCGAGCGACGACCTTGTCACCGCTGGGCAAAATGTCGTCGACAGTGAAATGCAAGTCGGGGAATGCCGCGATGTACATGTTGAAGAACTGCTTAACTCCGTCTTTGGTCGGAGCGAGCCCAGGCGTGACCTCGTGCTCGACGAAATCGTCGGCAAGAAAGTCGCCGAAGCCGTCGACGTCACCCGCATTGATCCGATCGTAGATTTGCCGCATCAGGGCTGAGTGATCCATGGAGATTCCTCCTCGTTGGGTGGCGCGAGTGTAGCCCCGACGAGGCTGCCCGTCGATCGGCCGCTCGCCGCCTGGCCCGACGCAGGTTCATAGATGATTCAGCAACCGAAGCTGACGCGGGCTAGCGCAGGTGCTCTACGGCGTCGGCAAGCAGACGGCGGAAGTTGTCGACGTCCTCGATCAGGTATCCAGCTTTTAAGCGGGTCTGCCCAAAGACCTCGTCGCGGATCCGCGCTGGCGCAAACGGAGTCGCGGAGCTAGCGAGGCTGGCAACGACAGCATCGAGGAACTGATCGACCTCGCGCTCGTCGTAGCCACCATGGAACCGCGTGTGCGTAAACCTGGCTCTCTCGATCCGAGCAATCAACGCAGTGCGTTCAGTTGGTAGTGGTTCGAAGGAGCGCATGGTTCAAACTCCCTCTGCAGACGACGACGCGGCCGGTTGAGTATC
>Ga0207929_1000538_pt1 | contig 10403 bp, 9 predicted proteins | sample NGESurdeep072012_FD_184466 | JGI IMG/M metagenome (GOLD analysis project Ga0207929, IMG submission 184466) | Arctic peat soil microbial communities from Barrow, Alaska - NGEE Surface sample 53-1 deep-072012 (SPAdes) | ecosystem: Environmental > Terrestrial > Soil > Wetlands > Peat ... | reverse complement strand
GATGGTAGCCGTGCACCCGCGCGCTCTTTCTTTCGATATGCGGAAAATCCGGCGCCCACATCAGCGAGCCGTAACCGAAGACCCAGAGGTCGCCGCGCGGAACAGTGCTGAGGAACTGCTCGAGATCCATCGTTGCGGCCATTATAGAATTCTCCGCTCAGGCAGCAGAGGGAGAATCGCCGTTGGCCGCAGAAATACGCAGGCCCCCGATCGTCGGGCGCTATACGCGGGAGGAACTCGCGCTCGCCTCGCGCAACAGCGGCATGCCGCTGGAAGCCCTGCGCTACGACCTGACGCCGGCCGGCCTGCACTACCTGCTGATCCATTTCGACATCCCGGCCGCGGATGCCGCCACCTGGAAACTGCGCATCGACGGCCTGGTTGCGAAACCGCAGTTGCTCGGCATCGCGGAACTGCGGCGCAGACGCGCCAAAACGGTGCGCGTGACGATGGAGTGCGCCGGCAACGGCCGCGGCCAGACGGCGCCGCGCTATCCGTCCATGCCCTGGCTGGAGGAGGGTGTCTCCACGGCCGAATGGACCGGAGTCGTGCTGGGAGATCTCCTGAAAGAAGTGGATGTAAAAAAATCCGCGCAACAGATCGTATTCCACGGCGCCGACCGCGGCATCGACCGCGGCATCGAGCATACGTTCTCGCGCAGCCTGTCGCCCGCGGAGGCGTCGCGCGGCGACGTGCTGGTCGCTTACGCCATGAACGGCGCTCCGCTGCCGCCGCAGCACGGCGCGCCGCTGCGCCTGGTGGTGCCGGACTGGTACGGCATGGCGAGCGTCAAATGGCTCGAACGCATCGAGGTCATCGACCGCGCTTTCGACGGCGTGCAGCAGGCGGTCAGCTATCACTTTCGCAGCGTGGCGGGCGAGAAGGGCGTGCCCTGCACGCGCATGCGCGTGAATTCGCTCATGGCGCCTCCCGGAATCCCCGACTATTACGGCGGCAGGCGCACGGTGGACGCCGGGCCGGTCGAGATTCTCGGCCGCGCCTGGTCGGGCGACGCCGAAGTAAAACGCGTCGAATTTTCGGTGGATGGCGTCTGGCAGGAAGCAATGCTCGATGGTTCGGCCGGCGTGCATGCCTGGCGGCGCTGGACCGCGCGCTGGAAAGCGGCACCGGGTGCCCACGAGCTGCGTTGCCGCGCCACCGATGCAAGCGGTGCGATCCAGCCGCTCGAGCCGCCCTTGGATGTCACCGGATTCGGCAATAATGCGGCACAACGGGTACAAGTGAGCGTGCGATGAATGCCATTGAAGATTCCTGGCCGGACCAGGTTTTCCGGACGCTGAAGGAAGCGGGCGTGCGGCAGGTCGGTTACGTGCCCGACGCCGGCCACAAGCGGCTGATCGAACTGTGCCTCGCCGACCGTGGCCTGCGTTCGGTCGTCCTCAGCACCGAGGAGGAAGGCATCGGACTTGCCGCGGGCGCCTGGCTGGGCGGGGCGCGCAGCGCGCTGCTGATGCAATCGAGCGGCGTCGGCAACTGCATCAATGCGCTCGGCATGATGCGCGAATGCCGCTTTCCGCTGCTGGTGCTGATCACCATGCGCGGCCAGTTCGGCGAGTTCAATCCCTGGCAGGTGCCGATGGGGCAGGCGACGCCGGGCGTGCTCTCGGCCATGGGCGTGGTGGTGCACGAGGCGAACACGGCCGCGCAGATCGCTCCCGCGGTGGACACCGCCGCGCGGCTCGCCTACGGCAGCTACCAGGCGGTGGCGGTGCTGATCTCGCAAGCGGTCATCGGCATCAAGAGCTTTCAGGACCAGGCATCGCGATGACGGCATTGATGAAGCGCAGGGACGTGGTGAACGCGCTGCTGGAGAAGCGGGGAGGCTTGCTGGTCGTCGCGGGGCTTGGCTCCACGGCTTGGGACATCACCGCAGCGGGCGACTCTTCTCTTAACTTTCCGCTCTGGGGGGCGATGGGTAACGCGGCAATGATCGGCCTGGGACTTGCGCTTGCGCGGCCGCAGCGCCGGGTGCTGGTGATCACCGGCGATGGCGAGATGCTGATGGGACTCGGCTCGCTGGCAACGATAGGCGTGCAGCAGCCGGCCAACCTCGCGGTCGTGGTGATCGACAACGAGCGCTATGGTGAAACCGGCATGCAGGCGACGCATACCGCCTCCGGCGTGGACCTGGCCAAGGTGGCCACTGCCTGCGGGTTCGGCGCCGCAAAGCAGGTCCGGGAGCCGGGTGAGCTGGCGGCTTTGCGCGCGGCGATCCATGGCGCGCCGGGGCCGCATTTCGCCCAGATCAAGGTGCTCGCCGAGAAGCTGCCGCTGGTGCTGCCGCCGCGCGACGGGGGGCTCCTTAAATCCCGGTTTCGTAAGGCTTTGCTGGGCGATGGCGCCGACTTGGACTAGGCCGTGCGAATTTTGCTGACCGCAATGCTGCTGTGCTGCGCGACCATTGCAGCGGCACAGCAACTGAAGCCCTGGAGCGGCGGCGCCACGCCGCCGCTCGCGCTGGCCGATGCGGAAGGGCGCAGCTACCGCCTGGACGAATATCGCGGCAAGGTGGTGCTGGTGAATTTCTGGGCGACCTGGTGCGAACCCTGCCGCGAGGAGATGCCGTCGATGAACCGGCTGCGCGCTTCGCTCGCCGGGCGGCCCTTCGAGGTCCTGGCGGTGAATCTCGCCGAGTCCGAGTCGCGCATCCGGCGCTTCATCGAACAGGTGCCGCTCGAATTCCCGGTGCTGATGGATCGCGACAGCGGTGCCGCGAAAGCCTGGCAGGCGCGCCTGCTGCCGGTCAGTTTTCTGGTCGGTCCCGACGGCAGGATCCGCTACACCGTGGTGGGCGGGATCGACTGGACCGAGGAGCGGGTGCGCAAGGCGATCCTCGCGCTGATGCCGCCGGAAGCCCCTTCTACTCAGCTTCGAGCGGCACTCTCGGCGTCACGCCCGTGACCCTGCCGGGGCGCCGGACAATGTGTCAGTGAGATTGCGCGGCGCGGACATCATTGCGCGCGGCCTCGCGCGCGCCGGGACGCGCCACGTGTTTACGCTCTCGGGCAACCATGTCATGTCGGTGTTCGACGCCGCGCTGGACGCGAAACTGCCGCTGCTGCACGTCCGGCACGAGGCCGCTGCGGTCCACATGGCCGACGCCTGGGGACGCCTCACCGGGGAGGTCGGCGTCGCGCTCGTGACCGGCGGGCCGGGCCACGCCAATGCCGTGTCGGCGCTGTACACCGCGTTCGCCGCCGAATCTCCGGTCGTGCTGCTCTCGGGCCACGCGCCGCTGAACGAGCTCGGCAAGGGCGCGTTCCAGGAAATGGCGCAGGCGGAAATGGCGGCGCCCGCCTGCAAGGCCTCCTGGACCGTGCGTTCGGCTGAAACGCTTGGCGAGGACCTCGCACGAGCGATGCGCATGGCGAAAGCCGGGCGGCCGGGCCCGGTGCACCTGTCCCTGCCCTCCGATCTGCTCGAAGCGCAGGTGGATGCGGAGCTGCCTGCGAAGGAAGATTTTTTTCCGGAACCGGGTTCTTCGGGCGTCAACGAAGAAATTCTGGACGCGCTGCAAAAAGCAAAGAAGCCGCTGTTGATCGCCGGTCCGGCGCTCGGCAATGCGCGCGGCCGCGCCGTGCTCCGGCAATTCGAGGAAACCACAGGCGTGCCGGCGGTCGTGATGGAAAGCCCGCGCGGCGTGAACGACCCCTGCCTTGGCCTGCTGGCGGACGTGCTCGCCGCGGCGGATGTCGTCGTGCTGGCCGGCAAGCGCCGCGACTTCACGTTGCGGTTCGGCGCGGCGTTTGCGAAGAATTGCAAAGTAATCGAGGCGGACGCCGCGGTGAATCACTGGCCGGCGGCGGGAAAGACCTGGGCGAAGAGTCCCTGGCTGGAGGAGGTTCGGTCGGCGATTGCCTTCCGGCCCGCGCAATGGAAGAGCCTCGCCTCCAGGCCCGAGGGTCCCGTGCACCCGGTTGAAGTGGGGCGCGCGGTGCAGAAGCTGCTAGCCGCGCCGGAAGCGGTGCTGGTCGCCGACGGCGGCGAATTCGGCCAGTGGGCGCAGGCGACCCTGCAGGCGCCGCACCGCATCATCAACGGGCCGGCAGGCTCGATCGGCGCGGCGCTGCCCTTTGCCGCGGCGGCGAAACTCGCGCTGCCCGGGTCGAACGTCGTGGCGATGCTGGGCGACGGCACCTTCGGCTTCCACAGCTCGGAAATCGATACCGCGGTGCGCTGTGAACTTGCTTACGTGACGGTGGTCGGAAATGACAGTTGCTGGAACGCCGAGTACCAGATCCAGTTGCGCAGCTACGGCGCGGCGCGGGCGCATGGCCTGGAGCTGCTGCCGGCGCGCTACGACCGGGTCGCGCGGGGTTTCGGCGCGCACGGCGAGCATGTCGAGCGCCCGGGGGAACTTGCCGCGGCGCTGCAACGTGCCGCCAGTGCCGCCAGTTCCGGCCGCCCGGCCTGCGTCAATGTGATGATCGAACGCCTGCCGGCGCCGGTATTTCGCAGGCGGGACGCGTAAAATCGCCGGAGTGATCCGTCCGAAGGAAGTGCAATGAGCGATCTCGACTTCTCGAATACTGCGCCCGTCAAGCCGCCCGCCCAGCCGGCGCCGCCGCCGCCGCCGCCGGTCTACAACGCCGCCATGGCGATGGAATTCTTCAAGTCCGCCGGCAAGCCCGAGAGCTTCGAGCCGGGCGCGATCCTCTTCAAGGAGGACGACAAGGGCGGCGGGCTGCTGAGCAAGCGCGACCGGATGTACGTGCTGCTCCTCGGCGAGGTGGAAATGCGCGCGCAGGGCAAGCTCATCGGCACCGTCGGGCCGGGCGAGACCTTCGGCGAGATGGCGGTGATCGCGCAGGCGCCGCGCACCGCGACCGCGATGGCGAAGGGCGCCTGCACCGTCATCGGCCTGGACGACAAGCAGTTCCAGCTGGCGCTGCAGAAGAAGCCCGAATTCGCGCTGATGCTGATGAGCATCATGAACAACCGCCTGCGCAGCACGATCAGCCGCCTGCAGGCGAACCGCGTGCTGCATGCGGGCGAAGCGAAGGAATCCACGGTATTCGACAAGAAGCTGCTGGCGGGGCTCGCCAACCTGCTGTCGGGCCAGGAGCCGGTGCGCTACGACGCCGGGAAAATGATCATGCAGGAAGGCACCGGCGGCGCCTTCATGTACGTGGTGCTGGATGGCCGCGTGGCCATTTCCATCAAGGGCGGCATCGTGGGCCGCGCCGGCCCCGGCGGCGTGTTCGGCGAGATGGCGCTGGTCGACCAGTCGGTGCGCGCGGCGACCGCCACCGCGGAGACCAGCTGCGCGCTGCTCGCCATCAACCGCAACGCCTTCCTCCAGCTGGTGAAAACCAGTCCCGCGTTCGGCGCGTCGCTGCTCGCGGGACTGGCCGAGCGCGCGAAGGACATGGCCGTCCGCAACAAGTAGCGCCCGGCCGGAACCCGGAATGCGCGGCTACCGGATAGGCATCGTCGGGTCCGGTTTCGCAGGGCTGTGCGCGGCGATCCGCCTGCAGCAGGCCGGTTTCGAAGACTTCACGATTTTCGAGCGCGCCGCCGACATCGGCGGCACCTGGCGCGACAACACCTATCCAGGCTGTGCCTGCGACATTCCCTCGAACCTGTACTCGTTTTCCTTCGAGCCCAACCCGGAATGGACGCGCATGTACCCGCAGCAGGGGGAGATTCATGCCTATCTGCTGCGCGTCGTGGAGAAATACGGATTGCGCAGGCGGATCCGCTTCGGCAAGGAACTCGCGGAGGCGCGCTTCGATGAGGCCGGCGGCGCCTGGGACCTGCGCTTCGTCGACGGTTCGAGCGAACGCGTGGACATCCTCATCGGCGCCACCGGCCCCTTGAGCAAGCCCGCGCTGCCGAAGATCGAGGGCCTGGCTGCCTTCGAGGGCGCCGCCTTCCATTCGGCGCAATGGCGGCACGACGTCGGCCTGGCCGGCAAGCGCGTCGCGGTGATCGGCACCGGCGCGAGCGCCATCCAGTTCGTGCCGCGCATCGCGCCGCTCGCCGCGCAGCTGCACGTTTTCCAGCGCACGCCGCCCTGGGTGCTGCCGCACCGCGACCGCTCCTTCGGGCCGCGCGAGCGGCGTCTGTACCGCGCGCTGCCGTTCGCGCAGCGGCTGCTGCGCTGGGCGATCTACCTGCGGCAGGAGCTGCTGATTTTCGGTTTCACCGGCGGCGAGCGGGTGCAGCGCCGCTTCCGCGGCTTTGCCTTGTGGATGCTGCAGACGCAGGTGGCGGCGCCGGAGCTGCGCCGCAGGCTGACGCCGGACTACGCGCCGGGCTGCAAGCGGCTGCTGATCTCGAACGACTGGTATCCGGCGCTGCAGCGGCCGAATGTCGAAGTGCTGACCGAGCCCGTGCAAAGGCTCGAGGGGCGTCGCGTGGTCGGTGCCTCCGGCGCGAGTCGCGACGTGGACGTGGTCATCTTCGCCACGGGATTTGCGGCCACCGATTTCATCGCGCCGATGAAAATTTACGGCCGCGGCGGCCTCGAACTGGGCGCGGCATGGAAGGAAGGGGCGGCGACCCACCTCGGCATCAGCGTCGCCCGCTTCCCGAACGCCTTTCTGGTGGTCGGCCCGAACACCGGCCTTGGCCACAACTCGCTGGTGTTCATGATCGAGGCGCAGGTGAACTACATCGTCGCCGCGCTGCGCCGCCTGCGGAAAAGCGGCAAACGCACTATGGAAGTGCGCGCCGAAGTGCAGGCGCGTTCCTACTCCGAGGTGCAGCAGCGACTGAAGAACACCGTGTGGGCCTCGGGCTGCCGCAGCTGGTACCTGACGGCCGACGGGCGCAACGACTCGCTGTGGCCGGGTTCGACGCTGGATTACTGGCGCAGGACGCTGCGCTTCGACGCCGAGAGCTTTACCTAGAGAACTTTTCCCGGGTTCATCAGGTCCTGCGGGTCGAGCGCGCGTTTCACCGCGCGCATGAGTTCGAGCTCCAGCGGCTCCTTGTGGCGGGCGATTTCCTCGCGCTTCAACTGCCCCAGGCCGTGCTCGGCGGAGATCGAGCCCTCGAACTCCGCCACGACGTCGTAGACGACGCGGCTTACCTCGGCGCGGCGCGCGAGCAGCGACGCGTCGCCGACGTTGTAGTGCAGGTTGCCGTCGCCGGCGTGGCCGAAGCAGTAGACCGCAACGCCCGGATACGCCGCCTCGAGGGCTGCGCCCGCGCGCGCGATGAACTCGGGGATCTTCGACACGGCCACCGAGATGTCGTGCTTGACGTTGGCGAACTGCGCCTCGGGCACGCTTTCGCGGATGCCCCAGAGCGCCTTCGACTCGGCGTCGTTTTTTGCGACCACCGCGTCGGCGGCAAGCCTGCGCTCGAGCGCATCCGCCAACCCCTGTTCCAGCCTTCTGGCCAGAGTCTCGCCGGCGCCGCCGTCGGCGAGTTCCACCAGCACGTACCAGCCTCCGCGGCCGGGCAGCGGATCGCGGATCGCCGGCCGGTGCGCCAGCACCGCATCGACGCAGCGGCGCGACAGCAATTCGAAGGCGGTGATGCGGTCGCCGCAATACCGCCGCAAATGGCCCAGCAGCCTGACCGCGCTCTCCGGATCGCGGACCTCGATCCACGCGGTTGCCGACGCGGTCGGCTGCGGATGCAGCTTGAGGACCGCGGCGGTGATGATGCCCAGCGTGCCCTCGGCGCCGATGAACAGCTGCTTCAGGTCGTAGCCGGTGTTGTCCTTGCGCAGGCTGCGCAGGCCGTTCCAGATGCGCCCGTCGGCCAGCACCGCCTCCAGCCCGAGCACCTGGTCGCGCGCGTTGCCGTAGCGCAGCACGTTGACGCCGCCGGCGTTGGTGGAAAGGTTGCCGCCGATCTGGCAGCTGCCCTCGGCGGCGAGGGACAGCGCGAAGAAGCGGCCCGCTTCCGCCGCTGCGCGCTGCACGTCGGCGAGCACGCAGCCGGCCTCGACGGTGATGGCGTCGTTCAGCGCGTCCAGCTCGCGGATGCGGTTCATGCGCGCGAGCGACAGCACGATCTCGCGCCGCTTGCCGGTCGGCACCGAGCCGCCGGACAGGCCGGTATTGCCGCCTTGCGGCACGATCGCGATCCCGGCCTCCGCGCACAGGCGTACCACCACCGATACCTCGGCCGTACTCGCGGGCCGCACTACGCCCTCGGCGGCGCCGCGGTACAGCTTGCGCCAGTCCGTGAGGTAGGGCGCGGTGTCGGCATCGGCGGTGAGGACGTTTTTCGCGCCGACGATCGCGGCGACCGCCTCGAGGAAGGTGTTTTTCATGAACCTTGACGTGGATTTTCCCACACCTTAACTTGCAAGCCGGATGAGAAAACTGCTCGCAGGCCTTCTGCTGGTTGCCGCCGCGTGCCGACTCGCGCATGCGCAGGCGCCAATCACCATCGGCGTGGTGATGCCGCAATCGGGAATCCTCGCCGATATCGCCGCCGACCTGAGGAAAGCGCTGCTGCTGTGGCAGGAGGAAGTGAATGCCGGCGGCGGCCTGCTCGGGCGGCACGTCGAGCTGCGCCTGCTGGACGACCGCTCCGAATCCGCCGAGGTGGGCAAGCTCTACGAGCGGCTGATCCTCGAGCACAAGACGGACCTCCTCATCGGTCCGCTCGGGTCGGCCGCGTCGCTGGGCGCCGCGGCGGTGGCCGAGCGCAACCGCCGCGTCCTCATCAACGCCACCGGCACCTCGCGTGCGGTGCACCGGTCCGGCCTGCGCTACGTGTTCCAGACCGCCACGCCGCTCTCCGCCTACGGCCTCGGCGCGCTCGAGTTCGCGCGCAGCCTCGGGCTGAAGCGGATCGCGCTGCTTGCCCACGACGATCCGGCCTCGCGCGAGATCGCCGGCCTCGCGCGCGACGGCGCCGCGGCGCTCGGGCTGGCGGCGGGCGAGGTCGAGGTCTACGCGCAGGGAACGCTCGATTTCGCGCTGCAGGTGGCGCACGCAAGAACCTCGGGCGCCGAGGGGTGGATCGCCTTCGGCCTGCCGCAGGACGCGGCCGAGATGGTGAAGAATTTCCGCAGGCTGGGATACGCGCCGCGGCTGTTCATCGCGCAGGGCGCGGTCGATGCCGATTTCGTCAAGCGGGTCGGCCAGGACGCCGAGTACGCGGTGGGCGTCTCGGCCTACGAGCGCGGGGCGGCGACGCGCGGCAACGCGCAGTTCGTCGCCGCCTTCGCGAAGAAATGGTCCGCCGAGCCCGGCCTCCTCGCCGCCGAAGGCTATGCCGCGGGGAAAGTCCTCGAAGAAGCGGTGCGGCGCGCGGGCAGCCTCGATCAGGAGAAGCTGCGCGAGGCCCTGGCCGCGCTCGAGACCGAGACGCCGCTGGGCGCCTACAAGGTGGACCGCTACGGCGCCCAGACCGCGGCGCGGCCGCTGCTGCTGCAGATCCTCCGGGGGCGGCGGCAGATCGTCTGGCCCGAGGCGCTCGCGACGGCGAAGTGGCAGCCTTTTCCAGGCTGGGAATCCCGCCGGCCGATTAAATAAGCGTTGAAATGAACGAGACGTGGCGGATCGCCGTTCCGCTGGCGATTACTTTCGCCATTCAAACGCTGGTGGCCCTGGCGGTCTACAGCGCGCCGGTGATGGCGCCGGTGGCGGGGCCCGCGCTCGGCTTCTCGCCCGCGGCGGTCGGCTACTACATCGCGGCGTCCTATCTCGGCAGCATGATCGGCTCGGCGGCGGCGGGCGGCTGGGTGGCGCGCTTCGGGCCGATCCGCGTCAGCCAGGCCGCGCTCGCGCTGTGCTTCTGCGGCCTCGTGCTCGCCGCCAGTGGCGCGCCGCCGCTGGTGATGCTGGGCGGATTCATCGTCGGCCTGGGCTACGGCCCGACCACGCCGGCAAGCTCGGCGATCCTGGTGCGTACGCCGTCGCGGCATTTCTCGCTCATTTTCTCCATCAAGCAGACCGGCGTTCCCGCGGGCGGCGCGCTGGCCGGCGCGCTGGTGCCGGGGCTGATCCTCGCGATCGGCTGGCAGTGGGGCGCGGTGGCGCTCGGCGCGGCCTGCCTGGCGCTGGCCCTGGCGCTCGGCGGCGTGCGCGCGCGCTACGACCGCGAGCTCGATCCGCATTCCCCCGTATCGCTGCGATCGGCTCTCGCGCCGGTGCGGCTGGTGTTGGCAGACCGGCGCCTGCGGCAACTGTGCCTGACGGGGGTCGTCTACGGCGGCGTGCAGATCACGCTGGTCACCTACCTCGTCACCTTCCTGGTGGAGAGCTTTGCGCTGACGCTGGTGCTGGCCGGCCTGCTGACCGCCACGCGCGATCCGGCGCTGCGGCGGCTGTTGCCTGATGCCTACCCCGACGACGCCGAGGCGACCGAGGAATTCCGCCGATACACCGACGCGACGCTGCGCGACGCCATCTGGACTCGAATCCGCTCTGAGTACGAGCGCACGCGCGAGCAGCTGCTGGCGGTCACCG
>Ga0207929_1000537_pt1 | contig 10410 bp, 9 predicted proteins | sample NGESurdeep072012_FD_184466 | JGI IMG/M metagenome (GOLD analysis project Ga0207929, IMG submission 184466) | Arctic peat soil microbial communities from Barrow, Alaska - NGEE Surface sample 53-1 deep-072012 (SPAdes) | ecosystem: Environmental > Terrestrial > Soil > Wetlands > Peat ... | reverse complement strand
CCGTGAAGCGCGAGTCGAGCACTCCCGTGCCGAGCTGATTGTTCTCCACCGCCACCGTATAGGTGAGCCGCGTCGCATCGAGCTTGTATCCGTTCGGATTGTAGACGTTGAGAAACGCGTCGAGTGATCCGCCGGTGAGGCCGAGTCCTCTCACGCGCAAATCCTTGAAGCTGACGACGGGCTGTTGAAATCCGCCGCCGAGTCCGAGGGAAGCGCAGCCGGCGATTGCGAATACCGCCAATGCCACCACCGCGAACTTCGTCCTGCCACTCATTCGCCCAAAGATATTGCTCATTTTTCTTGCTCCTTTGTAGGCCCACTGCCACTCTTGTCACCCTGTGGTGACGGCGGCGTGGACACTTTTGCCTTCAGGTCAGCCCACCAGGCGAGGCGCTTAGCGACTTCCTTCTCGAATCCATAGGGTCCAGGCTCGTAGAAGACGCTGCCACGCAACTCCTCGGGCAGGTACTCTTGCGGGATGTATGCCTCGGGCACCGAATGGGCGTATTGGTAGCCCGCGTGGTAGCCCAGATCCTTCATTAGCGGCGTCGGCGCGTTGCGGATGTGCATTGGAACCTGCGCCGCTGGGCTTTCGCGGGCCGCTTCGAGCGCGGCGCTCAACGCGCGGTACGACGCGTTCGATTTTGGCGCCGTCGCGAGGTAGATCACCATCTCGGCCAGCGGCAAATATCCCTCCGGGGGCCCGAGCATGTGAAACGCGTCTCGCGCCGCCACGGCCAACTGCAGCGCCTGCGGATCGGCGAGCCCAATGTCTTCCGCCGCCATCGCGATCGAGCGCCGGAAGATCGTCATCGGATCCTCACCGCCCTCGATCATGCGCGCCATCCAGTAAAGCGCGCCCTGCGGATCGCTCCCGCGCAGCGACTTGTGGTAAGCCGAGAGCATGTTGAAGTGGACTTCGCCCGACTTGTCGTGGTGGGCGAAGCGCTTCTGCATCGCGTCGCGCGCGACTGTCACGGTGATCCGACCGCCCTCCCCCACATGATCTGCCGAAGCTTCGAGCACCGTGAGCGCGCGCCGCGCATCTCCGTCGGCTTCGCGGGTGATCATCTCGCGCGCATCGTCCTCCAGCGTTACATGCATCGCGCCGAGCCCGCGTTCGTTGTCGAGGAGCGCCCGGTCGACGACGGCGCCGATATCGCCTGTGGTGAGCGGATTCAGAACAAAGACGCGCATCCGCGAGAGCAGCGCGCCGTTTATCTCAAACGATGGGTTTTCAGTCGTCGCGCCGACGAGCGTGATCGTCCCTGCTTCGACGTGCGGAAGAAACGCGTCCTGCTGCGCCTTGTTGAAGCGGTGGATCTCGTCGACGAAAAGGATCGTCTGCCGGCCCAGCTGAAGCCTTTGCGCTGCTTCGTCGACCACTTCGCGCACTCTTGGAATGCCTTCAGTGACCGCCGAGAACGGGACGAATTCGCGATCGGTGTACTGGGCGATCAGTCGGCCGAGGGTGGTTTTGCCGGAGCCGGGCGGCCCCCAGAACACCATCGACTTTATGTTGCCCGTCTCTATGGCCGATCTCAGGGCTTTTCCTGGGGCGAGCAGATGCTGCTGTCCGACAAATTCTTCGAGTGTGCGCGGGCGCATCCGCGCGGCCAGGGGCTGCGCGGTTTCTCTGGCGCTGAAGAGGGACTCTTCGCGACCGCGGATGTTGGAAGGAGCCTGGCGGAATTTCTTTGGCATTGGTGGTAGTTGAACGATAATCTGCCGGCCCCTTCGGGGGCGCCCGGCGCGACTCTGTACCTCAAACCCGGTACCTTTAGCATTCTTCGTGCAGTCACGAAGCGATCATCTTTATGGCTCCGAGAGATCCCCAATGATTCGTCCTTCGTGGGTTGTCGCAGCTACTCTCGTTGCTGCCGCCTTTGGATGTGGCAGCGACTCGACCGTGGCTCCGCCCACAGCCAACGTGGTGACCAAAGTCTCAGGCGACGGCCAGCAAGTACTGCTAGGTCAGACAGCACCAGCCCCGCTCGTTGTATCCGTCACCGATGCGAACGGCGGTCCCCTGGCAGGCGTACAGGTCAACTGGAGGATTGTTTCCGGCGGCGGAACGCTTTCATCATCCTCCTCGACGACCGACCAGTCGGGGAACGCCAGCGTCACGTGGACTTTTGGACAATCAGGCGCTCAGTCCGTTAAAGCGTGGACCGATGCGCCCGGCGCGCCGAGCGTGACTTTCTCCACCGCTCCAGTCACGCAGCTCATGACGATAGTCTCGGGCGATGGGCAGAAAGGCCCGTTCGACGTAGCCCTACCGGTGCCGCTCGTCGTATCGGTTACGACTCCCAGCGGAACTCCGATTCCGAATGTGAAGGTCAACTGGGGAGTCGCTGCTGGCGAAGGCAGCGTATCATCGACTTCATCGACGACGGACCAGACCGGCAAAGCGTCTGTCACCTGGACGCTCGGCCCCACCTACCTGAATCAGACTGTCAAGGCGTGGACCGACACTGAGGGTTCACAGAGCGATCTGTTCTCTGCCACAGGTCAACTCACGCTAGTCCTGCATTACGATGGGACATCCTGGACCCGATCACTAAACACCGAGAACGTTGGTATGTCACTAAACGCCGGGTGGGCGGCGTCGCCGTCAATTGCGTTCGCCGCGGGGCACGGCTGCCACAATCCACCCGCGGTGCAGTACAACAACGGCGTGTGGAGCGGGATGGATACGTGTGAGCAATCGTCTCTGTCGGTTACAAGCGTCTGGGGCACCGCGCCCAATGATATCTGGGCTGTGGCAAGCGGGGGTCAAGGCAGGATCATGGATCCTCCTCTTGCCTGGGTGTTCCACTTTGATGGAAGCAACTGGACCTTCTCCTACACCGATAGCCTGGTCGATCTTGTCGCAATTGGAACGCGGTCTACCGACGACGTCATCGCTGTAGGCAGGCACGGTAGGATCGTCCGGCATGCCGGGTCTCAGTGGCTCCAACAAACAAGTGGCACCGCCAGCGATCTTTTCGCGGTTTGGGGGGACCCGAACAGCACTAGCGTATTTGCGGTGGGCGCTGCCGGAACGGTCGTCGCCTATGATGGCGCCGCATGGGGGACGCAGACCTCGGGAACCACAGCACCGCTGCGTAGCGTGTGGGGATCTTCCGTAACCGATGTGTTCGCCGTCGGCGACAACGGAACCATTCTGCATTTCGACGGCGCGTCGTGGACGGCGCAATCCAGCGGAACGACACAGAATCTGCGCGGCGTTTGGGGAAGTGCGCCCAATTCAGTTTTCGCTGTCGGAGCTGGGGGCACGATACTTCGCTACGACGGTGTCCGCTGGACGGCTCAATCGCCGGGAGTTCAAATGGCGTTTACCAGCGTCTGGGGCACGTCCGCATCGAACGTTTTTGTGGCGGGCCGGTAGGACGACACTTGTCTGAGATAACCCTTAACCCGCCCCCATTAGTCGCCGAGCGATGTAGTACAGCGCGCATCCCAGAAAGAAACTGATAGGCAGCCGCCACTCCCTTTTCTCCTGAAACTAGGGGACCAGGTTGGACGCGCCGACATAGAGCGCTAATGATCTCGCGCGCGTCGTCATCGACCTTGAGACTGAGCGCGCCGAGTCCCCGCTCTTCGTCTAGCAGTGCGCGGTCGAGTACGGCAGCGATGTCGCCCTGTGTGAGGGGATAGAGCACGAACACTCGCATCCGCGAGAGGAGCGCGTGGTTCAGCTCGAAAGATGGATTCTCCGTCGTCGCGCCGACGAGCGTGATCGTGCCCGCCCGGACGTGCGGAAGAAACGCGTCCTGCTGCGCCTTGTTGAAGCGGTGGATCTCGTCCACGAACAGGATCGTCTGCCTGCCCATCTGGAGCCGTTACTCGGCCTCCGTCACCACCTCGCGCACTCGTGGAATCCCTTCGGTGACGGCCGAGAACGGGACGAAATCGCGATCGGTGTACTGGGCGATCAATCGGCCGAGGGTGGTTTTGCCGGAGCCGGGCGGTCCCCAGAAGACCATCGAGCGGACGTTCACGCACTCCGCTTCAATTTTCCCGATCGCTGCAGCCGCCGTCGAACACTAGCGAGACTTTCACGCGGCTCACGAGCTGGCGATCGCGCGATGGCGGAGTCGTAGACATCCTCCCAAAGCGCCGCATTCCTGCGCAAGTCGAGGACGACAGCGGTTTTTTTGCCGCTCTTATCAACGAGGAATTTCACTCCGCGCATACTACCTCTTGGTACTCGTGACAGTAGATACGTCCGTTGACCGCCGCAATCTAACCATCGCCGGCGCATGACGACGGATGTTCTGTCACCGATATTGAACCGAGCCCTCACCCCGCACCAACGAGCCGTCGAGCGAGGTAGTACAGCGCGCATCCCAGGAAAAAACTCAGAGGCAGGCTCCACCCCTTCTTGCCCTGAAACTCCGGAACCAGATTCGACGCGCCAACGTACAGGGTCACGCCGGCGGCGAGCGGAAGTCCGTACTGCTCGAGGATCGGGAGCTGCTGCGTGAGCAGCGCGCCGACCAGGCTCGATGCTGCGAGCGCTCCACTCGCTGCGAGCGCGGCACCCTTGCTCTCGCCCGACGCCAGGAACAGGCTCGAGATCGCGAGTCCTTCGGGCAACTTGTGCAGCAGGATCGCGACGAATACCAACAGCCCCAGCGCGTGACTGACGCCGAATCCGCTGGCGATCGCCACGCCATCCACGAACGTGTGCAGAATCAGGCCGGCGAGCGCCGAGAAGCTCACGAGCTTCGTGACGTGGTGGACCTCTTCGCCGAAATGGAAATGCGGCGCCAGAGTGTGCTGCGTGAGGTGGACCAGCAGGTAGCCGATCAGGATCACGATCGCCGCGGACTCGCCGTGAATCTTGATGGCGTCGGGCACGAGATCGAGCAGCGCCACGGACACCATGAACCCGGCCGAGAGCGCGACCATGTTATCGAGGGCGCGGACGCTCCAGCGGGAACGCGAGACGACCGCAACCGCGCCGATGATATTGGCGCTCGCAGCGACAGCGGTGTAGACGAGAGCAGTGCCGTTCATTCGGTGGGGGTAGCGCGAGCTGGCATGCTCAATATCGAAGCAGGGAGCCGTCGGCCAACAACGCTAGTGGCAGTGTAGCTTTTCCGGCTCGGTCCGATTGCTGCTCACGAACTCTTGATCGAGAGACGCTCCGCTGCCGCGGCTACCGCGTCGCTCAGCGCCGGCGCCGGCGCGCGCTCCCACGACTGAATTCCCCACATCCGCTCCTCAAGCGACGCGCGCTCCTCGAGGTTCATGCTGTTGAGGAGGTACATCCAACGATCCGAGCGCGAATAAATAAAGAGCTCGATCTGCGGATTCAGTGTCAGCTGATCGTCGGGCGTGAACAGCGTGATCTCCACCCCGCCGTAGGTCGAGAGCGGAACCTTGAGACGGGCGACCGCGTCGCGAACGTCGGGTAGCGCAATCGTCTGCCCCGACCAGGAGCTTTGCGACCTCGCGTCGTAGATGTAGACGTCCACCGCCGGCGCCATCAACTCGCTCAGCGTATAGAACAAATCCACCACCCGCTCGGCGTTCGCGACTACTTTCGCCTCGTAGATGTCGCCCGTGCGCGTGAATGTGAAGCCGTCCTGTCCTGACCTGAATCGCTTCCAGACGGTCGAATCGGGGGTGGCGCTTCTAAATAGCATCGGATCGCTCGCTAGGGTTTACCATCCAATCTTCTTGCGAGATCCACGAGCTGCTCGTTGGTATTCTTCCGTGGATCATTAATAACCGCATCGAGAAGCCTTCGTAAAGTCGCCCCGACAGCGGGCCCGCTGATTCCGAGCTTTTCCAGATCGGTGCCATCAATCGCCAGGTCGGAGATCGCTATCGCATCCTTGTAGGCGATCCTCATCGCGCGCTTGTACACCGAGGCCACTGTCTGCTTGTACGGCGCCGGCTCCCCGGCCTGCCGAGCGGCCCACCAGAATGCGTCGGCCAGGCGGAGTAGTGGGGCAAGACGCGTGCGCCCGGCGCTGGCGGCCCAAGTCCGGATCACAGCGCTCGGAGGATACTGGTCCATGCTCCAGGGATCAGCCGCCCCAACCTCCTCGGCCTTCAGCAGGGCCGAGGTCATGGACGGGCCGAGCTGCTGCCAGCGCTCGACCAGCAGTGCAATCCATTCACCCTCGCTATTGGAAAAGCGAAGGTCCTTGAGCGTTTTCCTGACTGTCGCCGCTGGCATGGATGCGAATAGCCCGGCAATGCGGGTGGATCGCCGCGCCGGCCGCCCGGGCAGAAGGGGACGGCGCAAATGATCGAGGGGCAGCAGCTGGCCGTTGGTGACATGGGCGAGCGCGGGAATCAGCGTTCCAAACGCCCCGGTGTCGCGCCACATCGCGAATGCTTTGCTCGGCAGGGCCACCTGGTCCATCGTCTTCTCGATCTCCTGCTTCACGCGCTCCGCGGAAAGGCGCGACAGCTCGGGCGCGCTCTCCACGATCGCGTCCCAGGTATCGCGCTCGATGTCGAAGCTGAATCGAGCCGCGAACCGGATCGCGCGCAGCGCGCGCAGGCGATCCTCGCGCATCCGGTCGCGTGGATCTCCGACGGCGCGAATGAGCCTCCCCGCCAGATCCTTGCGTCCGTCGTAAGGATCCCGCAGCTCGTCCTTGCTGGGCGAATAGGCGATCGCGTTGATGGTGTAATCGCGGCGCGCGAGATCGTCGTCGAGCGACGCGCCAAATTCGACGACCGCGTGGCGCCCGTCGGTCTGCACATCTTTGCGGAACGTCGTCACCTCGTGCATCACGTTGTCGTGGTCGAGGACTCCGATCGTTCCGAACTCGACCCCGACGGGGACAGTGCGCTTGAACAGCTTCCGCACCTCGGGCGGCTTGGCCGCGGTGGCGAAGTCCCAGTCGAGATGGGGGTGGCCGAGTAGGGCGTCACGGACGGCGCCGCCGACGCACCAGGTTTCGAAGCCGGCGTCTTCGAGGCGCTTGGCGATACTCCGGACGGTCTCGGGTGGATCGAGGGACTTGACGTTGGCCGGCTGAACGGATTTCGGTGGGCTCATCTACCTATGAATCAAACATGTTTCGGATCTCCGCGTCGTTCATGCCCGCCCCCAGGGCGAGCATGAGGTCGATCCGCGCCTGCTGTGCTCGGCGGGAGCCTCCGAAAATGGCGCCCATTTCCTCCAGCCGCCGACCGCCGCCGGGATAACCGTAAGTGTGTCCCACTCTGCCGCCCTGTGTGCGCGACGTGAGCACGACTGGTTTTCCATCCGCCACCCAGCGCTGAATTCCAGGGACCATGGCCGGCGGGACATTTCCCCGCCCCATCGCCGCGAGCACGAGCCCGCGCGCCTGCTCCCGCGATGCGTCGAGCAGGCGAGCATCTGATCCGGCGGCGGCAAAAATGATGTCGATGGGAGTCGCCAAAGAGTTAGGTGTTATGACGGGGGGCGACGGTGGCATCTCGCGCCGGAGGATCAGCTCGCCATCGTCCAGAACTCCGAGCGGACCGAGCCCGGGACTTTCGAACGCGTCGAGCAGGTGCGTGTTGGTCTTCGTCGTATCGAGCGCCGCGAAAATCTGACCGCCGATCACCACCATCACGCCGTACCCCCTCGTTTCGGGGCTCGCCGCGACCCGCACCGCCTCGAAAAGATTCGCGGGCCCGTCCCACCCGAGGTCGCTCACCGTCCGCATCGCGCCGGTGAAAACGATCGGCTTCTCGCTGGCGGTCGATCGCGCCACGAGGTACGCCGACTCCTCCAGCGTGTCGGTGCCATGCGTGATCACGACTCCCGTCACCTCGGGCCGCGCCAGATGCTCGACGATGCGATTCCTCAGCGCCCACATCCTCTCGACCGTCATGTGCGGCCCGGGGAACTGCCCCCACTCCTCGGTCTCGACCGCCGTGATCGCGCGGATCCCCCTCGTCGCCTGGAGGATTTCGGCGGGCGTCAGGCCGGGTTGAGAGCCGCTGCCGGCCGGATCGTTGCGCATCGCGATTGTTCCGCCGGTAAAGAGGATGACTATCATGGGGCGCGGCGAGCCTTGCTTCGGTGACTAAGGGGACACACGCGCTTTTGCCTGCACGCCACAGAGAAAAGTCCGGGCGTAGTGACCTGACAGCTAACAACTATGCTACTGACGCCTCCCGCCCGTTCCGTTGCAGTTGCAGTTCTCCGCACCCTCATCCCCTCGAGTGAGACGCTACTCGAAGCATCGCCTTCTCCGGGAATTCCTCGAGAAGCTTGGGATCCCGGCAAGCGATCTCCATCGCCCGAGTCATAAGGGCGTCGACGGTGAGCAGATCGAGCGCCGAGGCTCGCGTCTCGCAGTCCGTCCGCAGAACGTTGTCGAGCACCCGCTCGGCGGCGTCCAGCACTTCGCTAGCGGTTGGAGACTGATTGTCATCGAGCGCGCCCCGCATCGCTGCCTCGAGTTCCTTAGGCGCAGTTGGGTTGCCGGGACTCGCGCGGTCGTCCCCCGAGCTGTGACTCGCGCGATCGTCCCCCGGATTGCCCTTACTCACGCGGTCGCGGCCAGGTGCTTCCGGATCATCTCCGGCGCGTCCGCGACCGCCGTCGCCATGCGCTTTGCGTCGGGTATCCCCGCCTGCGCCATATGCGGCTTGCCGCCTCCCTTCCCGCCCGCGGACGCGGCCAGCTCGCGAAGAATGATGTCGGCGCGGACTCCACGGTCGCGCAGATCATCGCTCACCACAGCGAGCATTGTGTTCTTGCCGTTGTCGAACGATGCCGCGAGAACCCCAACGCCCGATTCCATCTGCTCGCGCAACGCGTCACCCATCGCCTGCAGCGCGGGCAGATCCGGCGCAGTCACATTCGCGGCCACGACTCGTACGCCGTTGACGACCGAGCCCTGTTCAACGAGCGATTTGATCGCGCTGCCGCCGCCACCGGTCCGGATCGCTTCGTCGAGACGCTTCTCGAGTGCGCGACGTTCATCAACCAGCGACTGCACACGCTTCACAGCCTGGCCTGCTGGTGCGCGCACTAGCGATTCGATTTCCTTCAGCTCTCGCTCGTGCTCGCGGAAGAGATTGAGCGCGGCGCGGCCCGTCACCGCTTCGATGCGTCGGACTCCGGCCGAGATGCCTGTCTCGCTCACAATCTTGAAGAGGGCGATTTCAGCGGTGTTACGGACGTGCGTGCCGCCACAAAGCTCGATGCTCAGCCCGGGGATACTGACGACGCGCACGACATCGCCGTACTTCTCGTTGAAGAGGTGCATCGCGCCGCTTGCAAACGCTTCGGCCTTGGGTTTCTCCTCGAACGTGAGCTGAACGCCCTCGAGAATTCCACGATTGACGATGTTCTCGACGTCCGCGAGCTGTTGCTGGCTCAGCGGGCCGTGGTGCGAAAAATCAAATCGAAGTCTATCCGGCGCGACGAGTGAGCCGTGCTGCTGCACGTGCTCGCCGAGGACTTGCCTGAGGGCGGCGTGGAGGAGATGCGTGGCGGTGTGATTACGCTCGGTGTCCCGACGACGATCGCGCGCCACCATCGCTCTCGCCTTTCCGAGCTGCACCTTGCCGGTGGTTTTTCCGAGTGCCGTGATGCGTCCGTCGACTTTGCGGACTTCGTCGACGTCGACGCTCCAGCCATCGCCCTTGATCTCCCCCCGGTCGGAGATCTGCCCGCCGGATTCGACATAGAACGGCGTCTCACGAAGTATTACGGCGGCGCGTCCCTCGGGCAGATCGTGTTTGGCGACGACTTCGGTGCTGACGTCGAGGGAATCGTAGCCGGCGAATCGAGTCTCGCTCGACAACATATCGCTGATGGTTCCCTGACCCGCGCTCCGCGCCGCGGTCGACCCGGCCTCCGCGGTCGACCCGGCCTCCGCGCTCGTCCCAACGATCCAGCTCGCACCCAACGCATCGGCTTCCACACCGACTTTTTTGGAGCGTCGCTCTTCCTGGGATTGTGTCCGCTGTCCCTGTAGCGCCGCCTCGAATCCCGCGATGTCTACCGAGTACCCGCGCTCGCGGGCCATCAACTCGGTGAGATCGATTGGGAATCCGAACGTGTCATAAAGCTTGAATGCATCTTCGCCGGCGATCGTCCCGTGGATAGCTGTCGATCCCTGGGTGGTTTTCGCCGGCGCGAGCTCGTCGAAGCGGCGCATCCCGCCCTCGATCGTCGAGAGGAAGCGCTCCTCTTCCGCGCGGGTGGTATCGATGATGTGCTGCGCGCGGTTGCGCAGCTCGGGATAGACATCGCCCATCTGGTCGATGACTACGCGCACGACTTCCACCAGCGTCGGCTGCCGGCGGCCGAGCAGCCACGCGTGGCGCACACCGCGGCGAAGGATTCTGCGCAGGACGTAGCCGCGCCCCTCATTCGAAGGAAACACTCCGTCGCCGAGGAGGAATGCCACCGCGCGGCTATGATCCGCTATGACGCGGAATGATGCGCCG
>Ga0207929_1000536_pt1 | contig 10442 bp, 8 predicted proteins | sample NGESurdeep072012_FD_184466 | JGI IMG/M metagenome (GOLD analysis project Ga0207929, IMG submission 184466) | Arctic peat soil microbial communities from Barrow, Alaska - NGEE Surface sample 53-1 deep-072012 (SPAdes) | ecosystem: Environmental > Terrestrial > Soil > Wetlands > Peat ... | reverse complement strand
TCGGGCCGTCCGGGTGTGGCAAGACGACGAGCCTGCGAATGATCAATCGCATGATCGAGCCTAGCGGGGGCCGCATTTACATCGATGACCGCGACCACTCCACGGTTGCGCCGGCCCAACTGCGTCGCGGCATCGGCTACGTGCTGCAGCACGCCGGATTGTTTCCGCACCGCACGATCGTCGACAACGTGGCGACGGTTCCGTTGCTGCTCGGCCGTGATCGCCGTACGGCCCGCCGCGAAGCACTGGAGCTACTCGAGCGGGTCGGCCTGCCACTCGCGTACGCGAAGCGTTACCCCGCGCAGCTGTCAGGTGGTCAGCAACAACGCGTCGGCGTCGCACGAGCACTTGCGGCCGATCCGCCCATCATGTTGATGGACGAACCGTTCAGTGCCGTCGACCCGGTTGTGCGCGAGCAGTTGCAGAACGAATTCCTTCGGCTGCAAGGCGAATTAGGCAAGACAATCGTGTTCGTCACGCACGACATCGACGAAGCGATCAAGCTCGGCGACCACGTTGCCGTCTTGCGAGTCGGCGGCAAGCTCGCCCAGCTCGCATCGCCGGCCGAGCTGCTCTCAAGGCCGGTCGACGACTTCGTCGCCGGCTTCGTCGGCCGCGATCGCGGTTATCGCGCGCTCGGCTTCGAGAACGTCACCAATCTGCAGGTCGACCCCGAGCCGACCGTGGCCTTGGGCTCGTCGGTCGCCGCCGCCGGCGCGGTTGCGCGCGCCGAGTGGGTGCTCGTCGTCGACGAACACCAGTCGCCGCAGGGCTGGTTGGCGATCGACGACGACGCCGTGCAAGCGGTCACCGAGATCGGCCCCACCCTGCTGCACCGGGGCGGCACGGTCGCGAGCATCAATGGCAGCTTCCGCGCCGTGCTCGACGCCGCGCTGTCGTCACCGACCGGCCGCGGTGTCATCGTTGACGAAGCCGGGCGGTTGGCTGGCACCGTGACGGCAGCCGACGTCGTCCGCCTGCTCGAGGTGCACCCTGCGGCCACCCGGCCGGCCACCCTCGGGTCGCCGCAGTGACCGCCCCGGCTGTCGTGGCGGCCGCGAATTCGGGCGCGGCCAGTTCATCGCCGTGGCACTTCTTCGGCTATTTCACCGCGCACCTGCATCAGGATCTGAGCTGGTTGTGGGATCACGTCTGGCTGTCGGCGTTGCCGGTGCTAGCCGGCCTGATCATTGCGTTGCCATTGGGGTGGCTGGCCAACCGATACCACTGGCTGTACCCGCCGCTGTTGTCGATCGCTGGCCTGCTCTACACGATTCCGTCGCTTGCACTCTTCGTACTGGTGCCGCCGTTGTTTGGACTGAAGGCCCTTGACCCACTGCAGGTACCCATCGCGCTGACCGTGTATTCGGTTGCCTTGTTGGTGCGAGTGGTGGCCGACGGTCTTGCGTCAGTGCCCGACGACGTGGTGCAGGCCGCCACCGCCATGGGGTTCGGGCCGCTGCAGCTGCTCGTCAAGGTCGAGTTGCCGATCGCCGTCCCTGTCATCACGGCTGGTTTGCGGGTGGCCACCGTGGCGAACGTGAGTTTGGTGGCCATCGCCGGCACGATCGGCCTGGCCAATCTTGGGCAGCTGTTCACCACCGGCTTCCAGCTGTCGACGCCGACGGCGTATTACCCGCCGATCGTGCTGGGCATCATCTTGTGCGTTGCCCTTGCGCTCGCGTTTGACCTGACGATCGTGCTCGGCAATCGGCTCCTTACGCCATGGCGCAGGGCGGTGGCATCGCGATGATCGCCAACGTCTTTCACTGGCTCACCACCGGCGCGCACTGGCGCAGCACGCACAACTACACCGGCATCCTGACGCAGCTGGCGACGCACATTCGCTTCTCGGTGATCGCGGTGGCCATCGCTCTTGTGATCGCGCTGCCACTCGGACTCTTCATCGGCCACACCGGCCGGGCTACCTCACTCGTGACGGCAGCGAATACGTTCCGGGCGCTTCCGAGTGTGGGCGTGCTCGTGTTGCTGACGGTCATCATCGCACCGCACGTACACGGCCGCACCGACCTCGGCTATCTCGTACCTACCGAAATTGTGCTGGTACTGCTCGCGATTCCGCCGATTCTCTCGAACACCTACGCGGGGGTGCAGAACGTCGATCGCTCGACCCGCGATGCGGCCGCCGCGATGGGCATGACCGGCCCGCAGGTGCTGCGGCAGGTCGAGTTTCCGTGCAGTTTGCCGCTGATCTTCTCCGGCCTTCGAAGCGCATCGCTGCAGGTAATCGCGACCGCCACTATCGCGTCGTATCTTCCCCTCGGCGGCCTCGGTCGTTTCATCTACGACGGGCTGGCCCAGCAAGACTTCCCGCAGATGATCGGCGGCGGCGTGCTGGTCGCTGCCCTTGCACTCATCACCGACGGCTTGCTGGCACTCGTGCAGCGCAACGTCGTTTCCCGCGGCATCACCGGCCGCTTCGCCACCAACGTCGCGACGGCCGTCGGGCCAGTCGCTGCCGCGCAAGTGCCGCTTGGCGCACCTGTTGATGTGGAGGTAGCGGCCTTCTGACCGACCCGTACGACCGCTCGACTTCTCGACTGCTCGAAACTTTTCCTGCCTGACAAGGAGACTCATGAAGCGCAACGCAATCCTCATGGCTAGCACTGGCTTGGCACTGATTCTCAGTGCCACCGCGTGCAGCAGTTCGAAGAAGACCCCGGCGACGGCGAGCAGCACACCGCCGGCCGCTGCATCGTCATCCGCGGCCGCCGCGAGCACGTCGGCTCCGGCCGCAGCAACCAGCCCTGCCGCCACCACCTCGTCCTCGTCTGCGCCGGCAGCGGGCGGCGCCACCATCGCCAGCAAGCTCATCCTGGGCGCGCCGCCGGAGTTCCAAACCCGGGTCGATGGCATCGCTGGTCTGGCCAAGAACTACGGCGTCACGTTCAGCAGCTTCAAGCCACTCGACGAAGCTGGGCCGATCACCGTGGCGGCGCTGAAGAACGGTCAGGTCGATGCGGCCGACATCTTCAGCACCGACCCGAGCATCGCCGCAAACAACTTCGTCGTGCTCTCCGACCCGAAGAGCAACTTCGCGGCGCAGAACGTCTTGCCGCTCATAAACAAAGCCAAGGCCACTGACGGCGTCAAGAAGACGCTCAATGCGATCTCGGCAAAGCTCGACACCGCCGGGCTGACCGCGTTGCTGGTGAAGGTCATCACCAACAAGCAAGACCCCGACGCGGTGGCGAAAGAATGGCTCACCTCGAACGGGCTCGACACGGCCGGCACTGACGCCAAGGGCGCCACTCTTGTCGTCGGCTCGGCGAACTTCCCCGAGAACGTGCTGCTGGCCTACATCTACGCCGACGCTTTGAAGGACAAGGGCGCCACCACGACGACCAAGCTCAACATCGGCAGCCGGGAGAAGTACCTTGCCGGCCTCAAAGACGGCTCGATCGATCTGATGCCCGAGTACAACGGCGGCTTGCTCCAGTTTATCGACAAGACGGCCACGGCGGTCAGCCCGACCGATGTGCTCGCTGCACTTCAGGCGGCTGTTCCGTCGAACCTGATCGTGCTCGACCAGTCGGCCGCGCAAGATAGCGACGCGATTGTCGTCACCCAGGCGACCGCGTCGAAGTACAACCTGAAGTCGATTGCCGACCTGGCGGCAGCGGCCTCCTGATCCGGTTAGCACCGCAGCACTGACGAGTGGACGTTTTGCCACGCCAGGTGTGGCAAAACGTCCACTCGCTTAATCTGCAAGGATCGCGTCATGCTCGGATTGCCTGACCACGTCGCGGCCTGCCTGTTCGACCTCGACGGTGTGCTTACCGACACCGCCTCGGTACACGACAAGGCCTGGAAAGAGACGTTCGACGCGTTCTTGCAGGCGCGCGCAGCCAGCGCAGGCACCCCGTTCGTGCCCTTCGACTCTGGCCGCGACTATGACCTGTACATCGACGGCATGCCCCGACCCGACGGCGTCCGCAGCTTTCTGAAGAGTCGTGACATCGCGCTGCCCGAGGGCTCGCCTGACGACGCACCTAACGCGCAGACCGTCAATGGCATCGGCAACCGCAAGAACGCCGCGCTGCTCAAGCTGATCGCCCGCGACGGCGTCAAGGTCTTCGAGGGTTCGCGTCAGTACCTGCAAGCCGCACGGGACGCCGGATTGCGCCGCATCGTGGTTTCGTCGAGCGCCAACACCGAGCAGGTGCTCAAGGCCACCGGGCTGGCCGAACTCGTCGAAGGCCGCATCGACGGCGTCACCATTGCGCACGACCACCTGTCTGGCAAGCCGGCACCTGACACGTTCTTGGCCGGCGCGCGTTGCGCCGACGTCGAGCCCGCGCAGGCCGCCGTTTTCGAAGATGCGCTGGCGGGTGTCGAAGCTGGCCGCGCCGGGAAGTTTGGCTACGTGATTGGTGTCAACCGGCTCGATGCCGCACACGCCACGCAGCTGCGCGCCCACGGCGCTGACGTCGTGGTGTCCGACCTCAGTGAACTGCTGTCGGCCGTCAGCGCGCCGTCGTGATCCGGCACTCCGCGTTCCCGGTTGATCCGTGGCAGGTTCGCGAAACTCGACTCGAACACGACCTGCTGGCGCAGTCCGAGTCGCTTTTCGCGCTGGGCAATGGCCACATCGGCTTGCGCGGCAATCTCGACGAGGGTGAACCGCACGGCATCCCCGGCACGTACCTGAACGGCTTCTACGAGTTGCGGCCGCTGCCCTACGCCGAAAGTGCGTACGGCAATCCCGAGTCGAGCCAGTCGATCGTCAACGTCACCAACGGCAAGCTGATTCGGCTGCTGGTCGATGACGAGCCGTTCGACGTCCGCTACGGCACGCTGGTCTCGCACGAACGCAACCTCGACCTTCGGGCCGGCACGTTGACGCGCGAAGCGGTCTGGATTTCGCCGGCAGGCAAGCGAATTCGGGTCACGTCGACCCGACTCGTGTCGTTCACCCAACGGGCAGTAGCCGCCATCCGGTTCGAGGTCGAAGCAGTCGACAATCCCGTTCGGGTGGTACTGCAATCTGAACTCGTCGCGAACGAATCGGTGCCGGCCCAAACTGCCGACCCGCGCAAAGCCGCAGCGATGGAACGGCCGCTCGAGGCGGTCGATCAATCGATCACCGAGTACGGCATGGTGCTGGTCCATCGCACCCGCGCCAGCAAGCTGCAGATGGCGGCCAGCATGGCCAACGTGGTCGAAGGCCCTCGTCAGAATGACGAGCAGAATGACGGTCAGATCGCACTCGAGACGCATCTCGCACCCGACTGGGCACGGCTCACCGCCGTGAGTGGCTTGCAGCCGGGCGAACGTCTCAAGCTGACGAAGTTCGTCGGGTGGGGCTGGTCCAACGAGCGCAGCCCCGATGCCTTGCGCGACCAGGTCGCCGGCGCGGTCACGATGGCGCGCCTTGGTGGCTTCGATCAACTGCTAGCCGAACAGCGTGCCTACCTCGACGCGTTCTGGGATGCCGCCGACGTCGAGGTCGAGGGCGACGACGAGATCCAGCAGGCCGTGCGGTTCGGCTTGTTCCACGTGCTCCAGGCCGGCGCGCGAGCAGAGGGTCGGGGCATCGCAGCCAAGGGGCTGACTGGTCCGGGTTACGACGGCCACACCTTTTGGGATACCGAATCGTTCGTTCTTCCGGTGCTCACGCTCACCGCGCCGGAGGCAGCCGCGCACTCGCTGCGCTGGCGCTACTCGACCCTCGACCTGGCGAAACAACGCGCGGCCACCCTCGGGGTCAAGGGAGCGGCGTTCCCGTGGCGCACGATTCACGGTGAGGAGTGTTCGGGCTACTGGCCAGCGGGCACCGCCGCGATGCACGTCACGGCCGACATCGCGAACGCGGTCACGCGCTACACCGGCGTTACCGGTGACACCTCCGTCGAAGTAGAGGGCGGCGTCGAACTGCTCGTCGAAACGGCTCGGCTGTGGATGTCGCTCGGCAACGTCGGGCAAGACGGTCATTGGCACGTCGCCGGCGTCACCGGGCCCGATGAGTACACCGCACTTGTCGACGACAACATCTTCACCAACCTCGCGGCGGCCCAGAACCTCCTTGGCGCTGCCGATGCAGCGGAGCGCCATCTCAATCTCGCCGCGCAACTCGGCGTCGACACCGACGAGATCGCTTCGTGGCGGGCCGCCGCAGACGCGGTCTGCATGCCCTACGACGAGAAACTGCAGGTGCACGAGCAAAATCGTGGATTCACGACACTGCCCGAGTGGGATTTCGAGGCCAACCGCGACAAGTACCCGCTGCTCCTGCATGTGCCGTACTTCGAGCTGTACCGACGCCAAGTCATCAAGCAAGCAGACCTCGAACTGGCGATGTGCACGTTTGGCGACTACTTCAGCGACAGCGAGAAGGCGCGCAACGTCGACTACTACGAAGCGCGGACCGTTCGCGATTCGTCGCTGTCGGCCAACGTGCAGGCGGTGATCTGTGCAGAGGTCGGCCATCTCGAGCTGGCGCACGCGTACGCATACGAAGCTGCCCTCATCGATCTGCACGACATTCACCACAACACGCGCGACGGCCTGCACATCGCTTCGCTGGCCGGCGCATGGGTCGCGCTGGTCTTTGGCTTTGGCGGCCTGCGCATCGTCGATGGCGCCTTGCGGTTCAATCCGCAGCTGCCGGCGGCGATCACCAGGTTGTGCTTCAACGTGCGCTGCCACGGCAGCAAGCTGAAGGTCGACGTCGCGGCCGGTGAGGTGACGTACACAGTTCGGGCCGGCACCGACGGCACCGACGAATCAGCTGCCGTAACGTTTCACCACGCAGGTGAAGCACTCAGCTTGCGGGCCGGCGAAACGGTAATCCGCGCCATCAGTCCGGTCGAGCCGATGTTGCCGCGACCGAAACAACCCGTCGGTCGCGAGCCGATCCGGCGTCCGGCCATTCATCGACCGGAGTCGGCGTGACCCAAACCTTGCCCGCGCCCAACGTCGGGCGCGCAGGGGCGTCCGCCCGCAGTGTGGCCTTGGCGACCTACGTGTTCGCCGTCATCATGGCGAACACCACCTTGCCCACGCCGCTGTACGCAATCTATGCGGGCCGGTTGCACCTCAAGCCGCTCATGATCACGGTCATCTTTTCGGCGTACGCCATCGGAGTGCTCGCTTCGCTGCTGCTGTTCGGGCGCCTCTCCGATCACATCGGTCGCAAACCCGTGGTGGCGGTGGCGATGGCGCTGACGGCGGCGAGCGCGACGGTGTTCACCGTCAGCGGCAGCCTGCCTGCGTTACTGACCGGCCGGGTACTTTCGGGCTTGGCCGCGGGACTAGTCACCGGCGCAGCGACTGCGTACGTGAGCGAGTTGCACCACGACCGCAAGCGGGGTTCGCTGATCGCGACGTTCGCCAACATGGGCGGGCTCGGGTGCGGTCCGTTGATCTCCGGAATTCTGGCCGCGCATGCGCCGCGCCCGACCCAACTGCCCTACATCGTCGGGGGCGCTCTCCTCCTGCCTGCACTGTTCTTGCTCAAAGCTCCTGACACCGTCGAAGGGCGGCCGGGCGGTTTGCGCAGCGGCATCAAACCCCAGCGTCTCGGCGTCCCTCGCGAGATTCGTGGCCCGTTCGCGGCAGCGGCGATCGGCGGGTTTGTGGGGTTCGCGTTGCTCGGATTCGTGACCGCACTCGTCGGCAATTTCCTTGGGCAAGGCCTCGCTGATCACAGCCATCAAACCGCAGGCATCGTCGCGTTCCTGGTGTTTGCCGCCGGCATCGTAGGACAGCTACTGGCCGGCCGCATCTCTGCTCGCACCGCGTCGCTGGTGGGTCTGGCCGTACTACCCGTGGGGCTACTACTCATCACCCTCGCCTTGCCGGCGAAGTCGCTCGCCCTGTTCTTGGTGGGCGCGATGGTGGGTGGCGGCGGGGTGGGGTACGCGTTCCGAGCGGCGGTGCTGACCCTCAATACGATCGCACCACCGGACCGGCGGGCCGAGGTGCTGTCGACCTTTTTCGTCGTCGCTTACGTCGGCATCACGGTGCCCGTCGTCGGCACCGGCCTGTTGTTGACCACGACCACGCTGCTCACCGCTACCGTCACGCTGGCCGCGTTTCTGACCGCCCTCGCCGCCGTGGCGGCTACCATCCTGCTGCGGTGGCACACTAACGCAAGCTCGTAAGAATAGACCGTCAGTTGGGCGCTCACCGACCTCCGATAAGGGCGCGAGAATACGGATGGGCCGCGCCGATGAAGAGTTCGTCAGCCGGCGCCGACTCGAGCAACTCCCCGCGATACATCACGCCGACCACATCCGCCATATACCGCACCACGTCGAGGTCATGCGTGATCAGCAGGTAGGTGAGGTGATGCTCCTCCTGCAACTCGTTGAGTAGGTTGAGGATCTGCGCTTGAACGGAGACATCGAGCGCAGATGTCGGCTCGTCGAGCACGAGTAATGCTGGCTCGACACTCAACGCGCGGGCAATGCCAACACGCTGACACTGACCACCGGAGAGTTCATTCGGCAGCCGGCGCAGCAGGTGCGTGCTAAGCCCAACATCGTCGAGGCAACGACGCACTCGCTCGTCAAGTGCCCGGCCCCGAACGCGCAGCAGCTCCCGCACCGGCTCGGCAATCGAATCGCCGATCGTCATGCGCGGGTCGAGTGCTGAGTACGGATCTTGAAAGACCAGCTGCATGCGCAACCGCATCCGGCGAAGCGCGGGGCCGCGGAGCTTGGTGATGTCGGTGCCTTCCAGCTCGATCGACCCGGCGTCAACGTCGAACAACCGGAGCAGGCATCGTGCAAACGTGCTCTTGCCGCTGCCGCTCTCGCCGATCAGACCGAACGTTGTGCGCGACGCAATGGCCAGCGACACATTGCTCACAGCGACGACGTCAGTGTGGGCGCGGTGTCGACGGCGAAACACCTTCGTCACGCCAACAGCTCGAACAGCAGGGACATCGAGTGGCGGGCGGCCATCCGCTACATCCGCCACGGTCGGGCTCACCCGAGGCCCGCCAGATGCCGGCATTCGACCGCATGCCCGGTCGGTATCGACGCCGTCGGCGGGATTCCGTCTAGGCAATCTGGCTGGCAGTTGAAGCACCGGGGCGCAAATGCACAACCCTGAACGGCCGCGAAGTGTGCCGGTACGCCACCGGGTATCGCCACCAGGGTCTGCCCGCGACGGACACCCGACGGCAGCGCACCGAGTAAGCCGACGGTGTATGGGTGTCGTGGCGATGCGAGCACCTCAGCCGACACGCCGGACTCAACACTACGCCCGGCATAGAGCACGACGACGCGATCACAAATCGAAGCCACGACGTCCATGTCGTGGGTGATGAGCAACACGCTGGCACCAAGCTCGCGCTGGCGTTGCCTGATCAGCTCGAGAATTTGTCGCTCGATGGTGACGTCGAGTGCGGTGGTCGGCTCGTCGGCCACGACCAAGCGCGGTCGCGGCAGCAACGCCGCAGCGATACATACGCGTTGCAACATGCCACCCGACAACTCGAACGGGTATGCCGCACGAATGCGCGCAGGGTCATCGAGACCGACCGCAGCGAGTTCGTCGTCGATGCGCGCGATCGCATCACGCCCGCGCAGCCCGAGGTGTCGACGGGCGAGCAACCCGAGCTGAAAGCCGACGTTGTACACGGGGTTGAGGCTGCTACCCGGATTCTGTGGAATAAGCCCGAGGCTGGCGCCACGAAGCCGGTCGCGCTCCGAGCGCTCCATCGCCAGCACATCTCGGCCGTCGAAGACCACCTCGCCGCTGACCTGCGCACGGGCTGGCAACGCACCCAAGATCGCGCGACCCGTGAGGGTCTTGCCGCACCCGGTTTCGCCGATGACACCCACGATCTCGCCCTGGCCCACGTCGAGGTCAATGCCGCGCAATGGCGACGCGGTCGTCGTCCCCTTGACGCGAAATTCAACCGCGAGGTTGCGAACGGCGAGTAGCGGCGCGGTCATCGGCGAGCCACCCCGTGATGCAGCAGATTTTGCATCCCGTCACCAACCAAGTTGGCGCCGAGCACGATGACAAAGATGGCCAGGCCGGGAAAGGTGGGAATCCACCACTCGGTCGTCACGGTGGTTCGCCCATCGGCCACCATCAAGCCCCAGTCAGCGGTCGGCGGTTGGGCTCCGAGGCCAAGGAATGCCAGCGATCCGGCCGCCAAGATCACCGTGCCGAAGTCGATCGTCGCCTGCACGAACACTGGGCTCAGGCTGTTGCGCAGAACATGTCGCCAAAGGATGCGATGAACAGGCGCGCCGCTGACGCGCGCGGCCTCGATATACGAACGCTGCCGGATCGACTGCGCCACGGTACGAACCAATCGTGCGTACCAGGGCCACCACGAGATGACCAGCGCAATCGCGGCGTGCACGAGGCTCGGTCCCAACAACGACGCGATGATCATCGTCAGCAGCAGCGGTGGAAATGATAGGAAGACATCAGTCATGCGCATGAGTAACTCGTCG
>Ga0207929_1000535_pt1 | contig 10443 bp, 8 predicted proteins | sample NGESurdeep072012_FD_184466 | JGI IMG/M metagenome (GOLD analysis project Ga0207929, IMG submission 184466) | Arctic peat soil microbial communities from Barrow, Alaska - NGEE Surface sample 53-1 deep-072012 (SPAdes) | ecosystem: Environmental > Terrestrial > Soil > Wetlands > Peat ... | reverse complement strand
GCTCCAGCTGGCCCACGCGGCGCACCTCGCCCGCCAATCCCAGTTCCCCGATGACAACCAGGCTGTCCGGCAGGGGCCTGTTGAGATCGTTGCTGATGATTGACAGGGCAAGACCGAGATCGGCGGCAGGCTCAGTGATTCGCATGCCGCCCGCGACGTTGACGAAGACATCCGACGATCCGAGCTTGAGGCCTGCCCGCTTCTCGATCACGGCGATGAGCATGTGCAGGCGGTTGATGTCGACTCCGTTGGCGATGCGGCGAACGATCGTGTTATCGCCTCTGACGTTGACAAGGCTCTGAATCTCGATCAGCAAGGGCCGCGTGCCCTCGAGCGCAACCACGATGGCAGTCCCGGGCGACGACGTGGTGGCCTGGCTGAGAAGGGCGGACGAGGGGTCCGGCACCTCTTCCAGGCCGGCCTCGCCCATGGCGAAGACGCCGATCTCCTCGGCTGAGCCGAAACGGTTTTTCATGGCGCGGAGAACGCGCAGCTCCTGCCGCCGGTCGCCTTCGAGGTACAGCACGGTGTCAACGATATGCTCAAGTACCCGGGGCCCGGCGATCGCCCCCTCTTTGGTGACATGCCCGACCAGGAAGATCGGGACTCCGATCTCCTTCGCCAGGCGCATCAGCCGAGCGGCGGACTCTCGCACCTGGGTGACGCTACCGGCGCTGCCCTCGAAGCCGGCGTCGGTGACCGTTTGGATCGAATCGACGATTGCCAGCTGCGGCGTCGCCGACCGGATGGCATCGCAGATCGCGTCGAGGTCGTTCTCGGCGAAGAGCAGGATTCCGGGATCCATAGCATCGAGCCGGTGAGCTCGCATTCGAATCTGCTGTGGGGATTCCTCTCCAGAGGCGTACAGGACCTGCCCGCCGCCCGCCGCCACCTGCTGAGCTGCATGCATCAGCAGCGTCGACTTGCCGACGCCGGGTTCACCCCCGACGAGCACGAGGCTGCCTGGAACGATGCCGCCGCCAAGGACCCGGTTGAGCTCGCCCCAGGCCAGGGTCAAGCGCGGAGCCGCCTCGGAGGCCAGCTCGGTCAAGGGGATCGGCCGCGCCCCGGCTGAGGGAACGGATGGCCGAGAGCGGCCGCCCGGAGCCTTCCGGACCTGGAACTCCTGCAGCGTGTTCCAGGCCTGGCAATGCGGACATTGGCCGGCCCAGCGGGGCGACTCCCCCCCGCAGTCGGTGCAGACGAACGTGATCGTGGCTTTCGGCATGGCTGACCTCGACCATCATCACGTTTTTACAAGCTGGGCCGTAGCCTTTTTACAGGGTCGTTCGTTTATTCAGGCAGAGGAACCGCCGGAGTGCCTCCCGGCTCCTTGAACGTAAGGCGCCGCCCTGACTACCCCCGGGGCGGCGTCACTTATGCCGGGCACCTGAGCTGGCGGCGTGGGTACTCCAAGCCGGCACCACCAAGTCGAGAAGCTCTATCGTCGGGACCGGAATGGCGATCTCGATCGACCGAATTCGTGAGGCGGCCGAAGTGATCGACCCCGCCTTCAAAGACTCCCCCCAATTCCTCGTCGAGTCCATCAGCGAGCGGCTGGGACTGAGCCTCGTCCTCAAGGTGGAGTGCGTCAATCCCATCCGCTCCTTCAAAGGCCGCGGCACCGACTATCTGATGCATCGAATCGGAAATCAGCCGCAGGTTTTCGTCTGCGCCTCGGCCGGCAACTTCGGTCAGGGCATGGCGTACGCCGCGCGTAAACGCGGCCAACGCCTGATTGTTTTTGCAGCGGTGACTGCCAACCCGTTGAAGGTCAGCCGCATGCGCGCGCTCGGCGCCGAGGTGGTGCTGGCGGGCGCCGACTTCGACGCGGCCAAGGCCGCCGCCAAAGAGCACGCGCGCGGGGCCGGCGCTCAGTACGTGGAGGATGGCCTGGTGCCGGAGATCGCAGAGGGGGCCGGCACCATCGCACTCGAACTCGGGCGCATGCAAGAACGGCTTGACGTTGTGTTCGTTCCGCTCGGCAATGGCTCTTTGATCAATGGGATCGGCACCTGGTTCAAGCACTTTTCGCCGGCTACGAGTGTCATCGGCGTGTGCGCCCAGGGAGCGCCGTCGATGGAGCTGTCGTGGCGAGCCGGGAAGCCGGTGACCACTGAGTCCATGGCGACCATCGCCGATGGGATCGGCGTTCGAGTCCCGGTCCCCGAAGCGCTGGTCGCGATGCGCGCCGCGGTCGACGAGGTGATGCTCGTCAGCGACGAGGAGATCCTCGACGCGATGCGAATGCTCTTCCTCGAAACCGGCCTGGTGGTCGAACCGGCCGGCGCCGCCGGCCTGGCAGCGGTGGTGGCGCGCCGTAAGGAGCTCGAGGGACAGCGCGTGGCAACGCCGCTCTGCGGCGGAAACCTGACGGAAGACCAGATCCGCCGCTGGCTCATGTGACTCCCTCTCCCCTTCAGGGGAGAGGGTCGCGGAGCGGGACGTTAGCCAGGTAAGACCGTTCTTACTGCCTCTCGAGGTCGGCCAGGTAGTCGAGAGTGGCGAGCGGTCCCTGATGCGTAAAGACATCCGGCATCGCCGCACGCAAGCTGGTCTGAACGGTCCCGGCGAGCTGCACCCGAAGGTCGAGAGAGAGTTGAGGACGCCGTCGCGCGTATGAGGTGACGAAACGGCGCAGCTCCGGGTCCAGGCGGCGAAGCGTCAGCTCCGCTGCGGACGCGGGCGTGAAAGGGCTTGGCGGCAGGTTGACACGCGCACCAGGCAGAGGTGGCGGACTCGCCGGGTTGAGGATGGCGCCTTCCGGAGGACCACTGGGAGGAGGCGGCGGCGCGTATTCCTTTGGGGTCCCCGCGCTCGTGGTGCGCGGGGCGGCTCCGCCGGCAAGCTGCCACAGCCTTATGTTGTCTGAGTCCTTGACGACTATCGTCCCGGCGGCGATGTCACCCAGGCGCTTGCCCTTCCCGTTGGCGAACAGGACGATCATTCCCACGCCGTAGCCGTACGGAAGGAAATCGACGATCCTAACGATGTTGCGGATCCCCGCCTGCATGAAGGTGAGCGGCTCGCCACGGTCTCCAACCGCCCGAAGGCGGAAGGCCTTCTTGCCGATCGTCTGGCCCGACCACAGCGCCTCGCTGACCCAGAAATAGCCGAAGACGTTGATAAAACTGAGCACGATGATGACCAACCACATCACGGTCGCCGAGTTGGTCACTGTGCCCGCGGCGACGCCGAAGAAAATCACCGCGACCTCGACCAGGGCGACGATCAGCAGGTCGATGATCTGAGCGATTGCTCTCGTGCCAAGGCCGGCGATCTGGAAATCGAACGAAACGCGTTCAGGCGTGGCGACGACGAGGTCGGTATCGGAGAGCGGGCGCTCCATGTCGAGTATTTTGCTTGGCATGCGCTCAGAGGAGTTCGTCGCGCTGCGGCGTGAGGACTGGAACCGCCTCGAAGACCTGCTGGCGCGGGCCGGCGCGGGCAACTTAAACGCGCTTGCGCCCGCCCAGGTGTTGACCCTTACGGCGTTGTACCGCCGTGCGACCGCCGACCTTGCCCGGGCCCAGCGAGACTGGCCCGAAGAGCCAGTCCACAGCTACCTCAATGGCCTGGTCGGCCGAGGGCATGGCATCGTGTACAGGCGCGGAGGGCGGGTCTGGCGAAGGATCCGTGACTTTTATGCTGAGCAGCTTCCACGCACCTATCGCGAGGCGTGGCCATTCCTGCTGGCTTCGGCTGCCCTCCTGTTCGTGCCGGCCATAGTCAGCTTCTTCGTGGTCCTGGCCAGACCGGATTCAGCCAGCGCCATCGCCTCTCCCGAGCTCATCGATCGTGTGCACCACCACCAGCTGTGGACTGACATCCCGCCTGCAGTCCGCGCGATCTACGGCGGCGTGATCATGGCCAACAACATCGGGGTCGTGATGCTGGCGTTTGGCTTTGGTGTGGTCTTCGGGCTGCCGGTGATCTATGTCCTCATCACCAATGGCATCAGCCTTGGCGGCCTCTTCGGCCTCACAGCGGCATATGGTCTGGCCGGCGGGCTGTTCGAATTCGTGATCGCGCACGGGGTCCTGGAGCTGTCGGTAATCGTGGCCGAGGGAGCCGCGGGTTTGATGATGGGCTGGGCGCTGGTGTCGCCCGGCAACCGAAGGCGTGTCGACGCACTGGTCGACGCCACGCGGCGCGCATTCATTCTCGTGATCGGCCTGGCCCCGCTGCTCGTGGCCGCGGGCACCATCGAAGGGAACATCTCTCCGTCCGATACGCCGTTCGCGGTCAAGCTCACGATCGGGCTGACGACGGGACTTCTGTACTACTCGTACCTGCTGCTTGCCGGACGCGGGCGGAAAGTCAGAGAAGCGCCCTCTCCTTGAGCTCGAGATAGCGCTCGACCAGGGCAGGGCTCAGTCTGCCCGCGACGACGTCCAGCCCAAGCACTCCACCGCGCCGCAATAGCTCGAAGCTCTCGCGACGGCTCGCCACGAACTCCTCAGCCGCTGCCCACTCGTACGCGCGCGAGGAGCTGGTGATGGGTTGATCGCGGGCGTTGAGGACTGCGGGATCAGACATCGCGACCACCAGCACCAGGTGTCGGGCGGCAAGGCGCAAGCAGTGAGCGACCAGCTCCTTCGAGGCCTCGGGGTCCTGAACGTCCGTGAGCACCACCACCATCGAGCGGCGCCCCAGCCTCAGCGCAAGGTGCGTGAACGCGTGGCCGAAATCGGGCTCGACGTAATCGGACTTGATCGCATACAGAGCCTCAGTGAGACGCCGAATCTGTGAGCTGCCCCGTTCGGGTTTGATGAAGCCGGTGACTCGATCGTCGAAGGTCATCAAGCCGACGCGGTCGCCATACGCATGCGCGACCCACGCGAGCATGAGAGCTGCGTTGACTGCATGGTCGAGCTTGTCGAGCTCGCCCGCGGGCGCCGTCATGAGGCGGCCGCAATCGAGGGCGATCATCACCTGCTGGCCGCGCTCGGCCTCGACCTCAACCACGACCGGACGGTCACGCCTGGCCGTGGCCGTCCAGCTCACGCGCCGAATGTCGTCGCCACGCACATAGTCCCGCAGCCCCGCGAAGGCGGTCGAGGCGCCGGGCGGCCGTGCACGTCTGAGGCCGGCCATCGCGCGAAGGCCACGGCGCAGGGTGAGCTGCACTCTCTTGATGGCCACCACGTTGGGAAAGACGGCCACCTCGTCCGGCTGGGGCAGCCGGACCTGGCGACGCCACCAACCATCCTTCCTCGAGACCTGAAGGTCGACCGAGCCGAATCGGAATTCGCCGCGTCGTGGTGAGGAGGTGAAGTAGCTCACTGTGAGGCGGCCTTTCTCGTCGAATCGCCCTGCGAGCTCGCGCGGATGTGGCTTCAGGTCTGCGGGTGCGTGATCGGCAACCCGCGCGTTGAGACCGGCGGCGGCCGGATTCTCAACCATCACCCTCACCTCTTCGAGCTCGCCGAGCGAGAACGGCTCAGGCACATCACGCCGGACGCGGTACCCCGATCTGCCTGGCAGCAATGCGACGTCGCGAGCGAGGATCAGGACAAGACCGACGTGGTAGGCGACGGCGACAACGCCGAGCAACGGAGAACCGACAGACAGCGCGATCAGCCCGGCTCCGATCGCAATGGCCCACAGCAGCCGGGGTTGTGGCGCGAGCCCGCCGATCAATTCGTCAGCGTGGGGGGACCACCCTTGCCGCCACCGCCTCCAGCACGCTGTCGGGCGTCTGGCCGCCGACCTCGGCCTCGGGCCTCAGGATCAGCCGGTGGCGGAAGGCCGGTGCGAGCAGCGCTTTCACATGGTCGGGGGTGACAAAGTCCGATCCGTCGAAAGCCGCCAGTGCCCGCGCCGCCAGCATGAGCAGGACCTCCGCACGGGTGCTTGCCCCCAGCGCAATCTCGGGAGCGGTTCGAGTGGCAGAGGCGAGGTCCACGACGTACTTGCGGATCTTCTCGTCGATGACTACCTTGGCCACCTGCTCGCGGCACGCATCGATGTCGCGGGCGCTGAGCACAGGCTCGACCCCGGCCTTTGACGGATCGCGCAACTCGATGCCTGACTCCCACCGCCGCAGGATCTCCATCTCGTCCGAGGAGTTCGGATAGTCGAGCCGAATTTTGAACAGGAAGCGGTCCTGTTGCGCTTCAGGCAGTGGATAGGTGCCCTCGTACTCGACAGGATTCTGCGTTGCCAGGACGAGAAAAGGAGCGGGCAGCGCGAGCTGTTCGCCTTCGAGGGTCACGCCCCTTTCCTCCATCGCCTCGAGCAGCGCCGACTGGACCTTGGCCGGTGCTCGGTTGATCTCGTCGGCGAGCAATACGTTGGTGAAGATCGGGCCGCGGCGCAGCGCGAAGGTGCGATTCGCAAGGTCGTATACCGATGTGCCGACGATGTCAGCGGGCATCAGGTCAGGCGTGAACTGCACGCGGCTGTACTGGAGGGAAAGCGCCCGCGCCATCGACTTGGCAAGCAGAGTCTTCCCGGTGCCCGGGACGCCTTCGAGCAGGACATGGCCCTCAGCCACCAAGGCGATTGCGCACAGGCGGATGGCATCCTCCTGGCCGACCACTGCTTTGATCAGCTGGTCGCGAAGCCGAGTGTAGAAATCGGGAGCGGCGACGGCGCCGGAGTTTTCGGTCATTTGACCTCCTTGGACGCGGTGGGACGGAGCCGGCTGCGCTCCGGGGAAATCGGATAGGCGACGTCGTGCAACCGCTGGGCCGCTTTCAGCAGGTCGGCATCCCCGCCGACTGAGTTGTGCAGGGCGGTTTCGGCCTCGGCCAAGGCCCCGGCGAGCTCCGGCGCACGGATCCACAGAGCATTCCAAAAGCGTTCACGTGGTTTCAACGGTAGGCCGGTGCGAGCTGCGACCGCTCGCTCGCTGGCGGTTGCAAGCACGCCGAGAGTGACTGCGCGAGCACCGGATCTTCGCAGCAGCTCGCCCACCGCCACCGCCCACTCAGTGTCGGCACGGGCGGCTTCCACCTGCCGCGGGATCAGGGCCCCGAAGCCCCGGCCGCGCAGGAGCAGGCCCACAAACACCGCCACGAGCAGCCACATGATCCCGGCTCCCCATGCAGTCAACAGCCAGGCTTGCGGCGAGAAGTCGCTGAAAGTAAGCCCATGGTGATACTCGTCGAAGGCCACGGTGCTCCGATCAGTGCCTAGAAGATCGGCGAGCAACCGCCCGTTGTCCTGCTTCTCCAGGTAGCCGTTGCAAAGTACAAGCGGGTCAGCCAGCACGACGATTCGCCCGCTGCCGAGGTTGCTCACGTAACCCAGGACATAACCTCCGGGGGTACGCAAGATCGGCACCTGGTTGCTCGCCGGGTCAAGCGGAATGGCACCGTCGCCACCGGCAACCTGGTTGACGCCCGCAAGAATCGGGTTGGCGATCGCCGTGCCGCTGTCGAACATTCCGTTGATGCGGCTGACATCCAAAACCCGATCCAGCTCCGGATCGCCCTGCTCGGATGCGTAGATAAGGACGCCGCCGGAGCGTACCCATGCGGCGGTCCGATCGGCCTCCTCCGCCGTAAATGGGCTCGTGGGCGTGAACACGAACATGAGGCTGTCTGCGGATGGCGGCGTGAAGGAGCCGGCCACCTCGAGGGTGGGATGCCCCATGGCCTGAGCGAACAGGACCGCTGCCGACGCGCCGTCCGCAGCGTCGCTCGTGGAGCTGTGCTCTGGCGAGCCCTGCGGCGGCTGGGCGAGATATGCCAATCCCGCGATCGCCAGCGAGACGGCCACCGCTATCACCCACCCGCGCGCTCCCCTCACGCGGCGAGGTCCTTTGGCTGCCGGAAGGGCGCCGCCACCTGCAGCGCGCGCTCGTAGGTGCTGCGATCGACGTCGCGGCCGCCGTACACCGCCGCCTCGAACGGCGCCAACAGCGGGCGAAGGCTCGCTGGGTCGGGGGCGTGCTGGAAGATCTCGCGCACAGTGAGCGGGCTTCCCTCCCACGTTCGCTCGCCCGCGAGGGTCGCGGCGACGCCCGCACACAACGCGCGGATGGCTCCAACTCGATCGCCGGCAGCCGCAAGCCGGTCCGCTTCCTTGAAGTAGTCCGCCGGCGCTCTTGGCCCAGTCGGTCCTTTTACTGCTGAGCCCTCTGCGAAGCGACCGCGCGTCGAGCTGAATATCAGCACCGCCACGATCGCCACGAGGATCGCGCCGAGCAGGTAATAGACCCATCTGGGTAGAGGCAAGGAACCCGATTCGCGCCGGAAGACGTTCAAGAGGTCGTTGATCCTGTCGCTGAACCACTGGCGCAGGCGATCGAGCCAGGTTTGCGGTTGGTGCAGCGCGTCGTACCTGTGCATAGCCATGACGTCGCGGAGCCGCTGCTGCGCCTGGGCTGGATCTGAGGTGTCCGCATAGTGGGCAAGCGCATTCAGCAATGCCTGCAGGCGGTCGGACGCATCGGCGAAATCGGGCGGGCTGGCTTGCAGGTCGGCGATGATCTCGCGTTGCGTGAGCCCGGTGCCTGCCTCGAGCACGGTCACAGCTCGCTGGGCGGTGGAGGTGTCGTTCGGCAGAGCGCCACCTACCAGCGTCAATGTGTCCTGCACCGCCTGCCTAAAGTCAGACGGGCTTGTGGTGTCAGCAGCAGCCTGCGCCGGAGAGATACTCGCCAAGGTGAAGGCCAGCAATCCGATCGCGAGGACCCGGGCGACCGTCCGACTGATGAGAGCCCTCACGCCGCCGGGGGTGGAGCTCCCAAGCGCTGGGCGAGTTGAAACAGATCGAGGCCTTCGCGCCGCACACGCAGATCGAAGTAGATGAGCACGACCGCGATCTGGAGGATCGGGTTGACCAGGGAGCTGACGAGGATACCTGTCGCTTCCGAAATCGCCAGGCTCACATAAGAGGAGACGACTGCCGACAAGAGAATCTGCCCCAGGAAGAGAAACGCTTGCAGCGCTGTGGCCACCACCTGGATGAGGATGTACATCAGGAAAAGAACCAAGAAGGTGCGCCACCAGCGGCCCTCGATCAGCCGCCAGCTGCGACCTAGGGCGGCGCCGAGTCCGACGTTCTCCACGAACATCACGGGCATCCACACGATCCACCTCACGCCGATCCAGATCCACAACGGAAACAGGCAGAACAGCACGACCATGGGGACGAGTAGCAAGAAAAAGCCGAGGATGTGAAAGTAGCGGCGGAACGCAGCGCGCATCGCTCCCCAGAAGGTCACCGGGCGGCCGAGCGCGGATTCGCACGCGGCGTACGTGATCGAGCCGTACAGCAACGGGTACAGCGCGATGGTGAGCACGAGGACGACTGCCAGCGAAGCAAGGGTCGGACCCAGGTCCGGGGCCTGAGTTGAGGCAGTTTGCTGGGCCAGGTTGTTGAACAGGGCGAAGAAGCTGAAGCCGGCGCTTGCCGCGAGCGGGATGGACAGGATGACTGAGATGCCGGCGAACAGAAAGAAGTGGCGCCTGTACATCCGGAATGTTTCATCCAGCAGGTCACCGATCTCGAGTGGACGCAGGCGAAGCGGAGCTGGCGCGCTCAATGTGCGAGCCATTGTCGCGCCGCGGGCCGAGTTTCGTCGCCCATTGGTTATTCCGATGTGAGGCTCAGCCCGCTACCGCTGCGGGCGACTGAACTTGTCCTAAAGCGCGTAGGCCCCGGCCCAACTCGGGCCCTCCCCGCCGCTGCGGCGACCCTCCCCCATCGCCAGCACTCCTGCGGGCGAGCGTAGTCACGGCGTGCGTGCCCGACAACCCAGGTTGTTAAGGACGATCTCGAAAAGACTTCCGAGCTAGGGCTTGGCGGCCGCCGCAGCGGGCTCCTTGTGTTTGTGCTTGACCGGCGTGAACTTCAGCGCGTCCTCGCCATCGACGTCGATCTGCACCGTGTCGCCACGCGCGATCTTTCCACGCAGCAGGTGCTCGGACAGCTGGTCCTCGATCCTGCTCGTGATGACGCGCCGCAAAGGTCGCGCCCCGTAGACGCGGTCGTAGCCCTCCTTGGCAAGCAGGTCCTTGGCCGCGTCAGTGACCTCGATGATGATCTGCTGCTCGACCAAGTGCTTGCTGAGCTTGTTCAGCTGGAGGTCGACGATCTGCCGGATCTGGGCAGTGGTCAGGCTCTTGAAGACGACCACAGCGTCGACACGGTTCAGGAACTCTGGGCGGAACATCCGCTTCAGCTCCTCGTCGATCTTCTCTTTCGTGTTCTTGTGACGGCGTTCGACCTCGCCGGCCTCATCAACCACTGCCGGCTGGAAACCGAGCGACGTACCCGCCTGGTTCACATCGCGAATGCCCAGGTTGGAGGTCATGATGATCACGGTGTTCGCGAAGTTGACCACCTTGCCCTTCGCATCGCTGAGTCGCCCATCCTCGAGGATCTGCAACAGCATGTTGAACACCTCGGGGTGCGCCTTCTCGATCTCGTCGAACAGGATCACCGAGTAAGGCCTGCGCCTCACCGCTTCGGTGAGCTGACCGCCCT
>Ga0207929_1000534_pt1 | contig 10456 bp, 7 predicted proteins | sample NGESurdeep072012_FD_184466 | JGI IMG/M metagenome (GOLD analysis project Ga0207929, IMG submission 184466) | Arctic peat soil microbial communities from Barrow, Alaska - NGEE Surface sample 53-1 deep-072012 (SPAdes) | ecosystem: Environmental > Terrestrial > Soil > Wetlands > Peat ... | reverse complement strand
CCGTGCTCGCGAGCGTAGGCAACGGCCAGGCTCTCGGGCGCGATGAGAAACAACAAGGCACCACCCGACAACCACAACAGCGCGCGCCGACTGCGACTGGCGAGGACCACCACGACGGTCGGGCCGATCTCGCGCGCCAATGACGACACGGTCGGCCGCGCCCCGGCCAGCACCGCGGGGCGTTCGCGCACTTCTCGCGCGGTAATGAGGAACGACACGACGAAGGTGACCGCATCGATCGCCAACGCGCCACGTGGAGAGACCACCGCGACAATCACGCCACCGAGGGCAAAGCCGAAGACCTGATCGACTTGCTGCAAGATGCGGCCGATCGCAACCGCGGAGACATATGCCGGGCCGCTCTCGAAAAGGTCGGGCAACATCGAACTTCGCGCGGCCGCATAGGGCGGTGTGAAACAACTACCGAGCAAGACAAAGCCGATGAGCACGCCAACCGAAATGCCATGAATAGACGTGAGAACAACGAGCGCGGCCGCGATCGCACCCCTACTGAGGTCGGCCACCAACATCACCCGGCGCCGCGACAGCCGGTCGACGAGCGGCGCAAGCAGCACACTGCCGAGCGTGAGCGGCAAATACCGGACGGCGTAGGTCGCCGCTGCCAGAAACGGGCTGTTCGAGCGCGAGTACACCAGATACGACAAGGCGATGGCAGCGATCTGATCGCCACACTCGCTGGTCACCTGGGCGGCGACGATGCCCCGGAACTCGCGATTGGCAAGGGCGCGCTCAGTCGCGGCCTCGGCAACGGGGTCAGCATCGCGGGCGGTTACCCGCATGCGAAATCCTCCCCGTCTCCGGCGTGGGTCATCACGCGTAGAAGACTTTTTCGACGACGGCCCGCGATCGGCGGGTCATACGGCGATACACATCCAAGAAGTCACCGGACTGGGACGGAGAGTATCCGACCATTTGGGCGATGCCTACGACATCGCGGAAATCTGTGGGAATCGAGTCCGCGGGCTTGCCTCGCGCCAGCACCACGGCGTTGCGCACCCGCGTCGCTAGCCGCCAGGCTGACTCCAGGGTGTCGGCATCGGGCGGCTCGATCAGTCCGGCTGCTCGGGCGGCGGCCAGCGCGCGCAACGTTGACGGCGTGCGCAACCCAGGTACCTGCCCGGCGAACCGAAGCTGCAGAAGCTGCACGGTCCACTCCACATCGGCCAGCCCGCCGCGGCCGAGCTTGGTATTCAACGTCGGGTCAGCTCCGCGCGGCAGCCGTTCCTTCTCGACCCGGGCCTTGATGCGGCGAACCTCGCGAACGTCGGCCGGCGCCAGCCCGGCGTCCGGCCATCGGATCGGAGCGATCGCGGCGATGAAGCGCGCGCCGAGGTCAGCGTCGCCAGCCAACGCACTCGCCCGCAGCAATGCTTGGTTTTCCCACACCTTGCCCCACCGCGCGTAGTACGCGACGTAGGCGCCAAGACTGCGGGTCAGCGGGCCTTGCCGGCCTTCCGGGCGAAGGTCGGCGTCGACGTCAACGGCAGGTTCAGGGGCAGGGACGGCGAGCAGCCGGCGTAGTTCGTTCGCGACGGTCTGTGCCACCGCATGCGCCTGGGCATCGTCGGCCCCCTCGACCGGCTCGTACACGAAGAGCACGTCGGCGTCACTGCCATACCCCTGCTCGCCGCCACCGAGGCGGCCCATGCCGATCACGGCCAGCCGCATCGGCAACGGGCCGCGGCCAGCTGCTGCCCGCTCGGCCTGCACATGGCGGGTGACGGCGTCGAGCACCGCGTCGATGGTGGCGGCCGCGACGTCGGACAACGCTTGACCGACCTCAGCGCTGTCGAGTAGTCCCAAAAGGTCAGCGCAGGCCACCCGCAGTAGCTCGCGCCGGCGCAAACCGCGAGCTGTCGAGGCGGCTCGGCCAGCGTCGTCGTAGCGACGAACTGCGGCCATGAATTCGGCACTCAATTCGGCGGCTGTTCGTGGCCGAAGCTGATGCGCGCCGTCGGCCGAATCGGCCATCATGGCGACCGACTCCGGTGCCCGAAGGAAGAGATCGGCTGCGTATCGACTGCTCGCGAGCACGAGCGCGAGATGCTGCGCCGCCGCGCCTTCATCGCGCAACAACCGCAAGTACCAGTGCGTGTCGCCGAGCGAGTCCGACACCTGCCGGAATGCTAGCAACCCACCGTCAGGGTCAGGCGCATCGGCAAACCACCCGAGCATCACCGGCAGCAGGGTGCGCTGAATTGCGGCCCGTCGGCTCACGCCCGCGGTGAGTGCCTGGAGATGGCGCAATGCGCGCTCGGGGTCGGCGTATCCGAGCGCTTCGAGCCGGGCCGCAGCCGCGTCGAGGGAAAGATGGGCTTCATCACCGGGGAGCCTCGCAACGGCGGCCAGCAACGGGCGGTAGAAGAGTTTTTCGTGCAGTCGACGCACTTCTCGCGCATGCCGGGCGTGCGTTGCATGCAATTCGCCGATCGGGTCGCTGGTAAACCCCATGCTGCGGCCGAGCCGGCGCAGGTCGGCCTCGGCGATGGGCAGCGTGTGCGTGCGGCGCAGTCGATGAAGTTGCAGTCGATGTTCCAGGGTGCGCAGAAATCGGTAGGCATCGGCAAGCAGACCAGCATCTCGGCGTCCGACATAGCCACCGGCCGCAAGCTCAGCCAGCGCCGTCAACGTGTTGCCGCTACGCAGCGCGCTGTCGGCCCGACCGTGCACGAGTTGCAGCAACTGCACCGCGAACTCGACGTCGCGCAGCCCGCCAGGGCCGAGCTTGAGCTCACGTTCGGCCTGACCTGTCGGCAGCGATGCTTCGACGCGTCTGCGCATCGCCTGCACGTCCTCGACGAAGTTCTCGCGGCCGGCGGCGTTCCAGACCATTGGACGCACGGCGTCGACATAGGCCGCGCCAAGGTGCGCATCGCCAGCCACCGGCCGCGCCTTGAGAAGCGCCTGAAATTCCCAGGTCTTGGCCCACCGCTGGTAGTAGGCCACGTGGCTCGCGAGAGTGCGCACGAGTGGACCCATCTTGCCCTCGGGCCGAAGCGCGGCATCGACTTCCCAGATCGATGCGCAAACCCGAATCACCGTGGCCGCAAGCTGCGTTGCCGTCCGCAGGGCAGCAACCTCGTCGGCGCCGGCAGCTGGTTCGGCGACGAAGATGACGTCGACGTCGCTGATGTAGTTCAGTTCGCGACCGCCACACTTGCCCATGCCGATGACGGCTAGCCGGCACGGCGTTGCCTGCGCGGGAAGTTCGTTCGTCGCCACCACCAACGCGGCCTCGAGCGTGGCCGAGGCGAGGTCGGAGAGTTCGGCCGCGACATCGTCGAAGGTCGCGTCGCCGGTGAGGTCGATCGCGGTCAAGCGCATCAGCAACCGACGATAGGTCGAACGCAGGGCGTCTTCGGCTGCGGCTCCGGTCAAGCTGCCGACCGCAGCCACCAACGTGGCGGTCAAGCCCCACACCGTCGGCCGTTGCTGCTCGAACGTTGGATCGGCGAGTTCGACCCAGTCGCCGGGGTGGCTGGCAAGGTGGTCGCCCAACGCGTGACTCGCCCCGAGCACAGCGAACAATCGCCGCCGAAACGCGGCGTTCTGCAGCGCCGCTTCGAGCGCGGCCGCATCGTGGCGCTGATCAAGGTCAGGTGAGCGCGCAGCCGCGTCGGTGAAATGCACTAGCGAGCCAAGTGCAAGATCCGGATCGGCGCTGCTAGCGATCTCGGTCAGGGTGTCGAACCCAATCTCGGCAGCAGCCGCGCGGGCATCGACCCGGGCAGCATCGATGAATCCCAGGCGGGCGAGCCGCGTCTGTCGACTGTCGAGGTCACCGCTTGTCACGGACCGACGTTACCCGCGTGCGGTGATTGCTGATTCATCACCCGCGCGGGTGGGAACAGCAGCAGCATGGCCAAATACCTCGTGAACCCCGCGGCGGTCGCGCATTGCCGCCAGTTGATCAACGCGCACCACTACGTCATCTCGAGCGACTGGGGGGACGTGCAGCCTTCTGCTGAGCAGCAGAACGACTACCTCGAGGCCCATTCTTGGACGGACTACTCGCTATGGCATCTCGGGCTCACGAGCGAGGCCACTGACGAGACGAAGGCTCGGTATGCCTTCACCTACGGCGATCTGCACCGCGTCCACCGCTCGGCACTCATCGCCTGCGTCTACCGAGCCGCAGAGTGGGATCACAAGGACGTCGAACTGGCCGCCCACGACCTGCTTCAGCAGCTCGACCGCATTCGCGCCTGACCGAGGTCGGGTTAGAGGATCGGCAAGTAGCGGTCGCGCTCGTACGCGGTCACCTGGCGCTGATAGTCGGCCCACTCATCGCGCTTGTTGCGCAGGAAGAAGTCGAAGACGTGCTCCCCGAGCACCTTGGCGACCAGATCTGACTGCTCCATCACCGAGATCGCCTCAGCCAGCGAGGCCGGCAGCGGCTTGATGCCCATCGCCCGGCGCTCGGATTCGGTCAGCGCCCACACGTCGTCCTCGGCGCCCTCGGGCAACTCGTACGACTGCTCGATGCCCTGGAGCCCGGCACCGAGCAACAACGCGAACGCGAGGTAGGGGTTGCACGCGGGGTCTGGCGATCTGATTTCGATGCGGGTCGAGTTGCCCTTCTGCGGCTTGTACATCGGCACCCGCACCAGCGCCGAGCGGTTGTTGTGGCCCCAGCACACGTACGACGGTGCTTCGCCGCCGGCGCCCGCCGACAGTGAGGCCGCGCCCCACAACCGCTTGTAGCTGTTGACGAACTGGTTGGTCACTGCGGTCATCTCGGCCGCGTGGCGCAGGATGCCGGCGATGAACGACCGCGCCGTCTTCGACAACTGGTACTGCGCGCCAGCTTCGAAAAAAGCGTTTCGATCGCCTTCGAACAACGACAGGTGGGTGTGCATGCCTGAGCCGGGGAACTCGGTGAACGGCTTCGGCATGAACGAGGCGTAGACGTCTTGCTCAAGCGCGACCTGCTTCATGACCTGACGAAACGTCATGATGTTGTCGGCCGTGGTCAGGGCGTCGGCGTAGCGAAGGTCGATCTCCTGTTGGCCGGGCGCACCTTCGTGATGGCTGAACTCCACCGAGATGCCCATCGACTCGAGCATGGTGATGGCCTGCCGGCGAAAGTCGTGGCCGACGCCGTGCGGCGTGTGGTCGAAATACCCGCTCGAGTCGGCCGGGATCGGCGCCTCGCCGGGCTTCGGGGCCCGCTCGAAGAGAAAAAACTCGATCTCGGGATGGGTGTAGAACGTGAAGCCGAGTTCTGACGCTCGGGCCAGCGCCCGCTTCAACACGTACCGCGAGTCGGCCCAGCTCGGCGATCCGTCGGGCATCAAGATGTCGCAGAACATGCGTGCGGTGCCCGGAGACTCCGACCGCCACGGCAAGATCTGGAATGTTGCGGGGTCAGGCTTGGCGAGCATGTCGGCTTCGTAGACGCGGGCAAAACCCTCGATCGCCGACCCATCGAAACCGATGCCTTCGGCGAACGCGCCCTCGAGCTCGGCGGGAGCCACCGCGACCGACTTCAAGAAGCCGAGCACATCGGTGAACCACAGCCGCACGAAGCGGATGTCACGCTCTTCGAGCGTGCGCAATACAAACTCGGTCTGCTTGTCCATGCGCCAATCCTCTCGGCACCACGTTACGTCGTCATCACGCCGCGCCGACGGTAGCAAGACCCAGGCTTTAAGCTGGTCACCGTGCCGCAACTGCGCCTTGCCCTCGCCCAGGTCGACCCGGTGGTCGGCGATCTCGACGGCAACTCAGATCAGGTCGTTTCCTGGTCGAAGCATGCCGCCGAGCGCGGCGCGCACCTCATTGCCTTCCCCGAGATGATGCTCACCGGCTACCCGGCCGAAGATCTCGTGCTGCGCCGCTCGTTCGTCGATGCGTCGGCTGCATTAGTAGGTCGACTGGCGGCTCGGCTCGCGGCCGAAGGGCTCGGCGACCTTGCGGTGATCGTCGGATTCGTCGATCGGCCCCCGACCGTGTCGCCGGGCGCGCAGCCGGGCGCGCTGCCCACTGACGCGGCCGCGTTCCTGTATCGCGGGCAGGTGGTGGCTCGCTACGCCAAGCATCACCTCCCCAACTTCGGCGTCTTCGACGAACTTCGCTACTTCAGCCCGGGCTCGACATTGCCGGTCATTCGGCATCTCGGCATCGATATCGCGATGACGGTGTGCGAAGACCTGTGGCACGACGAAGGGCCGTTCACTGCTGCGGGCGCGGCCAACGTCGGCCTCGTCGTCAACATCAACGGGTCGCCTTACGAGCGGGGCAAAGGCGACGTGCGCATGCGGCTTGCGCAGCAGCGCGCGCGCCAAGCAAACGCGACCCTGGCCTACGTCAACATGGTCGGCGGCCAGGACGAACTGATCTTCGACGGCGACTCGTTCGTCATCACCTCAGCCGGACAACCGTTGGTGCGTGCGCCCCGCTTCGACGAGGGACTGGTGGTTGTCGACCTCGGGTTGCCGGCAGCTGTCGACGATCGCGTCGGCGCCGTCGCGATGAGCAACGGCACGACCATCACCGTGGAGCGGGTCGATCTGCGCACTCCGCCGGTGCCGTCGTACGAAAGCCGACCTGCTGGCGTTGCGCCGGATCAGGGCGCCGACGCCGACGTCTACCACGCGCTCGTCACCGCGACCCGCGACTACACCCGCAAGAACGGCTTCACCTCGGTCATCCTCGGACTTTCCGGTGGCATCGACTCGGCCCTCGTCGCGACGATTGCCGTCGACGCACTCGGTGCGGCGGCGGTGCACACCGTCGCGTTGCCCAGCCGCTGGTCGAGCGATCACTCGCAGGCGGACGCCGCGGACTTGGCGCGCCGGCAACAGATCGACCACACCGTCATCGAGATCGCCGACATCGTGGCGGCCTTCGAAAAGGACGTCGAGCTGCATGGGCTCGCTGCCGAAAATCTGCAAGCCAGAGTCCGCGGCACGATCCTCATGGGGTTGTCGAACGAGCACGGTCACCTGGTGCTGACCACGGGCAACAAGAGTGAGCTGGCCGCTGGCTACTCGACGCTGTACGGCGACTCCGCCGGTGGCTTCGCCCCGATCAAAGACATTCCTAAGTCGATGGTGTGGGCGTTGGCGAAATGGCGAAACGCACAGGCTGAGGCGGCCGGCATCGAGCCACCGATCCCACCGAACTCGATCGCCAAACCGCCGTCCGCGGAACTTCGGCCCGACCAACTCGACAGTGACTCGCTACCCGACTACGCAATTCTCGACCCGGTGCTCGAGGCGTACGTCGAGCGAGACGAGGGCCGTGACGCGATGATCGCCGCCGGCCATGACCCGGCTGTCGTCGATCAGGTGATCACGCTCGTCGATCGCGCCGAGTACAAACGCCGCCAGTACCCGCCTGGTCCGAAGATCACAGTGCGCAACTTCGGCCGTGATCGGCGGCTGCCGATCACGAACCGCTGGCGCGAACCCGAGGTCTGAGCGCCGAGCCCGTTGTCGGCGCCCTATCCAGGGTTCGCGTGCCACAATGGTTCTCCCGGGTACGCCGAACGGCGACTCGAGGGTGAAGGGTGGCTCGACAGCCATGACCCACGACAACAGCGCGGCCCACAAAGGCGCGCCCGACAACGGCGCGCCATACGAGCGGCCACCCCGTCCCTCCCGGCTGAGCGTGCTCGAACTGCAACGCCGTAAGGAACGCGGCGAACGGTGGGCGATGCTCACGTCGTACGACCAACTCACGGCTGGCATCTTCGAGGCGGCTGGGGTCGACGTCCTGCTCGTGGGTGACTCGGCGGCAAATAACGTGCTGGGCTATCCCGACACGGTGTCGATCACGGTCGACGAGATGCTGCCGCTGGTACGAGCCGTGGTGCGTGGCAGCGAACGCGCGTTGGTCATCGCCGACCTTCCGTTCGGGTCGTACCAGACCTCGCCACAACAGACCCTCGAAACGTCGGTGCGCTTCATGAAAGAGGCCGGTGCGCAGGCGGTGAAGTTCGAAGGCGGCGTGCAGATCGCCGAACACACTCGCGCCGTCGTCGCGGCGGGCATACCCGTCATGGGCCACGTTGGCTTCACTCCGCAAAGCGTGTACCGGCTCGGCGGCTACCGCGTGCAGGGTCGTGGCGATGACGCCGACCGCATCGTTGACGACGCACTCGCGTTGCAAGCTGCGGGCGCATTCGCCGTCGTCCTTGAGATGGTGCCGGCCGAGCTCGCCAAACGCGTGACGGCTGAGTTGTCGATCCCGACGGTCGGCGTCGGTGCGGGTCCTGATTGCGACGCGCACGTGCTCGTCTGGACTGACATGGCCGGCTTTGGCTCCGGACACACCCCGAAGTTCGTCAAGCCGTACGCCGATCTGCGCGCCGTTCTCTTCGATGCTGCGCATCGATATGCGGACGACGTGGTGTCGGGCCGGTACCCCGATGGCGCGCACTCATACAACTGACGTCACGACCAACGACGGATGCGCCGCGCGACGATACGCCGCGCGACGATACTGAGCCACGGTCGACGATACTGAGCAACACGCGACGCAGTTCGTCGCGGCGGTGGCGATGCGGGAGGCGCACATGGACAGCGAACGCGTTCGCCTCATGCGCGACCTGCTCGCCGGCACCGGGTGGGTCGAACGCACCCGATTGTTCGGTCGTGCGCTGCGAGGTGCCCCACACGCAGCCGGCGGTCTGCTGGTCGTAGGCACACCTACGGAAGATCCGTGGCACTTCGCAGCTCATCTCGACGACGAATCCCGCTGGTCCGGACAACCCAATCTCGCGCCGGTGCTCGTTCGCTGGTCGCCTCCCCCGAACGCGCCCGCGCATTTGTCGATCGGGCTCCAACGTCTCGAACGCGTTGAGCGGCATGAAACCGTGTTTGTCGTTGCGCCCGACGAGGCACCAGCTGCACTGCTCGAGCGAGTAGCCGATGCGCGCAAGGTCGGCGCAACCGTGTTCGCTCTCGATAGCGGCGATCGCGAGTTGGAAGATCTCGCGCACGAATCCCTTTGGGTTCCGTCGCCTTCTACTGGCGGCGGAGGCATCGTCCCCGAATTCGATGTCGTCTCACACCTGGTGAGTGCAGCTGCCGGCGAAGATCAAGCGAGACTGACCGCGCCGAAAGGCAGGTTCAATCGGGTACGTCTTGGATTGGCGCGCGCGCTCGACACCGTTATGGACGCCGATGATGACGACGACGCCACCACCAGGCGACGGCCAAACCGATGACGACGGCTCCCAGCGCGACCCAGCCGATACGACTGATGTCGGATGCCATCGTGCGCCAGGCCTTGCCGGCCAGATAGCCGGCGACTACGACGGATGTTGCCCACACCGTGCCGCCGGCAAAGTTCCACATCAGAAACGTGCGGTATCGCATCTTGGAAACACCGGCGAGACCCGGCACGAGTGCACGCAACGCAGCCGCGAACCGGCCGACGAATACCGCGCGCCCGCCGAGCTTGAGGATGAGTTCCTTGGTGCGCTCGACGTGTTCAGGTTTCAGGAGCCTCTCTGGCACCTTCCTTAACAACATGTCGCCGTAGCGATAACCCACTGCAAAGCCGATGCTGTCACCGATGACGGCGCCCGCGATCGCCACCACGATGACGAGAGCAAGTGCGAGCTTGGCTTGGTATGCGAGCACGCCGCCGAGCAAACATGCGATCTCACCGGGAAAGATGAAGCCAAGAAACGTTGAGGATTCGAGAGCGGGCATCGCAAACACGACCAACAATGCAAGCCATGCCGGCAGTTGCAAGATGTGTTCGACGAGGCCGCTCATGCCGATCATCTTCACTCATAACCGGTCGCAACAGTGATCGCGACGACACGAACGCGTGTCCGACCTTCACAAAATGTCTCAGAACTATGCGGCATGGTTCCTCGCATCACGTTGATGTGAGTGTCATCGTTATCTCGACGTCCGGTCGACGATCGGACTATCTGCCGAGGAGGCATGCGCGTGCCGGCGAAGTTTGTTCTACGAAGAGGCCGGACCGGCACGTTCACGCTACAAGCCTCACCGGTCAGATCCTGGCTACATCAGCCGATCATCCCAACCAACGAGCTGCAAAGGCGGCGATTGCATCCGTGCAAAAGAACCTGACAGGCGCCAGCGTCGGAAGCAGTTCTTCGACGACGGTCGCCAAGAAACCAACCGCGCGTAAGAGTCCCGCGAAAAGGACCGCAGCAGCACGCAAGACCGCTGCGAAGAAGACCACGACGCGCGCAACGGCCGCTAAGAAGACGACGGCCCGCAAGGCTGCGGTAAAGAAGACCGTGGCGAAGAAGGCAGCTCCCCGCAAGGCCGCAGTGCGCAAGACGGTCGCGAAGAAGGCCGCTCCTCGCAAGGCTGCTGCGAAGAAGACCACCGCTAAGAAGGCCGCTCCGCGCAAGGCAGCAGCGAAGAAGACCACCGCGCGCAAGGTCGCCAAGAAGGCCGCCCCGCGCAAGGCAGCAGCGAAGAAGACCACCGCGCGCAAGGTC
>Ga0207929_1000531_pt1 | contig 10467 bp, 8 predicted proteins | sample NGESurdeep072012_FD_184466 | JGI IMG/M metagenome (GOLD analysis project Ga0207929, IMG submission 184466) | Arctic peat soil microbial communities from Barrow, Alaska - NGEE Surface sample 53-1 deep-072012 (SPAdes) | ecosystem: Environmental > Terrestrial > Soil > Wetlands > Peat ... | reverse complement strand
CCCGGACGATCACCGGGTCGACGCCGAGCCGGTCGGCGAGCCCCGAGCACACGCCGGCGATCCACTTGTCATCGGTGCGGCGTCGGACGCCGATGCCGCGCAGGGCGGCGAAGAACTTGTCCAGACCCGTATTCGGGACGGTCGTACTCTGTTCGTTCATGTCTTTGATCTTGGCCGCTGCATCGGTCGCTCGCCATGAGGGTCGACCCTGACCTGACCCTGACCGGCCCCTGAGATCGTGCTGTCCAGGCCCGCCGTGCCCCGAATGTGGGCAAGGATGGTCATTGTGCCCACGCCCTATGAGCTTCCGCAGCTGCCGATCGGCCCCGGTGAGCATCAGTCGGTGCCCCGCCTGAGTCGCCCAGCCCAGGGCCGCTACATCGGCGGGGTCTGTGCCGGGCTGGCCGAGCACCTCGGGCTCAACGTGCGGCACGTGCGCCTGGCGTTCGTCCTCGGCTGCTTTGCGGGCGGCGCCGGCATCGCGGCATACCTCTTCCTGTGGGCGCTCACGCCTCAGTCGCTGGAGACCGCCGTTCCTCGGACCCAGCCTGTGGCAACCGGCCGACCGGTCAACGAGTCCCTGCGCAACCTCGTCGTGGGGCTGGTGCTGCTCGTCGTCGGTGGGGTGCTGTTCGCCCAGCAACACGGAGTCAACCTGCGACTCGGCATACTCCTCCCCCTGTTGACCGTCGCCGGGGGAGCGGTGCTGGCGTGGTCACAGCTCGATGATGCGGAGCGGGGCAAATGGTTGGTGCGCGGTGGGGCAGATCGACGAGCCGGCCTGGTAAGTCTCGGGATCGGCATCGCGCTGGCGACCGTTGGTATCGTCGTTCTCGCGACCCAGGGACGCGGCCTCGCGGGCCTATGGGATGTGGGGATCGCGGCCGTGGCGGTTCTTGCCGGCGCCGGTCTGATCGCCGCGCCGTGGGGTGTGCGCTTCTGGGGCGACCTGCGCGCCGAGCAGGCACAGCGCATCCGTGAGACCGAGCGGGCAGACATCGCCGGGCACCTGCACGACTCCGTCCTTCAGACCCTGGCGCTGATCCAGCGTAAGGCGGAGGATCCAGCCGAGGTCACCCGCCTCGCGCGCGCCCAGGAACGTGAGCTGCGCGGATGGCTGTATGCCGGCCCACGTGGCTCGCAGGCCAGCCTCGCCTCTGCTGTCACGGAGGTCGCGCACGAGGTGGAGGACCTGCACGGCACGCCCATCGAGCTGGTGGTCACCGGTGACCGCCCGCTCGATGCCGGTGGGAGCGCGCTGGTGCGGGCGCTGCGTGAGGCCCTGCTCAACGCGGTCCGACATGGCGCGGCGCCGGTATCGGCCTATGTCGAGGTGGGCTCCGAGCTCGTGGAGGCATTTGTGCGGGACCACGGCCCGGGTTTCGACCTGGACGCCGTGCCCGAGGATCGCTTCGGCGTACGCCAGTCGATCCTGGGCCGCATGTCTCGGCACGGTGGCTCGGCTGCCCTGCGCCGGCTCGAGCACGGCACCGAGGTCTCCCTGTCCCTGCCCGTGACGGCCGCCGAGTCCCACCCCGTTGCCCAACCCGACAGCGAAGGAACGCGTTGATGACCGAGCCAAGGTCCGTGCAGCCCGCCCCCATCCGGCTCGTCCTGGTGGATGACCACCGCATGTTCCGGTCCGGCGTCAAGGCCGAGCTGGACGAGTCGATGGTGATCGTGGGGGAGGCCGGGGACGTCGACGCCGCGATCGTCGTGGTGGCCGAGACGAGACCCGATGTCGTCCTGCTCGATGTGCACCTGCCCGGCGGCAACGGCAACGGCGGCAGCGACGTGATCTCCGGATCGTATGGCGTGACAGCCGAATCCGGTGAGCCGGTTCGCTTCCTTGCGCTGTCGGTGTCCGACGCGGCAGAGGACGTGATCGCGGTCATCCGGGCCGGGGCCCGCGGCTACGTCACCAAGACGATCAACGGCAGCGACCTGACCACGGCGATTCGGCGGGTCGCGGACGGCGATGCCGTGTTCAGCCCCCGGCTGGCGGGCTTCGTCCTCGACGCCTTTGGTGCCGCCGCCGGTGAGGTCGCCGTGATCGACGAGGAGCTCGACCGGCTCAGCACCCGCGAGCGTGAGGTGATGAGGCTCATCGCTCGCGGCTACCAGTACAAGGAAGTCGCCAAGGAGCTCTTCATCTCGATCAAGACCGTTGAGACCCATGTGTCCTCGGTGCTGCGCAAGCTGCAGCTGTCCTCACGGCACGAGCTCACCGCGTGGGCCGTCGGGCGGCGTCTCCTGTGAGCTGACGCGGCCGGACTCTCGCGTGTGGGCGAAGCGTTCCACCGCGCGCTCTATCCGTCGGCGCAACACAGCCGAGACGACGACGGTGACGGCGGCGGCCACGATGAGGGCGATCCGGGCCGAACGGTTGAGCCACTGCTCGGCGCCGGTGCCCAAGGTGTAGACCACTGCCGTGGTCCCGCACGCCCAAGCGAGCCCGCCGAGCGCGTTCGCCACAAGAAATCGCCGGTAGGGCATGCGCAGGGCGCCAGCCAGTGGACCGGCGAAGATGCGAAGCAGGGCCACGAAACGGCCGAAGAAGACGGCCAGCGTTCCATACCGGGTGAACACGTGCTCTGCGTAGGCGAGGTGATCGGGGCCTGCCTGCCTGGGAAACCGGCGTCCCAGCACCTCGAACATCCGGTTGTGCCAGCGCCGCCCGGCCAGAAAGCCGATGTTGTCGCCGACGATGGCCCCGGCACTGGCGGCCACGGCGACCCAGACCGGTGACACGTTCAGCCCGTGGCGCGAGGCCAGTAGGGCAGCGGACACCAGGATCACCTCGCCGGGCAGCGGGATGCCCATGCTCTCCAGACCGATCACGAGCGCGACCAGGACGTAGACCACCACAGGGGAGACGCTGATCAGGAGGGCATCGACATTCACCCGCTCAGCCCAGATCCATGACGTGGAAACATTCGGCCAACCGGCCCTCGCCGAGCCCGAAGATCTGGGCGACCCCGCTGCCCCAACCGCGCAGGAACCCGTCAAGCTGATCGCCCTGATGACCAGTCTGAGACGCATGAGCCTGCAGAGCGGCGACCTTGCGGCCAAAGTTCTCGGTGATGTCCACGGCATGGGTCATGTCCGGATGGGCCATGATCCAGATCTCGTTGACGTGCCAGGGCTGCAGGCCCTGCTCGATGAGCTCGGGCCAGGCGAAACGGTTCTCGGCGGCGGGGTAGATCGCGCGGATGGACGCTTCGCCAGCGGCGAGGTGATCCGGATGGGACGCCTGTATCCGGCCGTACCAACGTTCTGGGGACTGGATCAGGACACGCTGGGGCTGGACGTCGCGGATAACCTCGACGATCTGGCGCTGCAGCTCCCACGAGGGCTCCAGCCAACCGTCGCGATGGCCCTGCAGGAACCGCACGTCCTTGACGCCGAGGACGGCCGATGCGGCGACCTGCTCGCGTTCGCGGATGGCCGGCATCTGCTCGCGGTTGGTGTCGTCGAACCCGCCCTGCTCGCCGCGCGTGCACAACAGGATCGTGACGTTCAGGCCCGCGTCGACCCAACCGGCGATGGTCCCGGCCGCCCCGAAGTCGCAGTCGTCCGGATGTGCCGCCACCACAAGGACTTTCTGGATCTCATTGTCGGGCCGCGGCGTCGCCGGTTGGCCGAAGGTCCGCTGCGTCATGGGAGCAGCGTAGATGGGTAAGAGCCGCCGGCCAGGGCGTCCAGTTCTCCGCCTTCGAGTCGATAGGTGAGCCAGTCGCCCATCGGCTGCCCGCCGATCGAGTCGTAGAAGCCGATCGAGGGCGCGTTCCACCTCAGCACCCACCACTCCAGCCGGCCGTAGCCACGTTCGGCGCACACCGCCGCCAGCGTCGCCAACAGGGCTTTGCCCAGGCCGGACCCGCGGTGCTCCGGCGAGACGAACAGGTCCTCGAGCCAGATGCCGCCGCGTCCCAGCCAGGTCGAGAACGTGACGTACCAGATCGCCATACCGACGATCTCGCCGTCAACCTCCGCGACGTGTGCGAAGGCCGTGGGCGCACGGTCCTGCGGGAACAGGGCCACTCGGAAGGCCGCCTCGGTCGCCTCGACTGCGTCTGGCTCCTTCTCGTAGACCGCGAGCTCGTGAACGAGCCCGAGGATGGCCGGCACATCGTCCGGTTCGGCCGGCCGGACGGATCCGGCTTGCGACTCTTCCGCACCAGACTCCGTATGCCGTGTTGTCACGCTTCGAGCCTAGGTCAGGGCCGTCGACATCGACGACCTACGTGGCGCCGGGCTGTCACCGCGCAGACGTAGGCTTGGGATCAAGATGAGCACCCTTTTCAGCGACTTTCCCCTGCCCCGGCTCAGCCCTGCCGCCGCGAGTGGCGACGTGGACTACCGCGGCGTTCCTACCTGGGCCGAGGCGGCCGGCGAGCCGCCTCCCGACGGTGGTGACCGGCATACCGGCGCGGGGGTCAGCCGCGACCCGGAGGCTCTGCTCGAGGGGCTCAACCCACAGCAGCGGGCAGCGGTCACCCACGTCGGGGCGCCGTTGCTGATCGTCGCCGGGGCCGGCTCGGGCAAGACGCGGGTGCTGGCGCACCGCATTGCCTACCTCCTCGCGGCGCGCGATGTCAGGCCCGGCCAGATTCTCGCGATCACCTTCACCAACAAGGCAGCCGGCGAGATGCGCGACCGGGTCGCCTCACTGGTCGGCGCCCGCAGCCAGGCCATGTGGGTCTCGACGTTCCACTCGGCGTGCGTGCGCATCCTGCGTCGCGAGGCCTCCCACGTCGGGCTGAAGTCGACCTTCTCGATCTATGACGCGGTGGACAGCCAGCGCCTCATGTCGATGGTCATGCGCGACATGGACCTGGACCCCAAGCGCTATCGCCCGCGGTCCTTCTCGGGGCAGGTGTCCAACCTCAAGAACGAGCTGATCGACGAGGAGACCTACTCGGCCGGGCTCGCCGAGGGCACTCATCAAGAGCGCATGGTCGCCGAGGCATACCGGATGTACCAAGCCCGTCTGCGCCAGGCCAACGCGATGGACTTCGACGACCTGATCATGGCGACGGTCAACATCCTTCAGGCCTTTCCCGACGTCGCCGAGTACTACCACCGGCGTTTCCGCCACGTCATGGTCGATGAGTACCAGGACACGAACACCGCGCAGTACCAGCTGGTGCGAGAGCTGGTCGGCCACGCCAGCAGTGACCCCGGCGCCGTTCCGCCGGCCGAGCTCGCGGTCGTCGGTGACGCGGACCAGTCGATCTACGCCTTCCGCGGCGCGACGATCCGCAACATCGTCGAGTTCGAGCAGGACTACCCCGACGCTCGGACCATCCTGCTCGAGCAGAACTACCGCTCGACCCAGACCATCCTGCGCGCGGCCAACTCGGTCATCGCCAAGAACCCCGACCGGCGACCCAAGAACCTGTGGACCGACTCCGGTGACGGCGCCAAGATCGTGGGCTACGTCGCTGACTCCGAGCATGACGAGGCGGCCTTCATCGCCCGCCAGATCGACAGCCTCGGCGATGACCATGGCGTCAAGCCCAAGGACGTGGCGGTCTTCTACCGGACCAACGCACAGTCGCGCGCCGTCGAGGAGGTCTTCGTGCGAGTTGGGTTGCCCTACAAGGTCGTTGGCGGCACCCGCTTCTATGAGCGGCGCGAGATCAAGGACGCCCTCGCCTACCTGAGAGTCATCTCCAACCCCACCGACACCGTCAACCTGCGACGGATCCTCAACGTCCCCAAACGGGGCATTGGTGACCGTGCTTCGGCCTGTATCGCGCAGCTCGCCGAGCGCGAGCGGGTCCCGTTCGTCGCCGCACTGGGTCGCCCGCAGGACGCCCCCGGTATCGCCACCCGGTCGGTCGCGGCGATCACGGCCTTCACCTCGCTTCTCGAAGCTCTGCGCACCGTTCACGAGGGCGGCTCCGGCGTCGGGGACCTGCTCGAGGCGGTGGTCGAGCAGACCGGCTATCTCGCCGAGCTCCTGGCCAGCCAGGACCCGCAGGACGAGACCCGGGTCGAGAACCTCGCCGAGCTGGTGGCCGTGGGGCGCGAGTTCGACGAGTCCGCGCCGGAGGGTTCCCTCGAGGACTTCCTTGAGCGTGTCTCCCTCGTGGCCGACGCCGATGAGATCCCCGATGGTTCCGACGCCGAGGCGGCCGACAACGGTGTGGTGACGCTGATGACGCTGCACACCGCCAAGGGCCTGGAGTTCCCCGTCGTCTTCCTCACCGGTATGGAGGACGGCACCTTCCCACACATGCGCGCTCTGGGTGACAACAAGGAGCTCGAGGAGGAGCGTCGCCTCGCCTATGTCGGGATCACCCGCGCCCGAGAGCGGCTGCACCTCTCGCGGGCGATCGTGCGCTCTGGTTGGGGCTCTCCGCAGTACAACCCGGCGTCGCGTTTCCTTGATGAAATTCCCGCCGACCTCATCGAGTGGCAACGCACCGAGACCACCGGCATGAGGCCGTCGTCCGCCCCTGCCGTGGCCGCCCTGGCCGGTCGGCCAGGGGCACGGTCTCCGGGCAACCGGCCGATGATCTTGCTGCACTCCGGCGATCGGGTCAGTCACGACTCCTTCGGCCTGGGCACGGTGGTGCGGGTCGAGGGTGAAGCCGACAAGGCCATGGCCCACGTCGACTTCGGGGCCGACACCGGAGTCAAGCGGCTGCTGCTGCGTTACGCGCCACTGGAGAAGCTCTGAGGGTGGCGTTCGCGCCCGACTGGGCGCCGAAGGCTCTACGCGCGGATCTTGTGATCGGCCAGCCACGGCAGCGGGTTGACAGCCGCGCCGCCGTCGGGGTGGATCTCGAGGTGCAGATGAGGTCCGGTCGAGTGTCCGGTGTTGCCGGATCGTCCGACGACCTCACCGGGCTCGACGCCCTCGCCTTCGGTGACCAAGATGCGAGACATGTGCCCGTAGTACGAGACGGTGCCGTCCCAGTATCGAATCTTGACCAGGTTGCCGTAGCCGGACTCTTGGCCGGCAAAGGTCACCGTGCCGGTCGACATGGAGACCAGGTTCGTGCCGACCGGGGCGGCGAAGTCCTCGCCGGCGTGCAGGCGCCCCCAACGCCAGCCGAAGCCCGATGTCCGCACAAAGTTCTTGATCGGCAACTGCCAGCCGTGGGCCTGCTCCGCGCTGTTGGCCGCCAGGGACCGTGCGGCAAGGTTCTCGCGTTCGGCGCTTCGGGCCGCCCTGGCCGCGGCATTGTCGCGGACGATGGCCAGGGCGTTGTCCTCGATCTCCTGGCTGCGGGGGTCGTCCAGTGCCGCGGCCGCGGACGTGGCCTTGGCGTTGGACGTGGCCTTGGACGTGGCCGGTGCGCTCTGGCTGAAGGTCGCGGCCTGGGTCGTGGTGGACGTGGCCACTGCGGCGCCGGTCGCCGTGAACGTCAGTGCGGCGGCTGCAGCAGTGGGCAGGGCAAGCCCGGCAATGAGGCGGCGCGGTCTTGCGGGTGCCCTATGGGACGCGCGGTGGCGAGCGTCATACGAACGAGCGGGCACGGGCATCCCTCACAGCAGACAACACGGAAGTCACGAGGTTAGCGTGACCTGTTCGTTATGCAAAATTTGACCTGTTACGCAAAATTTGACCAAGTTTGTACGCCGCGTTGACCAACCTACGAACCTGTGGCCTAAACGGGGGGCAACGGCTCCGTGAACGTTCTTCCAGCGTGACACGCCGTGGGCGCTCGTACCCGTTCGTCCCGCCGGGTGTGCAACGCCGCCGGGCGTTGGCTAGTCTGCGTCCCATGAGCGAATCACCGTTGCGCATCGTGGTGGCCAAGCCGGGGCTTGACGGCCATGACCGCGGTGCCAAGGTGGTGGCCCGTGCTCTGCGTGACGCCGGTATGGAGGTCGTCTATACCGGCCTGCACCAGACACCTGAGCAGATCGTCGAAGCCGCTATCCAAGAGGATGCGGACGCCGTTGGCCTCTCGGTCCTCTCCGGCGCCCATATGACCCTGTTCGCCAAGGTGGCGGCGCTGCTCGCTGAGCGTGATGCCAAGGACATCGTCGTCTTCGGCGGCGGCATCATCCCCGACGCCGATATCCCGGAGCTCGAGAAGCTCGGTGTTGCCAAGGTCTTCACCCCCGGCGCGACCACCACGGAGATCGTCGAGTGGGTCCACGCCAACATCACTGCCAACTGACTGCGCTGCGCTCTTCGCCTTGACCAAGTCTTGACGGGGACTCGCGCGATCGTCCCCACTCTGCCTGCGGATTCTTCGGACTTGCCCTACAGATGGCAAAGGTTGGGTATCGACCATTGACCGCCGACCACCCGCAGCCACATCCTCTCCCCGGCCGGTATGACGGAAAATGCATAGTTTGCACCGATCTGTCACACACCTCCCGGCCACCAGAGGTCATCGACGACGATGGCCCTCATCTGAGGAGATGTGTCAGTGAACCGGTTGAGAACAGGTTTGGCGTTCGGCGCCCTTGTGGCCGTCGTGGCGGCAAGTGGGCAGGGTATTACCGCCTTTGGCGCGGCATCTCCCCCGCCCGACAAGGCCCAGGGCATCCAGGCCGCGCATTCCCTGGCCGTCTCATCAGCGCAGTCCCTGGCGGTCTCCGCCGGGCAGGCACTGGGGATCGGCGTCGGCGAGAAGCTCGTCGTCAAGGACGTCATCGCCGATCAGGATGGCTCGACCCATGTGCGCTACAACCGGACCTTCAACGGTCTGCGCGTCATCGGTGGCGACCTCGTGAGCCACCGTGACAAGAGCGGCAACGTCAAGAGCGTCAGCTGGAACGCGTCGCACGTGGTGGCCGTCCCCTCGACGACGCCGAAGATCGGCCTCGCCTCGGCCCAGGCCGCTGGCGGCAGGTTGGCTTCGTCGGCGCAGAGGACCACCTCGGCGAGCAAGGGCGAGCTGGTCGTCTATGCCGGCGGCGCCACCCCGAAGCTGGCCTACGACGTGCTGACCGAGGGCATCCGGGCCGACCAGACCCCGAGCAAGCTGCACACCATCGTCGACGCCGACACCGGAGCCACGCTCGAGTCCTTCGACGAGATCGAGAACGGCACGGGTAACGGCATCTTCGTCGGCACGGTGGCCATCGGCACCACAGCTGGCTACTCGATGCGCGACGCGGTGGGCGACTACACCACCGATCTCAACGGATCCACATCCGCTACCGCCGCTGGGACGACCTTCACCGACGCTGACGACATCTGGGGCAACGGGGCGGTCAGCGACCGGGCTTCGGCCGGCGTCGACGCCCACTATGGGGCGGGGAAGACCTTCGACTACTTCAAGAACGTCCTGGGCCGCAACGGGATCTGGAACACCGGCGTCGGCGCCCGCTCGCGGGTCCACTACGGCAACGCGTACGTCAACGCGTTCTGGGACGGCACCCAGATGACCTACGGCGACGGGGCGGGCAACACCCACCCGCTGGTCGAGCTCGACGTCGCCGGTCACGAGATGTCCCACGGTGTCACCGAGGCAACGGCCGGCCTGGTCTACACCGGTGACGCCGGTGGCCTGAACGAGGCGAACTCGGACATCTTCGGCACCTCGGTGGAGTGGTACGCCAACAACGCCTCGGATACCCCTGACTACCTCATCGGTGAGGAAATCAACATCAACGGCAACGGGACGCCCCTGCGCTACATGGACCAGCCGTCCAAGGACGGCGCGTCCAAGGACTGCTGGTCCTCGACCCTGGGCTCTCTGGATCCGCACTACTCCTCCGGGCCGCTGAACCACTGGTTCTACCTGGCGTCCGAGGGCTCCGGTGCCAAGGTCATCAACGGCGTCTCGTACAACAGCCCGACCTGCAACGCCTCGACCGTGACCCCCATCGGTCGTGACGCGGCCGCCAAGATCTGGTACCGCACCCTGTCGACGTACCTCACCTCGAACAGCAACTACGCAGCCGCTCGCACGGGAGCCATCAAGTCCGCCAAGGACCTGTATGGCGCCGCGTCGACCCAGTGTGCAGGTATCGAGGCGTCGTTCTCGGCGATCGCCGTGCCGGCCGGCGCGGAGACCTGCGGCATCACGCCGCCCCCGGTGGGCGGCAACCTGCTGCTCAACCCGGGCTTCGAGTCCGGCGCGGTCAACTGGACCGGCAGCGCCGGCCCGATTACGACCGACGCCGGCCGTCCGGCCCACGCGGGCAGCTGGAAGATGTGGCTCGGCGGCAACGGCGTCACGGCCACTGAGACCGAGTCGCAGTCGGTGACGATCTCGTCCACCGCGGCCGCGCCGAAGCTGTCGTACTGGATCCGTACGGACACCGCGGAGTCCGGCACCACGGCATACGACACGATGAAGGTCCAGGTCATCTCGGGCGCCACGACGTCAACCCTGGTGACCTACTCCAACGTGGGCACCAACGCGACGTACGCGCAGAAGACGTTCGACCTGTCGGCCTACAAGGGCAAGACGATCACCGTGAAGTTCCTGATGACCGAGGACTCCTCGCTCCAGACGAGCTTCGTGGTCGACGACACGGCGGTGA
>Ga0207929_1000529_pt1 | contig 10515 bp, 11 predicted proteins | sample NGESurdeep072012_FD_184466 | JGI IMG/M metagenome (GOLD analysis project Ga0207929, IMG submission 184466) | Arctic peat soil microbial communities from Barrow, Alaska - NGEE Surface sample 53-1 deep-072012 (SPAdes) | ecosystem: Environmental > Terrestrial > Soil > Wetlands > Peat ... | reverse complement strand
TGACTGGCAACCAGGTGGTCCCATGAAGCTGGCAGAAAACCGCTCAGGGTGGTCCGATGCTCATGGCAGGCGACATCCCCTGCACACTGAATCGACGATTTTTCTTACTCCCTAAGTCGCGCGCTGTTAGCATTTGTCACCGTGCTGCACTGGTTGAGCTTCCTCGGCACGTGGACTTTCGATCCAGCCCTCGCTGCCCCGTTGGGCATGGCGGCGGTGCTCTACGCCTGGGGTGCGCGGACCGTGAGCGCTCGCCACCCTGATTCACCATGGTCCGGTCGCAAAAGTGCCTATTTTCAGTCGGGAATAGCCCTGCTCTGGGTGAGCCTCCAAGGCCCGATCGGCGCCTTCGATGACACCTTCTTCTGGGCGCACATGGTTCAGCACATCGTTCTGGTCATGGTCTGCGCGCCCCTGCTGGTGCTCGGAGCCCCCGTGCTGCTGATCCTGCGGGTGAGCTCGCCACGGCTTCGCCGGCGCTGGGTGGTTCCCGTGTTGAGAAGCCGGCTGGCGTATGCCCTCGCCAATCCGGTGACAACCTGGCTGCTGCTTGCACTGGTCATCGTCGGGACGCATTTCACCCCGTTCTACGAGCTCACGCTCGAGCACGAGAACATGCACCGGTTCCTGGAGCACCCGCTGTACCTCGGTGCCGCCCTGCTCTACTTCTATCCGCTGCTGCCAGGGAACCTCGCACCCCGCAGACTGTCACCGGCCCTTCGGATGGTGTCGCTGTCCTTGATGATGGTGCCCGAGACCATGACCGGTTTCTTCATCTACGCCTCCCCCTTCGTGATGTACCCCTTCTACGCCCAGGTACATCGACCCTTCGGCCCCGGACCCCTCGCCGACCAACAGCTGGGTGGTGCCCTCATGTGGGCGGGCAGCATGGCAATCGATGCCGGATGGATAGCACTGGCCGCTCACGAGTGGTTGCTCAGTGAGGCACGCAAGGGGCGACGCCTCGACGCCGTCAACGCAACGGAGCTACTAGGACGGTCCCGTGCCTGATCCTGACCCCTGCCCGGGTGGGCGAGAGCCCCCGGCCGCAGGATCTTCGACCACAGGCCACGAACCAGGGCGATGGTCCTCCCTGGCCCGGCTGCACCTCCCCTTTGTCGTCGGGGTGCCTTCATGCTTGTTTGCTGGATGGTTCGAGCTCACCCGTGCCTTGGCCGGCCGGCAGGTTGCCTGGTTCTATGCCTTCGAATGGCCGCTGTTCGCCATCTTGGGAACCTACGTATGGTGGCGCCTGCTGCACGACAGCCCACCCCGCCGCGTCGTACCGCACGACCCACCAGCTGCCACGCAACCCGACCCCGGTCTGGTTGCGTGGCAGGAATACCTCGCCAAGCTCCAGGCCGCGGACCCACCCGGCGGCCCGCCCAACAGTGCCGTCAACGCCAGCCTGCGGGCACCATATTCTCGACGGCGACCGCCAGAAAGAGAAGGCTCAGATAAGTGATCGACCAGTGGAAGAGCCTGCCGGAATGAGCCGACAACCCTTCTCGAACCCGGCGCCGCAGTGCGTACGCCTCTCGCAGGAACACCGCGCCCAACACAGCTGCGGCGAGCGCGTACAACGGACCGGTCCGAGCTACTGGCCATAGCAACAGCGAGGTGGCGACCATCGCCCAGGAGTACATGACGATCCTGGATGTGACCACCTCTTCGGTCGCCACGACGGGGAGCATCGGGACGCGCGCCGCCGCATAATCCTGTTTGAACTGCATCGCCAGGGCCCAAAAATGCGGTGGCGTCCACAAGAACACGATCAAGAACAGCACCACTGGCGCCCAGGCCAGCCGGCCGGTCACCGCCGTCCAACCGATCAGCACCGGCATGCAGCCCGCGGCGCCCCCCCAAACGATGTTCTGGGATGTGCGGCGCTTGAGCAGCCTCGTGTAGACAACCACATAGAAGGCGATCGCCGCTGCCGCGAGCCCGGCACTGAGGGCGTTGGTCGTCAACCACAGCAACACCAAGGACAACCCACCGAGGGCAAAGCCGAAGACGAGGGCGCTACGAGGACCGACCAAGGAATGGTTGAGCGGGCGATTCTTCGTGCGCACCATGATGGCATCGATGTCACGGTCGTAGTAGCAGTTCAGCGCGTTCGCGCTTCCTGCGGCCAACGTGCCCCCCACCAAGGTGGCGACCAACAGACCCATTGAGGGCAGCCCCCGCGCCGCCAGCATCATGGCCGGCACAGTCGTGACCAAGAGAAGCTCGATGATCCGAGGCTTGGTCAAAGCCACGTAAGCCCTCACCGTTGCCGCGAAATGTGAGGGATTGCGCCCAATCTCAACACCGTGGTTCGCGATATCAACCATTTCACTCCGATCCCTGCGAAGATTGTGGCAGAGCGAGCGGTCTTTGCACACCGATCGGTCCGTTTGTCAGTGAATCTGAACCGACGACCGGGATTATCTGCTGACGAAGGCGCAGACCGCATCTTGTCATGCAGCACCCAGGATCAGAAAGGCCCTGATGTGTCGTGCCACTCCCATCAGGCTCTCGCGTCCGCATGGCCGCGCTCATGGTCGCAGCTCTCCTGCCAGCAGCCTGTGCCGGCGCCGCTACGTCGTCGACCGGTGACGTCACTAAAACGGCCGAGTCCCCCGGTGTCAGCCGCATCGCGATCAGTGATCGACGCATGACCCCCAACCTGAGCGGTACGACGCTCAAGGGCGGGCAGTTCGCGCTGGACGACCTCGCGGGCAACGTCGTCGTCCTCAACATCTGGGCATCGTGGTGCGCACCATGCCGGGATGAGTCCCCAGTGCTTGCTCGCCTGGATCGCCAGCTGGCGACACAGAAGGTCCGCTTCATCGGTATCGACGAGACGGACACCACCACCGCGGCCACACAGTTCGTCGCAACGGCAGGAGTGACGTACCCGCAGCTGGTCGATTCCGACGGAGCCCTCCTCCGGCAGCTCCCCCTGTTGCCCCAGAAGGGGATCCCCAGCACGCTGATCCTGGATCGGCACAGCCGGATGGCGGCGCGGGTGATCGGACCTGTGACAGGTGGGGAGATCGAAACCCTGGTCAGCGAGCTGCTTCAGGAGGACTGACCGCCGGATGGGACGAGCCTCGAGCGTCGACGCGGTGATTGTGCGTCGTGGCCAGCAGCGGCAGCTCGTTGAGCTGGTTCAGGCTCTCGGGCGACAGTTCACCGGCCGGATGGCGGAGCAGACCCATGGCAGACCCGAACGTGAGACCAAGTGCCATTGCAGAGGATCGATCCAGTGACCCGTCTGGATGAGATCCCTGGAGTCGGTGTCACCGCGCCCACGGTGATCATGGTCGAGGTCGACAATTCCTTGGTGAACGCTACCGGCGCAGCCTGACCCACTCAGGCACTCGACCTCACCAGTAGGACAGAGCAACTGGCCCACATGGCACGGGCGTTAGCCGATCTGCTGTCCCGTTACATAGGTGAGGGCGGCTGTCACGTCGCGAGAAGTCCAGGATTGGGCCCCGGGTGAGGCCAGGTTGGCTTGACCGTTCGCGTTAAGGAAGTGCACCAAGGATGGAGGAACGGACCCCCCTTGCAGGTTCGGGTTGCCCTGGATCAGCCACTTTTCGTGCCCATCCGCTCCAATCACAAACACCACATCCTGGTGGTCCACGTCGTAGGTAAGACCCTTCCCGGTCCACCAGTCGATGGGATGGATACCCGGATCCTCGCCAACCTTCTCGTAGAACACCCCCATCTCCTTCCATAGTGCAGCAATATTCGCCGGAGAGCCGGTCCAGAACTGCCAGTTCACGGGAGCGCCAAGGTTTCTGCTGTAGGCCTTCAACCGGGCCGTGGTATCCCTGGCCGGATCAACGGTGACTTCAAGCAGGGTGATCTTGCTGGAGGCCCCCGCCATCTTCACCTTCTCGGCGATCTGCCCAAAGTTCCCGGCAGTTAGCGGACAGACCTCCTGGCACAAGGACAAGAAGTCGGTCAAGACAACGGTCTGCCCCTTGAACGAGTCCAACGTAACTGTCTGGCCGTCCTGATTCACGAACGGCAACGCTGCGACCGTTGGGCTAGGCGCCTTATCAAATGCCGTGCCAGACGTCGGAGTTGCCAACGCCGAAGCGGACGGCGACGAACCCGTAGACGGGCTAAGAGAAGTGCTCGACGAGCATGCGCTCAGCACAGCGACCAGCCCCGCGCCTACGGCCAGCCCGACACTCCCAAATCTCTGCACAGTTCCCTCAACAAGGACGCTGGACCGCTCAAGTCAGCCATCGTAGGTCAAGCCAGTGCTCATGACCGTTCGGGAACGAATGAAGCGACGGCCACTCGCTTCATTCGGCGTCAACGTCGGTCGAAACCTCCGCATCCCGCTGACCGGGCTGGCGACCTGACCCGGGACGGGACCGTGGAACCGGCCGGTGCAAGCGCGCTACCGCTGCGCCTCGGTGGATGCCGCCGGCTGCGCCGGCATCGACCGGTCGACCCCTGGCCCCTCGCCTGCGTTGTCCGCACTTGTCAGCCAGCCCAGAGCCGCCAGCGCCACAGAGACCGCGAGCACGGCGGCTGCACCGGCCAGGTGCAGGTCCTGCCAGCCCGGCGGCGCCTTCAGTAGGGCGCTCACGATGCCAAGGGCAGCGGTGGCTACGACGAGGGCGACCAGCGTTGCGGCCAGCGCACGGGCTCCGCGCAGGCAAGACCAGCGCCGCCAGGTGTGCATCGCGAAGGTGAGCAGTGCGATCCCCGCCAGCACGGCGATGCTGCGGTGGAGCAGGTGCAGCGCGACCAACGCGCCGGGCTGGTCGGGCGGACAGAGCGGGAAGCTCGCGCACGCCTTCTCGGCCTCAGCGTTGACCACCAGCGAACCGGAGACGAACAGCACGCCTGCTGCGTTGATGGCCGTCCAGCCGACCCGTCCCAACCGGCGGCCGGTGGTGGCGCGTACGGGAACCAGGGTGCAGACCGCAGTGACCGTGGCACCACCGAGCAGCGCTAGTCCAGCGAGCAGATGCGCAGCCACCGTCGGCGCGCCGTTGCCGGCGATCACCGTCAGTGCGCCAAGCGCGATCTGCACCACGATGACCCCGACAGTGAAGAGCGCTGGGCGGATCGCCGCAGGCCGGGTCCGGGCCCGCAGGGCGAGCAGGGCGGTGGCGAGCACCAGGACCGTAACCACGGCGGCCAAGTAGCGGTGCGTCTGCTCCATGAGGGCGTGAAACTCCTGGAGCGGTCCGACGTTGCCGTCGCACAGGGGCCAGTCCGGGCACCCCATGCCCGAGTCGCTCACCCGGACGTGACTGCCGAAGATGATCAGGCCGTAGGCCGCAACGGCACTGCTGATCGCGATACCAGACAACCACCTGCTCACGGGGTGCAGCCGGGTGTTGGGTCGTCCTGCCACGGAGGTGTCCACAGTTTGTGAACGATACCCCGGCATTCAGGTTCGGCTTCAGAGCAGGAGCTGAAACCCGCTGATCAGGCCCTGCATGCGGGCGATCATGGCGCCCCAGGCACCCGAGACCTGCAGCACCCCGACGAGCACGAGCATCAGCCCGCCCAGTCGCATCAGTGCTGCTGCGTGTCGGCGCGGCCAGTCGAAGGCTGCCATTGCCCGGTCCGCCGATGCGGCGGCCACCAGGAACGGGATGCCGAGGCCCAGGCTGTACACGAATGCCAGCGCGGCGCCGCGCCACGCGCCTCCGGTCGTCGTGGCCAAGGTCAGAACCGCCGCCAGGGTCGGACCGAGGCAGGGGGTCCATCCCAGTCCGAAAAGGATGCCCAACAGCGGCGCGCCTACCACACCAGTCGGCGGGCGCCAGGGCAACTTCAGGCTGCGGTTGGCCCACGAAAACCTCGCCAGCGCCCCGGCGAACAACAGACCCAGCACGATCGTGAAGCCCCCCAAGACCCGTGTCAGCGTCTGCTGGTGCGACTGCAGCAAAGCGCCCAACCCACCGAATGCAGCTCCGTAGCTGGTGAACACCGCGGCGAATCCGAGCACGAACAGAGCGGCACCGACCAAGGTGCTGCGGCTCCGCCCGAGCGGTCCCGAACGCACGACGCCCGCCCCGAGGCTGCCGGTCACGAACGACAGGTATCCCGGCAAGAGCGGTAGACAACATGGGGAGAAGAACGAGAGAGCGCCAGCAGCTACGGCTACGGGCGCCGCCAGCACCAGCGGACCGGACATCACAAGGTCCCAAGCGGAGTTGGAGACGGACACCCAGCCTCCTTCGATCAGTCAGATCAATGAACCACGATGTGAGAGACAGTAGGAGAAACAAGCTCCCCGGTCACGCGTGCCGCGTTAGCATTGCGCACCATCGCCGGCGCGACCTGGCGAATGTGGCGCCCGACGGGCGAAGTGGCCGGCTGATACGGAGGCGACCGTGCACGATGCAGTCGTCACCGTGACGAACGGCAGACGCAACGGCCAGCGCCACGGCCGACGCCACGGGGGGCGCTGATGTCGGGCGACGTACTCACAGACATGTTCCCTCAGCTGGCCACGTTGCTCCTGCACATCTTGCTGTGGTTGGTCGGCGCTGGGCTGCTGACCGGCGGCGCCGTGTGGTGGTGGCAAAGGCGTCGCGCATTGCGGGGGCTGCCGCCGCTGGCTCGTTCACGGACGGATAAGGAGGTCGAGCCGCCAGCCCGGCGGTTCCTACGCATCGGGCTCGGACTGCTGTGGCTGGTGGACGGCCTGCTGCAGGCACAACCAGCCATGCCAGCTGGCTTCGTCGCCCACACTCTGACACCGGGGATCATCACCAGCCCGAGCTGGTTGGTCGATCTCGTCCAACCGTTCGCCCTGGCCTGGACGCACCACCCGGTGGCAGCCGACGCGGTCACAGTGAGCATCGAACTGGGCCTCGGGCTGCTCGTGCTGCTCGGGGGTCGGGGTCTGCTCGCACGATCAGCACTGTGGGCCAGCATGTTCTGGAGCGCTGTCGTGTGGGTCGGCGGTGAGTTCTTCGGTGGCCTGTTTGCCACGGGGGCATCTTGGCTCAGCGGTGCGCCCGGCGCCATCTTGGTCTACGTCATGGCGGCCGCGCTGCTGCTGGTCCGGTGGGATCGATGGAGCAGTGGCAACGCCGAGAGGCTGGCCCGACGAGCGGCGGGGGTGTGGATGCTCGCCGCGGCTGCGGTGCAGACCCTTCCGTGGGAGGGCAACTGGTCGGGGCGAGGGCTGTCCGTACCGTTCGAGATGGGCGCGCACGTCAGCCAGCCGACCGTCTTCCTCGCGCCGATCACCGTCGCGTCGCATCTGGCGCAGAGCCAGCCTGTCGCGATCAATGCCGCGATCGTGATCATTCTGGTCACGGTCGGCATCGGCTTGCTCGTTTCGTCAGCGTCCACCTTCGTCGTTGCTGGGATCACCATGTGCCTCGCCACCTGGTGGCTGGCCCAGGACTTTGGGGTCTTTGGTGGGCTCGCAACCGACCCCAACACGGCTCTGCCGCTGGCTGTCGTGCTCGCGTCGGGCTGGGCGAGGTGGCCGTCTCGCGCCGCGCCAAGCGGACGGGGCCTCGAGCACCCGGTCCCCGTCGAGCGCCTCGTCCCCCTCGAACGCCGCCCGCCCCTGCGAGCCGGCCTCGCCACGGTGGGGGTTGGCGCGGGGCTGGTGGTGCCGCTGTTCCTGCTGGGCACGCTGCTCGGGCCCCCCGACGCATCAGCGGTCGTGGCCGACAGCAGTGGCGGCGTCATCGCCCTGCCCCACCGGCCGGCCCCGGAGTTCACGCTGACGGACCAGACGGGCACCACGGTGTCGATGTCACGGCTGCGCGGCACCCTCACGCTGGTCACATTCCTCGACCCGGTCTGCAGCGATGACTGCCCGATCATCGCCAACCAGATCGCGGCCGCAGACCGCGCACTGGGGCCGCTGGCTCGGCGGGTCCAGATCGTGGCGATCAACACCAACCCGGTCTTCCACCGCGTCGAGGACGTCGAAGCCTTCACGAGGTCCCACGGCCTTGGTGATCTGCCCAACTGGCATTTCCTGGCCGGACCGCCCGCAGAGCTCGGGGACGTGCTCGCGGCATACAGCATCGTCGTGCAGGTCCCAGCGATCGGCATGATCGCCCATGACGAGGGCATCTATTTCATCTCACCGGACGGTATTACGGCGGCGTTCCTCGGCGACCGGGCGAACCCGGAGCTGTCCCAGGGCTACTCAGCGCTCATCGAGCAAGAGATCCGAAGGCTGCTGGCGTGACCCCCGCATGGGCAGTCTGCCCTCACCCTCCCGGCGGTCATCGCGGGTGGCATGGACAGGTAGCGGCACTGGCCATCCCGCTACTGGTGCTGTCAGCGTGCTCGCCGTCCTCGTCGCCAGCGGCGTCCCCGAAGGAAAGGGCGCAGCAGCTTGCCACGGCCACGGGGGCGCCGCTGCCCGCTGCGTCACCCTGGCTGCTGATGCGTGACGGCCGCTCCGGCGAGGCCGTGTGGCCCAGCGGGGCGGCGTTCCTGCTGCTTCACACCGTCGATGGTTGGCAGCACGTCACCAACATCACTCCTGTCGCCGTGCCCACCGGCGGGGGGCTGACCATGGCGGCCAGCTCTCGTGAGCTGGTGGTGGCCGCCCTGCCGTTCGACCGGCTCGTGGTCTCACCGCTCCTGCGCGCCCCGAGCTCGGGCAAGAGCTGGAGTCCTGCCCAGCTGCCCGGTGGTCTCAGCCTCAGCCGGCAGTCCGTCGGACTCGGCCCTGGCGGTGCCAGCGCTGTATTGCGCGCGGGCGGCGGAACCGTTGTTGAAGAGGGGCAGCATGGCTGGAGTGTGCTGACCGACGCCTCACGACTGGCGCCCGGCGGGCACCTTCATCTCGACTCCCTCACCTGGGGCGTTGGCGGTCGAGGCTGGCTGGCCGGGCACGGACCTGCAGGTTCGCCCGTAGCCTTCACCACCAGTGACTCGGGCCGCACGTGGGCCGCCCTGGTCGGGCTGGCTCCGGACGCTGTCGCGGCGTTGACGCCCTGCGGAGGCGACCAAAGATGGACGATGCCGGTCGTGCAGGCGCGCGGGACCGTGTCCATCGCCGCCAGCGTGAATGGCGGAGCCACCTGGGCAAACGGCGCTCCATTGACGGTGCCGCTGGGTCTGCCCGCGTGGGGTTGCCACGGCGAGGATGTGTGGATGCTCGGCGCAGCGGCCGACGGCGACCATGTCTACTCCTCGGTGAACGCCGGGCGGACGTGGACGGACCAGGGCGTCGCCCCGGCCGGAGTCACCGACCTGGTACCCACCGGAAGCCACCAAGGCTTCGCTACCTCGGGCACGACAAAGGGGGCCATCCTTTGGTCTGTACGCCGTGACGGTGGGTCGTTCACCCCGGTGGCGCTGCCGGGCTGGGTCGCAACCATCGGTAACGAGATGACGACGCAGGACTGATCAGCGCAGAACGACTCCCCCGAGCGGGTCAGCCCCCGACCGCGGGACTGGCGATGAAGGATGTGGTGAGGGCGCTCAACACTGCAGCCAGGGCAACCCAGGCCCACCAGAGCGAGACGATCCCCACCTGCCAGTTCTCCGTCGCCGAGTACCTGCCCAGCCGGGCCCGGTTCCACATTCCCAGACCCAGGAACAGCGTCAGAACCAGGTGGAAGAGATTGGCCCCCGCCAGGAGATACATCGACGACGCGTACGCGCTTGCAGCCATTGCGAAGGGGAAGCCGGCGATCTGGACGACCTGCCCGACAGCGACCAGAACCAGAAGGACCACGCCGACACCGCTGGCCAGGACGAGCCGGGCTCTGTCGCCGCCGCGAATGCCTTTCTCGCCCCAGCGGAACACCACAGCACTGAGGATCAGTCCAACTGCGAGCAGCCAGGCGCCCCAGATGGGCGCGGTTGCCGACCCGTGCGCCAGCCAGCGGCCCTCGGTGTTGAGACCCCGAAGGTACCGGTAGCTGAACAGCATGGCGGCGACGAACGACGCGTCCGCCAGGATGATGAACCCGACCCCCATCCGCCAGCGCCGTCCGACGACGTCGACGTCCTCGCGATGAATCGGCGTCCCTGGAGCTGTCGTGGTGCTCATGGCCGCGCTCCTTCAGGGCTGTCCTCATCGGCGGTAGCGCCGACGTTCACCGGTTCGAGCTCAGGCTGCGGTTGTGGTTCCTCCACGGGCTCGAACGGCTCCTCGCCATAGCCGTAGGCGTCCGAGGTCACGACCGGAAGCACCTCGAAGTTCTCCAACGGAATGGGGTTGGGCACCGTCCACTCCAACGTCTTGCTGCCCCACGGGTTGGACGGAGCAAGGACACCGTGCCGCCAGGAGCTGATCACCGCGTACAGCAGGAAGAGCATTCCGATCCCGATGGCATAGGCGCCCATGGTCGAGACGAAGTTGCCCATCGCCAGCAAGTTGTCGTAGGTGAAGACCCGGCGCGGCTGACCTGCCAGTCCCACCGCAAACATCCCCATGAAGGTGACGTTGAAGCCAATCTGCACCAGCCAGAAGGAGATGAAACCGAATCGTTCGTTGAGCATCCGGCCGGTCATCTTCGGGAACCAGTACGCCAGGGCGCCAATCGCACCGGT
>Ga0207929_1000528_pt1 | contig 10529 bp, 7 predicted proteins | sample NGESurdeep072012_FD_184466 | JGI IMG/M metagenome (GOLD analysis project Ga0207929, IMG submission 184466) | Arctic peat soil microbial communities from Barrow, Alaska - NGEE Surface sample 53-1 deep-072012 (SPAdes) | ecosystem: Environmental > Terrestrial > Soil > Wetlands > Peat ... | reverse complement strand
CGGCGGTCAAGCGATCCCTCCTGGATCAGGGGCTCGTCTCAGGCATCGGCAACATCTATGCCGACGAGGCGTTGTGGCGCGCGCAGCTCCACGGTGAGCGCGAGGCAGCGGCGGTCTCGAAGCCGGCTCTGGGGCGGTTGATCGAGCATGCCCGCGATGTGATGCTCGAGGCGCTGGGGCAGGGCGGCACGAGCTTCGACGCGCTGTACGTCAACGTCAATGGTGCCAGCGGCTTCTTCGACCGGGCGCTGAACGCCTACGGCCGAGAAGGTCATCCATGCGAGCGTTGCGGCACTCCGATCCGACGTGAGGCATTCATGAACCGCTCGTCGTACTCCTGTCCTCGATGCCAGCCTCGGCCCAGGGGCAGGGCTATCGTGCTCCGGTGATGACCGCCGGACTGACGCCGCTGACGATGCCCGACTCGCCCGACGGCTGGGGTGACTGGCTGGGGGAGTGCTGCGGGGCCCAGCTGGCGACGGCGCGCTCTCTCGTCGCAGCCATCAAGGACGCGCCTCCTACGGACGCCACAGGGCTCCTGGCGGCCTGGAACGACGTGTCGATCGCCCTGCACAACGCCATGTCCGTGGCGTCCCTGATCAGCCAGGTGCACCCGCAGGAGTCGCTGCGCTCGCGGGCCGAGGCCGCGGAGCAGGAGGGCAACCAGCTCTCGACCGACCTTGGCCTGGATCACGATCTCTTCGAGATCTTCGCCGCCGCCGACCCCACGGGTCTGGACGAGGCCGCGGCCAGAGTCCTGCGCCTGACCCTGCGCGACTTCCGCCGGGCCGGCGTGGACCAGGACGAGCCGACCCGCGCGCGGCTGCGTGAGCTGGGCGACCGTGAGCTGGTCGTCGACCAGGAGTTCGGCAAGAACATCCGCGACGACGTCCGCAGCATCTCGGTGACCGAGGGCCAGCTTGCCGGTCTGCCGCAGGACTACATCGACACCCACCCGGTCGGCGCCGACGGGCGCGTCACGATCACCACCGACTATCCCGACACGATCCCGTTCATGACGTTCGCCCTGGACGCCGAGGCCCGGCGCGCCCTGATCGTGGAGTTCAACAACCGTGCGTGGCCGGTCAACGACAGCGTGCTGCAAGAGCTGCTGGCTCTGCGGGCCGAGCATGCCAAGATCCTCGGCTTCGACTCCTGGGCCGACTTCGACGCCGAGGTCAAGATGATCGGCCGCGGCGCCGCCATCGGGGAGTTCATCGACCAGATCGCAGCAGCCGCGGAGGAGCCCGGTCGCCGGGACCTCGCGGTGCTGCTGGAGCGGTTGCGTGCTGACCGCCCCGAGGTCAACGTGGTAGATGGCGCCGACTCAGCGTTCTACAAGGAGGTCGTCCGGCGCGAGCGCTTCGACGTCGATGCCCGGCAGGTGCGCCGGCACTTCGAGTTCGCCAAGGTCCGGCAAGGGCTGCTCGACGTCACCGGCAGGCTGTTCGGGCTGAGCTACATCCAGGTGCAGGATGCGGTGTCCTGGCACGAGGACGTGGCCGTCTATGACGTCCAGCTCGAAGGGGCGCCAGCGGGCCGGATCTATCTCGACCTGCACCCCCGCGAGGGCAAGTACAAGCACGCGGCGCAGTTCGACCTCGTCGCGGGTGTCCGCGACCGGCAGCTGCCCGAAGGCGCGCTGGTGTGCAACTTCGGGCGCGGGCTCATGGAGCACTCCGACGTGGTCACGCTCTTCCACGAGTTCGGGCATCTGGTCCACCATCTGCTCGCCGGGCGCCACCGGTGGGCCAGATTCTCAGGGGTGGCAACCGAGTGGGACTTCGTCGAGGCTCCATCGCAGCTGCTTGAGGAGTGGGCTTGGGACGTCGATGTGCTGCGCACGTTCGCCACCGACGACAAAGGTGAGCCGATCCCTGCAGAGCTGGTGGCCAAGATGCGCGCGGGGGACGACTTCGGTAAGGGCTGCTCGGCTCGGTCCCAGATGTTCTACGCGGCAGTGTCCTACCGCCTGCACCAGGAGCCCGTTGCGGACATCACCACGTTCGCCAAGGAGGTCCAGGAGGGTTATGACCTCTATGCCCACGTCGACGGCACACACTTCCATGCGTCGTTCGGCCACCTCGGCGGCTACTCGTCCGCCTACTACACCTACATGTGGAGCCTGGTCATCGCCAAGGACCTCTTCTCGACGTTCGACCGCGAAGACCTGTTCGCGCCAGAGACCGCCCTGCGCTATCGCGACGCGGTCCTGGCCGCTGGTGGTAGCAAGGACGCGGCCGAGCTCGTGTCCGACTTCCTGGGGCGCCCCTACAACATCGAGGCCTTCAGCACCTGGCTGCAGGAGGCGCCCAAAGGCTAAGCCTCGGCGGCGTAACGAACACCCAGCTCGGCGCGGGCTCGGTCGATGAGCTCGAGGATGGCGATCGTGTCGGCATGAGGAGCCAACGGACTCTCGAGCAGCCCCTCGCGAAGGCACCGCTCGACCTCCTCGATCTGCGGGCCGTATGCCGTGCCCTGGCCTTCGACCCGGGACTCACCCTCGCTCGTGGTGACCACGAGCCGCTCGGGATTGAGGAACCAGGGTTCGACCGAGATCGAGCCTGCGGTTCCGGCGATGGTGGCTCGTCCGGGCGTCAATGCCGTTGTGGCACAACGCAACTGCGCCGTGGCGCCCGAGTTGTAGCCCCACTGCAACGCGACGGTGGCATCGGAGCCGGTGGGGGAGAGCGTGCCGAGGACCTGCTGGGTGTCGGGGCGGCCGAGGAACAGCCAAGCGAAGTGGATCGGGTAGACGCCGAGGTCGAGCAGGGCACCGCCTCCGTTGGACAGGTCGTACAGGCGGTGCGTGGGGTCGAAGGCGACGTCGATGGAAAAGTCGGCGTGGACTGCTACGACATCGCCGATGACGCCCTTGGCAACCATCTCCTGGGCCTTGAGGATCAGCGGGTTGGCGCGCATCCACACCGCTTCCATGGCGAAGACGCCCTTGTCCCGTGCCGCGGTCAGCACCTCACGGGCGTGAACAGCGTTGAGGGTCACGGGCTTTTCGATCAGGACGTGCTTGCCGGCGTCGATCGCCATCAGCGCGTGCTCGCGATGGAAGGGATGCGTGGTGGCGACATAGACGATGTCGACGTCGGGATCCTCGACCAGGGCCCGGTAGTCGCCGTGGCTGCGGCTTGCGCCGAAGTGCTCGGCGAAGGCGGCCGCCCGGTCGGCGTCGCGTGCCGCGACGGCATACAGCGTGTTGTTGCCGTGGCCGAGGTCAGCGGCCAACGCCGCGGCGATACCACCGGCGCCCAGGAAACCCCATCGGATCGGACGGTCGGCGCTCAGTTGGGACATGTCCGGAGCCTACGTCCCGGCGAACGACGACTCAGACGTGCGTGGTGTGTGGGATGAGACGAGGAGCGTCCGGCTTCTGTGAAAAGAGACTCAGTCGCTGCCGTTGACCTGTCGCGGTGCCGGTGAGACTCTGGGAGAGCCCCCCCGGACCGGTCGCGTCCGTAGGCATCCGCAATGTGTTGTCCATCGCCCTTCGCATCCGCGGAGGAACCCCGTCGGAGTTGGTATGGCCAAGGCACTATTGGGTCAGCGTGCATATCGGGACGATCGGCTCGTCCTGGAGACCGCTCGACTGAGGTCGCGGGTGCGCGACCTCGAGACCGTGATCGAAGACCTGCAACATGACAACGATCGGCTGCGCGCAGGCCCGCGCGCCCAGATGGGGGCGGTTCGCGAACCCGTCCACTGAGCACGCAGGGGGCCGATGCTCCCCACAGGTCGCGCTTCTCGCCGGTACAGTGAGGCCGTTCATCGCCGCCCCAGAGGAGCCCATCGCTCGTGTACGTCAAGAGCCTGACCCTGCGTGGCTTCAAGTCGTTCGCATCGGCAACCTCGCTGCGGCTTGAGCCAGGCATCACCTGCATCGTCGGCCCGAACGGCTCCGGTAAGTCCAACGTCGTCGACGCCCTCGCGTGGGTCATGGGCGAGCAGGGTGCCAAGAGCCTGCGCGGCGGCAAGATGGAGGACGTCATCTTCGCCGGCACCGCGGCACGTGCCCCGCTGGGCCGGGCCGAGGTCTCGCTGACCATCGACAACACCGACGGTGCGCTGCCGATCGACTACACCGAGGTCACCATCGCGCGGACGATGTTTCGCAACGGCGGCTCCGAGTACGCCATCAACGGCACGGCGTGCCGCCTGCTGGACATCCAGGAGATGCTGGCCGACTCCGGCATCGGTCGTGAGATGCACGTCATCGTCGGGCAGGGGCAGCTCGACGCGGTCCTACGCGCCACTCCCGAGGAACGACGTGGCTTCATCGAGGAGGCTGCCGGCGTCCTGAAGCATCGCAAGCGCAAGGAGCGCGCGCTCCGCAAGATGGAGGCGATGGAGGTCAACCTCACCCGGGTCAACGACCTCACCGGCGAGATCCGCCGCCACCTCGGGCCGCTCGGTCGCCAGGCCGAGGCTGCGCGCAAGGCCGCCACGATCCAGGCCGAGGCCCGCGACGCTCGGCTTCGGCTTCTTGCCGACGACCTGATCCAGCTGACCAGCACCTTCGACCAGGAGGTCGCGGACGAGACCGCCATGATCGCCCGTCGCACCGAGGTCGAAGAGGCCCTTTCCGCCGTTCGTTCGAGCTTGGCCGCCCTTGAGCTCGAGGCGCAGGAGAGGGCACCGTTGCTGGCTCGCGCGCAGGAACGCTGGTTCGCACTGTCCTCGTTGCGTGAGCGTCTCGTGGCGACCGGGTCCCTGGCTGCCGAACGCGTCCGCCTGCTCTCGGAGGACGAGAGCGACGAGGCCGACGACAGCTCGCGCGACCCCGAACAGCTCCGTGCGCAGGCCGTCTCACTGCGCCGGCAGGAGGGGGCGTTGATCGCCGAGACCACGCAGGCCAAGGAGACGCTGGACAAGGCGGTCACCCACCGGACCGAGATCGAGAGCGCGTATGCCGCGGAGACCGCTCGCCTCACCCGTCTCCTGCGTGCCGCAGCAGATCGCCGCGAGGGTCTGGCCAAGCTGGCCGGACAGGTGGGCGCACGGCGTAGCCGGATCGAGGCCGGGGAGGCCGAGATTGGCCGGCTCCAGCAGGCCGTCGAACAGAGCAAGGCCCGTGCCGCCCAGGCCGAGAAGGAGTTTGGGGCTCTGGAAGCTTCGGTTGCTGTGGACGAAGAAGGCGAAGAAGGTCTGGACACGGCTTACGAGGAGGCCGCAGCTGAGCTGGATCTGGCCGAGGCAGAGGTGTCGCAGTGGCGCGAGGCAGAGCGAGGCGCCGACCGCGACCGCTCCAACTCCCTTGCCCGGCTCGAGGCACTCGAGCTCAGCCTGCGACGCAAGGACGGCGCCGCCGCGCTCCTCGCGGCCGGGGACGAGGGGCACGGACTGATGGGTTCGGTCGCCGCCCTGCTACAGGTCAAGTCAGGACATGAGGCCGGTATTGCCGCCGCCCTGGGATGGGCCGCGGATGCGGTGGCGGTCGACTCCGTGCAGTCGGCGCAGCGCGCCGTCGCCACGTTGCGCGAGACGGACGCGGGTCGGGCGGGCCTGCTGGTGGGCGCGAGCGCAGCCAGGGTCGAGGTCGCAAGCTGGCCCAGGCTGAGAGGCAACGCCGTCTGGGCGCGGGACGTGGTCACCTGCCCGACGAGCGTGCGACCGGCGATCGAGCAGCTCTTGGATCGCGTTGCCCTTGTTGAGGATCCGTCGACTGCTGTGGATCTGGTCGACCTCGGTCAGGGCATCACTGCGGTGACCCCTGACGGTGACGTCTTCGCCCCGGGCTTCGTTCGCGGCGGCAGCGCTTCGGCGCCCAGCCTGATCGAGGTCCAGGCGGCCGTCGACGAGACGCAGGACAAGATCCAGGACGCGGCCCGCCGCGGCGAGCGGGCCAAGTTCGCTCTGGCGACTGCCACCGAGCGGGTGGTACTTGCCAACGACGCCGTGGAGGCCGCACTCGAGCGGCTGCACGAGTCCGACGCCAGGATGGCTGCGCTCGCCGAGCGGCTCGGGCTGCTCGGAGGCACGGTCCGAGCCGGGCGAGGCGAGTCCGAGCGCATCGAGCGGGCCATCGCGGCGGCTGAGACCGCGCTGGGCAGCGACCGCGCCGAGTACCTTGCCCTGCGTGAGCGTCTGGATGACGCCAGCGCCGACCCCGGCGAAGAAGAGCCGTCGGGCGACGAACGCGACCGCCTCGAGCGTGGCGCGACCGAGGCGCGCGCTGCCGAGACCGAGCTGCGCCTGAGCTTGCGCACCCGCGAGGAACGGGCCCGCGCCATGAGGGGTCGGGCCGAGTCGCTGGAGGCGGCCGCCCGCTCCGAGCTCGCGGCCCGCGAGAGGGCCGCGGCACGCCGCGAGCGTCGCAAGCGCGAGGCCACGGTGGCGGAAGCGGTCGGAAGAGGCGCGGCATACGCGGTGCAGGGTGTAACTCGCGCACTGGAACAGGCGACATCCGAACGGGCTGGAGCGGAGCAGGGGCGCACCGAGCGTGACGGCGCGCTGACCATGGTCCGGCGCGAGATCGGCGTGCTCGGCGACGAGCTGCGCGACCTCACCGACTCGGTTCATCGTGACGAGGTCGCACGCACCCAACAGCGGTTACGGATCGAGACGTTGCAGGCCAAGGCGGTCGAGGAGCTGGGCATCGACCCGGAGGTTCTGGTCGAGGACTTCGGCCCGCACCAGAACGTGCCGGTGATCGCCGACCCCGATGACGACTCTGACAGTTCTGTTGATGGACCCCTGACCGTCCCTTATGTGCGCGACGTGCAGGCCAAACGGCTGCGTTCGGCCGAGCGAAAGCTCTCCACCCTCGGCCGCGTCAACCCCCTGGCACTGGAGGAGTATGCCGCGCTCGAGGAACGCCACAAGTTCCTGACCGAGCAGCTCGAGGACCTCAAGAACTCCAAGCGCGATCTCATGGACATCGTCCGTGAGGTCGACGAACGTGTCGAGAAGGTCTTCACCGAGGCCTATCACGACACGGCGGCCCAGTTCGAGGGCGTTTTCAGCCGGTTGTTCCCCGGAGGTGAGGGCCGGCTGGTTCTGACCGACCCCGACAACATGCTGACAACTGGCATCGAGGTCGAGGCCCGCCCGCCGGGCAAGAAGATCAAGCGGCTCTCGCTGCTGTCCGGCGGCGAGCGCGCACTGGTTGCCGTGGCTCTGCTCGTCGCCATCTTCAAGGCGCGGCCAAGCCCGTTCTATATCCTGGACGAGGTCGAGGCGTCACTCGATGACACCAACCTGGGCCGGTTGATCACGCTGTTGGAGGAGCTGCGTGACTCCAGCCAGCTCATCATCATCACCCACCAGAAGCGCACGATGGAGATCGCCGACGCGCTGTATGGAGTCACGATGGCGGGCGACGGTGTCACCACGCTCGTCTCGCAGCGGATTCGGGACGTCCAAAGCGCCTAGAGCGCCAGCCGTCCCGGCGGACACTGCACGTGACTACAAGAGGTCCTTCGGGCCAGATGTCGGTGATCCGTCTCAAAGTGAGGACGCCGATTGGCCATGCACAGGGTCATGGGGGCACGCTTGACACATGGTCGCTCTGATAGTCGGAATGTTGCTTTGCCTTGTGCTCGCTGTAGCAGTGGTGGGCCTGGTCGCGATTCCCGCCCGCCGCCAAGGACGCGACGTGCTCACGCCCAAGGGCGAAGAGGTCCTGTCCCGGGTGCGCGAGAAGACCGGTTCGGCCGTGGAGACCGCCCGTGAGAAGACCGGCGAGGCGATGGACGCGGCACGTGACAAGGTCGCCGACGTCACCTCGCCCAAGGACGACTGAGCCTCCCTCTCGGCGCGCGACCGAAGCGCCGCCAAGCGACTTGCGGCCACGCAGATCTTGACGCTGGCGACGTGAATTTCTTTTGTTTGCAAGGATATTCGTCGCTAGAAGGCTTGCGCTTGTCGGTCCTCGCACGTACACTGGACATATGTTCGAAAACATCGCAACCCAGGACCCGGCCGGGTTCCTCACTGCGGTGACCGAGCAGCTCGCCAAGCTCCCCTCCCAGCTGGGGGGACCCCCACCTATGTCCACCAACGAGACCTCACCGCCACTCTCACCGCCTTCGGCGTCACCTGGGCCATCTGACCACCGCACTTCGTCAAGTCCCCCAGTCAGGGGTGTGTCAGTCGCGGCCTGCCCTTGGGGGCGGCGCGTGTTCCGCGAAGCGTGCCTCGACGGGTCGGCGCGCCCGTGGGGTTGGTGGTGCTGACCGACGTGCAGGCCAGGGGTGGCAGACTGCGCCAGAAAGGGCTCGGAGGAGCCAACGATGAAGATCGCCGTCACTGGTGGGTCGGGCAAGCTGGGGCGCACGGTTGTCGCTGTGCTGAGACAGTCTGGACACGAGGTTGTCACCCTTGACGCCGCCGGACAGCGTGGTCCGGGTTTCGTGAGGGTCGACCTCACGAACTACGGCGAGACGATCGACGCGTTCTTTGGTGAGAACGATCCCTCGGCTGGTCCGGAGCAGGCCGCGAAGCCGGCGTTCGACGGGCTCGTGCACCTGGCCGCGATTCCGGCTCCGGGCATCCTCAGCGATGTCGCTACGTTCCACAACAACATCCTCAGTACGTTCAACGTGTTCCAGGCTGCTCGCAGGGCCGGCATCCGGAACATCGTCTACGCCTCGAGTGAGACGGTTCTCGGGCTGCCGTTCGACCTGCCGCCGCCGTATCTCCCGGTCGACGAGGAGTACCCGGCTCGCCCGGAAAGCGTGTACTCGCTCGTGAAGCATCTCGAGGAACAGATGGCCATCGAGCTGGTCCGCTGGGATCCGACGCTCAAGATCATCGCGCTGCGCTTCTCCAACGTGATGGACCAGGAGGACTACGCGGCGTTTCCTGCATTCGACGCGGATGCGACGCTGCGCAAGTGGAACCTTTGGGGCTACATCGACGGCCGGGATGGCGCGCAGGCCGTGCTCAAGGCTCTGGAGCTCGACACCTTGGGTTTCGACCGCTTCATCATCGCCGCTGCAGACACGGTCATGTCACGGTCCAGTGCAGAGCTGGTGGCTGAGGTCTTCCCTGACGTGCCGGTCACCCGCGAACTCGGTGAGTATGACACGTTGCTGTCGATCGACAAAGCTCGCCGCGTGCTCGGATACAGCCCGCAGTACTCCTGGCGTTGATCCGCCAATCGATCCGTTCAATGGACAAGGACACCCCAATGCACTATCGCACCCTCGGAAACAGCGGAGCCGTCGTCTCGACGTTCGCTCTGGGAACCATGACCTTCGGCGCGGAGGCCGACGAGGCGACGTCGCACGCCATCCTTGGCGACTACCTCGCGGCCGGCGGCAATCTCATCGACACGGCCGACGTGTACGGCAAGGGGACCTCGGAGGAGATCATCGGGCGCTGGCTCACAGCGCACCCCACGGACAGCGAGCAAGTCGTGATCGCCACGAAGGGACGCTTCACGATGGGCGATGGCCGCAACGACCTCGGCACGTCCCGGCGGCACCTCGGCCGGGCGCTTGACGCGTCGCTGAGGCGCCTCGGCGTGGAGCAGATCGACCTCTACCAGATGCACGCCTGGGACGGCGTGACTCCGCTTCAGGAAACGCTGCGATTCCTGGACGACGCCGTGCGCAGCGGCAAGATCGCCTACTACGGGTTCTCGAACTTCCTCGGCTGGCAGCTGACCAAGGCCGTGCACCTGGCGCGTGCCAACGGCTTCACGGCGCCCGTGACGCTCCAACCGCAGTACAGCCTGCTGGTGCGGGAGATCGAGTCCGAGATCGTGCCAGCCTGCGTGGACGCGGACATCGGTCTGCTGCCGTGGTCGCCGCTGGCGGGCGGCTGGCTCACCGGCAAGTACCAGCGCGACGCCGACCCGATGGGCGCCACGCGCCTGGGCGAGGACCCGAAGCGCGGAATGGAGGCGTGGGAACCTCGTAACAAGCAGGAACGGACATGGCGGATCCTTGACACGGTCGAGCAAATAGCGAAGGCCAAGGGGGTCAATCAGGGGCAGGTGTCGCTTGCCTGGCTTGAGGCGCAGCCCGCAGTTACCTCGGTGATCCTGGGGGTGCGCAACACCGACCAGCTCGCCGACAACCTCGGCGCCGCATCCGTCGAGCTCACCGCCGACGAGCTCAAGCGCCTCGACGAGGTGAGCGCACCCGTCGTCTCGGACTATCCCTACGGTGCGGCTGGCGCCGACCAACGCCACCGCGCCATCGATGTCAGCGACTGAGCATCGGGTTCCTGTGCCCGCACTTGCTCGCCCAGGGAAAGGCCAATAAGCACGCCCACCGATCCGGATTTGGTGGTCGATGCACTGAGGTTGTAGAAGCCGTTGCCCGCTGAATCTTCCTGCCTTGTATGCAGGACGCCATCAGCTTGCAGGAACCATCCACCACGCCCTCGGTGCGTAAGTAAACGACCTGCTGCGCAACACCGACCCACCGGTGCGGCGACGTTCGGTTGGATGTAAGCGATCACCGCATGCCGATCGGCTACCGGCGCCGCTCGTCCACCAGGATGGTGGCGCCGAAGGCGTTCAGCGCGTCCTCGAAGAATGCGAAGTGGTGGGCGCACCAGAGCAGCGA
>Ga0207929_1000527_pt1 | contig 10530 bp, 6 predicted proteins | sample NGESurdeep072012_FD_184466 | JGI IMG/M metagenome (GOLD analysis project Ga0207929, IMG submission 184466) | Arctic peat soil microbial communities from Barrow, Alaska - NGEE Surface sample 53-1 deep-072012 (SPAdes) | ecosystem: Environmental > Terrestrial > Soil > Wetlands > Peat ... | reverse complement strand
TCACCGCAACGACGACGCCAGTGGTGACGGTGGTGCGGATGGGTGTGCCGGTGCGCACACTCACCTTCGAGAAGACGGGGGGCAGCAGCCGGTCTCGGCTCATGGCGAAGAAGACGCGGCTCTGGCCGAGCATCATGATCATCATCACGGTGGTCAGACCGATCAGCGCGCCGACCGAGATCATGGTGGCGAAGCCGGGCTTACCCACGGAGCGGAAGGCTTCGGCCAGAGGCGCGTTGATCTTGATGTCGGTGTACTTGACCATGCCGGTCACGACCAGTGAGACGGCGACATAAAGGGTCGTGCAGATCGCAAGCGAGCCGAGGATTCCGATCGGTATGTCTCGCTGCGGGTTCTTGGTTTCTTCGGCCGCGGTGGCGACGATGTCGAACCCGATGAACGCGAAGAACACCAGCGCCGCGCCGGTGAAGATGCCGGTGATGCCGAACGACCCCGGCGCGAACCCGAGGTCTTGCAGCAGCGACGGCACACTCTCGGCCCCCGCGGCTGGTTTGGACCCGGTCGGGGGGACGAAGGGGTGGTAGTTGGCCGTCTTGATATAGAAGAGGCCCGCGATGATGACGAAGAGCACGACCGCGATCTTGATGGTCACCATCACCAGGTTGACCTGTGAGGAGACCTTGATCCCGAGGCAGATGACGGCTGTCAGGATCAGGACGATCGCCGCGGCAACCAGGTTGTGCCCCTCACCGTAGGCGAACGCCGGGATTGTGATGCTCGCCTGCTTCATAACGTCGGCGAAGTATGTCGACCAGCCGACGGCAACGGTGCTGGCGCCGAGCGCGAGCTCGAGGATGAGGTCCCAACCGATGATCCAGGCCGTCAGCTCACCGAGGCTGGCGTACGAGAACGTGTAGGCCGATCCCGCGACGGGGACGGTGCTGGCGAACTCGGCGTAGCACAAGGCCGCGAGCGCACAGGCGATGCCGGCGAAGACGAACGACAGGGCGACCGCTGGCCCTGCCTGGACCCCTGCCGCCTTGCCGGTGAGCACGAAGATGCCGGTGCCGATGACCACTCCGACGCCGAACACGGTCAGATCCAGCGCACTCAGCTGTTTGCGCAGCTGGTGGGTGGGCTCTTCGGTGTCACGGATCGACTGCTCGATCGTCTTGGTGCGCCACAGATTCATCCGGGACTCCTCGCCGTACGGGTAGGCGTGCTCTCGTTCGAGGCCGGCTCACTGGAATCCCGACATTTTGGACCCCTTGCTCAGACCCCGTCAAAAGGGGGACCCAAGCCGATTGTTGTACAAGTTACGCCCCTGCCTGCTGGCTGGGTGTGATGGGTGTGACTGCCAGGGTGAAGGGGGTGACGGTCGCGCCATGAAGAAGTCGGTGCAATGGATGACGTTGCAGAAGCTGGGCGATGAGCTCGACCGACGCGCCCGGTTTGGGAGGATGAAAGCGGGGTGGATGGCGTCCTTACTAACGGCCAACTCCGGCGTTGGGCGAGGACGCACGCCCCCGCCTGGGAGTCCCAGTGGTCGAACGCCGCGGCGACCACCCCAAGAATGACCTCCTTCACCACCCCGCCGGAGCAGAAGCCGCCAAAGTCCTCGAACAACTCGCCTGACCGACGAACACCCATCGGGCCCCACGCCGGTCATCACAGACTGCGCGGAGCACTGGCGAGCAGCCTTCACTTCATCCGGCGTGGGTCCCGGAAGCCCAGGCTGGCGTATCCGGGCGCGCGCTTTGCCAGGGAGGAGGCGAGCACACCGGTGGCGATGTCGTGATAGTCGTGGACCTCTGCGGTGCTCTTGCCCGGGTGGGCTCGCAGGATGCGACCCGCGTACTGGACAAGTCGTCCCTTGAAGGCGATCGGGGCGGCCAGAAACAAGGTGTCGAGCGCCGGGCAGTCGAACCCCTCCCCGACATACGGGCCGGTGGCCACCACCAGAAGAGCCGGCCCGCCGGCGCTGGGTTCGAGTCGCTTCAGCGCGGCTGCCCGGACCTTGGCTCCCATACCACCACGCAGCACAACGGGGTCACGACCTTCGGTGCGTAAAGCCTCAGCCAGTGCCTCGACGTGGGAAGTCCATTGGGTCAGAACCAGGCAGTGCCGTCCTCGGTCGAGTGCCGCCACAACATCGCTGACGACCTGTCTGGTTCGGTCGTCGTCGGCGACGAGCTCTCGACAGCCTCACAGGCCGCAGTCAACGTCGAACCGCCGGCTATCAACCCCCAGAACCGCGGTTGCTTATCGATCAGTTCCTGCTTGGACGACATGCACAACACCTCAGATCAGAACGGTGTTGCGACGACCGATTGAACTCGCCATCGGCTTCCGGTCGAAGCTTGGGCGGCTATCGGAGGCTGACTGGTCTGCGGGGCGCGTCGTCGACGGGACACGTGAGCCTGCTCTTGACTGCCACCACAGCCGGGACGGCGTGCACGCTCTCCAACAGTTGTTGGACCATCTGTTTGTCGGCGAGTTGACCACGCAAAGTCACGATGCCCTCGTTGACAAACACCTCGACGTCTGAGGGGCCGAGGGCCATTTGCCGAACGATGATGTCGTCCAGTATCTGTGCGCGGATCTCTGCATCGTCTTCCAAGAAGACCCGAAGCAGGTCGGCTCTGGTCACGATTCCGACGAGAACGCCATCGGTATCGACGACGGGTAGCCTTCGGACTCTTGCCTTCGCCGCGAGCCGGGCGGCGTCGGCGATGGTGCGGTCCGGGTGCGTCGTGACGGCCGGCGTCGTCATGAGGGAACTGGCCGTCTCACCGTGCATCTTTTCCAGCCGCTCGCGTCTGCCGTGCCGCAGATGGCCGATGGCGGAGGTGTGGTCAGGCTCGGCCACTACCCGTGCCAGCAGGTCGGACTCGGAAACGACACCAATGACTTTTCGGTCGTCGTTGATGACCGGCACCGCGCTGATCCGGTTGCGGACCAAGGACGCGACGATCAATTTGAAGCCAGCTTGTTCGTGCGCCGCGACCACGCCCGAGGTCATGACCTCAGACACGACCTTCGGACCGACGCGGGCTGAGTGCTGAGCTGGCGGTTCAGGCTCATCTGCATCGGATATCACGGCCAGGTACCGCTCGAGCGGCGATTCTGCTGGCTCTGCCTGTGTCTGCTGCTGCGGGGTGCCGCTCGCATCGCCGCTGGCGATGGCATTGTCTTTTCTCATCACGATGAGTCTCCTCTGTCTATGGCCCGCCGGGTGTGGTGCCAACTCAACAGCCGTGACCCAGCGCACCCCAGGCACGCTGGTGTCAAAGCTGCCGCCGATGGTGGTCGTGACGGTCGCAAAAGCGATGCTCGCGGGGGATTCGCAGCCGCACATGCAGCGAGGGCACCTGACAGGTGAGCAGCGCCGCGAGACCGGCCACCCGACGACCGGTCCGTGAAGATGCCTGACCCGCCAGTAGTCCGGCGCGTACGCCATGGACCCCCTGCTTCCGCAGCCGTGCCCTCAGCAGCCCGGACAGGAAGAGGGGGTCCGACGTCCTCACTGCTACGCACTGCAAACGCCTCCTCAACCACCCCGCGGGGTTGCACCACAAGACTTCCGGTGATCACCCCCCTCGCAAAGGGACCAACGTCCTGACTGTGTCCACGCAGCCCGACCATGGACGGGCCAGGTCTCCTGATCAGCGGCGGCATCGCTCTCACTTTGGCGTCAGAGCCTGGGCCCTCCTTCTCGACGGGTTGGTGGCCGCAGTACGCGGTTCGGTATGAAGGCAACTGGCGGCACCAGACGATTGCAGGGTCCTGCTACCAAGGCGGCTTTCGCCTCCGGCGGCATCTTCCCGTAGCAGCAACATCGGTCAGAAGACCATCGGTGACCGGTCACCGATCGCGCTCCGGACGCCACCAATCAGAAACCCGGGGCAACGGGTAGGCCGCAACGGTTGCACCACCATGGCGAATCCCCCACTGCGCAGATCCAGCGCCCAGAGGCCGCAGCCGAGGACAATACCGCGCATGGGAGATTTCCACCTCGTCGGATACCTGATCCTTCAGCGCAACGATCGAGTCTTATTGGCGCGGCGTCACGGCGTGAGCTATGCCGACGGTCACTGGGGATTGCCTGGTGGCCACGTCGAATCGGGTGAGACGTTCGCTCAAGCTGCAGCCCGAGAGACTCGGGAGGAGGTCGGTGTTCGCGTCGATCCTGCTGGCCTCATGCCAGCCGGAATGTGTCGGTACGTCGATGCCGGCGTCCCTGGTCTCGATGTCTTCTTCACCACTGTGACTTTTGAGGGTGAACCACAGCCCATTGCCGAATGTGATCGGGTGGCATGGTGTCGATGGGATGGACTGCCCGAGCCCGTGGTGCCGTGGTTAGCTTCCGCTCTCCAACGCCACCTAGGGAAGAGGGTCTGGTTTAGCGAGATGATCGATGGCTAGCATCCTCCGCCGGCACTCGGACCCTCAGCGTTCTGATCTTCGCCGCTTCGACCAACACCTGTTGAGTCAACGCTTATGGAGCCGTCGGAACTGCCGTGATCCTCGCGCTGCTGGCGGGCGTCCCGTATGAGGAACGATGACCGGACGCATCGAAAGCCAAGCCTCGGTGTCCGTAGACCGATCCGCTTGAGGCACATGCCCAAGGCCGATCCGAGGGAACTCAAGACTAGAGCCGACGGGCCGAAAGACTCCGTGCGGACACAGGATTCGTTCCCGGCAGTTGTGGCCGTCGCTAGCGTGGGGGGATGAGCTACGAAGATTTCGTCAGCGAGGTCGTGAAGGTCATCGAGGGCGTTGGAGCAGCAATCATGGTCCTCGGCGGGTTCTTCGCTTTCGCCCGCTACGCGCAACAGGTTGTCGCGCACGCATCCGACTCGTATCAACAGTTGCGCGCGAACCTTGGACGGGTGATCCTGCTCGGCCTCGAAGTGTTGATAATCGCCGACATCATTCGGACAATCGTCGTCGACCCGTCGCTCCAGAGCGTCGGGGTACTGGGGGTGATCGTGTTGATCAGGATCGTGTTGAGCTTCTCGCTGGAAGCCGAGATCGAGGGGGCTTGGCCATGGAACCGGTGGCGGCTCCAATTGGCAGCCCGGGCAGCGCAAACGTCCCCTGGCGCCAGGGACTGAGCTGCCCGGCCACGCCTGGATCGGGAAGTCCGACCGGTAGTTGATCGACGAGATCGGTGACGCAGTCCTCGGCCTGGGCTCGGGAGCACCCGTTGGCTGACACGTGGTTGCGGCGTCCCGATCGCCACACCCCTGCGGGACAGCAACGCCCTCCCGGTGTCGGAGTCTCTTTGCTACCGGTCATCGTTCCGTCAGCAGGACAACTACGAGAGGCGCATCATGTTGCACAGCGCGGCCCTCCGGGCCGCGTGAACTACCAGCGGTCGAGGTCAACCCCGCTCAAGTACCAAGAGCCGCTAAGGCTCTTCGAAGTTAACCGGGCAGAGCGGCTTTCCTGGCTGTTTCCCGTCGGTGTTGGCGGGTGCAGGCCCAGCGTATGCGTCGTCGCTGGTTGATCGGGTTTCTGAACCCGAAAGCGTTCCTGCCCTCGTGTTTGGCGAGCCGGTTGTAGCCTTCCGACCTCGAGTTCGAGTACCCGGTCTGCAGGCCCGCCAGGACGGCTGGCCACCACTTGTCGACGGTCGTGGCCAGGCGGTGGACCTCGGGTGCGGTGGACGCCGCGGCGTGGTCGTAGAAGCTCGATAGGCGCCTGGAGATCTCGCGTCGGCCGGGGTGGGTCCCGATCTACCGAGCCGGCGGAATCCCGACCGAGCCCACCAGCGGTTCTGGGTTCGGTCCGACGGCCCGAGTCTCCGGTCGTACGCGGGACTGCTTCCGGGGCTGGCATCGGCCGAGCGGCCCGGGTGGCATGAGCTGATCGGTGAGACACCTCGGACGCACGATGTCGGTGTGTTGACACCCGGCCGATCGCGTGGCTCCACAGCACGAAGGTCTCGCCGCCAGCCTGTCGTGTGTCGATCGACCGGCGATCGAGTTGGGATCTGCCACTGATCGTGGCTGCAGGGGGGTCCTGGGAGCGTTCGCCCAGCGAGATCTTTGTGGCCCGCTGGATCTGGCCCGGTTGGAGCAGGTATGCGATCTTCGCCGCGCTGAGCAACTCGAGCGCCGCGAGCCGGACGGCGTACTCGTCCGGTTCATTGACGTGAGCACGTGCTGCGTAGTTGGCCCCACTTTCTCCCTGGGCAGCGCGGGCGTCGAAGTGCTGGTCGATCCACGATGGGCAATATCGACCGGCCCTTTGCCTGGCTGATGCTCGGCGGTCTCGTCTCGACGTCGAGGCTGAGTGCTCGGGCTGCTGGGACAGCAGCAGGGCGGCGAGTCGACGTGGGCCCTTGACATCCTGGGGGAAGAGGTAAGAGACTCCGAACTACTTACTTCAGTCTGTAACGAAAGTACCGTTGGATCGGGTCGACGACCGGTCCGATGGGTCCGTGGCATTTGAAGGGTCAATGATGATCTTCGAAGAATGAATGCGTTCGAGTGCGGGTCCGGGTGGGCTCCCGGTCGCGACAGAACCCCCGGTCCGAGCCGCCGGTCCCGATAGGCGCGGGCAGAAAGAATGCGCACCGTCGACAATGTCGGTATGGCCGTCCAGACCGAACCAGAAGACTTTCGTCCCGGTAGACCTGATATTCCACCCCGGAACGCCCGCTGCGGGCGTCCCACCTGCAGTCAGGAGATATCATGAACAACCCGAATCAAGCGGAACCGGATTTCCTTGCCGACGGCAGGCTGTCGAGGCGAAACATCATGCTCGGCGGGGGACTGGGCGCGATAGCTCTGGCGGGAATGGTTCTTGCTGCTCCTGGCACAGCCCAGGCCTCGGAGAACATTCAACGTCCCACGAAGGTTCCGGGTCGGGGACCTGGGCCGATGCCGGCCTCGTTCGTCCAGGTAAAGGGTGGTGAGTTCGCTCGGGACGGAAGACCGTGGCGTTTCGGCGGCACCAATTGCTACTACCTGCACGCAAGCTCGCACTACATGATCGACAGCATGCTCAACAACGCGGCCGTGATGAAGATGCAGGTGGTGCGCGCCTGGGCCTTCAATGATGACCCGAACCAGTCCAACGCCTTGCAGCCTGCGCCCTACACCTACCCGGAAGACAACTACGACTCGCTCGACTACACGGTCTACAAGGCTGGCCAGCTCGGGTTGAAGCTCGTGCTGCCGCTGGTCAACAACTGGCCCGACTACGGCGGGATGAAGCAGTACGTCTCCTGGTTCCTGGGCTTACCGGACGACTCGTACGGCGACGGGATCAACCACGACCGGTTCTACACGGACGACAAGATCCGCAAGTGCTACCTGGCCTATGCCGACCATGTGATCAACCGTAAGAACCGCTACACCGGGCTGCGTTACCGGGACGATCCGACGATCATGACCTGGGAGCTGGCCAACGAACCTCGCAACCGCTCCGACAAGTCAGGAGCACCGGTCCTTGCCTGGGCCGACGCGGTCAGCCGGCACCTCAAGACGAGTGCGCCCCGGCAGCTCGTGGCGATCGGCGACGAGGGGATGGGTATGGAGCCGGCCGGGTCCAGCGACTACCCGTACAGCAACTACGAGGGCAATCGCTGGCTGGATCTCACCCGGTTGCCCGCCGTCGACTACGGCACGGTGCACCTGTACCCGTTTGGCTGGGGAGAGGTGCCGTCCAACGGCGTCGACCCCGTTGCCTGGGGCAAGCAGTGGATCGCGGACCACATCGCCGCCGGCAAGAAGTTGGGAAAGCCCGTGGTGCTCGAGGAGTTCGGTTTGCAGATCGACGCCACCAAGGGCGTGCCGAGCGAATCCGCGCGGGATGCCGGTTACGACGCCTGGCTGACGACGGTTGAGTCGTCCCAGGGCGCCGGTACGCAGTTCTGGATCTTGACTGCCCTGACCGATGCCGGGATCAACTATCCGGACTACGACGGATTCCGCATCGTCTATCCCAGCTCAACGGCCAACCTGTTCACCAAGCATGCCGTGCAGCTGGCCGCCACGGTCAGCAGCTAGGCGATTCTGGTCTCCGGTGCCTGTGGGAGGGCCCGAGCCATCACCTTCGGGCAACGTCAGAACACGTGACCAGCTCATCCGAACTGCATTCATGAGGCCGCATAGCAGCGGCCAGAGACCCAGAACCGGGGACAGACAGTTGATGAACGTGCTCAGTCGAGTCCGACGCGTAAACCCTGCCTTCGCCGCCGCGGCGATGGTCAGCAGCATGATCCTGTTGGCCGGTGGTCTGACGCTCGCCGGCCCGGCCGTGCCCGCTGGGGTTTCGCCACCACCTCACTCCGGCGCCAAGCCACCACCGCACGAATCGCTCGACGGCGGTCGCGATTCCGCAGGGACTCCGGAAAGTCGTCGCGCGCGCTCGCGACAGCGGCATTGTCCAGCAGGCGCCTAGCCTCGATATCGCATGAGGCCGTTGGTGTGCTCATGCCTCTCAGTGACAGCGTTGCTCCGAATCCTCACCAGGCGCCGTGCCGAGGTCGTCGTCGCGCCCGGCCTTGATCCGTGGCCAACGGGCGGTCGGGCGGCCATCCAGCCGAAACTGGCCACCTTTGGAACCCCAACGCTGCGGCCAGCCCTCGGGCGAGTCCTCCCAGAACTCCTGCCGGCCGTAGACAGTCAGATCCAGCAGTCCGTACGACGGTGCCGTCACTTCATTGCCGCGGCCGGTGGTTCAGCTGGTCTCGAAGACCTGGTCACCATCCCGGAGATAGCTGACCAGGATGGGATCTCGGCATTTATGTCCGTGCGTCGCGGTGTTGCCGTCGGTTCTTCGCGTGCGGGAGGATGTTGCCTACCCGACGGCGGCCGCACGCTCAGAAGCAGCGCCGCCTGATCGGGCGAGAGGTCCTGGCGCGGCCCGCCTTGCAGTGGGTAGCCATGATGCCCCGAGATCACCCGGATTCATCACCGCGGGCTTGACGGATGGTTAGGCCACTGCCTGCGGGAAGGCAACCGGGCTGCGGTTCCGGTTGTGGTCCACCGCACGAATGCCGAACTGCACGTTGTCCTTCGAGATGTCGAGCGTGACCGAGGTCACGTTGCCGACGGGGAGCGCTTCGGTCCAGTCCGAATCCGTGGTCTCCCGCATCACCACCTCGTACCCGGTGAGGTTGGTTTCCGGGTTCGCTTTCCAATCCATCGTGGTGAGGTTGGTGCCGGAGAAGGTGCCCGGCGGCGCCGTGTGGATCTGCACGTTCTTGGGCGTGCTGGGCGAGGAGGCCAGCCCCCACAAGGCGGCGGCGTTCACCCCGGTGACCCGGGCTATGTAGTCGAAGTCCACGAAGTCGATCAGGTCGCCGAGCTGCACGCCGTTGACCACCTGGGTGTTCTGGTGCTCGTGGTTGAAGTTCTCCCGCGGCTCGCTGAACCTGGCGGCCGGGTACCCCCGGCCCTGGAAGGAGACGTGGTCGCTGGCGCGCAGGTACCGGTCGCGCCGCCAGATCAGCCGGATGTTCATGCCGGTCAGGTTGAACGGCGCCACCGACTTGACGAACCGGCCCAGCTGGCGGGACAACCCGTCGTTTTCACCGCCGACCGACTGCAGCAGCGCGATCTGATTCGAGGTCACGTTGGTCGGGACGCCCTCCAGGAACATCCGCACCGTGAAGGGGTTGGGCTTGTTGCCATCGAAGGAGTGGCTGGCCCCGATGATGTCATTGCTGAACATGCCCTGGACGTCGTTGCCGGCAGACGCCATCTGCTGGGCCATGAAGGTGGAGCCGAAAATCCCCTGCTCTTCTCCGGCGACGGTCGCGAAGACGATCGTGCCGGGGAACTGGTGGGTGGCGAACAACCGGGCGAGTTCGAGCACGCACGCGACACCGGAGCCGTCGTCGTCGGCACCCGGCGCGTCGCTGGTGAAATCCAGCACGTCGGTCACCCGGGAGTCCAGGTGCCCGGTTACCACATAGAACCGCTCGGGGAACGCAGTCCCGTGCAGCGTGGCGATGACGTTGGTGATCGCGGTCGGGACGGGGATCCGACTGGAGACCGGCTGCACGAACGTCTGCTGCTGCACCGTCATGTTGCCGTTGGATGTGGCGGCGATGGCCTGCATCTGCTGGGTCACCCACGCCGTGGCCGCGCCGATGCCGCGCACCGAGTCGGTCTGGCTGGATAAGGTGTGCCTGGTGCCGAACTGGGTCAGCCGCAGGATGGTGGCCTGGATCCGCTTAGGGTCGATCTGTTTGATCAGAGCCCGCGAAGCCGGGTCGAACTTCCCGGTGTTCTGGGCCGAACCGAGGCCGGCCGGTGCCGCATGAGCCGGAGCGGCTTGCGTGAGGATGGGGGCAGCGGCGGCCGTGACGGCCGCGGCAGACAAGAACGTACGGCGACTAGGGCCATTTGGGCCCGATACGGGATGGGTGTCCATGTACTGAATCAAGACCGCATCATGGTACTTGTCAAGACACGTTTCCTGCCCCGAAAAGGGATCGGCGTACGGACATCGAGGCTCGGTTCTTTGCTGGCGCCGGATGACCTGCGCCGATGTACACCATCATCAGGTGGTCTTGAACCGGGGAGGCCGTTCCACGACGCCATTGCC
>Ga0207929_1000526_pt1 | contig 10532 bp, 9 predicted proteins | sample NGESurdeep072012_FD_184466 | JGI IMG/M metagenome (GOLD analysis project Ga0207929, IMG submission 184466) | Arctic peat soil microbial communities from Barrow, Alaska - NGEE Surface sample 53-1 deep-072012 (SPAdes) | ecosystem: Environmental > Terrestrial > Soil > Wetlands > Peat ... | reverse complement strand
TCGTCGACGAACGATCGCAACGCAAGGTAGCCGACGAAGATCATGAAGAGGACGAGGGTCGAGGTGAGGCGGGCTTCCCACACCCACCAGGCGCCCCACGTCGGTTTTCCCCAAATCATGCCGAGGACTAACGTCAGGCCGTTGAAGGTAGCGCCAACCTCTGCGGCAGCCGCCGCGAGCAGATCGTCCTTCTCCTGCCCGCGCCACATATAACGAATGCTGAACACGAACACGACCAGAAAGGCCAGAAACGTGATCCACGCGGCGGGAACGTGCACGTACAAGATCTTCTGCAGGTGCCCCATGTCACGATCCGGGGGCGAGGTCAGGACCGCGTACGCCTGCGCCGCAATCAGCGCGACGAACGCGAAGACGCCGAACAGCGTCCAGGCGCGCGATCGAGGAACGTTCATGGTATCGGCTGTTTCATTCATGCGAGACCCTCACGCTTCAATGATGTGCTCGAACGCGAGCAATGTAGCGGCGACGAAGACAATGTCATACGCAATGAGCAACCGTATCCACGCGCCGGCCTCATGCATTAGGTCGCCGGTCAGGAGCGCCTTCGACGCAGAGATCGCCGCGAGCAGCACCGGGACCAGCATTGGAAAGAGGAGCAAGGGGAGGAGCACTTCGCGCGCGCGAGTCCGGCTCGACATCGCGGCGTAAAATGTGCCGAGTACCACAAGACCAACCGCACCGAGCGCGAACAGGCCGAGAAGGGACGGCCACGCCTTGGGAATCGTCACCTGAAAGAGCATCACACCCACGATGACGACGATGGCGAGCATGAGCCCCACGAACAGCGCATTCGCCAGGAGCTTACCGGCGAGGATTGTCCAGCGCGAACCGGGATACAGCAACAACGGCTCGATGGCGCCGCTTTCGAGCTCGACCTGAAATGAACGATTGAACGCAAGGACTCCGGCGAAGAGGGCGGCGAGCCAAACCGCCCCGGCTGCGGCGTCGCGCAACGCTTGCGCCTCGGGCCCAAGCGCAAAGCCAAAGAGAACGAGTATCGTCACCGCCAGCGCCGCGACGCTGTTGAAGCCGGCCTTCGTGCGACGCTCCGTGGTGATGTCTTTCCACGCGATCACGCGGACGCGGCGCCAGTCTTCTCGCCATGCCATCAGCGCGCTCCAGCGGCCGAGGCGAGCGCCAGCGCACTCGCTGTCGGGGCGTTCGCGGCGGGTCCATCTCCCTCGGCCGCGATGCGACCATCGACGAGCGTTAGTACGCGATCGAGCATGCCCGCCGCCGGAGCGAGTTCGTGAAGGACGAGGAGCGCCGCGCCGCCACCATTCCGCACCTCTGTGATGACCGCGTTCATGGTGTCAATGCCGGCGGCGTCGAGGTTGGCGTATGGTTCGTCGAGGAGGAGCAACCGCGGGTGCATGAGCATCAGGCGCGCGAGCGCCAACCGGCGCTGCATGCCGGCGGAAAAGCCACGCACCCGATCATTTGCGACGCGGGCGAGGCCGACCCGATCGAGCGACGCCTCAAGACCCTCGGGCGATCGGCCCAGCATCTCCGCGGCGAACCGCAGATTCTCTAGCGCCGTCAGGTCGTCGTACAGCCCGGCCGTGTGCGCGAGGAAACCCACATGCCGGCGCACGTCATCCGCCGCCCGCGTGACGTCGTGTCCATAAACCCGGGCCGCCCCAGCGTTTGGCTTGAGCAGGGTTGAGAGGACACGCAGGAACGTGGTCTTGCCGCTCCCATTGGCACCCGCCAACCCGACGACCTCGCCGGGCCGAACCTGCAGTGATACTCCACGCAGACACCAGCGGGCGCCGAACCGACGCGCAATTCGTTGGGCGTCTACCGCGAGGGATGACTCTGCATTCATTAGTCTGTCGGGTGCGTCTGAGTACGATTGGCTGAGAGGCGCCCACTGGTCGCCAGCCGGGCGCAACGCGAGCCGACGGCTCGCCATGCTGGTGGCTAGACGCCTTGAGCCTAATGCGGCTGACGTGCCATCAGAGGCCGGCTTAACCCAATGTAGTCCTTTCGGTGGCAAGCGGGAGTGGGTTGGCGACCGGTTTTCGGGGGCCGAATAAGGTCGCGGGCGGCCTCGTCCGCTAATTCCGGGATTGCCTGAGTTCGATCGCGTCCCGCTTCGACGTCGTCCCACACTCGGAGCAGATGCAGTACTCGGGGCCCACAACCACGAAGTCGGTCGAATTGTCGCACGCCGGGCAGTGAGCTTTCACAATCGGCTGCATCTCTGTCTGCAACCCGTTTCGTACCAGCCGCGCCGCCATGACAATTGGCGGTACCGCGCCCACTGGGCAAAGAGCACCCGAGCAATGCTCTCCAATCTCCAGACAAACGATCTCACGGTCATGAATCGGTGAGGGGTCGTCCTGCACCGGCTCGTCCGTGAGTACGAGCCGCACATTGTGATCGCAGGCCGAACAATAAGCGTCGATGGTTTTCATTACGACCTCCTTGGTTCCTGTGCGGCGGCATCACCGCAACGCGGTTATTGGTGCATTACCGATCCGTTGGGAATCGCTTCGTGCGTGCCCTCACGTCAATGGAATCACTTCGGCGCTCGCGTCGAGCCGCCGCGCGATCACGAGCGCGGCGTCGCTTGGCAGCCCGAATACGGCCGTCGATGCAGCGTCGGCGTCGATGCAGCGGCTGGCGAGCACGGTCGCGCTGTGGAAAGGCGTGCGCCGCGGCGCGGCCGTCGCCGGATCGATGAGGTGGTGATACCGCATCCCGTGCCAGAGGAAGAACCGTTCGTAGTCACCCGAGGTGGCCACAGCGCGATCGCTCACGCGAAGCGTGGCGGCCAACTCATGCCGGTCGTGTGGCGAGCGGATGCCCACGGTCCACGGCTCCCCTTCGGGCGATTGCCCGAGCGCAAACAGGTCGCCACCCACGGTGACGATCGCGTGCTGCACGCCGCGCGAGCGGAGCACACCAGTGGCGCGATCCACGCCGTATCCCTTGGCGATCGCGCCGAGGTCGAGGTGCAAGTCGGGATCGTCGAAGCGCACCCGCGGCGCGCCGGCGCTCACGGCCACATCCACCTTGCGCCAGAAGCCGCGCGCGGCGAGTCGCTGCACGCGATCGTCCGCGGGCGGCTCGTGACGATTGAGCACGTCCCACAACTCCGAAGCCGCGCCGACGGCCGGATCGAACCGGCCATCGCTCACCGATGCGGCGCGCAGCGCGGCCGCAATCACGACGGCGGTCTCGGGCGCCACCCGCACACCGTCGCGCCCGGCACCGAGGTTGGCGCGCCCGATATCGGAGTCGCTCCGGAACCGGGTCATGGTCCGCTCCACCCACTGGAGCTCGGCGATCGCGGCATCGATGGCATCCTCGGCGAACCGCTCGTCCGCGTGAGCGACCTGCAACTCGGCGATCGTGCCCATCAACGGGACGGTGCGCTTCACGAGCGAGGTGTGCCGTCGCAGCGCCCGCGGCAGCGAGAGCGCCACGAACACGCCCATGCCCATGGTGAGGAACTCGCGCCGGTCAGGATGCCGGCGAAGGAACGGGTTACTCGACATCGTGATCTCCCTCGGTGTGACGCCCACAGGCGCCGGTGCACCCCGCGCAATGTCCGGTGCAGCCGCGGTACTTGATCGCACCGAACAGCACGAACAGCAGGGCCATCAATACCATTGCGATGATCGTGTCTATCATTGGCTTCCCATCCCCGCGAATCCCATGAATGCCAGCGAGAGGCAGCTGGCGGCGACGAGCACTAATCCCATCCGTCGGGCGATTACCGGCACATCGGCCACTTCCATTCGCTCGCGGATCGACGCCAGCAGCGACAGCGCGAGCGTCAGGCCGAAACCGGCGCCGAGGGCGAAGACGAGCCCTTCGACGAAATTGTAGCGCCGGCTCGTCTGGAAGAGCGCCAGCCCGAGGATCGCGCAGTTGGTGGTGATGAGCGGCAGGTAGATACCGAGTTGGCGGAATAGCACCGGAAGGTACTTCTTCACCGCCATCTCGACGATCTGCACCGCTGACGCGATCACGACGATGAAGGCGATCGTGCGCAGGTAGGGCGTCCGCGTGAGGATGTAAGTGTTGAGGATCCAGGCGCTCACCGCGGTGATGATCAGCACGAAGGTGTTCGCCAGCCCGAGCCGCCACGCCGTCTCGATCTTGGCCGTGACACCGAAGAACGAGCAGAGCCCGAGGAACATCACCAGCGTGAAGTTGTTGACCAGCAGGGTGGAGACGAAGATCCAGGCGAGGTTGCTCACTTGGCCTCCAGCGCGCGCCGGCGGCGCCTGAGTTCGTCGATCCACGCTGCGGTGATCAGCAAGAGTCCGAGCGTGAAGAAGCCGCCCGCTGGCAGTACCATGAACACCCACGGTTCCCAGCGGGGGCCGAGGATGTCGAAGCCGAGCAACGAGCCACGTCCAAGCAGCTCGCGAATCGCGCTCATCGCCGCGAGCGAGAGAGTGAAGCCGATGCCCATACCCATTCCGTCGGCCACCGCGCGTACCGGCCCGACCTTCGCGGCAAACGCTTCGGCGCGGCCGAGCAGGAGGCAGTTGGCGACGATGAGCGGGATGAACGGCCCGAGCGCCTTGCTGATCTCCGGGAAGCTGGCCGCGAGGAGCAGGTCGGCGAGCGTCACGAACGTCGCGATGATGAGGATGTACGAGGTGATACGCACCTCGTGCGCGATGTACTTGCGCAAGAGCGAGACGAAGAGCCCCGAGCCGACGAGCACGAACGTCGTCGCGACGCCCATCGCGATGCCGTTCGCGAGCACGTTGGTGACAGCCATCGTGGGGCACATCCCGAGCATCTGCACGAGCACGGGGTTCTCGGCGGCGATGCCGCGCCAGATGTCGGCCCGGAGCGTCGCCGGAGGCGGCGCGCCGGGAACGAAATCGAGCGCCGCCGCGGGCGAGTGAGCGAGAGCGGTGGTCACTTCGTCCTTCCCTTCTCATAGGCGGCGAGCAGCGGCTGCCACCGCTCCACCGCATGATTGATGATGCGGATCACCGCGCGCGATGAAATCGTCGCGCCGGTGATGGTCTGCACCTGGCTCGGATCGGTGGCATTGCGCGTCTTCACACCCTTGAGCGGCGCGATGCGGCCGGCGAACTGCGAAACGAACGACGTGTCGCGCTCGATCTTGTCGCCGAGCCCGGGGGTCTCCTTCTCTGCGAGCACCTTGAAGCCGATGAGCGTGCCGCTCGAGGGCTCGAACCCGATCATCAGGAGCACTTCCTCCTGGAACCCCGGCTCCTGCGCAGTCACCGCGGCGCCGAGTTCCTTTCCGTCCGCGTCGAATCCCAAGTAGGCTTTTGGAAGTCCCTTCCGGTCCTCACCCGAAGTGGGCGACTTGGTGAGTACGCCCTTCTGCAGGTAGAGCGTGTCCCACCGCGCCGGCGCCTTGAGCACCTCGCGCACGGCGGTCGCCTCCTTTGCGGCCGCGTACTGCTCGATGGTCGGCAGCGTGGCCTTGTAGACGGCGACCACCAGAAGCCCGGCCGCCGCACCGCCGATCGCGAGCGTGGCGAGCAGCTTCCACGACGACACTTCGGGCGCCTTCGCCGTCGCTGGCGGAGTGACGGCGACGGCACTCGGCGCGCTCGGCGGCCCGTGATGCGCGTGCCCGCTCACGTCGCGCTCACGAGCCGCGTGCCGAACACCCGCGGCTGAGTGGCCCTGTTGATGAACGGCGTGAGAGCGTTCATGAAGAGGATCGCGTACATCACGCCCTCGGGGAGCCCGCCCCACACCCTTATCACCACGACGAGTATTCCAATGCCCGCGCCGAACACCCACCTGCCGAGATTGGTGATCGGCGAGGTGACCATGTCGGTCGCCATGTACACGGCGCCGAGCATCAGGCCGCCGGAGAAGAGCATGAACAGCGCGTCGGGCTTGGTCGCGTCAACGAAATGGATGGTGGCGCTCAACGCCATCACCGTGACGAGGACGCTCACCGGAATCCGCCAGTTGAGGTAGCCGCGCCAGGCGAGGTAGATACCGCCGGCGAGGATCACGAGCGCCGCAGTTTCGCCGAGCGATCCGCCGGTGCTGCCGATGACGAGATCGGTGAGCGGCGTGCCCTTTCCCTCGAACTTGAGCAGTCCGAGCGGTGTCGCCGACGTCACGGCATCCGGCAGCGGGTGCGTGAGCGGCATCGCGAACAGGTCGCCGTGGAGCGTGAAGAACCCGCCGCCCGCCGACGGCCAAGTGGTGATCGCCACGGGGAACGCCGCCTGCAGGAATGCGCGGCCGACGAGCGCCGGGTTGAACACATTCTGCCCGAGCCCGCCCCACACCTGCTTGCCGAAGACGATCGCGAACGCGGCGCCGAGCGCCGTCATCCAGAGCGGAAATCCGGCGGGAAGCGAGAGGCCGAGCAGGAGACCGGTGATCGTCGCCGAGCCGTCGGCGATCGCGCCGCCCTTCCCGGTGGAGCGTTCGGTGAGGAGCGCGACCGCCACCGCGGTGGCGATCTGCAGCAGCGCGCTCACGCCGAAGAACCACGCCGCGGACAGCACTACCGGGACGAGGCTCGCCACCACGTGCCACATGATGCGCGGCGTGGAATCTAGTGATCGGATGTGCGGTGAAGCCGTGACGATGAGTTTATCGGCGGTCATGTGACCGCCGCCTGCGCACGCCGGAGCGCAAGCTTGCTCGCCTGGAAGAGCTGCGACAGCGGAATGTTCGACGGACAGACGTACGCACACGAGCCACAGAGCATGCAGTCGGCGAGGTGCAGGTCGGCCATCTCCTCGTACTGCTGCACCCGGGCGTGGTCGCCGAGCAGCGAGGGATTGAGGAACACCGGGCAGGCTTCGAGGCAGCGCCCGCAATGGATGCACGGGTACACCGCCGCCTCGCGCGTCTCGCCTTTCTCGAGCACCACCACGCCGGTCGTTCCCTTGATCACCGGTGCGTCGAGATTCGCCAGCGCCTGCCCCATCATCGGGCCGCCGATGATCACTTCGGCGGCCTCCGCCGTCACGCCGTCGCAGTGCGCGAGCAGGTCGCGCAGCTTGGTGCCCACGGGAACGATGAGATTCGCGGGCTTCCGCAGTCCATGCCCCGACACCGTCACGATCCGCTCGATGAGCGGCAGCCCCGTCTCGAACACCTCGGCGATCGCCGACACCGAGCCGACGTTCTGCACCATGACGCCGACGGTGACGGGGAGCTTTCCCGACGGCACTTCGACGCCCGTGACCGCGTGGATGAGCATCTTCTCCGCACCCTGCGGATACTTGACCGTGAGCGGGAGGATGGTCACATCGATGTCCTTCGGCACCGTGCGCCGGAGCGCCTCGATCGCGTCGGGCTTGTTCTTCTCGACGCCGATCACGCACTTCTGCACGCCCATCGCGTGCATCATCACCCGGATGCCGAAGTGCACACGATCCGGATACTCGACCATCGTCCGGTGGTCCGACGTGAGGTACGGCTCGCACTCGGCGCCGTTGATGATCAGCGTGTGCACCGGGCAATCCTTGGGCGGCGCCAGCTTCACGTGCGTGGGAAAGGCCGCGCCGCCGAGTCCGACGACCCCGGCGTCCTGCACAGCCTTCACCACTTGCTGCGTGGTCAGACCCTCCCAGTGCGGCACGAGGCGGGGACGCGCGACCTGCGGCGCGAACCGGTCAACCTTGATGCGCACCGCCTCGGCCATCGAACCATCTGGGTGCGGCCACCAGTCCACGTCCACCACCGTGCCGGCGGCGGACGCGTGGATCGGCACGGACATGAAGCCATCGGCTTCGCCAACCTTGTCGCCGCGTTCCACCTTGTCGCCCACTTTCACGCAAACCTTCGCCGGCTTTCCCGCGTGCTGCCGGAGCGGGAGCACCAGTTCGTCGGGATAGGGCATCCGCCGGATGGGGAGCTGGCTGGTGAGCTCCTTCTCCTCGGGCGGGTGAACGCCGTGCCGGAATCCCGTCGCGAAACTCACTATCTGATCAGTTGAACTTCTCGGCGCGCTTCACCCACTTCGCGAGATCTTTTTCCTTCGGGTTGAGGGGCGATCCGGGATGGATGATGGAAACCGGGCACCGCTCCGCCGCGACGACGAGCTGCTGGAACGTGCCGGCCCTGGCATCCTTCACGTACGCCTGCTTGTCGGCGTTGTAGGCGAACATCCTGTTGTTGAGATTCGTGCACTCGTTGCAGCTCGTGCAGCGGGCGGAATCGATGTACGCCTCGAGCACCAGCGTTTCGTCGTCGGCGACGGCTGTCGCAACCGCGGCCGGTGCGGCAGCGGGTGCCGGCGTCGGCGCCGACGGCGACACAACGGCAAGGGGAGCCGGGTTCGCCACGGTGTTCGGTACCGAACCATTCCCCGACGGCTTTCCCACCGACGGTAGCGACGCGAGCAGCTGGGCCACGGCCGCCGAGCTGCCGGCATTCTTGAGCAGCCCTTCGGCCAGCCGTCGCGCGATCTGCGCCGGCAGGCTCGCCTTGAGCTCGGCGACCTTCGTCTCGTAGTCGAGGCGCAGTGCATCGGCGCGCTGTTCGAACTCCGATTCCATCTGTCCCACTACGGTGTCGTGCACCGCCACCGGGATTTCCAGACCGGCGAGTTGGCGGAGCTGCGACCAGAACTGCTGCCGTTCGGCGGCGAGCTCGACCATTTCTGCCGAGACCTTCAGGCGGCGGAGCTTCCGCTCCTTGGTCAGCGCCCAGATGAACGGCGTGCGACCCTCGCGATCGTCGGTGCTCGCCGCGACGTACTCGTGGAAGAGCATCATCTCCTCGCCGGCCTCCGACGCCGGCAGCTCGGAGAAGTGCTGCTTGAACCGCACTTCGGTGGCCGCCCAGTCGGCGATGGTGACAGGCAGTTCCATCGTCTGTTCGGCGCCGTCATCATCCACGTACTTGAGCGCGTAGGAAGGCCACGCATCGTTCGGTGACGGATTGCCCTCGAGGCTCAGGCAATCGGCGAAGCTCGGCCCGCCGTCCGGATCGTAGGTGAGGAACGGAAACGCGCGGCTCTCGAGTGCGAGGCGCGCCGCGTGCTGCGACCAGTCGTCGGCGAGCCCATGCTCCACCGGGCACGGCGTGTAGACGTTGAAAAGCACGGGGCGCCGCTTGTGGAGCCCCTTCAACACACCGGCAATGAGGTGCGACGCGGCGGCCTGCGATGTCTGGTGGACGTACACGCCCCGATGCGCGATCGCGATCAGCGCCAGTTCCTTGCGCACCTCCGTCTTGCCGTGCTGCGACTTGCCGTAGGCCGACATGTCGGCCACCTGGCCGGTGAATCCCGACGTGCACGCCTGGCCGCCGGTGTTCGAGTAGACCTGCGTGTCGAGCACCACTACCCGGATCGGCTTCCCCGACGCGAGCAGCCGCGAGAGATTCTGGAGTCCGATGTCGAGCATCGCGCCGTCGCCGCCCATGGAGACAATCGGCGGACAGAGCGCGAACTCCTCGTCGGTGAACTGTTTCCAGTCGAGGTCGCTGAGCGCCGCCTCGTCCTTGGCGGCGTCGTAGGCGCCCGCCGCGAGCAGCTCGGCGCGGCGCACCGCGACGAAGTTGTCCGTCATCTTGCGCATGTGGGCTTCGAACAGCCCGATGGCGATTGACGGCGAGTCCTGAAAGAGGTGATTGACCCATGGGAACGGATATGGATTGTACGGATAGGTACTCGCCCACACGGAAGAGCAGCCGGTGCTGTTGGCCATGGCGAGCGACGCGCGGCCATTGCCGCTCGGTCCCTCGACGTAGCGCCACTTGAGGTCGCGCAGGTCGTGCAGCGCGCTGTTGAGCAGGCGCAGCCGCTCAGCCTTGGTTGCATCGACCGGCACGGCGACCGACCCTTTCGCGGATGCCGCGGCGTCGAGATCGGCGCCGGCCGACAGTAGGTCGCGTGCCTGCTGATCGAGCGCGTTGATCAGCGCGTCGAGTCGTGTTAGGAACTGTGCAACGTGCGGCTGCATCGAGGCATGGATCGCGGAGACGATCAGGTGCACGGCGGTCTTCTCGCCGCACCCCATGCACGCGCCGTCGCCGCCGACCATCGAGCGATATGTGTCCTTCTTGAGCAGGAGCGAGGAGAGCACGCCGATCCCTTCGTCAACGTTCGACACATTCACGTACTTGTCGTCGGTGTCGGGAAGGCGCTCCCAGACGCTCCAATTGCGGCGCAGCTTGTCGAGCCCGGGCTCGTCCTGCTTCACCGTGACGAGCGCGCCGTCGGGACAGACGGCGACGCAGAGATTGCACCCCTTGCACGCTTCGGGATTGATCGTGATCGAGAGCAGCCCGCCCGCGCCCTTCGCTTTCGCTTCGACGGCGTCATAGAACGGCTTGGTGCGGGCGAGCGGAAACTCAGCGAGCCGCGCGTTGACCGCCTGGAATTCCGGCTCCGCGGCGGCCTTCCGTTCCGTATCCCAGCCGAGCTTGTCGGTGACAGCGCGATACGACAGCGCCCACGCGTCGGCGAGCGGCGACGCGGGATTCTGGTCAATGAGCTTGCGCGCCTCGCGCGCCCAGTGCTTCACGATCGGCCGGATGCGCTCCATCCGCAGTCCATTCACCGACGCGTCGATTGC
>Ga0207929_1000525_pt1 | contig 10533 bp, 9 predicted proteins | sample NGESurdeep072012_FD_184466 | JGI IMG/M metagenome (GOLD analysis project Ga0207929, IMG submission 184466) | Arctic peat soil microbial communities from Barrow, Alaska - NGEE Surface sample 53-1 deep-072012 (SPAdes) | ecosystem: Environmental > Terrestrial > Soil > Wetlands > Peat ... | reverse complement strand
AAGACATCGAGCACCAGGTCTACGTCGAGCCCGGCCGGCGCGAGGAATTCCTGCGCCAGATGCGGCTGCACGGCAGGATCACCGGCTTCGAATCGCAGGTCTACCTGCGCGACGGCACCATCATCTGGATTTCGGAAAACGCGCGCGTGGTGCACGGCGCCGACGGCTCGATCCGCTTCTTCGAGGGCACGGTTGAGGACATCACCGAGCGCAAGGCGCAGGAGCGGCGCATCGCCCACCAGGCGACGCACGACGGCCTCACCGGCCTGCCCAACCGCTACCTGCTGCAGGACCGCGTCGAGCAGGCCATCCGCCAGGCCGCGCGCGAGAAGGCGCACGTCGGCATGCTGTTCATCGACCTCGACCGCCTGAAGCACGTCAACGATACGCTCGGCCACATGGCGGGCGATGAATTGATCCGCGTCATCGCGCAGCGTCTGCGCCGCTGCCTGCGCACCGGCGACACCGTGGCGCGCATCGGCGGCGACGAGTTCGTGCTGCTGCTGCCGGGCCTGCTTTCGGTGGAGGCGGTGGCGATCGCCAAGCAGCGCGTGAAGGAAGCGACCAGCGCGGCCTGCCTGATCGAAGGGCAGGAAGTTCCGGCGTCCTGCAGCGTCGGTTCCAGTATCTATCCGCAGGACGGCAACGACGTCGAGAGCCTGCTCAAGCGCGCCGACGAGGCGATGTACGCCGAGAAGCAGGCGCGGCGCTAGCCGCCCAGGCTGGCTTGTGCAGGATCCTAATCGCCGAAACGCGAATCCAGCCGCCGCGCGATGTCGGTGAGCGCCTGGCGCGTGTCGCTGCAGAGCGGCGTCTGGTTCTGCAGGCGGTAGTTCTCGCATAGCTTCATGGTGTCCGCCTGGACCACAATCGCCCGGTGTGCGCCGCGCGGGACGCGCACCAGCGTCGGCAGGTTGCCGATGCCGTGGCCGATCGCGATCAACGGGAAGTAGTGCTCCTCGGCGCCGTCGGCGCCGACGCTCTTGGCGTACCGCCAGCCGAACCTATCGAGCATCGCGTCGTCGAGCTTGAAGCCGACCTGCGAGAGCAGCGCAAGCGTTCCCGCCAGTGCCGGTTGCGCGGAGGCGGCGAGCGCGCGCACCCGCCGCACGTCGCGCACGCAAATGCCAACGTGGATGCCGCCCGCCATGTTGGCCATCGCGATGATTCCGAAAGAGGCGCTGCGCTCGCAACTCACTTCCTTGATCTCGTTCATCGCGTCGCCGTAGAACCCAATCGGCGCGTCGCGTCCCCGGTCGAGCGCGAAGCGCGGCGGATCGAAGAACACCACCTCGTCGACTTCCTTCGCCGCCACGAAGAAGAAGTCCGAGCCGGAGCGAACCCCCGAGGGCGCCGGGGCGGCCGGCCGCGCGCCGGCGGCGAGGAGCGCCTTCGTCATGACCACGTCGCGGCGCCGTTCGGCGAGCGCGAGCGCCGTCGCACCCTGGGAATCCACAGTGTTGGCGTCGGCGCCGGCTGCGAGCAGCGCCGTCACCACGGGGCGCCAGCCGCGCCGCGCCGCAAGCGGCAGCGCCACGTAATCTTTTGGTTCGACCTTATGGTCGCGGCCGAGGAGCGCGAGCGCGAGGTCGTCCCGCTCCATCTCGATGGCGATGCTGATAGGACCAGCGCCGGGGCCATCGCCTTCGGGCGTCGCGAGCGTGGCGCCGCGGGCCACGAGGAGGGCGATCACCCCCGGTTCCTCGCGGCGCGCGTGCCCGAGCGCGCCGGCGCGCCCCCAGCCGCCATGGTTGCCGTTGACGTTGGCGCCCGCGTCGAGCAGCAGCCGCAGCTGTTCGAGTTTCGGACGCTCCTCGATTCTCTGGTCGAACAGCAGCTGGGCGAGCGGAGTGTAGGCGGTCTGCTCCAAGAGAATCCGCGGCGGCTTGCCGGCGTCGGACGGTTGCTGCGCGTCCGCGCGGCCGTCTGGAAGCATTCCCGCCAGGCAGGCGAAGACGAGCAGCGCCGCAATCCTCAGGTCCACGATCTGCTCCGTTGCCCTACTGGGCCCGCATGGGAGCTTTTTCGGCGGTGCCCGAAGTGGACGGGACGACGCGGATTATCGTAGGCGTTGGACGAACCATCATCGGCACAGAATACCCCGGCGTTGCCTGTGCCGCGCGCGACCGGCTCATGAAGGCCATCTGCTCCTTCGTCATGGCCAGCTCCTCGCGAACGCGGGCCGTGGATGCGCGCTCGGAGTCGAGAAACGCCTTGGCGGCAGCCAGTTCCGCCCGCTGCTGGTCGATGGTCGACTTCTGCTCGGCGGATTCCTTGCGCAGGGGCGCGACTTCCGCGCTGGCCGACCGCAACTCAGTTTGCGTTTTTTGCAGCTGTGCGTTCGCGCTTGCGAGCGAAGCTCGCGCCTCTTCGAGCGCCTGGTTTCTTTGCCATGCATAACCTGCCGCGGCCACAGCAGCGATGACTGCCACTATCAGTGCGATGGTTTTCATAGGGATCTCCGGTTGACGGCTAAAGCGCCCGCTTGACGGCGTTGGTGACGGCGCGCGTGTCGTGCACGCCGCCGAGGTCGGGGGTGAAGACCTGTTCTTCCGTGGTGCGCTCGATCGCTTTCATCAGCCGCGCCGCGGCTTTCGGCTCGCCGAGGTGCTCGAGCATCATCGAAGCGGTCCAGAAGGTGGCGATCGGATTGGCGACGCCCTTGCCGGTGATGTCGAAGGCCGAGCCGTGAATCGGCTCGAACATCGAGGGAAATTTTCTCTCTGGATTCAGGTTCGCCGTCGGCGCGATGCCGAGCGAGCCCGACAGCGCGGCGGCGAGATCGGAAAGGATATCGGCGTGCAGGTTGGAGGCGACGATGGTGTCCAGCGACTCCGGCTTGAGCACCATGCGCGTGGTCGCGGCGTCCACGAGAACGCGATCGGTCTTTACGCCGGGATATTTCTTCGCGACTTCGTAGAAGATTTCATCCCACAGCACCATGCCGTGGCGCTGGGCATTCGATTTCGTCACCAGGGTGAGCATTTTTCTCGGGCGCTTTTTCGCCAATTCAAATGCGAACCTGTGGATGCGCTCGACACCCACCCGCGTGAACACCGAGGTTTCGGTGGCTAACTCTTCCGGCAATCCCCTGTGCACGCGGCCGCCCGAACCGGAATATTCGCCTTCCGAATTCTCGCGGATGATGACCCAGTCGATGTCTTTGCCGTTCTTCAGCGGCGATTCGACGCCGGGCAGCACGCGGGAAGGACGCACGTTGGCATATTGGTCGAAGCCCTGGCAGATCGGCAGGCGCAGGCCCCACAGCGAGATGTGATCCGGGACGTCGGGCGAGCCGACGGCGCCGAAGAAGATGGCGTCGAAGGTCTTGAGTTTTTCAAGCCCGCCGTCCGGGATGTAAGCGCCGGTCTTGAGAAAACGTTCCGAGCCCCAGTCGAAATGCTCGAAACTCACTTGAAAAGATTCGAGCTTTGATAGAGCCAGAACAATTTCTACGCCGGCGGCAATGACTTCCTTGCCGATGCCGTCGCCGGGGATCGACGCGATCCGGTAGGTCTTCAAGCGGCGATTCTGGACTGCGCGCGCACCGCCGCGGCGACGGCGGCGCCCACCTCCGACGTGGAAGCCCTGCCTTTCATGTCGGGGGTATGCGGGCCCTCGACGATTACGCGCTCGATCGCGCGCACCACGTCGGCGGCGGCCTCCGGGTGGCCGAGGTGCTCGAGCATCAGCGCGCCGGACCAGATCTGGCCGATGGGATTGGCGATTTTTTTACCGGCGATGTCGGGCGCCGAACCGTGCACCGGCTCGAAGATGGAGGGCGCGGTGCGTTCCGGATTGATGTTGCCCGAGGGCGCGATGCCGATGGTGCCCGCGGTGGCGGGGCCGAGGTCGGAGAGGATGTCGCCGAACAGGTTCGAGGCGACGACGACGTCGAAGCGGTCCGGGTTGAGCACCATCTGGATGGAGAGGCCGTCGACGTGGTACTGGTCGGTGCGCACCTCCGGATATTTCTTCTTCATCTCGGCGAAGCGCTCGTCCCAGTAGGGCATCGTGATCGAGATGCCGTTGGACTTGGTGCAGCTGGTGAGGTGTTTTTTCCGCGTCTTCGCCAGCTCGAAGGCGTATTTCATGATGCGGTCGACGCCCTTGCGGCTGAACACCGACAGCTGCGTCACCACTTCCTGCGGCGTGCCCTCGAACATGCGGCCGCCGACGTTGCCGTACTCGCCCTCGGTGTTCTCGCGGATCACGTAGTAATCGATGTCGCCGGGCTTGCGTCCCGCGAGCGGGGAGGGCAGGCCCTCGAACAGGCGCACCGGCCGCAGGTTCACGTACAGGTCGAACCAGCGCCGGAAGTTGATCAGCAGCCCCCACGCCGAGATGTGGTCGGGGACGATCGCCGGGTTGCCGACGGCGCCGAAATACACCGCCTCGCAGCCGCGCAGGATCTGCTGCGCGTCGTCCGGGCACATCTTGCCGTGCGCCTTGTACCAGTCGCAGCTCCAGTCGAATTCCTTCCACTTGAAGGAGATGCCGTGCTTCGCGCCGACGGCTTCCATCACGCGCACGCCTTCGGGCATCACTTCGCGGCCTATGCCGTCGCCGGGGATCACTGCGATTTTGTGTTCGGTCATAAACATCAGTATAACTAATGCGCCCATGAAATTCGCCGCCTTCGAAACCTCGACCGACTGGTGCTCGGTCGCGCTGTGGATCGACGGCGGGATCGCGGGCCTCGAGGAACGCGCCGGCAACCGCCACGGGGAACTCGTGCTGCCGATGCTGGAGCGGCTGGCCGCGGCGGCCGGCATCGCCGTTCCGGCGCTGGACGCGGTCGCCTTCGGCGCCGGCCCCGGATCCTTCACCGGGCTGCGCATCGCCTGCGGCGTTGCGCAAGGTCTCGCGTTCGCGCGCGACCTGCCGGTGATCGGCATTTCGACGCTGGAGGCAATGGCCGAGGAGGCGGTGGCGGGAAAAGCGGCCGCAGCGCGAGTCGTCGCCTGCCTCGATGCGCGCATGCACGAAGTGTATTATTCCGCGCTTGAGAAAACCGGCGAACGCTGGCGCGAAGTGGTCGCCGCGCAATGCGTTGCACCCGCGGCGGTGCGGGTACCGCCCGGCGAAGGATGGACGGGCTGCGGCAACGGCTTTGCCGCCTACGGATCTTTGGGGCTGAACAAGGTGATTCCGGATATCCATCCCTCGGCAATCTCGGTGGCGCGCCTCGCGGCGCCGCGGCTTGCCGCCGGCGAGGGCGTGGACGCGGCGCTGGCGGCGCCGGTGTACGTGAGAGACAAGGTCGCCTTCACTACCGAGGAGCGCAACGCCCGATGAGCGCAGTACTCAAGGACGCGCCGCGGCTGGCGCAGATGCGCGAAGCGGATCTGGCGGAAGTGATGCCCATCGAAAGCGCGGTCTACACGCATCCGTGGACTCGCGGAAATTTTGCAGATTCCCTGAAGGCAGGCTACCAGTGCTGGACCTGGCGCCTCGGCGACGAGCTGCTCGGCTACTTCATCCTGCTGGTGGCGGCGGGCGAGGCGCATCTGCTGAACCTGTCGGTGGCCGCCGCGCGCCAGCGTGCCGGGCACGGCAGCGCGCTGATCAAGGAGGCGATGCGGATCGCACGCATGCGCGGGGCGCAGCAGGTATTTCTCGAAGTGCGGCCGAGCAACCTGGGGGCGAAGGCGCTCTACAGCCGCTTCGGCTTCCGCCAGGTCGCGCTGCGGCCCGGCTACTACCCGGCGCATGCCGGCCGCGAAGACGCACTGGTCCTGACGCTGGCGCTATGAGCCGCCGCGGCGAGATATTGAACGAGATGGGACTTGCGCCCGTCTGGAAACTGCGTTCAGTCCGGGAAGAACCGGAAATAGAAAATGAAAACATTTCCAAGGCCATTTCAACGATGGACTGGCCGCAGCTGAAAGCCAAGGTCGCCGGCTGCACCGACTGCAAGCTGCGCGCGGGGTGCACGCAGACGGTTTTCGGCGTCGGCGACGAGAAGGCCGACTGGATGCTGGTCGGGGAGGCGCCGGGTTCGGAGGAGGACCGGCTGGGCGAACCCTTCGTCGGCCAGGCCGGCAGGCTGCTGGACAACATGCTGGCCGCGATCGCGCTCAGCCGCGGCAACAACGTCTATATCGCCAACGTGCTGAAGTGCCGGCCGCCGGGCAACCGCAATCCGGAGCCGGACGAAGTGGCCAAGTGCTCGCCGCACCTGCTGCGGCAGATCGAGCTGATCAAGCCGAAGCTGATCGTCGCGATGGGCCGCTTTGCGGCGCAGACTCTGCTTGGTACCGGCGCCACCATCGCCAGTCTGCGCGGCAAGGCGCACCGGTATGCCGGCGTGCCGCTCATCGTCACCTACCACCCGGCCTATCTGCTGCGCAATTTGCCTGACAAGTCCAAAGCTTGGGCTGACTTGGTTTTTGCAAGAAAAACCATCGCCGAATAAAAAGGGCGAAAAAACTTTCCCCTGCTCTCTAGTGATGCCCGCTTTCGGCGCGGGCGAAGGTGAGCAGCCGCTCGACCTGCTGGGCGTACGTCTTGCGGTTGTAGTGGTACCAGTAGAGCACCAGCGCCATGGTCGTGGCGACGAATACGCCGAACAGCGCGATCACCGCGTAGATCGACAGGCCCGAGGCCAGCAGCAGCGAGTAGAGCGCGATCATCACCAGGATGGAGGCGTTCTCGTTGAAGTTCTGCACCGCGATCGAGCGGCCGGCGCCCACCAGGTGGTGGCCGCGGTGCTGCAGCAGCGCGTTCATCGGCACCACGAAGAACCCCGCCAGGCCGCCGATCAGCACGATCAGCGGCACCGCCAGCCAGACGGTGTGCACGAAGTCCATCAGGATCACGATCAGGCCCATGGCGATGCCCAGCGGGATCACTTTCACCGCCTGGTCCAGGCGCACGCGCATCGAGGCGAAGACCGCGCCCAGCGCGATGCCGAGCGCGCACACGCCCTGCAGGATCGAGGAGTCCGAAAGGTTGTAGCCGAGCGCGGCGCTGGACCAGTCGATGACGATGAACTGCAGCGTCGCGCCCACCCCCCAGAACAGCGTCGTCACGGCGAGCGATATCTGCCCGAGCTTGTCGCGCCAGAGGCTGTCGACGCAGCGCGCGAAATCGCGCAGCGTCTCCAGCGGATGCACCGGCAGCGTTTTCATCTGCACGCCGGTGCGCGGTATGTAGAGGTTGAAGATCGCCGCGATGGCATACACCACGATGATGATCGCGATCGCGGCATCGGGCGGGGTGTCGATGCCGGTGTCGATGAACGGCAGGTCGTAGCCGAGCAGGACGTCCGAGACGCCGGTGCGGATCAGCATGCCGCCGAGCATCACCCCGAGGATGATCGAGGCCACCGTCAGGCCTTCGATCCAGCCGTTGGCGACCACCAGCTTCGAATGCGGCAGGTATTCGGTGAGGATGCCGTACTTGGCCGGCGAGTAGGCCGCGGCGCCCAGCCCGACCAGCGCGTAGGCGACGAGCGGATTGACGTCGAACAGCATCAGCGCGCAGCCGGCGATCTTGATGGTGTTGGAGATGAACATCACCGTGCCCTTCGGCATCCGGTCGGCGAAAGCGCCGACGTACGGCGCGAGCACCACGTAGGAAATGACGAAAAAGAATTTCAGGTAAGGCGTCAGCCAGGCGGGCGAGTCGGCCTGCGCCAGCAGCGCGATCGCCGCTACCAGCAGCGCGTTGTCGGCGAGCGACGAAAAAAACTGCGCCGCCATGATGATGTAGAAGCCGGAACCCATGTGGGGCGGTCTTATAGCATGCCGCGCCGCGCTTTGCGCGGTCCTATGATGACCTTTGTCCGTCCGACGGGTATCCTGCCGGCCATGCCCAGACCGATCCGCGCGACCATCAGTGCCGCGGCGCTCGCGCACAATCTCGGGGTCGCGCGCACGCAGGCGGGGCCTGCCAAGATGTGGGCGGTGGTGAAGGCGGACGCCTACGGGCACGGCCTGCTGCGCGCCGCGCTGGGGATGGCCGCCGCCGACGGCTTCGCGCTGCTGGATTTTGCCGACGCGCTGCGCCTGCGCGACGCGGGCATGGGCAAGCCGATCCTGATGCTCGAGGGGTTCTTCAAGCCCGAAGACCTTGCCCTGCTGGTGCGCCACCGGTTGACGCCGGTGATCCACAACATCGAGCAGATCGAGATGCTGGGCAAGGCGTCGAACGGGAACATGCGCGACGGCGCGCTGGACGTCTACCTCAAAGTGAACAGCGGCATGAACCGCCTCGGCTTCACGGTGGATAACCTGCGCCTTGCCTGGAACGCGCTGGAGGCGCATCCGGCGATCGGGGCGGTCACGCTGATGACGCATTTCGCGGATGCCGACGGCGAAAGCGGCGTCGCCGCGCAGCTGCAATGGTTCAACGAGCTGACGCAGCCCCTGCTGACGGCAAGCCCGGCGCCGCGTTCGCTGGCCAACTCCGCGGCCCTGCTGCGTTTCCCGGAGGAAACGCGCGCCGACTGGGTGCGTCCCGGCATCATGCTCTACGGCTGCTCGCCCTTCAGCTTCAAAAGCGCGGAGGAACTGGGACTGAGGCCGGCGATGACGCTGGCTTCCGAGATCATCGGCGTGCAGCACCTGCAGGCCGGCGAGCGGGTCGGCTACGGCATGACCTACGAGGCGGCGCAGGAGATGACCATCGGCGTCGTCGCCTGCGGCTACGCCGACGGTTATCCGCGCCAGGCGCCCTCCGGCACGCCGGTGCTGGTCGCCGGGCAGCGCACGCAGACCGTCGGCCGCGTGTCGATGGACTTGCTGTGCGTCGATATCAGCGATATTCCGGAGGCTTACGTCGGCACGCCGGTCACGCTCTGGGGTGACGGGCTTTCTTGCGACGAGGTCGCCCATTCCGCGGGGACGGTCAGCTACGAACTTCTCTGTGCGCTTGCACCGCGCGTGCCGATCGTCGAGATCTGATTCTTTCAGTTTTTTCTTTTTAGAAAATAAAACTTGAAAAAAACAAAGTCTGCCTACGTTTGCTCCGACTGCGGCGCGACTGCGCTGCAGTGGTTCGGTGCGTGCCCCTCATGCGGAGCGGCGGGAACGCTCACCGAGACGATCGCTGAGCGCGGCGGCGTCAAGCGATCCTCTGGAGCGGCACCGGGGGCGGTTTCGCTGCAGGATGTGCAGACGCGGGAGCTGGAGCGCCTGTCCACCGGAATCGGCGAACTGGACCGAGTGCTCGGCGGCGGGCTGGTGGCGGGGCAGGTGGTGCTGATCGGCGGCGACCCGGGCATCGGCAAGTCGACTTTGTTGCTGCAGGCGCTGGCGGCACTCGGTTCCGCTCACAAGGTTTTATACATTTCGGGAGAGGAATCCGCCGAACAGGTGGCGATGCGGGCGCGGCGCCTGGCGCTCGATGCGCGCGCGGTGCATCTGATCGCCGAGATTCAGCTCGAACGCATTGCCGCAGCGCTGGATGCGCAGCGGCCGGAAGTCGCGGTGGTGGATTCGATCCAGACGCTGTGGTCCGAGGCGCTGCAGTCCGCGCCGGGATCGGTGGCGCAGGTGCGCGAGTGCGCGGCGCAGCTCGCGCGCCACGCCAAGAAGACCGGCACCGCGCTGTTCATCATCGGCCACGTGACCAAGGAAGGCGCCATCGCCGGCCCCCGCGTGCTGGAGCACATCGTCGACACGGTGCTCTACTTCGAGGGCGATCCGCATTCCAGCTTCCGCCTGGTGCGCGCGGTGAAGAACCGCTTCGGCGCGGTCAACGAGCTGGGCGTGTTCGCGATGACCGACAAGGGACTGCGCGTGGTCACCAATCCCTCGGCCCTGTTCCTCTCGCACCACGAAAAGAACGTCGCTGGCTCCTGCGTGCTCGCCACGCTCGAAGGCACCCGCCCGCTGCTGGTCGAGATCCAGGCGCTGGTAGATAGCGCGCACACGCCCAATCCGCGCCGCTTGTCGGTCGGCTTGGAGCAGAACCGGCTCGCCATGCTGCTCGCGGTGCTGAACCGCCACGCCGGCATTGCGACTTTCGAGCAGGACGTATTCGTGAACGCGGTAGGCGGCGTGCGCATCGGCGAACCCGCCGCGGATCTGGCCGTCTGCCTGGCAGTTGTTTCTTCTTTAACTGATAGAGCAATACAAAGTAAAACAGTCGTGTTCGGCGAAGTCGGTCTCGCCGGCGAAGTGCGCCCGGCGCCGCGCGGCCAGGACCGATTGAAAGAAGCGGCAAAACTCGGCTTCGAGAAAGCGATCGTGCCGAAGGCCAATCTGCCGAAGACGAAGATTCCCGGGATCGAAGTGATCGCGGTGGCCGATCTGTTGATCACGCGCCTGCGCGACCAGTTGGGCAAACAGGGTCTAGGTCTGGAGCTCTCGGCGAAGGCGCAGGAGTACTTGGCCGACAAGGGCTACGACCCCGAGTTGGGCGCGCGACCGCTGCGTCGAGCGATCCAGACCTACGTCGAGGACGTGCTCAGCGAGAAGATTCTCTTCAAGGAGTTCCACGCCGGTCAGACGATCGTCGGCGACATCGCCGAAGGTCCCGACGGACCGTATTTGACCTTCGAAGGCGTCGAGGGCCTACCGCCCT
>Ga0207929_1000524_pt1 | contig 10534 bp, 6 predicted proteins | sample NGESurdeep072012_FD_184466 | JGI IMG/M metagenome (GOLD analysis project Ga0207929, IMG submission 184466) | Arctic peat soil microbial communities from Barrow, Alaska - NGEE Surface sample 53-1 deep-072012 (SPAdes) | ecosystem: Environmental > Terrestrial > Soil > Wetlands > Peat ... | reverse complement strand
AGTCGCTCTGGGCCCGGTGGGCTGGAACGCGGGGGCGGGCATGACGGGCGGAGTCGCCTACCTGACCGAGTGGCGCCAGCTCAACGCCGACAGCGTGGTCGCGCGCGAGGTGCCCGCGGAGGATGAAGCAGAGCTGCACAAGCTGGTGGAAGAGCACGAGCGCCGGACCGGCAGCGTGCGCGCCGCTGCGATGCTGGCGGATTGGGAGAGCGCTCTGAGAAAGTTTCGGCAGCTGGTCCCGGTCGCCTCGGTCCAGGCGCAAGCGATGCCGGAGCCGGCCGCAATGGAAACGCGAGAGGAAGCGCCTCAGCCGGCTTAAGCCGCGCGCAGGCGTACAAGCCATTCGGGCACAAATCGTCGCAACCGCGGCAATTCATAGCGCCATTAGGGCCCTTTTGGTCGTATCCCCGCCTCCCGCGCGATCCAATCCAGCACCTTCATGTTCGCCACCGAATCGCTGACCGGCAGTGCCGCCGGATGCCCACCCAGCACGCTCCCCGCGAACGACTCGACCATCAACTGGTAAGGGTTCGGTTCCATCGTGCTGAACGGCCGCTCCAATCGCTCGCGCCCTCGCTTCGTCACCACGGTCAGCTCCTGCTCCTCCGGCCCCTCAAAGCTCGCCCACACCGAGGCCGTGGCACCACCCGCAAACCGCAACAAAGCGCTCACCGTCATGTCGACCCCGTCCACGCCGTCGCGATGCGCCGACGCCGCGACCCCCACCGGCTCCCCCAGGATCCACCGAGACACGCTCACCGTGTAACACCCCACGTCGAGCAGCGCCCCACCGCCGAACTCCCTCCTCATCCGATAGTTCGCCGGATCGCGAAGCGTGAACCCGAACGTCGCATTCACGTGCATGGCATCGCGCAGCCCGGCGACAAAGTCCCGAGGCCGTGGATGGAACCGGTACATGAACGCCTCCATCAGCAGCACCCCCGCACGGTCGGCGCCCGCCCCCATCTCCTCCGCCTCCGCCGCGTTCATCCCCAGCGGCTTCTCGCACAGCACATGCTTGCCCGCGGCCGCCGCGCGCAGCGCCCACTCCATGTGCACGCTGTTGTGCAGCGGAATGTAGACGGCGTCGACCTCGGGCTCCTGCAAAAGCGCTTCGTACGTGGGGCTGACCACAGGCACCGAATGTCGCGATGCCATCGCGCGCGCCCGCTCAGGGTCGCGACTGGCGATCGCCACCAACCGCCCGTTGCTCGAAGCACTGATGGCGGGCATCACGTCGCTGTCGGCAATCCCCGCGGCGCCCAGCACCCCCCACCCCAGACGACGGGGCGGGGCTATATGTCGACCTCCACCTGCCGGCCCCCTCGCGCGATGGAATGCGAGGCTGCCTCCATCACCGCCACTGTGCGCCTCGCCTCATCCGGTGGCACGGCCAGCGGCTCGTCCCAGGCGAAATGGTCCGCGAGGTTGCGATAGAACGCGTTCTCCTCGCGCCGCCCCAGCACCAACACCTCTTCGTGCGAGCCGCCGTCATCGGCGGGCCGCATGACCTTCACGCGTGCGGGTGATTCCGCAGGCGCCAGGCGCTCCTCGACCAGGTCGCCGCTCGGTGAGCGCGAGGTCACCGTCTCCTCGCGCCACTCGCCGACGACGGCCCCGCGCGTGCCGAGCAGATACCACTTCGGCTTCATCGCCGCAGCGATGTCGGACTGCAGGAACGTCGCCTGCGCCCCACCCTCGAACGTGAGGTCGACACGCACCTGGTCGGAGTTCGTCACGTCGTGCCACACCCTCTTGTGCCCGACCGCCGAAACCGTCTTGACCACGTCGGGAAAGAGCTGCAGCACCCAATCGAAGTAGTGAGACCCCCAGTCATAGATGGTCCCGCCCGACACAGGCTCGTGGCTGTGCCAGAAATCGCACGGGTGCGAGTAACCGCCGATGAACGACTCCATGTAAAACAGGTCGCCGATCCGTCCCGACCGGACCACGTCGCGCATCGCGATGTAGTCGGGGTCCCATCGCCGGCTCTGATAAACGGTGAGCACGCGATCGCGTGACGCAGCCTTGTCGATCATCCAATCGACCTCTTGCACGCGCAACGCAAACGGCTTCTCGCACACCACGTGCTTGCCCGCGGCGAGTGCCGCGAGAACGGTATCCGCGTGAGCGCTGGGCGGAGTGCCGACGACCACCAGCTCGACATCCGGATCGTCGAAGAGCTCCCCCGCGCTGGAGTGCGTGGGCACCTGCCACTCACGGGCCGCAAGCTCACGCCGCTCGGATGACAGGTCGCAGATCCCGCGAAGGCGCAGTCCGGACGTGGCGCTGATCGAGGTCGCGTGCGCGGCAGCGATGGCGCCATAACCGATCAGCCCCACACCAACCACCGGCGCCGCCTCCTTACCCGCGGCAAACAACAGCGTGCGGTGCAGCAGCTTCTGGAAGGAAGCGTCCTCGTAAGTCGACGCTTGGTGTCCTAGACCTATATGCACGAAGCGGCCGGCGCCGACCGCTCGCTCGTACGCAACCACCTGCTCGGTGAAATGCCAGCTCGTGCGCAGTAGAACCGCGGCGTCAGAAGGCGGTCCTTCGGACAGGTAGAGCTCGTCGGTGAACTTCAACTCCGGCCCGAGACGCTGCGTCAGGCGGTGCGATTGGTCGGCGCGCACCACAAGCTCCGTCACCGGCGCCGGCCCGGTGGGCGCCCACCCCGCGAGCTCGCTCAACTTCACACTGTCGTTGCCACTCTCGACCCACTTCGCGAGCGTGCCGTGAAGCACGACGACGCCTCCACCGCCGCGGACGAAATCGGCGAGCAGCTTCCCTTGTCCGGCTTGGAGGTGGTGATCGCTGGCGACCAGCAGCACCTGCCGACCCTCAACCGCAAGGTGATCCGTCTCCGTCACCACGTCGATGTTGAAATGGTGCGTACCTTCCAGCGTCCGCAACAAGGGCCGGGCCATCCGCAGGTAGTCGTGAGTGCCGCCGGTGAGCAGCGCCAGCACAGACACACGGTTACGTGACGTTGAGGACACTCAGGAGATCGTACGACCAGCCGGCTCGTTGGCTCCTGGAACGGCGAGCCGCCGCAGCACATCGCGCGTCTTCGACGCCGCCCGCTCCCATGTGTACTCCGACGCCCTCTGCCTCCCGGCCGCCCCCAGCTTCTCGCGCAAAGAGGCGTCGGCGAGCAGGCGCTCCAGGCCGGCCGCAATGGAGAGCACGTCCTCGGGGTCGACCAGGATCGCGGCGTCATCAGCCAGCTCAGGCAGCGCGCCCGCATTGCCGACGACCGCCGGCAGGCCGTGCGCCATCGCCTCGAGCAGGGGCAACCCGAAACCCTCGTAGAGGCTGGGGAGCGCCAAGATCGCCGCCGAACGGTAGAGGGCGCTGAGCGTGGCGTCGTCGACGTGGCCGAGGTAGCGGACTCCCCGCTCGGCCTTGATCCGCTCGAGCGTGTCGCCGTAAGCCCAGCCCGGCCTGCCGGCGATCACGAGCTCGGGCACCCCGGGGCGGTCGCCAAGGAGCAGCGGCACCGACTCGCGACGGAGGTGGCGGTACGCGGCGAGCAGGCGCGGGTAGTTCTTGCGGGGCTCGATCGTGCCCACGGCCAGGATGAAGCCCGGCTCGAGGTGCGGCGGCAGCGGACCCGGCGGCGCGTCAAGGGTCACGCCCTCGGGCACCACGTGGACCTTCGACTTCAGGCCAGTGATCGGATAGCAGGCGAGCAGGTCGCGTCGCGTCGCCTCGGAAGGCACGAGGACCGCGGCCGCCGATCGCAGGGAGCGACCCAGTACCGCCCCCATGTAGAGGCGCTGCTGCCAGGGCACCTCGGCCGGCCGGAGCTTGAACGCGAGGTCGTGGACGAACACCGCCGCCGGAGGCGCGTCGGGCCGCCGCATGGGCGGGCTCGGCCAGTACGGATAAAGGATGGCGTCACAGTCGAGCTGGGCCTCGACGGTGGGCAGCCAGCGCGTTTTCAGCGCCACCTCGTGCCGGTAGGGCGACAGCACGGCCTCGCAGTCGAGGCCGGCCAGGGCGGGCGGCCGCTCGCGGCTGCAAAGGAGGGTGTACTGGTCTTCGCCCCGAGCCGCGACCAGGGCTTTGGTCAGCTCGACGGCGACCGTGAGCATGCCGACGCGCTGAGGGCGCCAGCAGGCGGTGACGTCGACGGCGAACCTGGCCACGAGTCGACTGTACCTAGCTCAGGGGCTGGATGGTCTAAGCGGATGTTTGAGCTCCCGCCCCACTCCCCTACCCATCCCCCCGATGGGGTGAGGGTTTTTTACCAAGAAAGTCAGAAGGTCCTCCACCTTTCGGCAAAGGACCCTCAGAAAGGAGGGAGGGCGATTACAAACCGGTGCGCTTACTTACCGGTTAATCCACAACTTAACAGATGCCCCCTTGCAACTGACTTGCAGCCGCACAGCCTGAGCGGGCGCGGACGCTAACTTTCGACTGAGCGGATCGCGAAAACACAGTCGAAGGTGCCCGTGACGCACCCGCATTCGACCTCTTCCACGTACCAATCATTGGCGAGGCCGGCCCACCGCAGGATCGTCTCGATGGAGGCGGTCCACATCGTGCAGGACTTGACCGCCTTGATGCGCCCCAGCGCGAACATGTTGGAAAAGTTCACGAGCCAGAACTGATGCGCGTCGACCTGCAGCCAGGCATGCGTGTGCTCGCCTCGCACCTGGTCCATCGCCTCGGTGAACGACTTGACGACGCTCGCGAGCTTGCGCTGCCGCCCCGGCACCAACCGCCGCGCACCGCCCATCCCGTGCCGGCCCTCGGCGAGCCACCGCTCCGTGGCGCGCCGTCCCCATGCCCGAATGGCGTCCTCGGCCTCGTGCCCGTAGACCCTCTCGAACGCCTCGTTGAGGCTGCTCAGGTATTCGACGGGCGTCGCCAGCTGCTCGTCGTGCGGCGGATCTTCCTCCAGGTACTGGGCAAGGCCCGCCGAGTACGCGATCTCCGGCCACCTGTCGGCGGTGACGTCGCGCGCGACGTGGATCAGGTTGGCAACGTGCGAGTTGAGGATGAAACGGCCGCGGGCGCGCGACGGCTTGACCCCCATCATCTCGAGCGTCCTCAGCGCAGACGCCGCACCTGAACCTGACCCCGAGCTTGGCGACGGTGGCGGAGGAGACCCATGCACGGCCGGAGGCGCCGAAGGCGCCGAAACGATCCGCATCGCCGCCGTCTCGGCCGGCTGCGCCGCCGCGCCGCGCGCGAACGGGACCGGCGCGGCAGCCGCCGGCGCCTGCCGTCGTTGCGGCAGCTTCGCCATCAGCGCCAGCAGCTCCTTGACCGTCTGCGGCCGCTGCGCCGGATCCTTGGCGAGCACCTTGGCCAGGAGCTGATCGAGCTCGTCCGGGAGGGCGTTGTTCAGCTTGGCGGCGGACGGAACCGGCGCGTTGACAGTCGCGTAAGCCACCTCCATACGGTTGGAGCCGATGAACGGCAGCCGGCCGGTGAGCATCTCGAAGGTGAGGACGCCCATCGCGTAGATGTCGCACCGGCGATCGACCTCATGACCCATCACCTGCTCGGGCGCCATGTAGCCCGGGGTGCCGATCGCCAGCCCGATGGTGGTCAGGTGTGTCGGCTGTCCGGCGCCGCGCGCCAACCCGAAGTCGGCGAGCATGGCGCGGCCGTCGGAGTGGATGAGCACGTTGGTGGGCTTCAGGTCGCGGTGCACGATCCCCGCGTCATGAGCGTGCTGCAGGCCATCTCCGATCTCACGCAGGTAGCGCCACGCGGTGAGGGTGTCGAGCGGACCGCGATTGAGGATGTCGCGAAGCGTGCCGCCGCGGATCAATGGCATGGTCAGGAAGGTCACACCCTCGGTGACCTCGAAGTCGTAGATCGGCAGGATGTTCGGGTGGTCGAGCTTGGCCAGCGTCTTCGCCTCGGTCTCGAACCGTTTGACGAAGCCGTCGTCCTGGAACAGCTCCGGCGACAGCGCTTTGAGCGCCACCTCGCGGCCGAGGGGCTGCTGCACCGCCCGATAGACGACGGCCATGCCGCCACCCCCGAGGCGCTCAACGATCTCGTACTGGCCGACCCGTGTGCCGGTGAGGTCTTTCATTTGCCGGCGGTCAGCTTCCCGACTATCGCAACGAGGTCTGAGAGGCGGAAAGGCTTGCTGAGGATGTCGTCGGCCCCCGCGGCGAGGAATCGCTCCCTGTCGCCCGCCATCGAATGGGCGCTGGCGATGACGATCGGCTGGTTCGGGATCGCCTCCTTGATCCGCTTCATGGCCTCGATGCCGTCGATGCCCGGCATGGCGACGTCCATGAGGATCATGGCCGGGTGCTGGCTCAGGGCGACGTCGACCGCCTGCAGGCCGTCGATCGCGATCAGCACGTTATAGCCGGCCTTCTCGAGCACACGCCGGCACAGGCGTTGGGCGACGTCATTGTCATCCGCGACCAGCACTGTGATCAGCGCTTTGTTGCTGGGTGCCGCCGGCTCAGGCATGCCGGCGCTGCAGTGGCGTGACGTTCTCCGCCGCCAGCGGGAGAGTGAAGTGAAATGCCGAACCGTGGCCGACCGCGCTCTCAACCCAGATCTTTCCCCCATGCATCTCCACGATCTGCTTAACGATCGTGAGGCCCAACCCAGTCCCAGGTATCGATTGCGCGGCCCCGCTGCGCACCCGGCGGAAGCGCTCGAAGACGTGGCCGATCTCGTCGGGGGGTATGCCGACACCGGTGTCGGTGACGCTGACCAGCGCGAACTCACCCTCGGCCCGGCTGGAAAGCGTGACGGTCCCGCCGTCCGGGGAGTACTTGACCGCGTTATTGACGAGGTTGCTCACCACCTGGACGAGGCGGTCGCGGTCGCCGACCACGATCGGCAGGCGCGGATCGAGGTCCGCCTTGAACTCGACCGACGGCGACCCGCCGGCGCGAGCGATCGCGTCGCTCAAAACCTCGTTGATGTCCACGTCCGCGGTCCTGATGCTCATGTGCCCCGACTCCATCCGGTCGAGGTCGAGCATGTCCCCGATCAGGCGGTTCACGCGATCCGCGTCATTGAATATGTAGCCGCCGTACGCGCGCACCTCATCGGGCTCCAGGCCGCCGTCGCGAATCAGCTCGCTGAAGCCCTGGATCCCGGTGAGCGCGGTCCTGAACTCATGGCTGACTATCGACAGGAACTCCGTCTTCGTACGGTCGAGCTTTTCGAGCGTCGCGTTCGCGCTGCGCTGCGATTCGAGGGCCTCGCCCAGCTTGTCCTGCGCCTCCCGCACGAGTGTCACATCCTCAACCATGACGAGAACGTGCTCCGGCTTGCCGCTGGAATCGGGAATCGAGGTCGCGGTGAGCTGGAGCCACAGCCAACTGCCAGCTCCGGTGCCGGCCCGGACCTGGACGCTCTTGCCGTCGCTGATCCCTGCCAGCAAAGGTGAGTACCTGGCCCTGGCCGCCGCCTGGTCGTAAGCGCGAAGGAGGTCGGGCCAGGAGGTCGCTCGCATGACCTGGAAGTCGTGGTCGAGCATCGTGAGCAGGGCCGGGTTCGCCTCCAGCAGCTCGCCCTCGCTGCTGATACGCGCGATCCCGATCGGAGACCGCTCGAAGATGGCGCGATGGTCGGCCTCGCTCCGGCGCAGCGCCTGGGCAGTCTCGGCGCGGCGGATGAAGTTGCCGATTTCGCCGCCGGCCGTCGTCAGCATCGTCACCAGGTCGTGCTCGGCCATGCGCGGTTCGTGCGTCAGCATCTCGATGACGCCGATAACCGTGCCACCGGTGATCACGGGGAAGGCGACGGCAGATCGCAAGCCGGCCTGCAGGGCGACCGCCACGCGGTCGTAATCGGTCGCGACCGACATGTCCTCTTGCGCCGCGGGGATTCCGGATTGCCATACGCGCCCGAGCAGCCCTTCGCCGGACGAGATCGACAGGCGCCGGCTCTGGTTGTGGAACTCTTCGAAGGCCGCGCCGTCCCGGTGCCAGGCCTGGCGCAAACGAAGCGCTTGCAGATCGGTGTCGACGGCCCAGTACTGCGCGAGGTCCCAGTCAAGGTGGGCGCAAAGGGCGCCCAGGAGCTGAGGCGCGGCTTGCTCCCACGTGGCGGCACTGACGATCGTGTGGCGAACGGCGACCAGGCCATCCCGCAATCCGTCGACGCGCTTACGCGCCGAAACGTCGGTCTCCTGCACCAGCAGCACCCGCTCGCCGCCGGGATGGTCGGTCACCGCGGCGATCGTGATCTCGACAGGGACGCGACTGCCGTCGCCCCGCACGTGGTGTAGCTCGGCCTCCCACCGGAGGATGTCGCCCGTCTGGAGCATTGACAGCGCTTCTGTGATCGCGCTCAGGTCGTGCTCCGATGTGACGTCCGCCAGCGTCAGGTGCAGAAGCTCGGCGCGGCTGCGCCCGAGGATCACGCACAGCCTTTCGTTGACCAGCAGCCAGCCGCCATTGGCGCCGACCAGGGCCAGGCCGACCTGGGCCGCCTCGACCGTGATCCGAAGCCGCTCCTCGCGAGTCTCCAGCTCAGCGGCCTTGCGCTCGGCGCCGATCGCCTCCGCGCGGATGCGCCCAACCACCTCATGGACCGTAATGGCGACCACAACCAGAACCGCGGCAAGCAGCAGGGCAACTGCAGCGTCGTTCGACCCATCGCCCGCCGCGACCGAAGGCGCGGCCAGCCCGACAGCGGCAAGCCCTGCGACAGTGAGGGAGTCGATCCGGCTCGAGTACACGGCCGTCAGCAAGGCGCTCAGCAGGTACAGCGGAAAAACGAGCACGGGCGCCAGGCCAAGCCCCGCCTGGACCGCGATGACAGCGGCGATTGCAAAAAAGGGCGTGGCGCGACGGACCAAGCCTCGGGTCCGATTCGGCTTCATTTCGGGCCTCGGACGAGGTCCTGGCAACACCTTCGTTCCCTCACCCCCCCTGGCTGGGCTTGAGGTGTGCAAGAGGCAAAGTGTAGACGGAGATTGTCAGATCAGACCCCACTTAAGCCGATGTCCCTTGACGTAAGCTGAGCCGCCCGCTGAGTTGAAGCATATGAACACGCCACTGCAAGCGGATGGACTCAGCCGGCGCGTCTATCCCTTTATCGGGCTGGCCATCGTCGGACTCGTCAGCCTGCACGGGTATTCAGAGCTCACCTCTTCCCCGGCATTGGTGGCGGCAATGGTGGTTGGCATGCTCCTGGCGCTGGCGCCTCTGGCCCCCATCAAATTCCCCGCGGTCAGCCAGCCGATTGCCGCCATCCCGGTGGTTGTCGGTCTCGGTCTCGCCCTCTACCCGCTCTGGAAGATGGGGACTGCGTTCGGCATCCTCGCCTCGGTCGTCCTGGTCGTGCTCGCCGGCGCCTTGGTCCTGCTGCCGTGGGTGCGCATCCCTCGATTCCTCCACGCGATCTCGCCCATCGGCGGGCTCGCAGTCACCTTCGCGCTGGAGGTCCAGTTCGGGTTGAGCGTCATCCGCGCGTTCCCCTTCGTGCTTCTCCTCCTCATGTTCCTCGCGCTCTACTACACAACCGTCGAGTTCGCCATCGGCGCAGCGCTGGGCGCGGCCGACCTCATCCTCGTCACCGGGGTGAACCCGGCGACCGGCGACCCGGCCGCGGCGCTCCTCGAAGGCCTGCTGCTCGTCGCGCTCGGAATCCTGGTCCGGCGTGTGGTCCAGGAGCAGGACGCGCACCGCACTGCGGCCGCCACCGCGGAGACCGCGAGGTCGGAGCTCCTCGCGGACCTGGCGCAGCGCAACCAGGAGCTCCAGGAGCTCACCCGGATGAAATCGGAGTTCCTGGCCACGATGAGCCACGAGATCCGCACGCCGATGAATGGCGTGATCGGAATGACGGGCCTCCTGTTGGAGACCGACCTCACGCCCGAGCAAACGGACTACGTGGAGACGGTGCGCTCGTCCGGCGACACGTTGCTGGAGATCATCAACGACATCCTCGACTTCTCGAAGATCGAGGCCGGCCGCGTGCGCATGGAGCGAATCGACTTCAGCCCTAAGCATGTGACGGAGGAGGCGGGCGAGCTGTTCGCCGAGCCCGCGGCCAACAAGGGCATCGAGCTCGTTCTTGACGTCGAGCCCGACGTCCCCCACAACGCGATTGGCGACCCCGGCCGCTTGAGGCAGGTGCTCATCAACCTGGTTGGCAACGCGATCAAGTTCACCGACTCCGGCGAGGTGGTGGTGCGGGTGCGTCGAAGGGAGTCGGCGGGCCCCGGAGTGCAGCTCCATTTCGAGATCGCCGACACCGGGATCGGGCTCACTGACGAAGAGCAGGCGCGTGTCTTCTCCACGTACTCGCAGGTCGACAGCTCCACCACGCGCAAGCACGGCGGCACTGGCCTCGGGCTCGCCACCTCTCGCATGCTCGTCCAGCTGATGGGCGGCGAGCTCGGGGTCGAAAGCGAGAAGGGAGCCGGCAGCCGGTTCTGGTTCACGGCCCTGTTCCGCGAAGGCGAGCGCAAAGCGCCGGTGGTGCCGCCGACTGCGAGCCTCAGCGGGACCGCGATCGCCATCGTCGACGACAACCGCACGAACCGGACGATCCTCGAGCGCTACCTGGGCTCGTGGGGCATGCGCGA
>Ga0207929_1000523_pt1 | contig 10536 bp, 13 predicted proteins | sample NGESurdeep072012_FD_184466 | JGI IMG/M metagenome (GOLD analysis project Ga0207929, IMG submission 184466) | Arctic peat soil microbial communities from Barrow, Alaska - NGEE Surface sample 53-1 deep-072012 (SPAdes) | ecosystem: Environmental > Terrestrial > Soil > Wetlands > Peat ... | reverse complement strand
CAGGAGGTGAAGTAATCTGGTCATTCCGGGACGCCGCGCAGCGGCGGACCCGGAATCCAGAGCCTCCTCGCATGGCCCCCATGTCCATCCCCTGGATTCCGGGCGCGCCCGCTCAGGCGGGCGCCCCGGAATGACGAGACTGCCAATGGCCGCTCTGTATCGCAAAGCGATGGATGTCCTTTATCTTGTCTGCGTGTGGATCGCAGGGCTCGCGCTGGTGCTGATTTCCGCGGTGATCCCTTGGGCGGTCTTTACGCGCTATGTGCTCAATAGCTCGGCGTCTTGGCCCGAGAGGACCGCGGTGCTGCTGACCATCGTGTTGACGTTCATCGGCACGGCAGCATGCTATCGCGCGCAACTTCATATGAACGTATCGTTTTTCGCGGCCATGTTGCCGCCGCGCTGGCGGCGATGGGCCGACCTTCTTGTTGAACTTCTGGTCGGCGCGATGGCGCTGTTTATGGTCGTTTACGGCGCCAAATTGGTCGAAGCCACCTGGCTCAATTCGATCGACGAGTTTCCCGAGTTGTCGGTCGGCGTGACCTATCTGCCGATTCCGCTCGGCGGCGCCGCGCTATTGCTGTTCGTCATCGAGCGCGTGCTCATCGGCTCGCCGCCCGATCATTTCGCCGAGCATACGGAAGCCGCGCTTGCGCCGATCGAGCAAGCGGGCCTCCCGCCGGGCCAGGAAGTGAACTGATGGACATCGCCGTTCTTCTTGTGACGATGTTCTTCTGTTTTCTTATCGGCGTGCCGATCGCCTATTCGCTTGGGCTTGCCGCCGTCGCCGCCTCATTTTGGATCGGCATTCCGCTTGAAGCGGTGATGTTGCAAATCTCCAACGGCGTCAGCAAGGTCGCGATGCTGACCATCCCCTTCTTCGTGCTCGCCGGCGCCATCATGGCGGAAGGCGGCATGGCGCGGCGCATGGTCGCGTTTGCCGACGTTCTGGTGGGGTTCACCCGCGTCCGCGGAGGGCTTTCTGTCGTCAATGTGCTGGCGACCACGCTTCTGAGCGGGATATCCGGCTCATCGGTCGCCGACGTTTCGGCGATCGGGTCGGTGATGATTCCGCAAATGGAGAGAAGCGGATATCCGCGGGTCTATGCCACCAACGTGACGATCACCGGTTCGGTGCAGGCGCTGCTGGTGCCGCCCAGCCATAACGCCATCATTTACTCGCTGGCGACCGGCGGCAGCATCTCGATCATTAGCCTGTTTATCGCCGGCGTGGTGCCGGGGCTTCTGCTCGGCTTCTCGATTATCGTGCTTTGCCTGGTGATCGCTTACCGCGACGGGCATCCGAGAGGGACCTCGGTGCCGCTGCGCGATGCTGTCAAAATAAGCGTCGATGCCGCATGGGGTCTGATAACGCTGCTCATCATCCTTGGCGGCATTCTCGGCGGCATATTCACGGCGATCGAAGCCGGCGCGGTGGCGTGCATGTGGGCATTCTTCGTGACCATGTTCATCTACCGCGATTACAAATGGCGCGACCTACCGGCGCTCGTCCACCGAACGCTGCGCACCGTTGCGATGGTGATGACGCTGATCGCCTGCGCCTCGAGCGTCGGCTACGTCATGGCGCTCACCCAGATGCCGGCGAAGATCACGGCGTTCTTTCTCACGATCTCGAGCAACAAATATGTGATCTTGATGCTGATCAACATCCTGTTGCTCGTTCTCGGCTGTCTGCTCGATATGGCACCGTCGATCCTGATTTGCACGCCGATCCTGCTGCCGGTGATGATCAATTTCGGCGTCGACCCCGTTCATTTCGGCATGATCATGATGCTCAATCTCGGCATCGGATTGTGCCATCCGCCGGTCGGCGCAATTCTCTTTGTTGGCTGTGCAGTCGGAAAAGTGACGATTGAACAAGTCATGCGGACGATCTGGCCGTTTTACGGCGTCATGTTCGTCGTGTTGATGCTGGTCACTTACATTCCGGCGCTGTCGCTGTGGCTGCCGTCGGTGGTGATCCGGTAGCGCCGCCCGCTCGATTTCAAAAAAAAACGCGCCGCAAAAGCGGCGCGAATAGTTTGCAGGGAGGTTCAGAAAAATTGCGTCTAGCGGATGGTGGGCCCGGCGCGGTCGGTGAACACGACCGGTCCGCCGGCCTTGATCACGGTCGGGGCCTGCGCGGTCAGGATATCGGTGCCGAGATTGAGCTGTTGCGCGGAAATGCCGATCACGGCGATCAGCAGCGCAGCGGCAAGCCCGACCACCACGATCTTGAGGTGGGTGGCGCGGTCCGCGGTGTACATCGACCAGTTCATGGCAGCCTCCAAGGTCACGCCCATTCGTCGGCCCGGCCCTGAAAAAGGTTCAAGGTTTCGTGGGGCTAACGTAGGGACGCGGGGAGGGTTCCAAAGGCCGCATCACGGATCGTTGAAGGGCCGTGAAAGCTCATGTTTAGCGGGGCAATGGCGAGATTCTGGCCACCCGAAGGCGGCCGCCGGAACTATTCGGACCGGCTCAGTTGGTGTTCCTCGGCGATGCGCTCGAAGGATTCCGCCAGGCTTTTGATCCGGTAGGCCAGCCGGTTGTCGTTTTCCACCGGCAGCGTGCGGACGATCTTGTATTTGCCGCGCGGGGCGGCGTGGCCGAATGTCGGCTCGAAATAGACGTCCTGGCCGGATGAATACTTGTGCGTCATGGCGTTCCTCGGCGGCAGGCCGTCTATGGGTCGGGCTCTTTCATGCGAACGCCCGGCGTACGGCCGGGCGCTTGAAATTTTTCAGCGCGCGATCTTGCCCGAAAACCGTATCGACGTCCGGGCTGGTATCGAACTCGCTCAGGCGTTCTGCAGATTGGACGCCGCCTGCTTGCCGCGCTCGGTCACGATTTCATAGGTGAGGCGCTGGCCTTCGTTGAGCGTGCTCATGCCGGCGCGTTCGACCGCGCTGATATGCACGAACACATCCTTCGAGCCGTCGCTCGGCGTGATGAATCCGAAACCTTTTTGGGTATTGAAGAACTTGACAGTGCCTGTGGCCATGGCGGCCTCCTTGCGTCGGTTGCTGCGTGATCGGGATGCGCACGGATACTTTATCCGTGCGGTTCGACATCCGAGTTTTTTGGGATGACTTGTTGAGCGCCCAAAAACGGGCAGCGTTGCAAGGCAGAACCGAAAACCTGGCTGCAGGCGTTGAGATACGCTAATTGCGCCGTACCGTCAAACGCGCGAGCGGTTAGCCGGCGCGCTTGGTCAAGGGATACTCCGCGCTGTCGTAGAGGCCGCGAATGTCCTTGTGACCGAGCCGCTCCTCGTCGATTTGAATATAGGCGCCGAGCAACAGCGGCTCGGGCAATTCCTCGACGGCAAAGCGGATGGCGTCGGCGGCGCGGTCGAAGCGGCGGTATTTGATCTTGTTGACGATCTTGCGATTACGCGACGGAAACAACTCCGCCGGCGCGTCGAAATCGAATTTTTCCACGGTCAACTCCAGGCTCTTCGGCAACGCCGAAACGAATGAAACAATGCATGTTATATGGGTATCGAAGCACATTTTATCCAGAGGTGTCTGGAAGCACGGGAAACAGGCTGAAAAACTGCTGCTATTCGCCGCGATCGGATGGTTACGGACGCAAACCTCGACTTATTAAGGCAAATAGCGCATTTTATTGTCGGCCAGCAGCGGCGTGCGCGAGGGAGCAGGACGAGAATGTCGAATTCGACCGTTGATGGGGGACGCGCGATCTTCCACTTCGTGATGATCAAGCCGACGCATTACGACGACGACGGCTATCCGATCCAGTGGCTGCGCTCGGCGATCCCTTCCAACACGCTGGCGTGTCTCAATGCCTTGGCGGAGGACGCCAAGCGCCGCGAGGTGTTGGGAACGGGCGTCGATATCCGGCTGCACACGTTCGACGAAACCAATCGGCGGGTGAAGCCGCAGCAGATCATCAACATGATCCGCCGCGAGGGCGGGCGCTGTCTGATCGGGCTGGTCGGCGTGCAGTCGAACCAGTTTCCGCGCGCGGTCGATCTGGCCAAGCCTTTTCTCGACGCCGGCCTGCCGGTCTGTATCGGCGGCTTCCATATCTCCGGCTGCATTTCCATGCTGCCCGAACTGCCCGCCGACATCAAAGCCGCCCAGCAGATGGGCGTGTCGTTCTTTGCCGGCGAGGCGGAAGAGCGCCGGCTCGACGAGGTGCTGCGTGACGCCTTCCACGGCAAGCTGAAGCCGCTCTACAATTACATGGACGCGCTGCCGAACCTGGTCGGCGAACCGCCGCCGTTCCTGCCGCGCAAGCACGTCCAGCGCACCGTCGGCAACCTGTCGAGCATCGATCTCGGCCGCGGCTGCCCCTATCAGTGCTCGTTCTGCACCATCATCAACGTGCAGGGCCGCAAGAGCCGCATCCGCTCGGTCGACGATCTGGAAAAGATCGTGCGCGAAAACTACGCCGAAGGCATCAAGCGCTTCTTCATCACCGACGACAATTTCGCGCGCAACAAGGATTGGGAGCCGCTGTTCGACCGCCTGATCGAGATGCGGCACGGCGAGGGCATGAATATCGGCTTTACCATCCAGGTCGATACACTCTGCCACAAGATTCCGGGCTTCATCGAGAAAGCGACCAAAGCGGGCGTGCGCCGCGCCTTCATCGGGCTGGAGAACATCAACCCGGACAACCTGATCGCGGCCAAGAAGCGGCAGAACAAAATTACCGAGTATCGTGAAATGCTGCAGATGTGGCGCAACCACGGCGCCATCACGTATGCCGGCTATATCCTCGGCTTCCCCGCCGACACCAAGGAATCGATCCTGCGCGATATCGAGATCATCAAGCGCGAGCTGCCGATCGATATTCTCGAATTCTTCTTCCTGACGCCGTTGCCCGGATCGGAGGATCACAAGGTCCTCTCCAGCAAAGGCATCTGGATGGACCCGGACATGAACAAATACGACCTCAATCACCGCGTCGCGCATCACGGCAAGATGTCGGACGCCGATTGGGAAGAGGCCTATCGCGCCGCCTGGAAGACATTCTACACGCCGGAACACATCTATACGATCCTGCGGCGCACTTGCGCCTGCCCGATCGGCCGTCCCGGCACCACGCTGTCGACCATCCTGTGGTTCTACCTGACGATCCTGTACGAGGGCGTGCATCCGCTGGAGAGCGGCGCGTTCCGTCTGAAGTACCGCCGCGACCGCCGTATCGGCATGAAGCGCGAGAACCCGCTCGTCTTCTATGCGCGCTATTGGGGCGGCATGGCGGTCAAGGCCGTCAACTATGCGCGGGTCTATCTACGCTGCAAGGCGCTGCTGAAGAAGGCGCTCGAAGCGCCCGACCGCTGGACCTATTCCGATCTCGCCATCGCGCCGCCGAAGGCCGACGAGTTCGATGCGCTCGATCTCTACCATGCCACCACCGGCGGCGAGGCCGCCTTAAAACGCAAATACCGCGACGACAATATCCGCGCCCACGGCCATGTGCATGACGAGCCGGCACCCTCGGTCGCGGCGGAGTAATAACCTCCCTAACGGCAGGGCTTGTCCCGCTTTTCCGCGTCACCCCGGCGCTCGTCTGTCGTTGCGCTTTTGGTAACGAGATAGGGGGAATTCGCCAGAGCGCCAGTCGCGCGCAGCGCAGCGAGTTATCGCCGGTTTGAAAGCGCGCGTTTACGAAAGTTAACGCTTTATTAACCATATTGGTCCAACTATGGCGGTCATTAAGTTATTAATAACCATCCCGGCGGTCCACGGAGAGCCTCATGGCGGAGAGCAATTCTGATTGGTTTCGTGCGTATATGGACGACGCCCGACCGAAAACTGGCGCCGCCAATTCGGAAGACAATGTTATGAATTTCGGCCTTGCGCCCTATCCCGCCAAAAATCCAGGCGCGGCGGCTTTGGATCTTGTCTATCAGGCTGCCGAGCTCATCGGCGATGTCGATAATTACGCCGCCGAAAGACAAGCCCGCGCCGAAGCGCTCGCTACACAAGCGCTCGAGAAATTAAAGGTCGCGGATGATCGGGTCCGGGCGGCCGATTCAGCGCGGCGCGCGGCTGAAGCCGAGATGCAAGAGTTCAGCGATCGGGTGGAAAAACAACTCAATGGCAGGGTGCAGGAATTAGAGAAGGAAATGGAACGGCTGGTTCCCCGATTGGCGTCGACGGAGGGGCAACTCGCCGCCGCTCTGCAGCGAGCGAAAGCCGCCGAACTGCGCGCCAACGAAGCCGAAAACGCGCTCAAGCGCGTCGAAGAAACGATCCGCACCAAGATCCTGGAGAAAAGACTCCTCGACTCGAACCGGCGGCCGATTCGGGCGGCTTAGCTTCTGGGCGGCGCCGACGTTGCGCGCGGCATTCAAGGCGCAAGGCTGAAGCGGATGCGGGTGCCCCAGGGGTCCATCGCGGCAAAGCCGCCCGGAATTGCCTCGGTCGCCACGCCGGCCGCGCCGAGACGCGTTTTCAGGCCGTCTAACGTCGCCTGATCGTTGATTTCCATAGAGAACCAGCCGAGGCCCGCGCGCCCGCCGTTGCGCGCGCCCGCGTGATTGCTGTGCCAAATGTTGACTGCCACGTGGTGGTGATAGCCGCCTGAGGATAAAAAGGTGGCCCCGGTGCGCCGCCGCGTCACATCGAGGCCGAGCGCGCCCCGATAAAAATTTTCCGCTCTGGCGATGTTGCCGACGCGCAGATGGATGTGGCCGATGCGCAATCCTGCCGGCGCGCTTGCGTAGGTCGCGGTCGCGGGATCGACCTCGCGGACGATCGCGTCGACGTCGAGCGGGTCGGTTTTCTGGAAAATCATGTCGCCGTCGCGGCGCCACTTCTCGCGCGGCCGGTCGAAATAGACCTCGACACCGTTGCCTTCCGGGTCGTCGAGGTAGATGGCTTCGCTCACATGATGATCGGAGGCGCCGGTGATGGGCACGCGGGTTTTCGACACATGCAGAATCCAGCGTGCCAGGTCGGCGCGCGTCGGCATCAGGAACGCGGTGTGATAGAGGCCGGCTTCGCGCGGATCGTCGGGCAGGGCGTCAGGTTTGTGGATCAATTCGAGCAGGGTGATGCCGCCGGCGCCGAGTTTCGCAACCTGGGGAGTTTGCTCCTGCACGGTCAACCCGAGCATGTCGCGGTAGTAGGCGGTGAGGCGATCGAGATCGCGGACCATCATGCCGACGGCACCGATATGGACCGGCGCGCGGCTCGCGGCGGTGGGGACGGCCGAGGGGCTGGATGCTTCCATGGCCGTCACTATATGGGCGGTAAGGCGCGGCGGCAAAATCGCGCATAGCGCCGCCCTCCGTACCGATGACGCGCGGCGCCATAAGCGGAATTACTATTCGTGCCGTGGCAATTCGACGTTATTCCGGCCCCGCAATTCGTCGATTGGCCTTACGCCAGCACAGGCCAATCGACGCCGAGTTGCGATCAACAGCGGATTGCGCTGTTGCGAGCCGCCAATTTACTTGGCGAAGATATGGTTGGTGCGGACCACTTCACCCCAGCGCTTGATCTCGCTCTTGAGCAGGGCAGCCGCGGCTTCTGGCGTCTCCTTCTCGGCCGGGTATTCGTCCATGCCGCCATCCGCGTAAAGTTTCTTCAACTTGGGATCGGCGAGCGCAACGCGCAGCGCGGCGTTGAGCTTATCGATAATCGGCCGCGGCGTGCCTTTCGGCGCTAAAAGCATGTGCCAGAAGTCGATGTCGAGGTTCTTGTAGCCGAGCTGCGCCATCGTCTTCAGTTCGGGCAGACCGGCGAATTGCTTGGTTCCGACGACGGCATAGGCTTTGAGCTTGCCGGATTTGACCAGCGGCTACGCGACCACGGCCGAGATCGGACCCAAATCCACATTCCCGGCCAAGAGATCGACAAGCGCCGGACCCGCGCCGCGATAGGGCACCTGGGTGACCTTCACGCCCATCTCCTGGAACACCAGCACCTCGCCCAGATGACCGAACGAGCCGACGCCGGGATGCCCGATCTTGGCGCTGCGGCCGGGTGCTTTCATCCAGGCCAACAGTTCCTTGAAATTTTTGGCCGGCAGATCGGGACGCGCGGCGATCGTATTGATCGCGGTATTGACGAGCCCGATGGGGACGAAATCCTTCTCCGCGTCGAAAGTGTGATTGGGATAGAGCGCCATGCCGGCCGCCAGTGCGGGCTGATGCAGCAGGATGGTGTAGCCGTCCGGATCGGCCTTTGCGGCTTTGTCGGCGGCAATCATGCCACCGGCGCCGCCGATATTCTGGATCACGATCGTCTGGCCAAGCGCCTTCTGCAAGGGCTCCTGGATCATCCGTGCGGTTGCATCGTCAACGCCGCCGGGCGGGAACGCCACGATCATGGTGACGGGACGATTCGGATAGTCATCGGCCGAAGCCGAGCCGATTGCCAATGTGCAGGCAGCAAGAAGCGCCGCCGCGAACGCGCGGGTAAAAGTCATTTTGTCCTCCCCTGTGGCGCTTATTGTTTTTGTTATGAAGCGCCTGTATCGCCCCACGCGAGGAAGCTAGCAACATTTGGACCCGCCCGTAAACTAGGGCGTGTAGTCATAAAACAGGCCGCATATTCGCTTGGATCCAACAACGGACAACGCCGGTGCTGTTGGATTGCCCGCTAAAGGCTAGAAGCGGACACATTTGCTGCGATGAAAACTTCACGCCGTTGGTTGTGCTAGGGTCTGCGCGACTGTGTGAGTGAGAGCCTGGCGATGCCTGACGAAAAATCAAAGCTCTGGGGCGCCGCGGACGCCTACGAACAGTACATGGGGCGATGGAGCCGCAAGATCGCTCCCTTTTTTGTCGATTGGCTCGCTCCGCCGCAAGGCAAGAACTGGATAGATATTGGATGCGGCACCGGTCAACTAAGCTTGCAGATTGCTAGCAAGTGCAATCCGAACCATCACATCGGTATTGACCAAACGGAGGGATTTCTCACGCTGGCAAAAAAGAACGTGCCGAGTGCCGAATTTAGAGCGGGTGATACTCAAAGTTTCGATCTTCCCAATGACGCAGTGGACTACGCAGTCAGCGGGTTGCTGCTGAATTTCGTTCCAGACAAGGCGAAGGCATTAAGCGAAATGGTGCGCATCGTGCGGCCTGAAGGCGTTGTGGCTCTCTATGTTTGGGACTACGCCGGGCAGATGCAAATCATGCGGTATTTTTTCGATGCAGCGCGTCTTATCGATCCAAAATCATCCGCTTTCGATGACGGTATCAACGCGCCTATCTGCCGGCCGAAAGCCCTCGCAGCCGCATTTTCCGCAGCCGGTCTGTCCCATGTGGAGACAACACCGATAGACATTGCCGCCGCCTTTATCGATTTTCAGGACTATTGGAAGCCGTTTCTGGGCGGAACCGGTTCTGCCCCTAAATACTGCATGTCTCTTGATGAAGACACGCGAAACAAAATCCGCGACGCGGTGCGAGCAAAATTGCCGACCGGCCCCGATGGCGAAATTCTATTGGCGGTCAGAGCCTGGGCGGTGAAAGGCGTTGTGTCCTCTTGAATGCTCCGCGCAGAAGTTTGTCTGCTTCGGTCAATCGCGACCGAGCCATCTCGCGCCAAGATTCAGCAATGTCCGCTATTGTCTGAAAGCGGCCAAATTTTGCGACGTAGCGAATTGACGCGATGTGCCAAAAGCGGACGTCCCAATATCTAGGCCACAGCCACGATTACATGTGCCTGAATTTTGGCAGCAACCTCGCCGTTGCCATGTCTGTCCGCAATCGCGGATTCGGCGTAGTCGGTTGCAGCTTCCAGTTTTCCCGCGTCTCTGGCCTCGATTTCGCTGCGAAGAACAGTTCCCTGACAATAAGCAACGGCAGGAATGCGCGGCGAAGATGCGCGGCTTTGTTCGGCTCTCGTCTCGATTACCACACCGGAAAAACCTGCGGCCTCCAGCTCGCTACGGATCAGTGCCGTATCGTGGTAGCCGTGCGGCGTGCGTGCCAGAAAGCGCGGCGGATCGCTCGGAAACATCTTTGCGAGAGCATTCGTCACATCATCCGCAAATACGTTCTCCTCGATGCGATCCCATACGCTGAATAAAAAATGTCCTCCGGGCTTCAGGACTCGCCTTGCTTCGCGATAGCCAGATGTGCGGTTAGGAAAGAACATCGCGCCGAACTGGCAACAAACGAGATCGAAGGCCGCACTTTCAAACGGCAGCGCCAGCGCATCCGCTTGGCGCCATTTGATCCGAGTGTCGGGAGGTTGTCGCGATGCGGCGTAGTCGACCATCGGCTGGTTGAGGTCGGTTACGATATAGCTTGCGCCCCGGGGCAGTCTTGGCGCCAAGGCGCGGGTGACAACCCCGCTGCCCGCGGCGGTTTCCAAAACGGCGCTTGGCGACAAGGACGCTGCGCGTCGTGCAATATCCGCGGCGTACGGCTCGAAAATCAACGGCACCATATAGCGGTCGTAGTTTTCCGGAATCGAGCCGGCGAACACCTTGTCAGTTTCCAACATGGCTCATCAACCTCCACCCGTTTGATGGCTCCCATGACTACCATTGTCCGCTTCGATCCAATAGCGGACATTGAGCGGAGCATCAAAGGCAGTATTT
>Ga0207929_1000522_pt1 | contig 10537 bp, 8 predicted proteins | sample NGESurdeep072012_FD_184466 | JGI IMG/M metagenome (GOLD analysis project Ga0207929, IMG submission 184466) | Arctic peat soil microbial communities from Barrow, Alaska - NGEE Surface sample 53-1 deep-072012 (SPAdes) | ecosystem: Environmental > Terrestrial > Soil > Wetlands > Peat ... | reverse complement strand
ATCGTGATCGAATACGAGCCGCTGCCGGCTGTGCTCGATCCGGTCGCCGCCATGCGCGAGGATTCGCCCAAGGTGCACGCGCCCGACAGCAATATCTACGCCACCAAAGTGGTTCGCAAAGGCGACATCGAGAAGGGCTTTGCCGAGTCCGACCATATCTTCGAAGCCCGCTTCAGCACCCAGATGATCGAGCACGTGTCGCTCGAGCCGCATGCCGCCATCGCCGACTGGGACGCCAACGGCCGCCTGACGATCTGGGCGACCATCGGGCGCATCACGCTGGCGCGCTCCGACATGGCGCGCACGCTGAAGCTGCCGATGAGCCGCATCCGCATCATCGGCACCATCGTCGGCGGCAATTTCGGCGGCAAGAACGAGATCTCGCAGGAACCGGCGCTGGCGCTGCTGTCGAAGAAGACCGGCCGGCCGGTGAAGGGCGTGTTTACGCGCGGCGAGGAGTTCACCTCGACCACAACGCGCCACCCGATCATCATGGACTACAAGACCGGCGTCACCAAGAAAGGCCGCATCCTGGCCCGCCAGATCCGGCTGGTGCTGGACGGCGGCGCCTATTGCTCGTGGAGCGCTACCACGCTCGGCAAGGCCTGCATCCTGGCGCCCGGCCCCTACAAGATCGACAATGTCGTATCGGAAGCCTTCGTCGTTTACACCAACAAGACCATGACGGGGGCGATGCGCGGCTTCGGCGCGCCGCAGGTGTGCTTCGCCTACGAATCGCAGATGGACGATATCGCCAAGGCGCTCGGCATCGATCCGCTGGAAATCCGCCTGCTCAATGCCTTCGACGAAGGTTCGTCGAGTCCAACCGGCCAGGTGCTGCACAGCGTGGTGGTCAAGGAATCGCTACGCAAGGCGGCCGAGCGCTTCGGCTGGGAGCCGCGCTCATGAAACGGCGCGGACGCGGCATCGCCTGCATGTGGTATCCGATCGGCTTTACCGTCGACGCCAATCCAAGCGCGGCGACGGTGAAGGTCAACGAAGACGGCACCGCCACGGTGCTCACCGGCACGGTCGAAACCGGCCAAGGCTCGCTCACAGTGCTCGGCCAGATCGCGGCCGAGGCGCTCGGCATCGCCACCGACGATGTGCACGTCGTCTCCGCCGATACCGACACCACGCCGATGGACACCGGCGCGATCGCCAGCCGCACGACCTATGTCACCGGCAACGCCATTTGGCTCGCCGCCGAAGCGGCCAAGGCCATCCTGTTCGAGACGGCGGCGCCCATGCTGGGGGTGAAGGTCAGCCAGCTCGAAGCCAAAGACCGCAAAATCCAGGTCAAGAGTTTTCCGCAGCGCAACGTCTCTATCGGCCAGGTGGCGCATCGCTCCCAGGTCGTGCTCGGCCAGCCGGCGATCGGCAGCGCCTCGTGGAACCCGCCGACCGTCGCCATGGATCCGGTGACCGGGCAGGGCAAGCCGTTCGCGACCTACGTTTATGCCACGCAGATCGCCGAGGTCGACGTCGACGACGAGACCGGCGAGGTCGAACTGCTGCGCATCGCCGCCGCCCACGATTGCGGCACCGCCATCAACCCCATGCTGGTCGAGGGCCAGGTCGAGGGCGGAATTTCGATGGGCGTCGGCATGGCGTTGCAGGAGGAGATGCTGTTCGACGCCAACGGGCGCCACATCAATCCCAATCTCACCAATTACATCATGCCGACCTCGCTCGACATGCCGGAAATCACCGTCGATATCGTGCAGGGCTTCGATCCGACCGGACCGTTCGGCGCCAAGGGCGTCGGCGAGCCGACCGCGGTGCCGACTTCGGCTGCGATCCTGAATGCCATTCATGACGCGGTCGGCGTGCGGGTGACGTCGCTTCCCGCCACGTCGGAAAAGGTGCTGACCGCGATCAAGGCCAAGCGCGCCGCCGAGCAGAAGCAAATCCCGGCCTGATCGGTTCCGCTACCGCTTGATCATTTTGCTGCCGAACAACCCGGTCGGCTTGACCAGCAGGATCAGCAGCATGATGGCGAACGGCGCCATCTGGGCGAGCGGCGCATAGATCAGCGAGCCGATCGAAACCACCTGGCCGATCAGGAAGCTCGACACCAGCGTGCCCTTGATGCTGCCCAGGCCACCGATGATGACGACCATGAAGACAAAGGCCAGCACATCGAGCCCCATATTCGGATCGACCATGATCAGCGGCGCATAGAGGCCGCCAGCCAGGCCGGACAATCCTCCGGCGATCACAAAGGTGATGGTGAATAGCCGGTAGACGTTGATCCCTAAGCCTTCGACATGTTCGACGTCCTCGGTGCCGGCGCGGATCGCCTTGCCGATGATGGTGCGGTTGAGGAAAAGCCAGATGCCGAAATAGACCAGAAAGGCGATGGCGACGATCACCAGTCGATAGACCGGAATGTCCGTCCCGATGATGTCGATCTGGGCGCTGATCGGCACCGGCACCGGGCGCGGCACCAGGCCCCAGAAGTACTTGATGACGCCGACGCCGCCGATCAGCACGCCGAACGACGTGATCATGGTGAAAGGCAGGTCCCTTTCGTAGATGCGACGGAACACCACGCGCTCCACCACCAGGGCGGAGAGGCCGGCGACGATCATGCCGGCTATGACGCCGAGCCAGATGTTGCCCAGCACCGCGCTGACCGAAAAGGTAATGTAAGCGCCGACCGAGTAATACAGTAGCTGATCGAGGCTGATGATGCGCATCAGGCCGAAACAGAGCGAGAGCCCGATGGTCATCAGGAAGAAGATGCTTCCCAGGCTCAAGCCGAAGATGACGCCGGAAATCAGCAGTTGCGTGTCGATCATCGGCTGCTCCTCTCCCGCGCGGCCGCGCCGCCGGTCACGCGCAGGTACAGCTTCTTGAACAACGGCTCCAAGGTTCCCCAGATGCCCTTCTCGCCGGCGAGCATGATGAAGACCAGCACGAAGCCGATGACCAACTCCCAATTGCCGAGCACCTTGCTGAGCACGTCCTTCATGCCGGTGTAGACGATCGATCCGACGATAGGTCCGTACAGCGTGCCGACCCCGCCGAGAATCGTCACCACCACCGGATCGGCGGCGCGCGCCGGGCTGGTGATCTCGGGGCTGACGAAGCCGAGATAGACGGCATACATCGCGCCGGCCAGCGCGGTAGTCGTGTTGGCGATGACGAAAGCGATCAGCCGGATTTTGAAGCTGCTGTAGCCGAGGAATTTCACCTTATCCTCGTTGATCTTGGTCGCCAGGCAGCAGGCGCCGAAGATCGAGTCGTCGAGATATTTAAAGAACGCCCAAAGCGCGAAGGCGACCAGGAACGCGAAGATGAAGAACTGGTCGGGCCGCGACAGGTCGAGCACCGGCGTGGATGCAAGGTTGGTGAGGAACCACAGGCCGTTGTCGCCGTGCGTGATGCCGGCCAAGACTTTCTGCATCAGATAGAAGATGATCACCGCGAGCGCGAGATTGACCAGGGCGAAGTAGTCGCCGCGCAACCGCACGAACAGCGGGCCGATGGCGAAGGACACGACTACTCCGGCCGCGACGCCGATTAGAATGCCGACATACGGGTTGTTGCCGAAGTAAAACAGGTAAAACGCGGCGGCATAGGCGCCCACGGCCAGATAGGCCGGCTGGCCGAATGAGATGAAGCCGATGCGGCCGAGCAGGTAGTTACAGCCCATCGTGTAGATCGAAAAGATAATGATCTCGTTGGCGAAAGGCAGCGGCAGAAATACCCGCACCAGCGCAACCAGCGCGAAGGCCAGCAGCAAACCCCACCACCATCTCAAGACGTTCATCGCCGGCGTCCTTGTCGATCCCGTATTTACAGATATTGCTCGCACGCCTCGGGCGTGATTGACGCGCGGTCGGTCAGCTCCGCCATGATGCGACCTTCCTTCAAGGCGTAGATCTTGTCGGCGATGGCGCACACCAAAGGCAGGTTCTGTTCGACGATCACCAGCGCCGTTCGCTTGCTCAGCTCTTTGAAAACATTCCGCAGGTGCATCACGATGCTCGGCGCCAACCCCTCGGTCGGCTCGTCCACCAGCAGCAGTTTGGGATCGCCCAGCGTCGCCCGGCCGATCATCAGCATCTGGCGCTCGCCGCCGCTCAAATAGCCCGCCTTGCGGTCCATTAGCACCGTCAACTTGGGGAAATAGTCGAAGACCGGGCCCCAGTCGTAGTCGTGGCTGGCGTAGCTGCCGAGCTCGAGATTTTCCCGCACCGTCAGATCGGCAAAGACCTTCTTGTCCTGCGGAATGTATTTGAATCCCATTCCGGCGATGGCGTAGGCAGGCCTGCCGACCAGATTGACGGCGCCCGAGACGATCGTTCCCGATGTCGGTTTGAGGAATCCGGCGATGCTCTTGAGCATCGTGCTTTTGCCGGCGCCGTTGCGGCCGACGCATGCGACGACCTGGTTCGGCCGCACGTTCATGCTGATGTCGAACAGCGCCTTCGATTCGCCATAGGCCACGTTGAGCGCGGCGACCGTGAGGATATCGTCATTATTCGTCATGCCACGACGGTCCTGTCCTGCTCGCCGGTGGTGTCGATCTGCCAGTAGCTTCGGCGCACTTCGGGGTGGCGCAGCGTTTCTTCGTAGCCGCCGTCGGCGATTATCCGGCCTTCATGCATGACCGTGAGCCGCTCCAGGAAATTCTGCACGTGCGAAATCTTGTGCTCGACGATCAGGATCGTCTGCCGTCCGATGCGCTGGCGCAGCACATTGAGGACGCTCTTGATCTCCGACTCGGAAAGGCCCGCGAGCGGTTCATCGAGCAGCAGCACCTTGGGCTCGACCAGGACCGCCATCGCGATCTCCAGCCGCCGTTTTTCGCCGAGGCTCAAATTCCTCACGAACCGGTCGCGCAAATCCTGCAGGTCGAATGTCTCCAGCGTCTCGACGATCCTCGGATCGTTGTGCTGCCCTTTGCAGGTATTCAGCAGCAGCTGCAGAATGGTCGACTTCCGGTGCGCCCGGAAATAGGCCAGCACCAGATTGTCGATCACGGTGAGATTGTCGAAAGTGGCGGTCAGCTGGAACGTCCGCATCAGGCCGCGCGCGACCCGTTGCTGCGGCGTCATGTAGGTGACGTCTTCGCCTTTGTAGTGGATCGTTCCTTGATCGGGCGGAAAAAATCCGGTCAGCAGATTGAAGAACGTCGTCTTGCCGGCGCCGTTCGATCCGATGATGCCGGCGACCTCGTTCTCCCTCAGCGAATAGCTGACATTGTCGACCGCAACCATCTTATCAAAGCGTTTTGTGACGTTGTCGGCTCTGATGATCTCGATGCGCGTGTCGGTAACCACGTCTCACCCTATCTTAATGTCTTCACCCCGACGCAGGCCCGAAAAGCTTGCGCCGGGGCGGAGGTTGACGGCTTTCATCGGCCGGAGGCGGCGATCGCCGGGCCGAAGCTGAGATCAGTAACCAAGCGCCTTGAGCGTCGGCAACACGGAGTCGCCGCCCAAGGAACCTTCCACGCTGAACAGATCCCACTCGTTCTTCCGCTCGGCGCCTTTTCCCTTCACCAGGAAGGCGGCGTACTTGTAGGCGGCCGAATGATCCTGACGCCAGGTGGCAGGGCCTTTGACGGTGTCGAACTTGCCGTCATCGGCCATCAGGGCTGATGAGACCTTTTGCGGATCGAATGACTTTGCCGCCTCGATGCCGCGGAACATTTCCATGTAGGCGACGTAAGCGATCGTCGCATAGGCATCGGGCGGCGTGTTGTATTTGGCGCGGAACAGTTCGGTGAACTCTTGCGCGCTCTTCGCCACGGCCTTGTCCGGGAAGCCGCTCAGGTCATAGTAGAAGTAGTGCATGGCGTAGACGCCCTGCAGCGCTTCCGGCGGCAGGCCTTTGGCGACCACATTGGTGATGAAGGCGTTGAAGATGGTCATCTCCTTGCCCAGGCCCATCTGAGAGACCTGCTTGAGGAGCGCCACCGAGTCGGCCGCGAACTGGGCCGCGATCAGAACGTCCGGCTTGGCGGCCTTGACCTTCTGCAGGATGGTGGTGAAATCGGCGGTGCCGAGCGAAGCTTCGTCATAGCCGACGATCTCGCCGCCGAATTCCTTGGCGGCGGCATAGGCGCCGTCGCGCATGTCCCAGCCCCAGCTGTCGGAGCGGGCCAGGAAGAAGACGCGCTTCTTGCCCAGCGTCTGGATTGCCGACTTGCCGGCCATATAGCCGACCGTCCATGGGCTGTAGGCGGCAGCGAAGGTGGAATCGGCGAGCTTGCCTTTTTGGAAGGCCTCCTTCGCCATGACGCAGATCGGGAAGTAGGGCATCGGCTCCTTGGAGACGATGGCATTGAGCGCGTAAGCGAGCGGCGCCCAAGTCTGCCCGCCGACGCCCTTGACGCCTTCGGACACCAGGTAACGATAGCGGCGGACGCCGACGTCGAGCTTGGCTTCATCGTCGTCGACGACGCCTTCGACCGTCACCTTGCCCCAGGGCATGTTGAGACCGCCCCGCTTGTTGACGACGTCGACTGCCAGCAGTGCGCCCTGTTTCTGAGTTTCGGCCACCGCCGCGAACGGCCCGGTGAGCGGAAGCAGGATGCCGACTTTGATCTTGGTGGGTTCGGCCGCCTTGGCGGGGCTGAATCCAAACATGCCGCCGAGGACTAAGATTGCAAAAAAAGCCCAGCGCATTTTCATTTCCCATCTCCTCCAACTGATTCTTGTTTCATTCCCGTCGAACGCTCACGCGGGCTGCTGTCTTCCGTCCGTCTAAGCTGCCGGCGAATTACGCTTCGCCGGATAGGCCGCGTCGCGGTTGCGTCACCCGTTCGGCACACCTATGCCGACCGAAACCTGATTGCTCGAAAACGACCTTCCGCCAGCAAAAATAAGCCCCGGCTAGCACAACCACATCGGGTCCCTGCGGCTTTGACCTACATCAAGGAGACCGAAGAATTGATTTCGGTCCGCGAAAAGTCTCGGGCGCCGCGAGCAAAATCGCCCGCGCCCGCCGAATTTTGACGAGGTCAAATTGTGGGTCGAGGCGGCGAGCGCAGCGCCGCTGCCGCGGCCAAGACGAGCGCCGCGCGAACGGGCGATTCATTGGCTTCCTGAACCCGCGGCGGGAGGGTAGCATCGGCCCGAGATTGTCCGCGGGGGCGCGACGACAAGTCGGAGTGAATGACGATGAAATTTCTCGCCAACCGCGCGCGCTGCGCCGCGCTTTTGGGTTTAGCCGCGTTGCTCGCGTTTGGCCTCGCCGCGCAGGCCGCCGATTATCCGAGCCGGCCGGTGACGCTGGTGGTGGCGTTCCCGCCCGGCGGCCCGAGCGACGTGCTCGCCCGCATCGTCGGCAAGAAGATGGAGCAACTGCTCGGCGAGCCGTTCGTGATCGAGAACAAGCCGGGCGCCGGCGGCAACATCGCCGCCGATTTTGTCGCGCATGCGACCGCCGACGGCTACACGCTGCTGATGGGCAACAACAGTATCCTCGCCACCAACGAGAGCCTTTACAAGAAACTCACCTACAGCCCGGAGAAGGATTTCGCCCCGATCACATTGATCGGCTCGCAGGCCAATATCCTGGTGGTCAATCCCGGCGTGCCGGTGCATTCGCTGAGCGAACTGATCGATCTTTGCAAGGCGCAGCCCGGCAAGATCAATTTCGCCTCGTCCGGTTACGGCGCGGCGGCGCATCTGGCCGGCGAACTGTTCAAGGCGGAGGCGCATGTCAATATCGTGCACGTGCCCTATAAAGGCGCGGCACCGGCCTTGCAGGATGTGATCGCCGGCCACGACCAAATGATGTTCGCCACCGCGGCGTCCGTGATCGGCCACATAAAAAGCGGGCAAGTGCGCGCGCTGGCAGTGACCACGATCAAGCGCACGGCGATCCTGCCCGACCTGCCGACCATGGATGAGGCCGGCTTGAAAGGTTTCGAGGCCAGCACCTGGCACGGGCTGGTCGCGCCCGCCGCCACGCCGCCGGCGATCCTCGCCAAGCTGCACGATACGGCCGTCCAGGCGCTGCACGATCCGGGCGTGCAGGCCTCGCTCGGCCGGCTCGGCGTCGACATCGTCGGCGACACGCCGGAGCAATTCAAAGCCTATATCGCGGCGGAAATTCCGAAATGGACGGCCATCGTGAAGGCGTCCGGCGCGACGATGGATAAGTAACTCATGAGCAACAGCAATCCGAACGGCGCGCTTGCCCGCAATGTGCGGCGTCTGGGCCATCTCGATCTGCCCGGCGCGGGCCAAGTCAATATCAACGGCCGTAACGCCTATGTCGGCCACATCCCGAACAAGCAGGACCTCGGCACGTCGATCATCGACATCGCCGATCCGGCCAACCCGCGCCTGGTGGCGACCGTCAACGTCGGCGACCTGGCCTCGCATAGTCACAAGGTGCGTGTCGCCGGCGACATCATGGTGGTCAATCACGAGCGCAACATGACGCCGGTCGGCCGGCGCGCCGAGCAGATGCCGGGCGTGCGGCGCGAACTTCACGAGGCGCTCGGCCGCGATCCGACGCGCGCCGAATTGGCGCAGCGACTGGATATTACCGAAGCCAATGTCGTCGAGGTCGAGGCCGCCGAGAAGCAGCCCTATCGCAGCGGCGGCTTCCGCATTTTCGATATCTCCGATCGAACGAAGCCCCGGCTGATCCACCATCAATTGACCGGCGGCGGCGGTGTGCACCGCTTCGACATGGACGAGCGCTACGCCTACATCTCCACCGAGATGGACGGCTTCCTCGGCGCCATGCTGGTGACCTACGACATGCGCGATCCGCAGCGGCCGCAGGAAGTCTCACGCTGGTGGCTACCGGGGCAACACATCGCCGCCGGCGAAAAGCCGACCTGGTCGGGCAAGCGCCACCGGCTGCACCACGCGTTGCGCTTCGGCGACGAGATGTTCGCAAGCTGCTGGCACGGCGGCATCCGCATCGTCAATGTCAGCGACATGAGCAAGCCGAAAACGGTCGCGTCGTACAATTACCATCCGCCGTTTCCCGAGCCAACGCACACCTTCATGCCGGTGCCCGCCAGGATCGGCGGCAAGCGCATCGCGCTGGCGATCGACGAAGAGGACCAGGCGCAGAGCGCCAATGAGGCGGAGGCGCGCCGCGGCCGTCTGCATGCCGGCATTTCGCTCTTCGACGTGACCGATTATGCGAACGTGAAGCCGCTGTCGTTGTTTGAAGTCAGCGAACTCGATTCGCCGTTTGCGCGCACGCCGGGCGCGCGCTTCGGCGCGCACCAGTTCCACGAGCGCATGTCCGGCACGCTGGTGCATGCGGTGTGGTTCGGCGGCGGCCTGCGCATCATCGACATTGCCGATCCGATGGCGCCGCGCGAGGTCGGCTATTTCATTCCCGATCCGGTGGGCGGGCGCGCCGCGCCGCAAAGCAACGACGTCATGCTCGACGACCGCGGGCTGATTTATGTCGTGGACCGCCACGTCGGTTTCGACGTGTTGGAGTTCTCCCCGTCATCCTGAGGTACGAGCCAACGGGTCCGGCCCGCTTGGGCCGGCCCGATGACAGGCTCCGCGAGCCTCGAAGGGTGACGGATCGTTACTCACCAGCGCCACGATAAAACGCCGCGGCGTCGGCGCTGAACGCCTTGCGCGACTGCGGGTCGATATAAAGCATGTGGCCGCCGCGATACAGCTTGAGCTGGGCGCGGCCGGGCGGCGCCATCGGCGGCAGGTGGTCGAGCGCATAGCGCGTCATGCCGTAGGGCGTGATCATGTCGGAATAGCCGTGCGCGATTAGCAGGCGGAAAGTCGGACTGAAGGCGAGCAGCGTACGCAGGTCGTCTTCGGCGCTGGCCTGCAAGCGGCCGCCGTGCCAGTCCCAGCCGCTGGTGACCTGCGAGGACAGCAGCGTATAGGTCATCTCGGTTTTGAAGCCGAGTTCGTTGCGCGCGTAGGAGGCCATGGCGCCGCCATAGGAGCGCGAGACGCCGTCGAGGATCGGATCGGGACCGCGCGCCGCGCGCAGTTCGGGGTAGGGGTCGTCGACCGCGAAGGTCGCGTCGTAGCGGCTGACGATCTTGCCGTCCCGGCGCAGGCTTTTCACGAAAGCATTTTCGACAAAGCCGCGCGCCTGCGTCACCACGTCGAGCGGCAGGCCGGTCAATTGCGCCACCCGTCCGAAGAACGCCTTGCCTATGGCGCCCTGCGGCGGCGCGCCGGCCATGGTCGTCAGATAGTCGGTCATGGCGAATTTTTCCGCATCCGCCAGCGCTGCCGGGTTGAATGCGTTCTTGCGCTCAAGCTCGGCCGCCGCCAGCGAAGGCAATTGCAAGGCCGCGCGCAGCGCGGACTCGTCGTCGCCGAAGGTGAGCCAGCCTTCCAGCATGGGCGACAGCATGACGATGCCGGCGGTCACGATGCCCTGGTCCCGCTCCAGTGCGCGGACCACCTTGGCAGCGCGGAAGCCGCCATAGCTTTCGCCGAACAGATATTTCGGCGAGGCTGCGCGATTGTTTTTGGCGACGTAGAGCGCGATCGCCTTCGCGAATGAATCGGCGTCGGCGCCGATGCTCCAGAAATGTTTGGCGTCGTCAGGCTTGACC
>Ga0207929_1000521_pt1 | contig 10548 bp, 8 predicted proteins | sample NGESurdeep072012_FD_184466 | JGI IMG/M metagenome (GOLD analysis project Ga0207929, IMG submission 184466) | Arctic peat soil microbial communities from Barrow, Alaska - NGEE Surface sample 53-1 deep-072012 (SPAdes) | ecosystem: Environmental > Terrestrial > Soil > Wetlands > Peat ... | reverse complement strand
CAACTGTCATGCGTGGGCCGAAACCCGGTTCGGCGCCGCCCGCGGGGAGCGAACCGTCCTCGCCGTCACGCTAGGCACCGGTATCGGCTGCGGCATCGTGATCGAGGGTGCCCTTTTCCGCGGTGGGTTCGGGGTAGCCGGCGAGCCGGGCCACATGCGGGTAGTGCCCGACGGCCGGCTGTGCGGCTGCGGCAACCGAGGCTGCTGGGAGCAATATGCGAGCGGGAACGCGCTGGCTCGCGAAGCCCGCGACGTGGCGCAGTTCGCTCCCCTCTCGATGCCGCACCTGATGGCATCCGTTGGTGGCGACATCGATGCCATCACCGGGCCGTTGGTCACCGACGCTGCGCGGGCGGGCGATGAAGGCGCGCTGCAATGCTTCGACACGGTGGGGCGCTGGGTCGGGCAGGGCCTGGCCGATCTGGCCACGATCCTCGACCCGGCCTGCTTCGTCATCGGTGGTGGTGCTGCGGACGCCGGTACGCTGATCCTCGAACCTGCGCGATCGGCGTTCGCCGCTGCGCTCAGCGGTGGCGCGTACCGTCCACACGCGCCGATTCTTGTGGCTGAACTCGGCAATGCGGCCGGCCTGGTCGGCGCGGCCGACCTCGCTCGGTTTCACTAGTACAGCCGCAGGCGCCCGGGTGATCGCTACCCTGGCATGATGCGGCCCTTCCGTCGGCGAACTCATGGGCTTCGGGGTCGTCGTGACGACGGTGCCGCTGCTGTCGAGTTCGCGCTCGTACTGCCGATCCTGGTGTTGATTCTGTTCGGGATCATCGACTACGGGTTGTTCTTCAGCAACAGCATCAGCGCCCAGTCGGGCGTGCAGACCGCCGCCCGCCAAGCCGTCGTCGGCAATCTCGATGCGAGCTGCACCCCACCAACCGATGCAGGCTCGTCGAGCGTCGAGGTCGGCGAGCTCATGTGCATGGTCAAGAAGCAAACCGGTGCCATCACCGGGAAAGACTTCGTCAAGATCGTCTTTCCTCCTGACCCGGCCGATCTAGTCCACCCCAATGGCGGCTGGTACGTAGACCACCAGCTCATCGTGTGCGAAGTCATTGCCGTCCAGGGTCTGACCGGCTACGTCCCATTGCCACGACACGACGGCGCAGTGGCGATTCGGTCGCGCATCGTGACGCAGATCGAGACGGTCACCACTCCGAAGGATGACCCAGGTGGCGAGGAGGCCAACCCGCCGGGCGACTGGGGCTGGTGCACGTGACCCAGCGGCCGGCAGACGACGGTGCGATCGCCATTCTCGTTGCGCTGCTGTCGGTGGTGTTGTTCGGGTTCGGTGCGTTGGTAGTCGACATCGGCGATGCGCAAACCGTGAGGTCGCAATCGCAAAATGCGGTGGACGCCGCCGCGCTGGCGGGCGTACGCGTGTTGGCCGCGGCAGGTACGCCGACTCCGGTAGGCACGGACGCTGCCGTAGCCGCTGCGGTGAAGACCTACGTCAGCGCCAACATCGGCGCAACCAACTGGGCCAGCTGCACGGATTCGACGCCACTCGCGGTGCCCGCCGACGGCAGTGACAGCTGTATCTCCATGTCCGCGCCCATCCCCGGTCTGCCGTCGTATCAGGTGCGAGTGAAGTTGCCGGCGCGCCACGTTCCGGCCACGCTTGGCGGCATTTTCGGGGTGAGCTCGATTTCGATCTCGCCCATCGCGCAGGCGTTGTCGGGTCAGCCATTACCGCCCGAATGCGGACCCTGCGACCCCGCGCTCGACGAAGCCACGGGCCAGCCGACACCACAGCCCCCGCCGACCGGATTGCCAGCGGCGATCCGAGCAATGCTCCCGAATCCCGATCCAAACGTTGCACCAGCGGCCGGGCCTCTCGATCCAAAAGGGACGGGATGCCCGACAACTCCCGGACTGTTCACACAGTCCGCTTTCCCAACGGGCGTGACGCTAGCTCCCGACACCTCCTGCACGCTCAGCCCCGGCCTCTACGTCTTTGACGGCGTCAATTTTCACGTCCCGGTTACCGCGAGTCTCGCCAGCGTTTTATCCACTGCCGCCGACCCCCCGCCGATCGGAACGGGTGTCACCTTGGTGTTCTACGGCACTGCGATACTCACCGTTGAAGGCCACCTCGGCACGCTACTTCGTGACGGCAGCGGCAATCGGGCGCCCCTCACCGCGAGTAACCCTGACGTCATCTGGCAGCAAGGACAGCCGATTCCGGGCGTCGCTATCGTGTTCGATCAGTTCGGCTCGGCGGCGGCTCCGCCAAGACTGCCCTTCACCCTCGGAGATGACTTCCGCATCGCCGGCAGCGTCTATGCGCTCGACGGCCAAACGACCTGGGCGACAAACAATGGTGACTGCCTGCCCGTCACATCGAGTTGCGTTGTGCACGACCAGATGGGCACGCAGTCAGTGCTCGCCACCACCGCAACCGCGTTCTTGGATCCGGACGCGAACGGTATTGGTCGTATCCCGACAGTAGCCACCGATCACCCGGTGCCGCCGCCACCGCCATCCTCGCCACACCTCGTCAAGTGACTTCTACTCGTCCTCGGTTAGGGGGGTTCGCGTTGCCGACGCAGTTGCGGGTTCTGAGCTACAACGTGCGGTCGTTGCGCGACGACGCGCAAGCCGTGTCTACCGTGATCAGGGCATGCGATCCCGACGTCGTGTGCATTCAGGAAGCGCCCCGATTCCTGCGGTGGCGGTCGAAATGTGCAGCACTAGCAAGGGAATCCGGCCTCGTCGTGGTGACTGGTGGACGCCCTGCGGCCGCAATGCTGGTGCTCGTCGCTCTTCGCGTGCGCGTGCTCGACGCAGCCGACATCTTGCTGTCGCGCAAACGCGGTTTGCACCAGCGCGGTATCGCATTGGCCACACTCGAGATCAACAACGCGTCGTTCGCAGTGGCGAGTGTGCACCTCGATCTTGATGCGGCCGAGCGCCGCCGCCACGTCGACGAGATCATCGATCGGACGTCGAAAGTTGCGGCTCCTTTGATCCTGGCCGGCGACATCAACGAAGAACCACATGCTCCGGCCTGGCGTGCATTGGCTGAGCGTTACACCGATGCATATGCCGTGGCCGCGTCGGGCGGTGAGTTCACCTACAGCGCTGTCGATCCAGTGCGCCGTATTGACGGCATCTTTGTCGATCCCAGCATCGAGGTCGTCAGCTGCGGAGTACCTGACGTGCCGGGGATCGAACGTGCCAGTGACCATCGGCCGCTGCTGGCCGTCGTCCGCTTGCCTTGATGTTCTTAGACGACCGCGCCGTCGTTGGAATCTGAGTCGCCGGCACCGTCGTCACGGATGCGCGCGAAGAGCGCAACCAGCCCACCCGCGATCGCGAGGAGGCCCAGGGTCACCGCGTAAGGCACTGCGTCGGAGAACGACTTGGTCACGAGCAGAACGATCCCGATCGCGATCGAGGCGAGTGCCCATCTGGTTCCGCGTCGAAGACGAGGCAGCGGCGGGGGCACGTCCGGCACGAAGTGTTCGTCGAGAATCGACAGCGGGTCGTACTCGTCGAACGCGTCGAGTGGCTCGGCCGGGTTCGGCACGATGACGTTGCGGTCGGTGTCGGTGCCCCGATCGGCAGGACGAATGACACGACGAGACACCGCCGAGCCGTCGTCGGCGTCGGGCGGGAGGTCTTCGGCGGTCGGCCAGGGGACGGCGCCGGAGAACGCGGGGGAGTCGAAAGCGGCAACGATGCTCGCCCATGCGTCGTCGGTCGACGGCGTCAGTGCGTCGACCGAAGGTGCGTCCGCCGAGGTATCCGCCGAGGTGTCCGCCGACGCGTCGGCAACCAACGGATCAGTCGCCCCCTCAACCGGCGACGACTCAGCGACTCGGTGGGCATCGAGCAACGCCGTCGCCCGATCGTGGTACTCCCGATCGACCCACAGCTGGTCTCGGGGGCGTTCGGGCAGATGCACTTCGAGGTACCCGCCGAGGCGGCCGGTACTGGGCACGACATAGGCGGCGATGCCTTCAACCTTGAGCGCGTCGAGCATCGCTTCGGCCAGCCGGGGATCGAGATCGGCCAGCGGAACGTAATGGCGGGCGACGAACCCGTTGTCACGGCCTGGCATCTGCATCAACCCCGTACTTACCCACGACTGCGACGCCGCCCAGGGGACGGTCAGGACTGGTCCGCCGCGCGCCGAACCCGCGCCGCCGACACTTGATGGTGACATGGGCCGGGCCGCCACGGCCAGGCAGCCGCACGCGCTATCGGGCGGCGCCCTGCCCGAACTACGGCGTCAGCGGTAAGGTGCGGCGCGAGTCGCACCTGTCGCACCTGCCTCACTGGTCGGGAAGGACCTCGGTGTTCTACTGGTTTCTCAAATGGACCCTGGGCGCCAGCCTTCGGTTGATCTTCCGACCGAAGGTGGTCGGGCTTGAGAACGTGCCGGCGCACGGCGGCGCCATCATCGCGAGCAACCACCTCTCGTTTTCCGATTCCTTCTTTGCGCCGCTCGTCATTCCCGGTCGCAAAGTGACCTTCATGGCGAAGGCGGAGTACTTCAACCGGAGCGGGATCAAAGGCACGCTGAGCCGCTGGTTCTTCCGCGGCATCGGCCAGCTGTCGGTGGACCGATCGGGCGGCAAGGCGAGTGCATCGGGTCTGCGCACTGGTCTGGAAGTGCTTGAGGCTGGCGAACTTCTCGGCATTTACCCCGAAGGCACCCGCTCGCCGGATGGCCGGCTGTATCGCGGTCGAACCGGTGTGGCCCGCATGGTGCTCGAGACGGGGGTGCCGGTGATTCCGTGCGCGATGCTGAACACCGAACGGGTGCAGCCGCCTGGGCAGATCGTGCCCCGCGTGGTTCGGCCCGAAGTGCGGTTCGGAAAGGCGCTGGATTTCTCGCGCTACAAGGGCATGGAGTCAGACCGGCTGGTGCTGCGGGCGATCACCGACGAAATCATGTACGAGCTGATGCGCTTGTCCGGTCAGCAGTACGTCGACATCTACGCGACAAAGGCGAAAGAGCAACTGCGCCGACACCGGCCTGCGGGCAAGCGGCCCGACGACTCCGCCCAGGCAGCGCGATCCGCCTGACGTGCGGGGCGTTAGGCTAACCGCCGCACCTGTCCGGAATTTGGTCGAGGAGGTTCGTCGGAGATGCGCGTCGGAGTACTCACAGGCGGCGGTGACTGCCCCGGTTTGAACGCGGTGATCCGCGCCGTCGTCCGCAAAGGCGTCGAGCAGTACGGCTACGAGTTCGTCGGCTTCCGCGACGGCTGGCGCGGGCCGATCAACGCGGAGACCGCGCCGCTCGGCATCCCGCAGGTGCGGGGCATCCTGCCGCGCGGCGGCACGATCCTCGGCTCCTCGCGCACCAACCCGGCCAAAATTGAGGGTGGCTTCGACGCGATCGAAACCAACCTCGGCAAGCTTGGTGTCGACGCGCTCGTCGCCATCGGCGGCGACGACACGCTGGGCGTGGCGGGTGAACTCCACCGTCGCGGCCTGCACGTGGTCGGCGTCCCGAAGACGATCGACAACGACCTCTCCGCCACCGACTACACGTTCGGTTTCGACACCGCCGTAAACATCGCCACCGAGGCGATCGACCGTCTCCACACGACGGCCGAGAGTCACCACCGGGCCCTCATCGTCGAGGTGATGGGCCGGCACGCAGGGTGGATCGCCCTGCACGCCGGCATGGCCGGCGGCGCGAACGTGATCCTCATACCCGAGCAGCCGTTCGACATCGAGAAGGTCTGCGAGTACATCGAGGAACGCTTTAAGAGTCATTACGCCCCGATCGTCGTGGTGGCCGAAGGCGCCACGCCCAAGGAGGGCACGATGGAGGTCCTCACCGGCGACCTCGACGCATTCGGGCACGTGCGACTCGGTGGCATCGGGCAGCGGCTGGCCGACGAGATCGAGAAGCGCACCGGCAAGGAAGCCCGCACCACGGTGCTCGGCCACATCCAGCGCGGCGGTACGCCGACGGCGTTTGACCGCGTGCTGGCGACGCGATTCGGTCTGCACGCGATCGACGCAGTGCACGACGGAGCGTTCGGCACGATGGTCGCATTGCGCGGCACTGACATTGTGTTGTCGACGCTCGCCGATGCGACCGGCACATTGAAGACCGTGCCACCCGAGCGCTACGCCGAGGCGCGGGTCTTCTTCGGCTGAGCCGGTAGACTCGCGACGTGCACGACATCGATTCGTGGCGGTCGCATCCGGTCGCCCAGCAACCATCATGGCCCGATCAGGCCGCGCTCCGGCAGGTCGCTGATCAACTGAGCCAGTTGCCTCCGCTTGTCGTGCCCGAAGAATGCGATCGGCTGCGTACCCGGCTAGCCGATGTAGCGCGGGGCAAGGCATTCCTGCTGCAGGGTGGCGACTGCGCCGAGACTTTTGCCGACGGCACCGTCGAAAACGTGCGCGACAAGATCAAAATTCTGTTGCAGATGGCGGTGGTGCTGACCTATGGCGCCAGCGTGCCCGTCGTCAAGGTCGGCCGCATGGCCGGGCAGTACGCGAAGCCGCGGTCGAAGGGCACCGAGGTCATCGACGGTGTCGAGTTGGCCAGCTACCGCGGCGATGCCGTCAATTCACTTGATCGCAATCCGTTGGCGCGCATCCCCGACCCGGCGCGATTGCTCGAGGCCTACCACCGCTCGACGGCGACCCTCAATCTGATTCGTGCCCATGCGACCGGCGGATTCGCCGACCTCCGCCAAGTGCATTCGTGGAACTCTGCATTCGTCGGCAGCAGCCCGGCCGGTCAACGCTACGAATCGATCGCGACCGACATCGATCGCGCGTTGTCGTTCATGCAAGCGTGTGGCTTCGACCTCGAACATTCAGATGCCGCCCGCCAGGTCGAGTTTTTCGCTAGCCACGAGGCACTATTGCTCGAGTACGAGTCGGCACTGACCAGGTGGGACGACGAGCGCTCAGCCTTCTACGACCTCTCAGCACATCTGGTGTGGGTGGGCGAGCGCACGCGCGATCTCGACGGCGCGCACATTGATTTCGCGCGGCAGATCGCCAACCCGATCGGCGTCAAGCTCGGCCCGAGCACAACGCCTGACGCAGCAATCGCGTTGATCGAAAGACTCGATCCTGATCGGCGTCCGGGCCGGTTGATGTTCGTGACCCGCATGGGTGCCGACCGGGTGCGCGAGCTGTTGCCTCCCATCGTTGAGAAGGTCACCGCATCGGGCGCCGAGGTCGTGTGGAGTTGCGACCCGATGCACGGCAACACCATCGAGTCGCCGAGCGGGTACAAGACTCGTCATTTCGACGACGTCGTCGAAGAGGTCACCGGCTTCTTCGAAGTGCACCAGGCACTAGGCACCGTGCCAGGTGGCCTGCACGTCGAGTTGACCGGTGAGAACGTCACCGAATGCCTTGGCGGTGGCGACGAGATCGCCGATGCAGATTTGGCCGGCCGGTACGAAACGGCCTGCGACCCGCGGCTCAACGTCGGGCAGTCGCTCGAGCTCGCCTTCCTGGTCGCCTCGATGCTTCAAGACGGACGCCGCGCCCGCAGCTGAGTGCACTCGCTCACGTATTGCCGGGTTTTGGTGCGCTTTGCCCTAGACACCACCGGTGGTTCACCCGATCGATGCATACGTTCGCCCACGGACCTCAATGTGCCTCCCGCATACTTCGAGTCCGAGCATGTGATGGTGGGGACATTCAATGAAGCTTGGTCGACCGGGCATTGCTGTGGTCACAATCGCTCTTGCGCTAGCCATCCCGCTCGGTACCGGCGCCGCCGCCACCAGCTCAGGCGTGCAGACCAAGGGGTCGATCTCGGGGACCATCACCGGCCAGGGTGGCGTGGCGATCGCCGGTGCTTGCGTGTCTTTGCAGACCAACAACCAGGCACCGCCCGTGACGCATACGGACCTGTCAGGGGTCTATTCGTTCGCGAACCTAGCGGCTAGCCCGATTGACGGCTACGCCGTCGCGGTTGACCCAGCGTGCAGTTCCGACCCCGTGGCTTACAACCACCTGCCGAAGAGTTCTTCGGTGGTCTATGTCGCCGTCGGCCTGACCACGACTGTGAACATGTCCCTCGACTTGGGCGGATCCGCGCACGGCGTGGTCCTCGATGCTGCCGGCAACCCGTTGGCCGGCGTTTGCGTCGGGGCGTATTTGCTGGACAATCCGAGCTTCGCTCGCGGTTACACGCAGTCGGCCGCCGACGGAAGTTACGTCCTCAAAGGCCTTGCCCCGGGCATCTACCGGGTGCAGTTCGACGGGTGTTACGACTCACAACATGTTGGGCCCGATGTGCAGCCCGAGTCCTACGCTGCCGCGAGCGCAAACGGAACGCAGGCAATGGATTTCAGTTCGTTGACGATTGTGGCTGGGCAGTCGACGGGCTTGGTAACGCAACGGACACGCCCGGGAGCTGACATCGCGATCAGCATTTCGAATCCGGCCTCGCAGGTCATCCCCGGTATCGAACCCAACGTGTTGCCAATCTCACCGAGCACGGCGCTAAACGCGGATGGTGTCGCAAATGGACGTGGACTGGACGGGTACTGGCGGTTCAAAGACCTAGTTCCCGGAACATACGAAGTTAGCTACTCATATTGTGGGGACCCAAGCGGCATTTGTAGAACAGGGCCCATCGGGTGGTACCGAGGCATTGGTCCGCAAGGGAGCCCAGGGCTGGCAACGCCCATTAGTACCGTTACGGGTGCCACCGCGACCCTTAGCGACACGATTCCGGTGCCTGATGACGTCGCGAGCACGACGACCGTCGCCGCAGGTGGGCAGGCCGTCACCGGCCAGGCAGTTGCGTTGCAAGTCCATGTGGCCGCGGCCCCGGGCACGCATATCCCGAGTGGCGAGGTCTATTTCAGCGACCCCGACTCGAGCGTCAGCCAGCCATTCATGCCGGCCATACTGGACTCAGGGGGCAACGGATCCCTTACGTGGATCGGCCTGACCGGTCACCACACGATCGTCATCGGGTACAACGGCGACGGCGACACCTCCGCCAGCTTTGGCACCATTGGCCTTGACGTCGCGGCGACCGCAAGTAGTGGGAGCGGCGGTGGCGGTGGCGGATCTGCGCCTGCATCGGGCAGTGTCACTGCTGGCGGCACGTTGACGTCGGACCCATCTGGCACGACGCCCGATGCCTCGAACCCGCTCGTAGTCGGCGTGACCAGCCCGGTAGGCGGCGCGGTCACGATCGACAAGACGGCGCCGAACACACCCATCGGTCACTACTCGGTACTCGGTGTTGGCGCGACCATCACTGCGCCCACCGCGACACCCGCTGACCCATTGCACCTGACCTTCCAAGTATTTGACGGCACGCTCCCAGCCGGCTCACACCCGTCCGACATCACTGTGTTCCGTGACGGCGTCGCCGTGGCCGCGTGCACCGGCGTCGGTGCCACACCCGATCCGTGCGTGGCATCGGTCACCACCAGCGGTGGTGTCACCACGTTCGACGTCCGCAGTTCTCATGCAAGTACATGGGACGTCGAGGCTGCCCACGTCGGTCGTGTTGCCGGGCCGGACCGCATTGCTACTGCCGTGGCCGTCTCGCAGGATTCGTTCCCCAACGGGCATGCGGGCGCGGTCGTACTGGCGCGCGCTGATGACTATCCCGATGCACTGGTTGGTGGCCCGCTGGCCGCGGCCAAGAACGCGCCGCTGCTCTTGACGCAAGGGCTGCAGATCCCGGCCGCAACGGCGACAGAACTGTCGCGGGTCTTGCCTGCTGGTGGCACGGTGTACGTGCTCGGTGGCACGACCGCCGTCCCGGCCAGTGTCGCGACGCAGCTCACCGCACTCGGTTACCAAGTGGTGCGATATGCCGGCGCCGACCGTTACACGACGGCGGCGACTGTCGCTGAAGCACTCGGCAATCCGGCCACGGTATTGCTCGCGACCGGCACGAACTTCCCTGATGCGTTGGCGTCCGGACCAGCCGCCGCACACGTGCACGGCGCCATCTTGCTGACGAGCGGGTCGACCATGCCGAAGGTGACTTCCGACTACGTCGCGGCCGCGCACACGGTGTACGCGATCGGCGGACCGGCCGCGACGGCCGCGCCGACCGCGCAAGCCATCGTCGGCACCGACCGGTTCGCAACCGCAGCGGCGGTGGCGGCAAAGTTCTTCCCGGCATCGAAGATAGCCGGCATTGCCACCGGTGCCGGATTCCCCGATGCCCTGGCCGGCGGTGCGCAACTCGCGCTGCTTGGTGCGCCCCTGTTGCTGTCGAGTCAGGCGACTGTGCCGGAGTCGACAACGGGCTACCTCAGCAGCTGGTTTCACACCCCGCTCACGAATGTCTACGTTTACGGCGGTGCGGCGGTCTTGAGTGACGGCGTCGTCTCGCAACTCGCTGCAATGTCTGGCAGTTGACCGTGTGCCCGATACGGTGGCGCCATGGCAGCCCGGACTAACCCCTTTGGCGCGTTGCGCCCGTGGGTGGCCCCTGCGCTTGGGCTCGGTCTGGTGACAGCGGGCCTTGCTCTTGCGCTCGGTCTGCGCAGCGTCTGGGGGCCGTTCGTCACGGTGGCGGTCGCCGCCATTGTGCTGCTCTTCGGCCAGTGGCGCGTG
>Ga0207929_1000520_pt1 | contig 10555 bp, 8 predicted proteins | sample NGESurdeep072012_FD_184466 | JGI IMG/M metagenome (GOLD analysis project Ga0207929, IMG submission 184466) | Arctic peat soil microbial communities from Barrow, Alaska - NGEE Surface sample 53-1 deep-072012 (SPAdes) | ecosystem: Environmental > Terrestrial > Soil > Wetlands > Peat ... | reverse complement strand
GCCCTGGCCCTGAGGTGGGACGCCCTGGGCAGCGGCGACCGATGTCATGCCAACGCAGAGGGCAGCAGCCAGCGTGGCGATGCGAATAGCCTTCATCCTACTCTCCTGGAGATGTGTGTTGGACGCCGAACCGGCGTCACGAATGTTATACGCCAAAGGACGAGAAAAGGTTGGGGCGCGGTGAAGAAACTGCAACTGAACGAGTTGTGAGCCGCGAGCTGGGGCAGCTGTCAGCCGTTAGTTGCAAACGTCGGGACGCCACTAAGTGGCGTGATGACAACCAGTGCTTGTGCCCTGACCCGCGCGAGTAACGTCCCGACGTAGTAAGGCTGAACACTATCATCTCTGAAGCTGGCAGCTCACTACTCCTCCGGTTGCAGTTCCCAAGCCTCCAAGCGTCTAACCCATTCTCTTTCAGTGACTTAGCCTCTCGCCCCTATGCGCCGGGGCGAAATCGTGCTATTCTTCCCGCTGCCGGCGGCTCATCCAGCTTGCCGGTTTTGAGTATTGCTCCTTTCAGCGTGCCGAGCGCCGCCTGTGACTGCATCCAGTACCATCTTCGAACCAGCCCCAACGATATCAGCGCCCGCCTCGGAGCCAATCTCCTTTCCGTTGAGCTGGCTGCTCGAGCACGCGTCGGCGCCGATCAAGTACCGGGCGATGACCGAGGTCGCGCGCGCCGCGGACCCGGCTTCGCCCGACTTCGACTGGCTTCCGTATTCGCACCGGCCCGCTATCAGGCTCGCGGTCACGCAGTCCCGCGACGGAATGTGGAATCAATCAGTTCTTTCACTTCCGGGGCGACACGCCACCGACTTCGCCCACATCGGAACGATTCCGGCGGTTCGACGCCTTTCCGAGTACGGCTGGAGCCGTGAGTCGCCGCCCCTCGTCCTCGCTCGCCGGATTCTTTTCCGACTGCTGGCCGAGGACAACGATCCTGCGTTCACCTTCGAGCTCGGCACGAGGGCGAGGGATGATGATATCGTTCGGCGCACGCGCAGCATCTTTCGCGAAGCCGCGGCGGCGACGCTCGCGCAGATGGGATACGAGAACGATCCGCGGCTGCGTGGTGCGGCGCGCCGCATTCTCGAGCGCACCGTCTCGTATCTCAACTCGCCGCTTGGCGAGAAGCCGTGGATGCGGGTTGGCAACACCCACGTGCTTGCGCCAGAATCCGCGCCGCCATCCATCTATACCCTGACGATGCTCGCGCACATGCCGATCTTCCGGCACGAGCACTTCAGCAGCGTCGAGCGCATCTACGACTGGATCACGCAGCCGCTCCCGCGCCAGGAGACAATCCAGCTCTTCGGAAAGAAAATGGTGCCGCAGCCTCACCTACTCATGGGTGACCTCCTGCCGCACCGGAACGCTGTCGAGGCGGATGTCCCGTTCGCGCTGCTGTGGCTCGAGACAATGGCGCGCCTCAACTTTCTCCGCCGCAACGAGGGTTGGATGAAGCTCTACGAGAGATTCGTCGACGATCGCGACCGCAACGGCGTGTGGCATCCTCACAAGGGAACGGAGCGGCCGACGACGACCCATCAATGGGCGTGGTCCACCTTCCCTCTCGACGACGGCACCACCCCGGAATCGAAATGGGCGGACGTCACCTTCCGAATCGGGCTCATCGGAAAACTTCTCGGCCGAGAAATCGAATTAATCTGATCTGATGATCGGATCCGGTCACCGGAACAATCTCAGTCCCGGCGAGATGTTCCCTGCCGGTGAACCGGCATATCGCGTGAGTTTTCCGCGCCTTCGCTCGGGAATAAAGATTCGCGTGGTCGAACGAGGCGATCCGGCTTCGCCGCCAGTGGTGCTCGTTCACGGCTGGGGTTGCAGCGCCTACACGTTTCATCGCAACATGCCGGCGCTGGTCGAAGCCGGATTTCGCGCGATTGCCGTGGACCTCAAGGGACACGGATTGTCCGACAAGCCGCTCGCGAGCGAAGAGTACACGATCGAGTCGCTGGCGGAGCACCTGCGCGATATCCTCGACGCGCTCGAGCTCGAATGCCCGGCACTCGCCGGGCATTCGCTTGGCGGATCCCTCATCTACCATTTCGCATCGCGATATCCCGAGCGCGCCCGGTGTCTCGGCCTGCTTTCCCCCGTCGGACTCAAAGGCGTGCCGCTGATGGGGCTGTACCGCTTTCTCACCCCCGCCGTCCTTACGCCGATACTTCGCCAGGTAAAGCCGCGCGTGGTCGTGAAGCTTGCGCTGATGCGGGTTTACGGGAAACGCGGGCGTTTTACGGAGCGCGATGTGGAGGAGTACCTTGCGCCGTCGCAGTTCCCGGAATTCGCGCTCGCGATGCGCGCGCTGCTACACAACTACGACTGGAAGGCGGCGGTTCACCGGCAGCTCTTCCCTGTCAATCTTCCGGCCGTCGCCCTCTGGGGCAGCCGGGATCACATGATGCCCGCCGATGGGATGGGGATCTTCGTTCGGCTCATTCCACAAATCGTGCTGCGCGCGATTCCCGAAGCGGGGCACATCATCACGGAGGAGACACCAGACGAGGTGAACGAGGCATTGATCGCTCTTCTTCGCCGCGCGGGCGTCTAACTTCAACTTCAAGCTGACATCTTGTTCAGTTGCAGTTGTTGTTGCGGTTGAAGTCAGACGCCCTGCGTATATTAGGATAGATGATTGAACAGAACCCCGAGGCGGGGCTCTCTTTTGAGGAGCTCGACCTCGCCCCCGAAGTGCTCCACGCGGTTCGCGACGCCGGATACACGCATCCCACGCCGATCCAGCAACAGGCGATTCCCCTGGCTCTGGCGGGCCGGGACCTGATTGGTCTCGCCCAGACCGGAACCGGAAAGACCGCCGGGTTCACCCTACCCATCGTTCACAATCTGATCAGCACTCCGCTCACCGCCGAGAACGGCGAGCCCGTTCACCGCGTTCGCGTTCTGATCCTGACTCCGACGCGAGAGCTCGCCGCGCAGGTGGAGGAGAGCTTCCGGAAGTACGGCAAGTACACCGACCTGCGCGTCGTCCCAATCTTCGGCGGAGTTGGCATCGAGCCTCAGTCCAGGGCGCTGCTGAATGGGGTGGATGTCGTAGTCGCGACACCGGGTCGCCTGCTCGATCACATGGAGCGCCAGAACGTCTCTTTTGACGATCTAGAGGTCCTGGTTCTCGACGAGGCGGATCGCATGCTCGACATGGGGTTCGCACCGCAACTCAATCGGATTGTGGCCGAGATCCCGCCCTACCGGCAGACGCTTCTCTTCAGCGCGACGATGCCGCCTGAGGTCGAAGCCCTGGCGCGGAAGTATCTGCGGAAACCGGTGGTCGTGCAGGTCGGACGCCGCTCCGAAGCGGCCAGCACGGTGACGCACGCCGTTTACCCGGTGCCGCGCGACCGAAAGAGCACGCTGCTGGTCGAGCTGCTGAAGGAAGCGAATATGGACTCGGTTCTCATCTTCACCCGCACCAAGCACGGCGCCGATCGAGTCGTCAGGCACCTCGAGGATCAGGGAATCGCGGCGACGGCGATGCACGCCGATAAATCGCAGGGTGAGCGCACCCGCGCGCTCGAGGATTTCAAGTCAGGCAAGATCCGGGTGCTCGTGGCCACGGACATCGCGCAGCGCGGGCTGGATGTCTCCGGCATCAGCCACGTCATCAACTACGATGTGCCCCAGCAGCCGGAAGATTACGTGCACCGCATCGGCCGCACAGGCCGCGCCGCCGCGACCGGCGATGCCTATACCTTCATGTCGCCCGACGAGATCGCGATGGTGCGCACGATCGAGCGCATGATCGGGCAGCAGATTCCGCGGATCTCGGTTCCGGGCTACGATTTCGGGACGACGTCGGACGTGGCGGTTCCTGCTGCATCCGAGCCGGATTCTGTGGACATCGCGCCGCCGGCGTCGATCAATGTCGCAGGCGACCAAGTCGCGACACAAAAACGGTATCGACGGACGCGTTCCGTCGCACGAAGACGCTGAGGTTCGCGGCGCCGTAGCCCATGCCAGTCGCCGAGTAGGACATCCGCACACGACTCGCCGAGAGCTGAACTCCGTGATCCGCTCCAATCTCCCGCTTTCGAAGCGTGTCGGCTCCAACGCTGACGTAGATGGTCTGAGTCACGGTGTCGATATCGACCGTCGTCTGCGCTGAACGCGCGATCGCGATGTGTCGAGCGCCGCTGAAAGTCGATTCGATCTCCACGACCGCGCCGCGAACGCGGACCCTGTCGAGCAATTCGCCGGCCCATGGCATGGCGATGGCGGAGAGTACGCCCAGAATGCAGATCGTGACCGTGAGCTCGACGATGGTGAACGCGTGTCGCATCGGTGTCTATCCTTCCGCCGGGTTAGCTGGTTAGATAGCATATGACAGAAGAACGCTATGCAGCTGTCCCGAATCATCCGAACGTATTCATCCCGTTCCAACGTAAAATGAAAGGACTATTCCTCATGGGCGCCGCTGCCAGCGCGCTCATCGTCGCTTGCACGCCGCCGTCAACGACCCCGTCGAGAATTCCTGCGACCGAGATCCCGCGACCGACTCCGCCACTCGTTCTTCCTCCATTTCAGATGGACTCGAGCCTGGCAATCGATCGCGTTCCCCCTTTTCAGCAGACGCCGCTGATCGTCTGGGGCCCGCCGCCCGACGGAGTCACCCACCCCGAGCGAGTGCGGAGGTACGACCTTCAGCATCAGGTGACGATCGTCCGCTTCGACTGGCCGCGTCAGGCGGTCGTTGGAACGACGACCCTGACCGTCGCGGGACTTCCGGGCGCCACGCCACTCTCGAATCTTGTGATCGATGCGGGCGACATGACGTTCAAGAGCGTCGCCACCGGCACCACAGCTCTGAAATACGATTACGACGGACGCGCGCTCACGGTGCACCTCGCGACGCCATTGCGCTCCGCGCAAACGACATCGATCACCATCGAATTCGATGGCGCCAATCGCACCAAGGGCGCCTACTTCAGGCCCGCCAAGCACATCGTCTGGACGCAGGGTGAGACCGAGGACAATCACTACTGGGTTCCGACCTACGACTTCCCGAACGACAAGACGACCTGGGAGTTCTACATCTGGACCGCCAGGGGCGAGCGCTCTCTCTCCAACGGCCGCCTCGCCGGATCGCGTGCAGTGGGCGACAGCATCGAATGGCACTGGGTTCTCGACAAGCCCGCATCGACGTATCTGATGACGGCGGTCGTCGGCAACTACACCGTGCTCCAGGACAAGCCGTGGCGCAACGTGCCGATCGGCTACTGGACGTACCCCGATTCGGTCGACGCCGCCTGGCGCGGATTCGCCAAGACTCCGCAGGCCGTCGATGTGTTCTCGCGCAAAACCGGCGTTCCGTATCCGTGGTCCAAATACGACCAGATCGTCATTCCTGAATTCCAGTACGGCGGAATGGAGAACGTCACCGCGACATCGCAGAACGATGCCGAGATTCTCCACCCCGCATGGTCGGAGCCGCAGGCCAACTCCGTCGGGCTCATGGCCCACGAGCTCGGACACCAGTGGTACGGCGATCTGCTGACCACGCGCGACTGGGGAGATGTCTGGCTCAACGAGGGATTCGCCACGTTCATGGAGCAGGTCTTCCGCGAGGAGGACCTCGGCGTCGACGAAGGCGCCATCGACCGGCTCGGCGCCCAGGAGCAGACGATCGATGCGGACCGCCGCGCCAGGCGGCCCATTGTGTGGAGCAAATGGGTCAACGATCCCATCGAGGTGTTCTTCAGCGGTCACATCTATCCGAAGGGCGCGACCATTCTTCAGATGCTTCGCCACCAGCTCGGCGACGATCTCTTCTGGAAAGCGATGAACCACTACACTACCGCGCACGCCTATGGCAACGTCGTCACCGACGATCTGCGCAAGGCGTTCGAGGAGACGACCGGCAAGGATTACAAGGCGTTCTTCGACCAGTGGGTGTATGGCGCCGGCTTTCCGGTCTTTCAGGTCTCGTCATTGTATGATCGCGCTGCCCGCCGGCTCGTGATCAGCGCGAGAGAAGTCCAGCCTCGCGACAGTCTCACCGGCTTCTTCGATGTCGACGTCGATATCGAAGCCCGCACCGACAGCGGCATCGTCCGGTTCGTGGTGCCGGTTCGAAATGGAACCGGAGAAGCCGGGACGAATCTCAAGGCTCCGCCACGCTCGATTCGCTGGGACAAGGGAAACTGGATCCTCGATCTCACGGATTTCCCGCGTTCCACGGCGATGCTGCGCTATCAACTGGTGTACGACGACGACGTTCTCGGACGGATCGAGGCGGTCGATTTGCTGGCGCAGCGGCCCGCCGACCAGGCTGCCCTCATCGCCCTCACCGGCTCGACGCGCAACGATAAATTCTGGGCGGTGCGTGCTCGTGCCGTAGATGCGATCGGTATCTGGGGAAGCGACCCAGGCAGGGCTACGATCGCGCCGATGCGGAACGTCACCACCGCTCTCATGGCCGCGACTCGCGATCCAGATACTCGCGTCCGCCAGGAAGGCGTGACCGCGCTCGGTCGGCTGACGCTGAGCGGAACTACCGCCAGAGACGTGAACATCCGCCTCCGTGAAATCGCGCGCATGGATCCGAGTCTCTTTGTCCGCGGTGCTGCCCTCGCGTCGGACATCCTCCTCGAGAAGAATGTGGCGCTTCCGCTCGCCAAGCAGATGATGGCGTCGGAAGTCTGGCAGAACGTGATCCGTACGCCGGCAATCAATGCGCTGAAAGCCGTCGGGACTCTGGAAGCGCTTCAGCTCGTGCAGCAGTACGCGCCGACGGCTCATCAATAGCGCTCAACGTCCACGAAGGGACCAATGAAGATCAGCATCGAGTACTGCGTCGTTTGAAACTACCAGCCAAGAGCCGCCAGTCTGGCGGCTGAGATTCGTCAGCGCTTTCCCGACGCGGAGCTCCAGATGATTCCGTCGAGAGGCGGCAGGTTCGAGATCATTGCCGATGGAATACCGGTTTACGAGAAGTCAAAAACAGCGCGGCACGCAAAGCCGGGTGAAATCCTATCACTCCTAGAAGCGAAATCGTGAAATCATGAGAATCGCGTTGTCCACCGGAGGAGGTGATGCGCCGGGGCTCAACGCGGTGATACGCGCCGCGGTGCTCTCGGCGGTGAACCGCGGATGGGAAGTGCTCGGCGTCAAGAAGGGTTACGCCGGCCTGCTTGGCGAAGATGAAGTCATCCCGATGACGGCCGCCACGGTGCGCGGTATCGCTCACCTCGGCGGCACCATCCTCCGCACCACCAACCGCGGAAATCCGTTCAGCTATCCGATTCCCATGCCCGACGGGACCTTCGTCGAGAAAGACCGGTCCGGTGAGCTGATAACAAACGCGCGTAAGCTCGGCATCGACGCCGTGATCTCCATCGGCGGCGACGGATCGATGAACATCGCCCACGAGCTCTGCGAGCGTGGGATGAAGATCGTCTGCGTTCCGAAGACCATCGACAACGATGTGAACGGAACGATCACGACATTCGGCTTTGACACCGCCGTGAACACGGCGCTCGAAGCGATCGACAAGTTGCACACCACGGCCGAAAGCCACGACCGCGTCCTCGTTCTCGAGGTGATGGGCCGCAACGCTGGATTCATCGCGCTGCACGCCGGGCTCGCCGGCACGGCCGACGTGATTCTCATCCCCGAAATTCCTTACGACATCGAAAAGGTGTGCGAGAAGATCGCCGCGCGCGACCGCTCGGGCAGGCACTTCTCCATCGTCGTGATCGCGGAAGGCGCGTTTCCACGCGGTGAATCTCCGGCGATCCTCGGAAAGTCCATGCCTGGTCAGGCGGTCAGAATCGGCGGCGTCGCCGAGCGGCTCTCCGACGAGATCGAGAGGCGCACCAAGAAAGAGACGCGCTCACTGATTCTTGGACATCTTCAGCGCGGTGGCCAGCCGACGGGTTACGACAGACTACTCGCGGTGAGATTTGGCGGCGCCGCGGTGCGCGCGGTCGCCGATGAGAAATGGGACCACATGATCGCCCTTCAGTCACCGCACATCGTGACCATTCCGCTCACCGACGTGCTCAAAACGCCTAAGCGCGTCGAGATCAACCACGACACGGTATTGACGGCGCGGGCAACCGGTATTTCCTTCGGGGACTAGGCACGCCGGGAGGGCGGATTTTTCTCCCTCACGACGATGCCTGAAGGGCTGCGCCAAATGTGTATCAATCTCCCGTTCTCTCGTCCCTTCGAGAGGACACCGCGGGCTTCCCTCGAGTTGGCTGCATGAAGGTAACTCCTTGTGCCATAGTGACTTAACACAGTCGATAGGGTATGGCACCGCACGTGCACCCCAATACAACATGATTCACCGTTTCAGCACCAACTCACTTCGGTCCTTTTTGAGGTTTGCAATGCCTGCTGTGTTGGGACTCATCGTCTCGGCGAGCGTTGCGGAAGCGCAGCGGCTCGTTCCGGCAAAACCCCAGGCGCCCGCGACGCAGCAATCACGTCGCGAGGAGATCGTGCCGCCCGGGTTCTTTCCGCCGGTTGGGATGTGCCGCATCTGGATCAACGATGTACCGGCGGGGCAGCAGCCGGCGCCAACGGATTGTGCGTCGGCCGTGAGAAATCGTCCCGCGAATGGCAGGGTTCTCTTCGGAGATGAACCGCCGAAGACGAAAAAGGGGAAAAACGACAGGAGCAAGTCTAGTCCCGCCGACGAGCTCGTCGATCTAATTACTCGGAGGATAGCAAAATGAAGGTATTCGTCATCACACTAGCACTCGCGGGCCTCGCTTCTGCAGCGACGCTCGATGCTCAGATCCTAGGCAGCCGCCCCGTACCGACCAGCAACGGCTCCATAAACGTTGATGGATCGTGGCGCGTGGTCGGTCGCGATGGGAACGGCAACACAATTTATGAGCGCCGTACGCAAGACCGTAACGGCAACATCGTAGTTCAGCGTGCGCGACGCGATGCCCGTGGCAACATGTCGATCATCAGCACGAACACCGTGGCCAACAACAGCAATCGCAACTCCAATTGCAGTTACAACCAGAGCACCAACACCGTCGGCGACATCATTTTCGGTCGCACCGGCAGCAACGTAAACTGCAACGACAACGGTAATCGCGTCGACGGCGGCTGGTATCAGGTGGGCCAGGGTCGCGACAACAACTCGATCTACGAGCGCCGCGTTCGCGATGCGAATGGCAACTTGGTGATCCAGCGCGCCCGTCGTAACTCGAACGGCACCTTCACGATCCTCGGCGCCCGCAACGCCAACGCCAACGACAAGCAGTGGCAGAAGGCGCAGCAGAGGCAGCAGAAGCAACAGAATAAGCAGGGGAGGGGATCGGAGCGCGGTAATGACAACGACAATCGCTCGAACCTAACGCGTGGCGCGGATCGCTCCAATGTCACGAGCAACATGGTAGCGAACGGCAACGGACACGGAAAAGACAACGGACAGGGAAAGGACAACGGCAAAGGCAAGCACAAGGACAAGGACTAACAGGTTCTCCTGACATGGAGACGGCCCCGGGCGAGTAAAATCCCCTGGGGCCGTTTCGCATCCGGTGCGATGTATGCACTTTCCACGGTGAATGCAGCGCACCGTCACCGACAGATATCTCCCTCCGGACCGCGAGGCGTACGTCGCGGCTGAGCCGCCGTCCGGACGCCTCATCGTCATCGCCCCCACGCGCGCCGCCTGCGAGACAATCGAGCTCGCGCTCGGCCTGCGGATCCCGACGATTCTCGAGAAGCAGCACGGCCAGGAAATTCGCCAGCTAGCGGCAGCGGGGAGGGGATTCGGGATCGTCGCCGGCACGGGCACCGGTAAAACACTCTCCATTCGCCCGATCGCCGAGACGATCCTTGGCACCGATGTTCTGAAAATCGGGGTCGTGAATCGCGAGCGGGAGGCGACACCGGAGACGCCGAGCTGGAACGTAATCGTGGTCACGACGGGGATCGCGCGCCGCTGGTTCCAGGACGGAGACATACTTCCCACCGACACCATGGTCGTGGACGAGATCCATCAGACATCAGCGGAGCTGGAACTGTGTCTCGCTCTCGGAAAGAGAGTCGGGTGTCGGTTCATCTGGCTCTCCGCGACCGTGGATCCAACGTTCTACGCGCGTTATCTCAACGCCGCGGCGGTGTTGGAGACGTCGGCGTTCGATCCATCGAAAGCGGCGGACGTGAAGATCGTGCGGAAGGATCCGCGGACATTTCTCGACGACCGGTTTCTCCAGCAGGTGGTGAAGGAGCGGCGCGGGGTCGGGATGTTCCTCCCGACTCGAGCGGGAGTTGAAGAGGCGGCGGAAACGGTGGGAAACCGCTTTCCCCGAATCAACAGCGCATTCTATCACGGTGGCGAGCCGATCAGAGTAATTCGCCCATTTCTCGAGGGCGAAGAGAAGAAACCGTACTTCCTGGCCATGACGGCGGCGGGGCAGAGCGCTCTCAACGTTCAGGGTCTCGACACGGTGGTCATCGACGACACTCGCTTCAGCAACGTCATCGAGCGCGGCAAGAACGTCCTCACCAGGCTCCACCTCGGCGCCAACGAGATCCTGCAGATGGCCGG
>Ga0207929_1000517_pt1 | contig 10595 bp, 7 predicted proteins | sample NGESurdeep072012_FD_184466 | JGI IMG/M metagenome (GOLD analysis project Ga0207929, IMG submission 184466) | Arctic peat soil microbial communities from Barrow, Alaska - NGEE Surface sample 53-1 deep-072012 (SPAdes) | ecosystem: Environmental > Terrestrial > Soil > Wetlands > Peat ... | reverse complement strand
GCGCACGGCCGTGGAAGCGGCGCGCGATGTCGATGGCGATCGGCACCGTCAGCTGGTCGGAAAAAATCAGCGTCTTGGTGCGCGGATCGACGCGGTTCCTGCGGTAGTGCTCGATCAGCCGCTCGCCCCAGGCGAAGGGATCGCCCGAGTCGTGCCGGGCGCCGTCGAACAGCTTGCAAAAATACATATCGAAATCACGGAGGAATGCATCTGTCCCATACGTGTCCGAAATCGCGATGCCCAGGTCGCCGCGGTATTCCTTGGCCCACACGTCGAAGGCGTAGATCTGCGAATCGCGCAGGCGCGGCCCCAGCGCCTGGCAGGCCTGCATGTATTCGTGCGCCATGGTGCCGAGCGGCGTGACGCCGTGCTTCATCGCCAGCCAGACGTTGGAGGTGCCGGCGAAACGCTCCGGAATCTCGCGCTTGAAGGTGCCGATCACCTCGTCGTGCCAGGCGCGCGAAAAGCGCCTGCGGGTGCCGTAGTCCGACACCCGGAACACCAGTTCGGGCTCCAGCCGGCGCACCAGTTCGATCTTCGCCTTGAGCCGGCGGCGCCCCTCCTCCAGGTCCGGCTTGGATTGCGTGCGGCGAAAGTAGACCTCCGAGACGATCGCCAGCACCGGGATCTCGTACAGGATGGTGTGCAGCCAGGGGCCGCGGATCGAGATCTCCAGCCCGGGAGGTTCGGCGATGCGTTTTACTTCGATGTATTTCCCGTTGAAGTGGAACAGGCCGAGAAAATCGACGAAGTCCGATTTCATGAAGCGCAGCCCGCGCAGGTAGGCGAGCTCCTCGTCCCGGAAGCGCAGCTTGCACAGATCGGCGATCCCGGCGCGGATCTCATCCAGGTGCGGCGCGAGGTCGACGCCCTCGGTGCGGCACTTGAACACGTACTCGGCCTGCGCACCCGGAAAATGGTGCAGCACCACCTGCATCATGGTGAACTTGTACAGGTCGGTGTCGAGCAGCGACTCGATGATCATGCGGCGATTTTACTCGCCGCCTCATTTGCCCTCGGCAGCGATACTGGATATAATGCCACCACTGAACAAGGGCACAGTAACGCAACCCCGACGTAACCCGGCCCGGAGGCCGACATGAGCGAACCGCTGACCGAACGACAGGCCGAGATCCTGCGGCTGATCAAGGATCTCACCGAGGTCTCGGGCTTTCCCCCGACCCGCGCGGAGATCGCCGAGCGCATGGGATTCCGTTCGGTGAATGCGGCCGAGCAGCACCTGCGGGCTCTGGAGCGCAAAGGCGCGCTCGATATTTCCTCCGGTTCTTCGCGCGGCATCAAGATCCGCGACCGCAGCGGCCCGCGCCACGGCAAGCTGCTGGAGCTGCCGGTGATCGGCCGGGTCGCCGCCGGCAGCCCGATCCTCGCCGAGGAACACGTCACGGCGCGCTACCAGATGGATCCCAACCTGTTCACCCCGCGCGCCGATTACCTGCTGCGCGTGCGCGGCCTGTCGATGCGCGACGCCGGCATTCTCGAGGGCGATCTCCTGGCCGTGCACCGCACGCAGGAGGCGCAGAGCGGCCAGGTGGTGGTCGCGCGCATCGGCGACGAGGTGACGGTCAAGCGCCTGAAGCGCCGCGGGCATGCGGTCCAGCTGCTGCCCGAGAACCCGGACTTCGAGCCGATCGAGCTCGACCTGCGCCAGGATGAAATGACGATCGAAGGCATCGCCGTCGGCGTGATCCGCAGCGGCAAGAGCCTGTAAACAACTGTAAGCAACGGCGGCGGCCGGATCGCCGGCAGCGGGACATTCTCTCGGGGTGTCCCCGTGGACTGTCCCCTTATAATGCGGGGAGCATTTCCCAGTCCCCGATGACCTCCTCCAGCACCGCTACGGCGCAAGCGCCGACCTCCGTAAAAGCCAGCCTTCACCAGTCGGCTGATCCGCGCCGCGTCCTGGCCGACCGCGTCGACCAGCTCTACAGCCAGCTGCCGCTGGCGATTGTCTCCACGTTCGTCCTCAGCGTGGTCGCGGCCTACGAGCTGCGCGAAGGCCGGTTTTTCGAGATCGTGGTGTTCTGGGGCGGCCTGGTGCTGCTGCTGACCGCCGCCAACACCGCCCTTTACTGGAGCTACCGCCGCAACGCGAACAAGCTCGCGGAAGCCGGCCAGTTGCTGCGCTGGCTCGGCATCAGCGCGCTTGCCGCGGGCGCGACCTGGGGATTCGCCGGTGCCGTGTTCTTTCCCTCCCACGCCGACGAGCAGCAGGTGTTCCTCGCGTTCCTGCTCTCCGTCCTGGTCGCCGGCGGCGTGCCGATCTACGCGGTCTCCTGGCCGATCTACGCGGCGTATGCGGCGTGCATCCTGTTTCCGTTCACCTACGTGCTGGCGACGTTCGGCAACCGGCTGTTCGCCGAAATCGCGCTCACCGTGCCGGCGTTCTATCTGCTGAACGTCGGCATCGCCTACCGCCTGAACCGGGTATTCGATTCCGGCTATCGCCTGCGGCACGCCTACGGCAAGCTGACCGAGGACTACACCGCGCTCAACCAGCGGCTCGAGCAGCAGCTGCTCGAGCTCGAGGAGGCGCGCCGCCAGGTCGAGGCCTCCGGCCGCAAGCTGGCGCTGTTCGCCGAACGCTCGCCGATCGCGGTGTTCGAGTTCGATGCCGGCGGCAACGTGCTCAGCGTCAATCCCGCGGCCGAGAACCTGTTCGGCTTCACCGCAGCCGAGATGACCGGCCGCCCCGGGACCGGGTTCATGTTCCCGGGCGAGCTCGAAACCGATGTCGCGGCGCGGTGGCGCGAGTTCATCAAGGATCGCAAGCCGGTGTTCGGTCTGCGCTATCACAACATCCGCCGCGACGGCTCGGAAGTGATCTGCGAATGGAACCTGACGCCGCTGGTGAATGCGGATAACAAAGTCGTGTCCGCGATCATTCAGGGGCGCGACATCACCCAACAGCTCGAAGCCGAGCGCATCAAGCAGGAGTTCACCTCGACCCTGAGCCACGAGCTTCGCACGCCGCTCACCTCGATCATCGGCTCGCTGCAGCTGATCAATTCCGGCGTGATGGGCGAAATCGAGAAGGACATCCTGGAGCTGACCTCGATCGCGGAACGCAACGGCCAGCGGCTGCTCGACCTGATCAACGACATCCTCGACGTCGAGAAGATCGAATCGGGCAAGCTGACGCTGTTTACCGAAACGCTCGAGCTGGGGGAGCTGCTCGGCGAGTCGCTGGCGCTGAACCGCGGCTTTGCCGACCGCTTCAAGGTCCGCCTCGCCACCGTCGGCGACCTGCCGCCGGTGAAGGTCGGCGCCGACCGCAAGCGCGTGCTGCAGGTCATGACCAACCTGCTCTCCAATGCGGCGAAATTCTCGCCCGAGGGCGCCACCGTGGAAGTGACCATGGAGAGCATCGACGGCATGGTGCGCGTCGGCGTGCACGATGCCGGGCCCGGCATTCCGGAGAGCTTCCGCGGCCGGATCTTCGGCCGCTTCGCCCAGGCCGACATGTCGCATACCCGCCAGAAGGGCGGCACCGGGCTCGGCCTGGCGATCTGCAAGCGCCTGCTCGAGATGATGGGCGGCCACATCGGCTTTTCCGACCGCGCCGGCGGCGGCACCACCTTCTGGTTCGAACTGCCCAAGCAAGGCTGAAAGGACACCATGCCCGCCCGACCGCTGCTTCGCGTCTTTTACGTCGAGGACGACGAGGACATCCAGAAAATCGTCCGCACGTCGCTCGAACGCGTCGGCAAGATGACGGTGGAGGTCGTCAGCGACCCGACGATGGCGATCGAGCGCATCATCGCGTTCAAGCCCGACCTGGCGATGCTCGACTGGATGATGCCCGGCATGGACGGGCCGACGCTGCTGCGCAGGATGCGCGAGGTCGAGGAGACCAGGCTGCTGCCGGTGGTTTTCATTACCGCAAAGGCCTCGACGCGCGAGCTGGACGAACTGCGCAATCTGGGCGCGGTGGGCACGATATCGAAACCGTTTTCACCGAAGGACCTGCCCGAGCAGCTGAAAGCGATATGGAACGCTTTGCCTTAAGGGCAAGGCGTTTTTGAGGCGGACGACTTTGCCTTAATGTAGCTTGATGGTTTTCTCGGCGCCGAAGGCGCCGGTGCCCTGATAGAACTTGCGCGACAGGAAGCCGATCACCTCGTCGGCATTGCGGAAGCGCGCGTCGCGGTCCTTTTCCACCAGCTTGTCCAGCAGGCGCTGGTACTTGGCGAGGTAATCCGGCAGGTCGGGCGGCTGCGTATTCAGGTGGTGCAACGCGACCTCCACCGCGGTCTCGCCGTCGAACAGGTGCGTCCCGCTCAGCATCTGGTACATCAGCACGCCCGCGCTGTAGATGTCGGTGCGCAGGTCCAGCGCGGCGCCCCGCACCTGCTCGGGGCTCATGTAGCGCGGCGTGCCCAGAATCTCGCCGGCGCCGGTACGGTCGACCGCATCGACATGCTTGGCGATGCCAAAATCCAGGATCGCCAGGCTGCCGTCGGCGCGGAACATCAGGTTCTGCGGCTTCAGGTCGCGGTGCAGCACCCCTTGCTCGTGGATATCGCCCAGCGCGAACATCAGCTCGCGGAAGATCCTCAGGCACTCCTCGGGATCGAGCGCCTTGCTGGCGAGCCGCTTGTTCAGGTCGCCGCCGTCGAAGAATTCCATCACCAGGTAGGCCAGGTCGCCGGAAACGCCGTGGCCGTATATGCGCGCCACGTGGCGGCTGCGGATACGCTCGACCAGGTTGTACTCCTCGATGAATCGCTCGAGCGCCATCTTGTCGCCGGTCACCTCGCTGCGCAGGATCTTGACCACCAGCGGCTCGTCGTCGCCGTCGCGCGAGGCCAGGTAGACCCGCGACATGCCGCCCTCGCCGATCAGCCGGTGCACCTTGATCCCCGGGATGCGGATGCGCGCGCCGAGCTCATGCCCCTCGACGCGCGCGGCGACCTCGGGCGAGACGGTCTTCTCCATCTTGCCCCTCGACAGCTCGCGCACCGAGGTGACCAGCTTCTCCCGCGTCAGCTCCTGCTTGCGCTGGTAATCGTCCGCGCCGGCCTTCATCGCGCGCACGGCGATCACCTCGTTGCCGGCGCCGGTGAGGAACATCACCGGGGGACAATCGGCGCGCGCCTTGAAATGCTGCAGCCAGTCGAGGCCGTCGCCGCGCCCCAGCATGTAGTCGAGAATGATCACGTCGTAGGCGCCGAGCGGGAACGAGGCGTCCGGCATCTCGCGCTCGAGCGGATCGTATTGCTCGATCTGCATCTCGGGCCATTCCTGCTTCAGGTAATGCGAGAGGAGATTGCGCAGGTCCTCGTCGTCATCGATGATCAGTATTTTCACCGCCCCCCCCCTTGGCCCTCAGGCCGGTGCGACGGTCAACGATACCACCGCCACGGGTTCGGCCTTGCCCTTGAGCGCGACTTCGCGCCGCTCCAGCGGCAGCGAGCGGGCAGGCAGCGACAGGGAGGCGACCGGCCCGATCAGGATCTCGTTTGCCGCCGCCTTCTGCATCAGGCGCGCGGCGACGTTGACCGGGTCGCCGATGATCGTATAGCTCATGAAACTGGGCGCGCCGACGTTGCCGACCACGACCTCGCCCGATTCGATGCCCACGCCGATGCCGGTCTCGAGCCCGTACTCGGCCTGCCAGCGCGCCGCCACCGGGGCGAAGCGCTGGATCATGGCGCGGCCGGTTTCGACCGCGCGGCTGGTGGCATCGGGCTGCGGCACCGGCACGTTGAAGCCGACCAGCAGGCTGTCGCCCGCCATGCTGATGACCGTGCCTTCGTTTTCGTGCGCGGCCGCGGTCAGAACGGTGAAAAATTCATTCAGCATCGGCACGATGCGGGAGACCGGCACCGTTTCCGACAGGCGTGTGAAGCCGCGCAGGTCGGCAAACAGCACCACCACGGCAGCGCGGTCCGAAAGATTGCGGAACACATCCTCGCTGGCGCGCGACTCGTTCAGGATGCGCTCGGCGAGGCGCGGCGAGATGTAGCGCGTGAATGCCTTGCGGATCTCCTCCTTGTGCCGGATCTCGGCCGCCAGGCGCCGGCCCTCGAGTTCCTTGCGCGTCTCGTGCAGCCGCCGCAGCGTCTTGACGCGCGCCAGCAGCTCTTCGCGGCGCACCGGCTTGGAGAGGAAGTCGTCGGCGCCCGCCTCGATGCCGCGCACGCGGCTTTCCTGATCCTCGAGGGCGGTGATCAGCACCACCGGCAGCAGCGCCGTCGCTTCATTGGCCTTGAGCCTGCGGCAGATGTCGAAACCGCTCGGCCCCGGCATCTGCACGTCGAGCAGCACCAGATCGGGCGCCGCCGCCGCGATCGTTGCCAGTGCGGCGTTGCCGTCGGCGGCGATCTCCGCCTGCATGCCCTGCTGCGTGAGCAGCCGGGCGAGGAATCCTGCCATGTCCGGGTCGTCGTCCACGACCAGGACGCGGAATGCATCCTGCGCAACGTGGACAACGTGAGTGACTTGCCCGGCGGCAAGGTCACTCATAGACGACCGACACCCGCGCCAGGTAGTCGGTGTATTCGGCGACGCAGGCATCGAGGCCGGCGCGGTCGCCGCTCTTGGCGCCGTCTTCGATCCGCTTGCCGAGCAGGGATACTTTTTCGAAGCCGTAGGAGTTGCCGACGCCTTTCATGCGATGGCCGAGCTGGCGCAGCTGCTCCAGGTCGCCGGCGGCAACGGCGGCGCGCAGCGTTTCGAGCTCCTTGGCCCGGTTCTTCATGAACGTCGGGATCAGGTCTTCGAGATCCTTGGCGACGACGACAGTAATGGCTTGGGTAATGGGTTCGCTCATCAAACGATTATAAGGTGTTGACGCAAAAGACGCTTTCCCCATCTTTGTGAAAGTCAGTGAAAGTCGTGCGAGCTCACCCTCAGGTCCCCGAGCCGCCGCCCCAGAAGCCGGCTGTAGTCTACGAACCGCCGGGCGAGCAGGTGAACCACCAGACCCTCGCGCTGGATCACGCCTTCGACGCCCAGCAGGCTGGCGCTGAGCAGTTCCCTGCGCTGGCGCTCGAAAAGATCGCTCCAGATCACCACGTTGACGCAGCCGCTCTCATCCTCCAGCGTCACGAACACGACTCCGGTCTTGGTATCGGGCCGCTGCCGGCAAGTCACCAGCCCTGCGGCCCGGACAATACTGCCATGGCGTTTCAGGAGAAGATTTTCCGCTGTCGAGATCTGCAGGCCTGCCAGATCGTTTCTCAGAAGGGCGAGCGGATGCCGCCCGAGCGTCAGCCCGAGGCTCGCGTAATCGGCCAGGATCTCCTCGCCCTCGGAAGGCGGCGCAAGGTCCGGCATGGGTTCCGCAACCTGCATGCCCAGCGGAAGATTTTTTTCAATTCCGGACGCCGTCCAGTGCGCATGCCTGCGGTGCCCCGCCAGGCTCTGCAATGCTCCCGCCGCCGCGAGAGCCTTCAAGTCCCCGCGGTCCAGGCCGGCGCGCTGCGCGAGATCCGCGACCGACACATAAGGACCACTCTCGACGATCCGTTGCCCCACTACCGCGGAGAGGCCGCCCGCCATGCGCAGCCCGAGGCGCACCGCGCTGCTTTTCGCGTCGTTTTCCGCTCCGCCTTCCATCGTGCAGTCCCAGTCGCTGAAGGCGACATCCGCCGCCCTGACTTCCACGCCATGCTTTTTCGCATCCTGCACCAGCTGCGAGGGACTGTAGAAACCCATCGGCTGGCTGTTGAGCAGCGCGGCGAGGAAAGCCGCCGGATGGTGACGCTTGATCCAGGCCGAGTAGTACGCGAGCAGAGCGAAGCTCGCGGAGTGCGATTCGGGAAAACCATAGTCGCCGAACCCCAGGATCTGGTTGAAGATCCTGTCGGCAAATTCCGGCGGGTATTGGTTCGCCTTCATGCCGTCCTTCAGCTTCTTCTCGAACGGCTCCAGGCCGCCTTTCTTCTTCCATGCCGCCATCGCGCGGCGCAGCTGATCCGCCTCCCCGGCCGTGAAACCGGCGGCCACCATCGCGAGCTGCATCACCTGTTCCTGGAAGATCGGGATGCCGAGCGTGCGCTCGAGCACAGCCTTCACCGCGGCGCTCGGATATTCCACTTTTTCCTTTCCATCCCGCCGGCGCAGATAGGGATGCACCATGTCGCCCTGGATGGGTCCCGGACGCACGATCGCCACCTCGATCACCAGGTCATAGAAGTTTTTCGGCTTCAGGCGCGGCAGCATCGACATTTGCGCCCGGGATTCGATCTGAAAAACGCCGACGGTATCCGCCTCCTGGATCATTTCGTAGACGGCGGGATCTTCTCTTGGAATATCGCTCATGCCGAATGGTTTGTTTCTTTCTTCGGAAACAAAACACAAAGCACGGCGAATGGCAGTCAGCATCCCCAGCGCAAGTACGTCCACTTTCAGCAGCCCCAGCGATTCCAGGTCGTCCTTGTCCCACTGGATCACGGTGCGATCGTCCATCGCGGCGTTCTCGACCGGCACCAGCTCCGCGAGCGGCCCGCGCGAGATGACGAAGCCGCCGACGTGCTGCGACAGGTGGCGCGGAAAACCGATCAGGTCGCCGGCAAGCGCGAGCAGCTGCCGCAGCTTCGGCGCTTCCGGATCCAGCCCCGCTTCCCTGACGCGTTCGTGCAGAACCGGCCCGCCATCCCACCAGGAAAGTAAAGTCGAAAAATTAAAATCAAAATCCAGAGCCCTGCACAAATCCCGCATCGCGCTCTTCGGCCGGTAGCAGATCACGGTTGCCGCCAGCGCCGCGCGTTCGCGGCCGTATTTGCGATAAATGTACTGGATCACCTCCTCGCGCCGCTCGTGCTCGAAATCGACGTCGATGTCGGGCGGCTCTTTCCTCTCCTTCGACAGGAACCGCTCGAACAGCATATTGCCGTCCTGCGGATTCACCTCGGTGATCCCGAGGCAATAGCATACGGCCGAGTTCGCGGCCGATCCCCTGCCCTGGCACAGGATGCCGCGGGAGCGCGCGAAGCTCACCACGTCATGCACGGTAAGGAAAAATGCCTCGTATTCAAGATCGGCAATGAGTGCCAGTTCGCGTTCCACCATATCGCGGACATTGGCAGGCGCGCCGCCCGGGAAACGCCTAGCCATCCCTTGAACGGCCAGGTTCCTGAGATGCGAGGCGGGCGTCCCGCCTTTCGGCACCAACTCTTCCGGATATTCGTAGCGCAGTTTGTCCAGATAGGATCCGCATCGCTCCGCGATCACCAGCGTTTCCAGCAGCAGTGCCGCGGGATACAGCTGCGCCAGCCGCACGCGCGGGCGCAGGTGCCGTTCGCCGTTCGGATACAGCGCGTCGCCGCACTCGCCCACCGTCCCGCCCAGGCGGATCGCGGTGAGCGCGTCCTGCAGGCGCCGGCGCGAGCGCAGGTGCATGTGCACCTCGCCCGCGGCGACCAGGGGGAGGTTGGCGCGCTTTGAAATGTCTTCCAGCCGCCCCAGTCTTCGAAGGTCGTTCGGGCCGCAATGCAGTTCCGCCGCGAGCCAGCCGCCATCCGCAAACCGCTCCCGCACCCAGAGCGCATTTTCAAGGGACGGCTCTTCTCCGGGAACCAGGAGCGCCAGCAGGCCGCCCTGCAAATGCGCTTCGAGGTCGGCCCGGGCCAGGCAATACGCCCCCTTCTTCATCCGCCTGCGTCCCGTGGTGATCAGCGACGAGAGCGCACCGTAGGCTTTGCGGTCCGGCGCCAGGAGGACGAGCTTCAGGCCGCCCTCGAAGCGGATTTCGCTGCCGACGATCAGCTTGAAGTTTTTTTCCTTTGCCGCGACGTGCGCCCGCACGATCCCCGCCAGGGAACATTCGTCGGTAACGGCGAGCGCCGAATAACCGAGCTTGGCCGCCTGCCCGACCAGTTCCTCCGCGTGCGAGGCGCCGCGCAGGAAACTGAAGTTGGAGAGGCAATGCAGCTCGGCGTAGGCGGGAAGCAATTCAGGCAAAAAAGCCATGCAGAAACCAGTGCCCCCCGGGTTCCGCGCCCCGCTCCCGGTAGATCCATGCCAGCGAAGCTTCCCCGGTGCGCGCGATGAAGTAGTCGCGCCGCGCCTCGGCGCCGTCCCACCAGCCCGATTCGATGCGCTCCGGTCCCGCCAGCAGCGCGAACTCCCCCTCGGCGAGGCGGCGCGGTATCTCGAGCAGCCACAAGGGCCGCGGTCCCGGGATCGCGTTTTGCCGTTCGATCGAATTGGCGTTTTTCATGCCGGGTTCAACACGGCAAAAAGCAAATTCCGGACGGTGGTCTTCATGCGTTCCAAGGCCGTGCACCGCCCCGCCGCCGAGCCGCGACTGCAGGCGCTCGACCAGCCGCAGCCATTCTTCGCCGCCGGTGCGCGGATCCTTGAAAAAATTCCCGTTTTCTTCCGGAAGAATTTCAATATCCGCCGCTTCGATGCGGATTGCCTCTGCCGCCGCGCGCAGCGTGGTCCGCGCCAGGCGTTCGCGCAGCAGCCGGGCGAAGTGCTCCGCGTCGCGGCCTGGCATGGCGAGTCCCACCCTGACTGCCGTCGCCGGTATATCGTCATGCAGCAGGTCGAGGGAAAAAGAGCGCACGCCGGATTGGCGCGCAGCGAGGAAACCTTCCATCTGCTCGAGCAGCCGCCGGGCGGCG
>Ga0207929_1000515_pt1 | contig 10615 bp, 5 predicted proteins | sample NGESurdeep072012_FD_184466 | JGI IMG/M metagenome (GOLD analysis project Ga0207929, IMG submission 184466) | Arctic peat soil microbial communities from Barrow, Alaska - NGEE Surface sample 53-1 deep-072012 (SPAdes) | ecosystem: Environmental > Terrestrial > Soil > Wetlands > Peat ... | reverse complement strand
GGCAGTCGGAGGTCCTCTGCGTCGCAGCCCTCGCCCGAGGTACCGAGTCCGAACAGGCCGGCGAGGTCGCCCACGAACGCCACACACAGGTCTGCATCACGAGCCGCGGCGACCGCTGCCGCGAAGCCGGACGCGTCGGTTCCCTGCACCGCACACCCCTGCTCGTGAATCACCTCGAGGTCCGGGAGCTCGGCCCGCAGTGCGTCGACCCCCGACTGCACCTCCACGCCGAGGCCGCGACCCGGGTAACGGGGCAGCACGTGGTTGGGGAATGCGTAGCAGCCCATGAAGGTCCGCGGGTCGTCCGCGCACGGACCGACGACGGCGATCCGGCGAAGAGCCGGCCGACCTGCGCCACGTAACGGCAGCGCCGTCCCGGCGTCGAGGAGGACGACGGATCGCTCGGCCATCTCGCGGGCGAGCGCCCGGTTGGAAGGCGAGTCGAGGTCCGTCGCCGCTGCGGCGGACACGGAGGCCTCCGGGGTCCACTGCGGGTCGAGCAGACCGAGCTCGATCTTCTGCCGCAGCAGCCGTCGGGCAGCGCGGCTGACGAGCGCCTCGGGAACTTCTCCGCGCCGTACCCGCTCGACCAGGTGCTGCCCAAACCCGAGCGTGTCGGGCAGCTCGACGTCGATGCCTGCGCGCAGCGCGAGGATGCCGGCCTCCTCGGCGTCGGGTGCCAGCCGGTGCATCGTCGCCAGGAATGGGACCGCCCAGTAGTCGGAGACGGCCGTCCCCGTGAAGCCCCATTCGTCGCGCAGCACCTCGGTGAGCAGCCACGGGTCCGCGCCGGCAGGGACACCGTCGACGTCGGAGTAGGAGTTCATCACCGAGCGTGCACCGGCGAGGGCCACGGCCGTCTCGAAGCTGGGCAGGATGATATGGAGCAGCTCGCGCCGCCCCATGGACACCGGCGCGTGGTTGCGCGCGGCTCGCGATGCCGAGTAGCCGGCGAAGTGTTTCAGGGTGGCGATGACGCCTGCGCTCTGCAGGCCCCGGACGTAGGCGGCCCCGAGCGTGGCGACGAGATAGGGGTCCTCACCCATGGTCTCTTCGACGCGCCCCCAGCGGTAGTCACGCACGACGTCGAGCACGGGGGAGAGCCCCTGGTGCACGCCGACTGCGGCCATGTCGCGCCCGATCGCGGCCGCCATCCGCTCGACGAGGTCGGCGTCGAACGTCGCGCCCCATGCGATCGCCGCGGGATAGACGGTTGCCCCGAACGTGGTGAACCCGGTGAGGCACTCCTCGTGGACGAGCGCCGGGATACCCAGACGCGAGTCCGCCAGGACCACGCGGTGCTGGCGCACCAGCTCCGCCGTGCCCTCGGCGACGGTCACCGGGAGACTGCCGAAGACGCGGGTGAGGTGGCCGAGCCCGTAGGTGCTCGCCTCCTCGAGCGAGATCGTCCCCGACGCGGCGAAGACGTCCTGCAGAGGAGCGACATTGAACGTGGACTCTGGCTCACCCATCGGGCTCGGCTCGGTGGAGCGCTCGGCCTGCATGTCGTTACGGACCCAACGGCTGCCCAGCTGGGCGACCTTCTCCTCCAGGGTCATCTCCGTGAGGAGAAGGTCGACCCTGTCGGCAACGGACAAAGTCGTGTCCCGCCACGGAGGCGTGATCCTCTGGTCGGCAGGGAACGAAACGGTCGTCATGAGCTCTCCTTGTTCATCGACACGGCTGAACAGAGTCACGAAAAGTTTCGGTCAACTACTCGAAACCGTATCGCAACTTCCTCGAGCCTGCGGCCTCCGGAAGGTGCGTGCTTTCAGGAATCCGTGCGGTACAACTCTTGCTTGGCGCCCCCTGATTCTCAAGCCTCTTGACACTCCGAACTTCGAAAACTACGGTGCATTTACGATCATCGCAGGCTTTAGCCCTTGCGCCGCAGAACGGCCGCGGCCCCTCGAGTTCGGAGATCAGCATGGATCCCATCACGACTTCCCGGCGGACGTTCCTCGGCATCACCCTGGCCGCCGGCGCTGGAGTTGGCCTGGCCGCCTGCGGTGGCACCTCCGGACCCCAGCCGGGAGGCACTGCGGCTGGCGGTGCGGGCGCCGCGACTGGCGGCGCCAGCTACTGGTTCCTCACCGGTCAGCCGGGTGAGGGCATCCGCACCAACACTGTCAAGCGCTTCAACGCGGCGAACCCCAAGACCCAGATCAAGGCGACGACCTTCCAGAACGACGCCTACAAGACGAAGATCAAGACCGCCATTGGCGCCGGCCAGGCACCGACGATCATCTGGGGCTGGGGCGGCGGCGGGCTGAAGAGCTACGTCGACGCGAGCCAGGTGGAGGACCTCACCGACTGGTTCGCACAGAACGCGGCCGTCAAGGACCGGCTGTTCCCGTCCTCTTTCGGCGCGGCCACGGTCGGCGGCAAGATCTACGCGATGCCGAGCGAGACGGTCCAGCCGATCGTGCTCTTCTACAACAAGACCAGTTTCGAGAAGATCGGCGCCCAGCCACCGCAGTCGTGGGGCGACATCATGGACCTGGTGCCGAAGTTCAACGCGAAGGGCATCGCGCCTTTCTCCCTCGGTGGCCAGTCGCGCTGGACCAACATGATGTGGCTGGAGTTCCTGTTTGACCGCATCAGCGGCCCCGGGGTCTTCCAGGCCGTCTTCGACGGCGAGAAGAACGCCTGGTCGAACCCGGCATCCATCCAGGCGCTGACCGAGATGCAGAAGCTGATCAAGGCGAACGGCTTCATCAAGGGCTTCTCCTCGATCACCGCGGACTCCAACGCCGACCAGGCACTGCTCTACACCGGTAAGGCCGCGATGATGCTCCACGGTTCGTGGACCTACGGCAGCATGGCCACCGACGGCGGCGACTTCGTCTCCGGCGGCCACCTCGGCTACATGAACTTCCCGACATTCGAGGGCGGCAAGGGCGACCCCAGCGACACCGTGGGCAACCCGGGCCAGTACCTGGCGATCTCCTCAAAGGCCACGGCTGCCGAGAAGGACACGGCCAAGAAGTTCTTTGCCACGGCGGTGCTCTCCGACGCCGAGAACAAAGAGTGGATCGCCGCCGGTGCAGTCCCGATCGTCAAGGGATCCGACAGCGCCCTCGCAGGCTCGAAGGACGCCGAATGGCTCAAGTTCGTCTACGGCGTTGCGAGCGGCGCCAAGGTCTTCGCCCAGTCGTGGGACCAGGCCATGAGCCCCACTGCTGCTGAAGAGCTGCTCAACAACATCGCCAAGCTGTTCCAGCTGTCGATCTCGCCCCAGCAGTTCGCCGACAACATGAATAAGGTCATCGGCACGTGACCGCCGCCGTGCGTGGAGCTTCGCGCACGGGCACCTCGCGCGCCGGTCGGACCGGCTCGGTCACGTGGATGGCGCTGCCGGCTCTGGTCTTCTTCATCGCCTTCGGCGTGGTCCCGCTGCTCGGCGTGCTGGGCCTGAGCTTCACCCAGTGGGACGGGATCGGTGCGATCCACCCCGCCGGTTTCGACAGCTGGCGGAAGGTTCTCGTCGACCCCGGCCTGCCGCACGCGCTGTATGTGACGTTCCTCGTAATGATCCTCTCGTGGCTCGTCCAGACACCGGCAAGCATCCTGATCGGGGTCTTCCTGGCAAGTCACGCGCGCTACCGCGGTGTGCTGGCCGTGCTGTTCTTCATTCCTCTGCTGCTGAGCTCGGCCGCGATCGCCGTGGCCTACAAGGCGCTGCTCGACCCCAACTTCGGGCTCGGTGCGGGACTGCAGATCGGGTTTCTCTCCCAGGACTGGCTCGGCGAGGACAAGCTCGCGCTCGGCGTCGTCATCTTCATCGTGTCCTGGCAGTTCATCCCGTTCCACTCGCTCATCTATCAAGGTGCGGTGCGGCAGATCCCGCGATCCATGTACGAAGCCGCCGAGATCGACGGCGCCGGACGCATCCGTCAGTTCTGGAGCATCACGCTGCCGCAGCTGAAGTACACGATCGTCACCTCCTCGACGCTCATGGTGGTTGGGTCGCTGACGTTCTTCGACGTGATCTTCGTGCTGACCGCGGGCGGCCCAGGGGACGCCACTCGCGTGCTTGCCCTTGACATGTACAAGACAGGCTTCCAGGCCAACCTGATGGGCCCAGCCAGCGCGATCGCGGTCATCCTCGTTCTCGTCGCCTTCGCACTGGCTATCATCCTGCGCCGGATCGGCGGCGGCGGAGCTGCCGACAGCCAGCTGGAAGGCGCCTGACGTGGCAACCGCAGTGACCACCGACGTCGGCCAGACGCCCCAGGTCCGGCCGACACGTTCGCGACGTCGCCGCCGACGTGGTCGCCCGAACTGGCTCGGCGGGCTGGCCGGCTGGCTCTGGCTCGTGATCGTCCTGGTGCCGATCTACTGGATCGTCATCACGAGCTTCAAGACGCAGGCCAACTACTACGCGATGAACCCGCTCAAGCCGTCGACCTCCCCGACGATTGACAACTACCGGATGGTCATCGAGTCGGACTTCGCGACGTACTTCATCAACAGCGTCGTCGTGACCGTGGGTTCGATCATCCCGGCTGTCCTCATCTCCTTTATGGCCGCGTTCGCCATCGTCCGCAGCAGCGGAGGGTTCATGAAGTCGGTCAACGGACTCTTCCTGATGGGACTGGCGATTCCGGTGCAGGCGACCATCATCCCGGTCTATCTGATCATCATCCGGCTGAAGCTGTACGACAGCCTCCTGGCGATCATCTTGCCGTCCATCGCGTTCGCAATTCCGTTGTCGGTGCTGGTCCTTGCGAACTTCATCCGCGATGTGCCGAAGGAGCTCTTCGAGTCCATGCGGGTCGACGGGGCCAGCGAATGGGTCACGCTGTGGCGCCTCGCGTTCCCGCTGACGCGCCCGGCGCTGGTCACCGTGTCCATCTACAACGGCCTCGCGGTCTGGAACGGCTTCCTGCTCCCGCTGATCCTCACCCAGAGCCCGAGCAGGCGCACCCTGCCGCTAGCGCTCTGGACGTTCCAGGGGCAGTACGGCGTCAACGTCCCCGCCGTCCTCGCCTCGGTCGTCCTGACGACGCTGCCGATCCTCATCTTGTATGCCGTTGGCCGCCGCCAGCTTCTGAGCGGGCTGACCGCCGGCTTCAGCAAGTGAGGTCGTCACGGCCACCAGAGCTCATGGTGACGATGCGCAGCTGAGCTGACACCTTGCACCCGCATCGCCGCCGGCCAGGTCGAGACCTTGGGGGTCGCAGAGCCGGACGTGGCCGCAACTTCCCGGCGTATTCCCGGCGAGCAGCCGTGGACAGCCGGTTTGACCCGATCACAGCCGAACGACCAGTGGGCCGACGGGCGCCGCTACCTCGGAATCGATGTCCTATCCCGCTCCCGACTCGCCCTGATCACCAGCACCACCAACCAGAACCAGGAGGCAACCACCACCATCGGCGCGATCAGCGCCTGACCATCAACGACGAATCACCGTCGTGCACCACTCCCGTGGACTTGACCGAGACCGACACGGTCTGGCAGCCTCGCGAGTGTCCACGCAGCCGGGCTGTCATGCCGCGACTACGTTCCGCCGCGGCTGGCTTGTGGCGTCCCTGACGGGCATCCTGCCGCTAGCACGCCACACGCAAACGCTCAGGCGGTCTCCCACCCGCAGTTGACAAGAAGGTTGAGAGGCGAATGACATTCTTGTTCCACGTCGCAATGACCGGTTCGGATTCCTCCGATGGGTCGCAGCGCCGGCCCTTTCGGACGATCAACCAGGCGGCGGACCTCGCGCGGGCAGGTGACACCGTCGTCGTTCACGAGGGCGAGTATCGGGAGTGGGTGCGGCCGCGGCGCGGCGGGCTGAGTGACCAGCGCCGCATCACGTACGAGGCCGCCGCGGGTGAGCGCGTCGTCATCAAGGGCTCGGAGCCGGTGACGGGGTGGGAGGCGGTCGGGGGGACGGTGTGGAAGGTGTCGGTGGCGAACTCGTTGTTCGGATCATTCAACCCGTTCGCGGAGGAGGTCGTCGGTGACTGGATCGTCTACCCGACGAAGGACTCGCCGAAGAAGCATCTCGGTGACCTCTACCTCAACGGGCTGAGCTTCTACGAGGTCCTGTCCCTGCCGGAGGTGTCGGACCCACCGCTGCGCACAGAGGTGCTCGACCACTGGACCGGGGTCGTCGACCGGTTCCGGATCCCCGACCAGACGCGCTACGTGTGGTATGCCACGGTCGGCGCCGATGCCACGACGATCTGGGCGAACTTCCAGGGCGCGGACCCGAACGTGGAACTGGTTGAGATCAACGTTCGCCGGTCCGTCTTCTACCCGACCGAGCAGCATCTCGACTACATCACAGTCCGCGGTTTCGAGATGGCGCAGGCCGCCTGCCCATGGACCCCGCCCACCGCCGATCAACCAGGCCTCATCGGCCCCAATTGGGCCAAGGGCTGGATCATCGAGGACAACGTCATCCACGACGCCAAGTGTTCGGCAATCTCGATCGGCAAAGAGGCGTCGACGGGCCACAACTACGCGACCGCGCGCGGCGACAAGCCGGGCTACCAGTACCAGTTGGAGTCGGTGTTCTCGGCAGCTCAGATCGGGTGGGATAGAGAGCACGTCGGCTCGCACGTCATCCGGCGCAACACGATCTTTGACTGCGGCCAGAACGGCATCGTCGGCCACCTGGGCTGCGTCTTCTCCACGATCGAGGACAACCACATCTACAACATCGCCCTCAAGCGGGAGTTCTACGGCTACGAGATCGGCGGCATCAAGCTCCACGCGGCCATCGACGTGGTCATTCAACGCAACCGGATCCACGACTGCTCTCTGGGCACCTGGCTGGACTGGCAGACGCAGGGCACCCGCGTCTCCCGGAATGTCTACTACGCCAACAACCGGGACCTGTTTGTCGAAGTCAGCCACGGTCCGTATCTCGTCGAGCACAACGTCTTCGCGTCCGCTGCGTCGCTGGAGCTGTTCTGCCAGGGCGGCGCGTTCGTGAACAACTTGGTGTGCGGCACCCTGCGGTTCGAATCCGTCATGGACCGTGCCACGCCATATCACGTCCCGCACAGCACGCAGATCGCGGGTTACGCGGTGATCTACGGTGCAGACGACCGCTACGTCGGCAACCTCTTCATCGGCGGCGACCGCGATCAGGCTTATGCGCCGGGGTCGGAGTTCCATCGGACGGCCACTCACGGCACGTCCGGGTATGACGGCCACCCGGCCTCGTTCGCGGACTACCTCGCACGCATCGACGCGCAACCCCCGGGCGACCACCAGCGGTTCCCCGGGGTCAAGCAGCCCGCCTACATCTGGGGGAACGTATACGCCGCCGGAGCGCGTCCATCCGAGAGCGAACAGGACGCCCTCATCATCGGTGGCGCGGTGTCCGTCGGCATCGTCGAGGACGGCGACGCGGTCTACCTGCACACCGAGTTGCCCGAGGACTTCGACCGCGCCCGCGTCGGCGTCGTCACGGGGCTGGATCTGGAACATGTCCGCTTCGCGGACGCTGACTACGAGGAACGCGACGGCAGCCCGGCGGTCATGGATGTCGACCTGGTCGGCGAGCGGAAGGAGCACGGCCTGAACTATCCAGCCGGCCCGATCGCTGGCCTGGCTGCCGGGACGGCGCGCGTGAGGGTGTGGTGACCCCCGCGTCAAACCAGCCATACGCACAGGTTGCATCAATCGATGCTGACGGTGACCGACCTCCCTACGCATGCGATGCAACCCGCGCAGGTGGTCACGCCCTCGATGTGCTGAGGGGCAGCATGGTGGGTCGCGCGAGAATCGACGACTGGCCTGAATGGGTCGCACGAGCTCAGCCGCTGGCGCTGACCCCGGTACTTCGAGTCGATACAACTAGACCGGTTGACCACGCCGAACTGGTCCGTGCCGTGCGAGCCCATCTCGGGTCAGCCGCCGCAACGTAACCGGCCCTCGGCAGGACCACCCGGAGGTCCCAGCACGGGTCATCAGAACGCCCGCATCCGCATAGGCGTCGTCGGCGCGGCAAATCTACGTGCGCTGCCATAGGACTGTCGGACCCGCGCTCAGTGCAGCAGCAAGGACCGCAATGACGAAGGAGACCCAAGAGACAAGCCCGATCGGCTCTGCCTTCAGGTTGGCGAGCCGCTCCCAGCGCGTGGCCGGGGGACCGTATCGACCCGCGTCTCGCGAGCGGGACACGGCGAATGCCAGCGACACATGCAATGAAGAATCCGACCATGAGCGCAGTCTCCACGGTCGCGGGTTCGGGGACCAAACGGTCCTCCGCAAATGCGGCATTTCGCGCGTCGTCACACGCGAAACGCGCCGATCGTCATGTTCTAGTTGCGAGCCAGCCGAGTTTTCACAACGATCCTTTGGCCACGTTCCCCGTTCGGCTTAGTCAGTGGTCCAGCAAGCCAGCGGTGATCCCGGTAGCCAGCAGGCGGTCGACTGTTTCAATCGACTGTGAAGCTCGCCGAGTCCTTTCGAGCCGGCCTCATCACGGCCGCGCGGGGCGGGGTGCAGTTCTTCGCCTCCGACGGGCTTCCGGCGTCCATGCGCACGGACCAGATGGGGTGCACCTGGTACGCGCACGCCTGCGCGTTCATCGACATGAAGTGAGCCGACGCCTCGCCAAGTCACCGCCGGGGTCTGGCCGAGGCGCTCCTCTGGGTGACGACGGCCATGGTTTCCCGCACCCGAGACGCCCCTGACAACGACGCTCTTCGCAAGGCTTTGTTCCACTGGTCGTTCAACGTGACTAAGAGGGGTCACCATCCCATCGATGAAGCGGACGTCCCCGCCGCCTTCGCCCAGGAGGTGGCGTGGATTGCCAAAAGGTCAATGCCACTGCGCAGCTTCGCTTCTCCCTCAACGGTGCGTCGCGCCATGAACGCGATCAGCCTGAAGCTCGACGGCACGGCGCCTGCCGCACCGACGGTCGCCCGGCGGCGCGCGGCGCTGTTCAGTGCCCTCCAGTACGCCGTCGAGCTTGAGTTGCTGCCGAACAACCCGCTCAAGCAGTTGAAGCTACGCCGGCCAATCGTCGCGGCAGCGGTCGATCCCCGGGTCGTCGTCAACCACTCCCAGGCCAGGCGCCTCCTGTCCGCAGTGCGGAGCAACTACCCATCCCTTGAGGCCTACTTCGCGTGTCTGTACTACGCGGCCCTGCGTCCCGCCGAGGCACGGCATCTTCGAGTCAAAGACTGTGTGCTTCCCGAGTCCGGCTGGGGTGAGCTGGACCTCCTTGGCTCTACTCCAGACGCCGGCGGTGACTGGACCGACTCTGGCCAAGCAAACGAGGACCGGCAGCTGAAGCACCGTGGGGAGGGCGATACGCGCCCGTGCCGGCTCCGCCGGAGCTCGTCGAGATCCTCCGTCGCCACATCGCGAACTTCCCCACGAGCCCCGACGGCCGCCTATTCGTCACCCGGATCGGTCGTGCCGGCGTTCCGCTGCCGCGGCCCTTCACCAAACCACTGAGAATGGGAACCGCCTACCGAGTCTGGGAAGCGGCCCGGGCTGCTGCCTTCACCGATGCCGAGTACGCCTCGCCGCTGGCCAAGCGCCCGTAACGATCTGCGCCACGCAGCCGTATCAACTTAGTTGAATGCCGGTGTCCCGCCGACCCAGGTCGCCGAGTGGGCCGGGCACAGCGTGAACGTCCTCCTGCGGGTCTACGCCAAGTGCGTGTATGGCCAGGATGAGGTTGCGCGGCAGCGCATCGAGGCGGCCTTGGCGGTGACGACTACGTCGGAGGCGGAAACAGAAGCAGAAGGCGAAGCGCGGGCTCCCGGAACGCTGAAGGTGGCCAAACCTACCGGCGCATTACCGGCGAACAGCCGCAGACGGCCGGTTTGAGCCGATCACAGCCGGACCACACGAAAGGGCCCCCGACCGGCGTTTCCGCAGGTCAAAGGCCCTTTCAGCACGTGGTGGCAGGTGATGAAGGATTCGAACCTTCGAAGCTTTCGCGATGGATTTACAGACCAACGGCGGCGGGCCCCTGACCAGCGACAATGCCAGCCCCCCGACAACTTCCGTGCGTATTCCCCACAGACAGCCGGTGACAGCCGACTACAGCCGGACACCCCAGCGAGCAATTCGCCTTCACTGCGTCGCTCCAAGACCGTCGAGCCCAGCGCCCCAGACCACGGCCCTTCATGGCTGACCTCGAGGCATCCGGGCGCCCCAATGTGGTCTTCGACGGGCTCTGGACCGAAGTTTGCTTGACTTCCGTCGTGTGCCAAAAGACCCGCACATCCGGCCACCATCTGGGATGGGTCTTAGCGTGCGACGCGGGCGACCTCGTCCGCTTCGCGCGAGTAGTGCGGGTCGGTGGTCAGCCGGCTGTGCCGGGCGCCGTACAGGAAGTAGATGGCGAGCCCGATGACCATCCAGACGGCAAACCGGATCCACGTTGCGGCGGGCAGGTTCAGCATCAGATAGAACGAGGTCAGTATCGCCAGGATCGGGACGACGGGGACGCCGGGACAGCGGAAGGGCCGCTCGAGGTCGGGACGCTTACGTCGCAGCACCAGGATGCCGACGGCGACCAGGATGAAGGCAAACAGCGTGCCGATGTTGACCAGCTCGGCGAGCTCGGACAACGGCACGAACGTGGAGATCACGGCGACGGCGACGCCGGTGGTGATTGTGGTGCGCACGGGTGTGCCGGTCC
>Ga0207929_1000513_pt1 | contig 10623 bp, 9 predicted proteins | sample NGESurdeep072012_FD_184466 | JGI IMG/M metagenome (GOLD analysis project Ga0207929, IMG submission 184466) | Arctic peat soil microbial communities from Barrow, Alaska - NGEE Surface sample 53-1 deep-072012 (SPAdes) | ecosystem: Environmental > Terrestrial > Soil > Wetlands > Peat ... | reverse complement strand
GCGCCGCTTGACAGCGGCGCTGGCTGCGGCCGCTCCCTCCGAGGACACTCCACCCTCCTTCCCACGAGATTCGTAACAGCGCCTAAGGTGGCGCCGACATCGTAGCCGGAGATAGAAGCCATCCTCTAGCGCAGACCATTCACATCCAACTGCTCGCCTGCCTGCGCGCGCGGCGATCCGCGCAGCCCGTCGGGGAGAGAAATACCACCCTGGCGCGAGGGAGCCACCTGCGCGTGGTGGGACCGCATAGTCGCCGAATAGTCCGAAGTGCGCGCGTGGTGGGAACGCCCGTGCAGTTACAGATCTATGCAGGGAGGAGAGGACACCCCCACCGACCCCGTGCAGAGATGTCAGCCGAAGCGTAGTCCGACGCGCGCACTGCGAGAAAATCATAAAACTGCGGGCTTGAGAGCGCGTGTGGATAACTCGCTTGACAGCGGTTGTACTTTTTTTGACACACGTTCGTCTTTGCCTATGGTACTTATCGACTAACGGTCGTATACTTGCCCCAGATTTTTTTCCACAATCTTGCAGTGCCGGAGTTTCCCACCCGATGATATTCGAATTCGAGGAGAGCCAGTCACAAGCCGCCCGGATGAAGGTCGTGGGCGTGGGTGGCGGGGGCGGAAACGCCGTCAATCGCATGATCGAGGAGCACCTCGAAGGTGTCGAATTCATCTCGGTCAACACCGATGCTCAGGCCCTCCTCAATTCCAAGTCAGACGTAAAAATCCAGATAGGTAAGAAGCTTACTCGCGGCCTTGGCGCTGGTGCGCGGCCGGAGATCGGGAAGCAGGCCATCGACGAGAACAGGGAAGAAGTCGCGCGTGCCATGCACAACGCCGACCTCGTCTTCGTGACCTGCGGCATGGGTGGTGGGACTGGAACCGGTGCCGCACCCGTCCTGTGCGAGCTCGCTCGCGAAGCTGGTGCGCTGACAGTCGGTATCGTCACCAAGCCGTTCCTGTTCGAAGGCCGCAAGCGCATGCGACAGGCCGAGCTCGGCATCGCCGAGATGCGGAAGCACGTCGACACGATGATCGTGGTGCCGAACGAGCGACTCCTTGCCGTAGTCGGCAAAGGAATCCCGTTCCAGGATGCGCTCAAGAAGGCTGACGAGGTGCTGCTGCACGCCACTCAGGGCATTAGCTCCCTCATCAGCGTGACTGGGCTCGTGAACGTCGATTTCGCCGACGTCCGCACGGTCATGCAGGAAGGCGGGTCGGCCCTCATGGGCACCGGTATCGGCCGCGGTGAGAATCGAGCCATCGAAGCGGCCCAGCAGGCGATCGCCAGCCCGCTCCTCGACAACGTTTCGGTGTCGGGAGCCACAGGCGTCCTCGTCAACATCACCGGCGGCGCCGATCTGACCCTCGGTGAAGTGCACCAGATCAACGAAATCATCCACGACGCGGTGGGTGAGGACGCGGAAATCATCTTCGGCGCCGTGCATGAGCCGGCGATGCAGGGCGAGATCCGCGTTACGGTCATCGCGACCGGCTTCGACCGCCCGCAATCGGCATCGGTTCAGGTGCCGAACATGATCGCGTCACAGTCTCCGATCGTGAGAGGCTCACCGGTCATTCCACTCCGTCCGACCCGCGCGAATGGCGTGACGAGAAACACACTCAATGAGATTCCGAGACGGATTATTCCGACGCCGCCGACCGGCAATCCGCCCGTGACTCAGGAGAGGGATCGGTCGTCTCCTGAGCAGGATCTGAGTGACATGGAAATTCCGACATTTATACGAAGGCAAATGGATTGAAAAGGGTCAGCGTGAGGCCAGCGAGCTATGCAGTTGTGGCGATCATGGGTATGGTCGCCGTTTGGCTTACACCGTCCCTCGAGCCGAAGCAGATTTTCCCAATGGCGCCGGTCGTCGTCAGTCGACCCGGCCTCGAGCCCGCTGACTTCCTGCTCCAGCCTGTCGTAATCGAAGCCTCCAACACCGAGCTGGTCGACACCCTCCAGATCTCGGGTGTCATCCACTCCAGCCTCTATAACGCGCTCAACGAGAGCGGCGTCGGCGTTCTACCGCCCTCTGCCCGCCATCAGCTCGCCTGGTCACTCGCCGACATTTTCGAGTACAAAGTCGACATGAGCCGCGACTTGAGGCAGGGTGACAAGTTCCACCTGCTGATTGAGCGGCTTCAGAAGCCCAACGGCGCGATCATCGTCCAGAAAGTTCTGGGCGCGCGTCTCGCGCTCTCGGGCGGGAGCAATCCACTCGAGGCGATTCATTTCGACTCGCCGGGCTCGAGCACCGGGCAGTACTATGACGCGAGCGGTATGTCGCTTCGGGCCGCTTTCCTCCGCGCGCCAGTGGCGTTCCGTCGCATCAGCAGCATCTTCGGCGCTCGCAAGCATCCGATCTTCGGTGAGTGGCGGAATCACACCGGCACCGACTACGCAGCGGCGGAAGGCACACCCGTTCGAGCGATCGGCGATGGCGTCGTGATCTTCGCCGGAAAGAAGGGCGGATACGGCAACATGATCGACATCCGACACCGCAACGGCATGGTGAGCCGCTACGGCCACATGCGGAACTTCGCGACGGGCATGCGCCCGGGAACGCGAGTGACGATGGGTTCCACCATCGGCTTCGTTGGCATGACCGGCTGGGCGACAGGCCCGCACCTCCACTTCGAGATTCGCGTCGACGGCGTGGCGCACGACCCGAGGCTGGCGCTTCAGAGCAGGGGCGGCGAGCCAATCCCCGCCGGCGAGCGCACTCTCTTCCAGAAGATGAGAAATCAGACGCTGGCAAGCCTGAATCAATCACATTTGGCGAACGCCTCCGAGTAACACCGTCAGAAGCTCGCAGGGCTTATCTTCAACCCGGACTCGAATGTCCGGGTTTTTTTTGCCCTCAATCAGACAGCACCCAAATGGCAGGCAGGATACTCCGGCGCGCGGGCGACGTACCCACCCGTTCGCTGTGGACCAAAATAAAGGACGTCGCGCTCACGGACGTCGCGGCAATAGCGCGCGGCGGAGCCATCGAGGGCTCGCTGGAGAATCTGGAGCAGATCCTCCTCGAGGCCGACTTCGGCGTTCCTACCACGATGCGCCTGGTCGCGGAGATCGAAGGACAAGCGCGCCGCGGATTCATCAAGACGCAGGAGCAATTCCTCCACGCGCTGGAGAAAGCGATCGAGAGCTCCCTTCGCTCCGGAAACAGTGATCCCCGGTTCGTTCGGTCCGAGTCGGGACCCACGATCGTGCTGGTGGTGGGGGTGAACGGCGCGGGAAAGACGACATTCATCGGGAAGTTCTCCGACTTTCTGAAGGCGAAAAAGATGTCGGTCCTCGTCGGCGCGGCCGACACCTTTCGCGCGGGGGCCATCGACCAGCTGCGGGCATGGTCAGAGCGCACCGGGGCCGATTTCGTCGGCGGGAAGGCAGGTTCCGACCCAGCCGCGGTGGCGTTCGATGCCGTCGATGCCGGGATCAGCCGAGGCAAGGATGTCGTCGTCGTCGATACTGCCGGCCGCCTTCATACGAGCGGATCACTGATGGACGAGATGAAGAAGATCGACCGCGTAATTGGCAAGCGCCTTCCCGGCGCTCCGCACGAGACCCTGCTGGTCCTGGACGGGACGATCGGACAGAACGCCGTCGCCCAGGCAAGGACTTTTGCGGAGGCGATTCCCATCACCGGCCTCGTCATCACCAAGGTCGACGGGACGGCCAAGGGCGGAATAGTGCTCGCGGTGCACGACGCCCTCAACGTGCCAGTGAAATTCATCGGGACTGGCGAGAAAGCGACGGATCTCGAGGCTTTCGATCCCAAGGCTTTCGCGCACGAGGTTCTCGAGGGCTAGATGGCGGCCGCGACGGAGACGCGCAGCGGAAAGGTCTACCTCGACATGCCCGTCAATTACCTGAAGGGCGTCGGGCCCGCCCGCGCCGAATCCCTGAGAAAACTCGGAATCGTCACCGCGCGCGATCTCCTCTTCCACATTCCTCACCGCTACGAAGACGCGAGCACGATCAGCCCCATAGCCTCGCTCGAGACCGGCATGGACGGGACGATCATCGGGAAGGTGATCTCCAAGGGGATCATACCCACGCGTCGTGGCCTCAGGATCTTTCAGGCAGTGCTCCAGGACGACAGCGGCATGATCGAGGCGTCGTGGCCCGGACAGCCCTTCCTCGACCGAAGCATCGAGAAGGGCGACATCATGCTGCTCACCGGATCCGTCCGGTTTTTTCACGGCCGCCAGCTCCAGCCGCGCGAGTACATCCAGCTCGGGAAGGACAACGACGACGTAAAGGGTGGCAAGGTACTGGCCGTCTACCCCGCCACGGAGGGACTCTCTTTCAAGGCGATTCGGGGAATCATCGATCAGCACCTCGACACGCTGCTGCCCCTGATCAAGGAGTATCTGCCCGAGGACGTGTTGCGCGCCGCGGGCGTACCGAGCCTCGGCGAGGCGTTACTGATGGTGCACCGACCCAGCACGATCACGGACGGGACACGGGGGAGAGCGCGGCTTGCGTTCGAGGAGCTGCTCTTCGTCCACATCCTCCACCGGCGGGCCAACGCGCTCAAGAGAGAGAAGCGAAGCGGAATCGCGTTTGAAAACCGGCGTCAGCTCACGAGCGCCCTGAAAAATGCGCTCCCATTCACTCTGACCAATGCGCAGACGGTCGCGGTGCGCGAGATCGTCGCCGACATGGCGAGCGACCGCAAGATGCATCGCCTCCTGCAGGGCGATGTCGGGAGCGGAAAGACCATCGTGGCGCTGTTCGCGGCGCTGCTGGCGATGGAGAACGGATATCAGGCAGCCATCATGGCGCCCACGGAGCTGCTCGCGGAACAGCACCTCCGAACGTTCACAAAGCTGCTGGAGCCGCTCGGAATCGAGCCGGTTCTGGTGACGGGAAGCCTCAGCGCGCGCGCGAGAAAAGCGGCGGCGGCAAAGCTCGCGGGGACGGACCCGGTGCTGGCGGTGGGAACGCACGCTCTGGCGCAGGACGCGGCCGTGTTCGGGCGCCTCGGGTTCGTCACCATCGACGAGCAGCACCGCTTCGGAGTCGAGCAGCGCGCGGCGATCTCGGCCAAGGGCAAATCACCGGACGTGCTTCTGATGAGCGCGACTCCGATCCCCCGGTCGCTCGCCCTGACGATGTACGGCGACCTCGACGTCAGCACGCTCGACGAGCGTCCGGCGGGGCGGCAGCCGGTCACGACGGTCATGCGACCCGAATCGGCGCGCGAGCGCATACTCCAATTCGTGGCGCGGGAAACCGAGAAAGGCCGCCAGGCATACGTCGTCTACCCGGTGATCGAGGAATCCGAGAAGACCGACCTCAAGGCCGCGACTACGATGTACGAGCAGCTTTCGGCGGGCGCCTTCGCGGGCAGAGTCGTCGCGCTGATTCATGGACGCGTTCCGGCGGACGAGCGTGAGACCATCATGCGCGCCTTTCGCGATGGCAAAATCGATGTGCTCGTGTCTACGACTGTGATCGAAGTGGGAATCGATGTGCCGAATGCCACGGTCATGCTCATCGAGCACCCGGAGCGATTTGGATTGTCCCAGCTTCATCAACTGCGGGGGCGCGTCGGCCGCGGCGCCGAAGCCTCATACTGCATACTGCTCGGCGGCGTGGGAGAGGAAGCGGCGGAGCGCCTGAAGATTTTCGTCGACACGGACGACGGCTTCGAGATCGCGCGCGCAGATCTTCAGCTGCGAGGCATGGGCAATCTGTTCGGTGAAGAGCAGAGTGGGGCAGCGACATTCCGCATCGCCGACCCCCTTCGGGACGAAGCGCTGAACGTCGAGGCGCGCCTCGCCGCCGAGAGACTGCTGGCGCGCGATCCCGAGCTCACCGCAAAGGAGAACATCGGAATTCGCCACGTGTTGAGTGCCCGCTACTCGCGGGCCCTCGAACTGTTCAGGGTCGGCTGAGCGGAGTTGTTCGCGGCCTAGTTGCTCGGATTTGCCAGCCGCTTCTTGATGCGATCAAGCTCGGCGTTGGCCTTGGCGAGCTCGTCCTTGCTCTTCGCGAGTTGATCCTTGAGGGATGCAATTTGCTCGTCCCTGGTTTTGCTGACGACGACTAGCGTGTCCTTCACCACGGGCGTTGCCAACGTGTCCGCCATGGCCGTTCTGGATGAGTTCGCGATCCCCTGGGCGACCGCCGCCGTCCGGCGGAGGACCGTGGCCTGCTCGCGGTACAACGCCGCCGATTTATCCGCGAGATACGCGTCGAGCGCGGCTATTCCCGCGTCCAGCGACCCTCGCTCATTCGCCGGATCGATCAGGTATGCCGCCTTCCAAAACCCGATCTCTCTGGACTCAAGCGTGCCGGGGTGCGTCCGCACAAACTCGTCGAGAATCTTGTCCGCCGCGAAGTAGTTGCCCGCCTCGACGTCGCGGCGCGCGTAAGAAAGCGTCTGCGCCCAATCGCTCTGGAGCGGCGGATCGGCCGTCTGGACCTGCACGCAGGCCGTCAGGGCCAGCAATGAAATCAACAATTGGAAAGCTTTCTTCATCCCGCGTCCTCAAACTGTGGTGACGGATCCTGCGGCGTAGGTTCGGGCCGCCTCTTCGCGCCCGGCGGCTCTACCGGCAGCGTAACGACAAACGTCGTGCCTTCACCGACCCTGCTTTCGACGGTCGTCTCGCCACTGTGGGCCTCGACGATCTCTTTCGCAATCGCCAGGCCTAAACCCGTGCCTTTGCTGGCCGCCTGCGCCTGATTATCGGCTTGGTAAAACTTGTCAAAAATGTGGGGGAGCTGTGCCGCCGATATCCCGGCCCCTGTGTCCGCGACGGTGATGACGACATTTGTATCCACCGAATCCACTGACAACGCCACCCTGCCGCCGCGCGGCGTGAACTTGAAGGCGTTGGAGATGAGATTTCCCAGGACCTCGTTGATGCGGTCCTCGTCCCAATACACTATCGATGGAAGTTCCTCGCCATGCTCCACTGAGAATGCGATATCCCGCTGCATGGCCAGAACCGAGAACGAGCTCTCGAGGGTCTTGAGCAGCCGCTGAAGGTCGACCTGCCGGACCTCGAGCTTTCCGCCGCCCGCCTCGAAGCGGCTAATGTCGAGAAGACGCTTGACGAGTCTCGTCAGTCCGTTCGCCTGCTTACCAATCGTGCGAAGAATCTCTTTCTGCTTCGGCGTCAGCTCTCCGAAAATCCCTTCCTGAAGGAGCTCGAGATATCCGATGATCACGTTGATGGGCGTCTTGAGCTCGTGCGAAGCCACTCCCACGAACTCGGCGCGCAGCCTCTCGAGCTCGGCGAGCTGTTTCGTCATTGTCTGATAGCTCGAGGCGAGCCGCCCAAACTCGGTCTCCTGATTCGGCGCAAACGCCAGCTTGTGAGTGAGGTCTCCCTCGGCGATTGCGTGCATTCCCCGCTCGAGCTCGTACACCGGCCGGCTGATGGACCGCATCAACCAGATGCCGATCGCCAGCGCCAGCAGGAGCGCTATTGGCAGAGCGCCCGCGACCAACCGCTCGGCATTGAGCGTCTCGTTCGTCGCGTCGGCAACCCGCTGCCGGGTGCTGTTCCGAAGGGTTGTCGCGCTCGCGCCGAGCGCGCTGTCGACCGAAGCGATCGCCGGGCGCGTGCGCTGTTGCGATATCAGCTCCGCGACGGTGCTCCTCCCGGCCGCGGCGTGCTCGTACTCCTCACGCGCAGCGGAGCGAAGCGCGTCGAGGGATGCGGGGATCTGGGACGCCGACAGGCCGAGACGGTACCGGTCGAGTGAATCGGTCAGCGAAACGAGCCCGTCGATCACACTCTGCATCCGTACCGCGCTTTTCTGATCGTGGATGAACAGCAGCGCATCCTCGGCCCGGCGGGCGTCATCGGTTCGCTCGCGAAACGATCCGAGGAGGAGTGAGGCCGCGAATTCGCGGTCGCGCAGCAGCCGGCTCGTCTCGTAGAGGTGCTCGAGGGATTTGAGCGACAGCAGTAGCGGGACGATCAGCACCAGCGCGATCGCGAACAGGCCCCACGCGAGGCGGGCGCGTAGTGTCATTTCAGCGTTTTGGATTTCGGCAAGCCTGCAAATTATCGTTCAACACTGGTGGACGGAACAGCGACGTGATGATAGTCTCACGTCATATGACGCCCAATTCGATTCCTTCCTTATGACCGTTGCGCCTTTTTCGCGAATCTCTGAGCTACCCGCATACTCCGGCAAGACCGTGCGGGTGCGCGGCTGGGTCACGCACGTCCGGTCGTCGGGAAAGGTCGCGTTCATCGTGATGCGCGACGGGACGGGGCTGCTCCAGGCGGTGCTCGTCAAGAACGCCGTCTCACCCGAGGCCTGGGATCGGTTCGGCAAGCTGACGCAGGAGACTTCCATCGAGGTCGAGGGCGAAGTCCGCCCCGATGCACGCGCGCCTGGTGGGTTCGAGCTCGGCGTCAAGGATCTCTCGATCTACGGGGAGAGCCCGATCGACTATCCGATCCAGCCGAAAGAGCACGGCATCGACTTTCTCCTCGACAACCGGCACTTCTGGCTGCGCACACCGAGGCAGCGCGCGATTGGCCGCGTGAGGCACGAGGTCGAGCAGGCGATCCGCGATTTTTTCTACGAGCGGGATTTCACTCTCGTGGATACTCCAATCCTTACATCGGCGATCGGTGAGCGAAGCGGGCTGTTCGGAACCGAGTATTTCGATCTGGGCACCGCATACCTGGCGCAGACCGGCCAGCTCTATGGCGAGGCGGCCGCGGCCGCGTTCGGAAAGATCTACTGCTTCGGCCCGACGTTCCGCGCCGAGAAGTCGAAGACGCGGAGACATCTCACCGAATTCTGGATGGTGGAGCCCGAGGTCGCCTTCAACGACTCCGACGACAACATGCGTCTCCAGGAAGAGTTCGTTTCGTACATCGTGGCGCGGGTCCTCGAGCGCCGGCAACCCGAGCTAAAGGAGCTCGAGCGCGACGTCTCCAGGCTGGAGAAAATCAAGGCGCCCTTTCCTCGCATCGACTACAGCGACGCGGTGACGATTCTGCAGGGGAAAGGAAGCTCGGTGAAGTGGGGCGACGATCTGGGCGCGGAGGACGAGTCGTTGCTGGTCGAGGGAAAGGACACTCCCGTTTTCATCTACAACTATCCGAAGCAGGCGAAAGCCTTCTACATGAAGGAAAACCCGGCCGACCCACGCACGGTGCTCTGCGACGACCTGCTGGCGCCGGAGGGTTATGGCGAAATCATCGGCGGCTCGCAGCGCGAGGACAATCACGACAAGCTTCTCGCCAGGATCAAGGAAGAGGGTTTGCCTGTCGATGCTTACAACTGGTACCTGGATCTCCGGAAGTACGGCACGTTCGTCCACTCCGGCTTCGGGTTGGGGCTGGAGAGAACGGTGGGCTGGATCTGCGGAATCCATCACATTCGCGAGGCAATCGCGTTTCCGCGAACAATGAATCGGCTGCGGCCGTGATCGTCGATTGTTTCGCTGCGTCGGACACCTTCGCACACTGAGGACACCACCATGGGATTCGAGCAGTACCACGAGCCGGCGAGCGAGCTGTCGGCGAAAACGCGCACGTTTGCGCGGATGATCACTTCAATGATCGAGGAGGCCGAAGCGATTGGCTGGTACGAACAGCGTCTGTCGCTCGAGAAGGATCGCTCGGCGCGCGACATCATGCGCAACGCCCAGCACGAGGAGTTCAAGCATTTCGGGATGGACCTCGAGTTCCTGCTGCGGCGAAAGCCCAAATGGCGCGAGATCCTGCAGGGGATTCTGTTCAAGCCCGGCGACATCGTCGAGCACGGTGTAGAGGCGGAGGAAGAAAGCTCCGAGTAGCTGCATCTGGCGGAATTTCCGCCGCGGTGAAAGTTTCTTCTCATGATGGTTCTCTCGGCGCTCCGACCGGACGCGGGCCTCTTCGAATTCCTTGCACACAGGGCTCGCTCGGCGTCCGTGCGTCGACTCGCGATCGATGCGGCGGTGGGAGCGGGGGCGTTCGTCGCGGCGCTCCGGTGGAGCTCGGTGGCGCCGCTGGTGATTGCGAGCGTCGCGACCCTTCTTTTTTCCTACGGGGCCTGGGGGATGCTCGATCGAGTGCAGTCGAACTTCGCGAGTCGTCTCGGGCCGAGGTCAGCCGGGCTAATCGAAGCGCTTTGCGCCCTTTGCGCGATTCTCGGAGTGCTATCCGTCGCCGGCGTTCTGCTGACCGTGTGGGCACTCGCGCTCGGAACCTGGATCAGTTAGTCAAAGCCAACTCAGCGCGCAATCGTAGTTCGCGTCGAGGCCCAGGAAGAAGGGCGACACTCGTCGTACCGACGGAGCTGACGAGCGCACTGAAGAAGAACAAAAAGGCGGCCGCTGCGTTTGAAGGATTTCCGCCAAGCCGCCAACGAGAGTACGCCGACTGGATTTCCGAGGCGAAGAGAGACGAAACGCGGAAGCGTCGTGTCGATGCCGCGGTCGAGTGGATGGCCGAGGGGAAATCGCGGAACTGGAAATACGAAAAGCGCTGACTAACGGGCAGACTCTTCGGTTTTGGCCTCCTCCCACAGCGCGTCGAGCTTCTCGAGCCCGGCGTGTGGAACGTCGATCCCTCGCTCCCGCGCCATCTTTTCGATCCGCTGAAACCGGCGCTCGAACTTCGCGTTTGCCTTGTC
>Ga0207929_1000512_pt1 | contig 10636 bp, 6 predicted proteins | sample NGESurdeep072012_FD_184466 | JGI IMG/M metagenome (GOLD analysis project Ga0207929, IMG submission 184466) | Arctic peat soil microbial communities from Barrow, Alaska - NGEE Surface sample 53-1 deep-072012 (SPAdes) | ecosystem: Environmental > Terrestrial > Soil > Wetlands > Peat ... | reverse complement strand
CGAGGCCGCCGCAACACTGCGCGAAGCTTTATTATTGTCAGACGCACGTCTCGACGAGATGCAGCGCGCCGCGCGCGAGAGCGCGGTCCCATTCGACTGGAAATCCACCACTGACAGGTATGAGCACGTCCTCCAAGGCGCGTATAGGGAAAATCCCGGTTGATCGCACCTCTCTCGAGGATGTGTTGCGCAGCTTGACGAACGCTATCCGCTCGCGCACGCCCCAAACCGTTTTCTACGCGAACTCCTATGCGGTAACGCTGGCGGAGGAAGACCCTGCTTTTGCTGCCGCAATGGGCAAAGCCGATACGATTTTCTGCGACGGGTTCGGCGTGTACTTCGCCTCGCGCATATTGGGTAGCTCCATCCCTCAGCGCTTCGCCTGGCCCGATTGGATCGAGCAGCTTGGCGTGGTTTGTCGCGACGAGGGGGTGTCGATGTTTTTTCTCGGCGCCAAAGAAGGAGTCGCCGCCGATGCCGCGAAGAAGCTCGAGTTGGCGGTCCCTGCGCTCCGAATCGACTCCCATCACGGACATTTTTCAAAAGACGCTGCATCGTCACGCGAAGTGATCGATCTGGTGAACAGGAGTGGAGCCGCGGTGCTCCTCGTTGGCTTTGGAATGCCGTTGCAGGAGAAATGGATAACGGAGCATCGCCAACACCTGCAGCCACTCGTCGTATTCTCCGTCGGCGCAATGTTCGACTACTTGGCGGGTAACGTGCGACGCGGACCGCGCTGGCTCACCAATTACGGATTCGAGTGGCTGACGAGACTCGTGATCGAACCCCGACGCCTTTGGAGAAGATATTTGCTGGGTCTGCCCGAGTTCGCGTTGTTGGTCAGTCGGCAATGGATTGCCGCCCGGCCCCGCCTCCGGACGCAAAGTCGATGAGTGTCAAAGCGATCTGCCTGAGCTTCGTTATACTGGTCGCGTTGCCACTCTGCGGGCTCGACGCTCAAATACCCACGCCGCCCCGCGACACTGCGTCGCGCCCTAAACCTGACACCGTCACCAAACCTGACACCGTCACCAAACCCGATACGGTTGCCAAACCCGATACCGTTGCCAAGAGAGACACGGTTCCGCCGAATGGCGATTCCGCGACAAGGGTATACACGATAATCGTGAGCCGTCCTGTGCTCACTGATCGTCAGCTCCATTCGCTTTACCGCGCCGAACCAACGGTCTGGCTGGTGGACGATTATCCGGTATTGCGTGCGCGGTTAGCCGAGCTGAACGGAACTGGCCCCCGCTTCCCGCTGCTCCGATCGACGAGCTCTCTGCTTTGGCCGGACGCTCAGGGGCCCGACGGAGTGCAGGCGCTGATGCCGCAAATCCAGTTTATGCGCAACTCCGCTATTCCGTTCTCGCGAAATGACGGCGGCCTCTGGGGCGGTCGAGGCTGGAGTACGCGACTCAGTGGAGGTGCGACGGCCAAGATGAATCGCCTGCGAATCGTGATCGCCCCCGAGATCGTCACCGCGCAGAATAACTTTTTCCCGCCACGCACTGATGCGATCATACCATCGCCTGTGATCCCGCCGGGTCGCAGCAGCTTTTCATTCCCCTGGTACGCCAACGGCCCGTACTCACTGGACATGCCGCTCCGATTCGGCGATAAGCCGCGGCGCCAGCTGCGACCGGGCCAGACTTCCGTGCTTGCAGATTTTGGCGCGCTGTCGTTCGGGTTCAGCACCGAGAACGAATGGTGGGGACCGGGCATCGACAACGCCCTCGTTCTGAGCAACAACGCACCTGGCTTTCCACACCTTGCGCTGCGAAGCTCGCATCCGCTCGCGACACATCTTGGGGAAATTGACTTTCGATGGATCGTGGGCGGTTTGTCACAGTCGGCCTTCTTTGATACCACAACCGCCAACAACATGCGATCGATCTCCGCCGCAGCGATTACAATCCGTCCGCGAGGCGTCGAGAATCTTTCGGTTGGAGTAGCGCGGAGCGTCATCGGAACTTCCACGGGATGGGGCCAGATTCCATTTCGGTGGCTCGAGGTCTTTCACAACACCGGTCATCCCAACGATGGTGCGCCGTACGACTCCACCTTGCATCCCGGTGGACGTGATCAGATCTACTCGGCTTTCGCTCGCTGGGTGCTGCCCGCTTCCGGCGCCGAGATTTACGGAGAGTGGGGAAGGCTCGATTTTCCCAGGAACCTGCGCGACCTGCTGGTGCAGCCCAATCGCGGCCAGGCCTACACACTCGGCTTGCAGTGGACGCGGCAGGCCTTCACGCCGTCTGGTCGCCTTCATTTCCGCATGGAGAACACGTCTCTTGAACAGAGTCTTGCGGAGCGCAATCGATTCGCCGGCGTCTGGTACACCAGCCGCCGTGTCCTTCAGGGTTTCACTAACGAGGGGGAAGTTCTTGGCGCGGCAGTGGGCCCCGGATCGTCCGGCCAGGCCGCGGAGCTGAACTACCTGTCAGCGCGCGGGTTTCTCGGCATCGAGTTTGGTCGCACGAGATACAACGAAGACGTGCATCAGGCTTCGCCGATGTTGGACTATCTGCGATGGTGCTCGCACGACGTCGGGCTGCAGTGGGGATTACACGGAGGCTTCAGCTCGCGGCTGGGGACTGTCTCTGTGCGCTCTCTCTACCAGGACCGGTTGAATGCGTGGTTTCAGAGTGGCCACGGTTGCCCACGAAGCGACGGGATGGTCGACATCCGTAACAACAATCTGACGATTACTTTCTCTCCGCTCGCGCGCTGGTAATTGGACCGAATAACCCGGCCATCGTGCCCCTGATGAAGGCCGCGCCGCTTTTTGGCCGGCCGCGAAGCAGCTCCACCAGTGCTCGTGCCGGCTTGGTCACCGCGAGATATCCAAGGCCGGCTGCGCGCCGCCAGCCTGTATAGTTGCGGCGCATCGCATACCCGCGGTTTCTGTTGAACCAATAGATCACCTGCGGTGCGCGTTCCGTTCGTCCGAGGCTGCTGCTCACTCGATGAAACGCCTTCGCTCGCGGAACGTATACGAGCGGGAAGCCCGCCCTTTGGACGCTCAGTGAATAGTCGGCATCCTCGCAGTAGCACGGGGTATAGCACTCCGGAAGCAGTCCGACCGTCTCGAGAACCACTCGCGAAATAAGCATGGTGCAGCCGCAGATGAAACCGGTGCTGCGCGAATCTCCGTCCGATGGAACGTCGAGAAAATGCTCCGCGACCGCCCGCAGTGGGTTGAAACGCCCGCCCGCATACCAAACCGTTCGCTGGTCCCATTCGTAGATCGTTCCCGTCGCTAAACCGGTATTCGGGACGTTCGCGATTCCCGCTGCAAGATCAGGGAAGTACGAAGGTGCTACCGCCGCATCGTTATTGAGCAGCAGCGCGAACGGTGCGTGCATGTGATCGCGGACGAATCGCAGCCCCGTATTGCACGAGACCGAAAAGCCCGAGTTTGTTTTGGACGCGACGATCGTCAACCAGGCCGATGGATTGGTGCGCACACCCAATTCCTCGGGTGAGACGATATCGTGTGAGATTCCGGAACGAGTGGCCCACGCGGCGATGGTGCTGACGGCGTTGTCAGTCGAAGCATCGTCGACGAGAACCACCTTGTTGGGTCGTCCAGCCGCGTCACGAAGCGACTCGAGGCACGCGATGGCGTCATCGGGGTGGTTGAAGCTCGGGATCACGACGACCCAGCGTGATGTGTCGAGATCATCCCTTGCGACCGATCTCTCCGTCGATTTCCACGCGGGCGCGCTCATTACGCTGGAGCCGGCGCCGCCGGCAGTTTCAAGCGCTGATAAGCTGTCACCGAGGCGCCGGCGAGGAGAAAGAAGTTGTAGGCGAGAAACACTGAGTTGAACGGCGCCGAGCTGGTGCCGTTGAGAGCGATACCCAGGTTGGCGAGAAACACCGTCGCTGCCACCATCCGGATGTCTCGACTCGAGCTACTCTTGAACAGGCGCCAGGACAGAACTCCAAGCGCAAACAACACTGCAAGGAAGCCGAAAAGGCCAAGCACACCGAGGTCGACACCATAACCGAGGAACAGGTTGTCCGCGGTGAGCGGCGTACGGCCAAACCGCGCGGCTACCTGATCGCTTGACCCGAGCCCATGCCCCCAGGGGCTCTCAAAGAATGCAGTTAGCCCGCGCCGCCAGTCGAACACATGGGAGTAACTGCTAGCGGTCTGGAAGGTGACCGTCGCAAGAACGAATGATGACAGGCCCGGTACCAGTACCATAGCAGCGAGAAAGACCGCCAGCCCGGTGAGTGCGGCACCTACCACGCGGGTTGGGCGCCGGGTGATGAGGAAATACGTCATGACTTGCAATGCGCACACGATGATGGTGGTTCGCGTGATCGTGACGAGAAGTCCGAGCCAGATGACCACATAGCCGGCCAGGCTCCAGAATCTCACTCGTCTGGATGGATCGAACACCCAGCTCGTCGCCGCCGGCATCAACAGCAGAAATGGCAACGCGAACGCCTGCCCTCCAAGGAACACGGATCCGGCCCGCCTTACGGGCACACGCCCCAGCACACTCCAGTAGTTGGACGGCAACCCGAAGTCGTTGCCGACCGTCGATGCCGTCAGGCCAAGAAAGTCGTTGACATACGAGGCGGCGCCCAGTGCGACCAGCATGCGCGGCGAGACAAAGATGCGCTCGAGCACCCCGATCAATGCGACGACCACCGCGACCCGAAAGAGGTGCTTGATGTAAGTAGAGCGTTCACCAATTTCGGGCACACCGCGTCCGACGTAGTACAACACCATGAAAAAAACAGAGCTTCTGAGGCCAAATACCTCAACATTGACCGGAATTTGCGCGTTAAATATCGGGTTCTCGACGATCGCGAACAGCACTGCCAGAGCGATCAATCCTGTTATGGCGACATCGGGAGCTACGATTCCGACGTGCGGACCGCGGGTAAGGATCGCCCGCATCACCACGATTGCGAGAAGGATTACCGCGACTCCCTCTTTCCACGACGCCATGATCATCGTGGCTCGCATGCCGGTGCGAAGAACTCCGAAGAAAAAAGCGATCGCCACCGCGTGGAACGGCAAAACCCACAGCAACAGCACGATGGGGAGTGCGACCAGTGCTCGCAGGTGGGAATCGCGCGGCGAAAGACCGCTAGCTGTCACAGTTGCGCCCATCGATTAGGTCGCGCTCCGAAGATTCGAGTAGCGCGGTGAGCAGTCTACGCGTTGAGGTGCCGCTCGCGCGAGCGCTTGAATACGCCGCGGATCTCACGCGTCACGCGTCGAACTGTGGTGGAGAGCTTGTTAGCGGAACGGGGATTCCTCGTACGCCAATCACCGTAAACCGCGGCGGCACCGGCGACCATGAATCCCAGGAACAGCCCGGCGAAGGGGACCGCCACCGCAAGGATCGCGTAATCCGGCCACAAAGCTCGACGCGGCGTGACGCCGGTGTCGACTACTGTAATTCGTGCGGCGTCGTTCACCTCGTCGAGCAGAGTCATCTCGTATTGCTGTTGAAGCTGGAGGTATAACTGCGCGGTGCGATCCATTTCGCGCTGGAGATGCTGTTCGTCGAACACGAGGCCCGGCGCGGTGCGCCAGGATCGATTCTGCTCATTGAAGACGCGAAGTTTGTCTTCCGCAGCATCCAATTCCGCCCTGGCCTTCGCGACACGATCTTCGAGAAATACCCTTTTCGATCGGACACGGGTGACGCGTTGTTCTCTGTTGAAGCCGCTCACGAGATCAACAGTGCGGTTTGCGATCGCCGAGCTCAGGTCGGGCCATTGAGCGTCGACGTCGAGCCACACCAGGTTAGTCAACAAGTCGAAGGTTCCGCTAATCGACTTCGACATCTTCTTGATCCCCTTCTCCAATCTCCGCTGGGGATCGGACCCGCGAAGGCGCAGGATGTCGATCAATCGCGCGCTGTCCCGCGCCGAGGCCGCGCGCGGATCCCGAAATTTCGATTCGAGGAGCCGCGTGAGAAGCTCCCGGCTCTGAATCAGCTCGACGTAAAAGTTTGGTGACTCTGATGGATCCGCCCCTACCCCCGCGCCCAGCTGCGCGGCGATACCCGCCAGAGGGCCGGCACTACTGAGCGCCGAGCTGGGTAGTCGCGATCCGCTCGTGGTATTCGCGACAAACGAGACTTGTGTCCGGTAGACCGGTGGAATGAAGATCACGGCCAGCATCGCTACCAGAAGCGTCACCGCCATCGTCGCGACGATGAGACGCCAACGCAGCAGCGTTTCGGCCAGCCACTGGGAGATCGTCAAATGGTCCGATGTCTCACCAGGCTCGCCCACTATGTCTCGTTCCTTGAGAACTGTGGCCACGGTAGTCCCTTATGTGAGCCGCTTCAACCCTAAAAATAGCGTAGTAGGACCGGGTATGGCCTAACGACGTGCAGCGATGATCAAAGTCGCGAGACCGGCCATTACCTGGGCGATCGTACCGACCTGCGTAAGGATGTCTATTGGCCGCTCATTCGGATCGCGCTCAGGAACGAACACTGTGCTCCCAGGGAGCGGGTTTGGCACTCCATCCGGTAAAAGGAAGTGGCTCTCTCGGGCCTCCACCTTTCCATTTGGTTGCGTGACGTAGGAGCGATTTACATCGGCCTTTCTCGAAGGACCGCCGGCGGCCCTAATGTAGTATCCGATGTTTTTGCCCCGCGAATAGGTCACTGCAACCGGTGAGTTCACCGCGCCCTGAACGTTGACGACCGCGTTGTAGCGGGGGATGTACAGCGAATCGCCGTCTTCCAGGGGTAGATTATCGAGAGAGCGCGGATTCCTGAGCACATCAGGCAACTCAATTCCGATGCGCCCCAGCTTGTTTTGCGTGCGGTAAAACGTGACGCCGTTGGCGTACGCGTCCGGAGTCAGACCACCAGCGCGCTGAATCAGATCCGTGATCTTTTCTGTCTTTGTCTTGAGCGTATAGCGGCCGGGGTATCTAATCTCGCCAGTCACCACCGCCGTTCGCAGGAGCTCCCAATTCGGCTGGCGTAGAATCAGAACGTTGTCGTAGGGTTGCACCGTCACTTCGGGGTTCGGACCTGACGGGGCAGGCAACCCTGGCGGACCAAGGTACTTGCCGTCGGGTCCGCGCTCGAAGATGTAGCTCGAATCGAGCGGGGCGCGGAACGTCGTAGCGGTTACCCCGTTGGCGCGATTGACCGGCAAGCGCGCGATTTCCGCATCGTTGAGATAAGCGCTCTGGTCGAGCCCCCCTGCGAGGAGCACCAGATCGCGCACCGTCATTCCCTCACGATACGGAAACTGACCGCTCTTGCGAACCGCTCCGTTGATTGCCACGTAACGAGTCGGCCTGAACTCGGAAGTCGAGAAGACGCGTATCTCATCGTCTTCCTGAAGCAGCAAATCGTTGATGACTGCTCCGGCGGTGTCACGCAAGGCTGCGCGCAACTCCTGGCGCGATGAATCAGGCTGCGTGCGAGCGATCAGCACCTGGCCGAGATAGACGTCAGGGCGCACTCCGCCGGCGAGACGCAGTGCGTCCGACACCCTCATGCCGGGCGCCAGTCCGACTGATCCCGGTGACCAGACATCGCCACGAACATAAATCCGGTTTCTCACTCGGGTGGCGACTGGAAAGACACGAATTACGTCTCCGTCCATAACCGGGATAGATGGTCCGGTCCCGCCAGTGAATTGATCGGAGACGATCTCGGTGACAATGCGGTCGCGCCCGCCCGGCACTCTCTGGGCCGGGGGAACGATGCGCTCGATCTGGACGCGTTGACGCGCTGCCGTCGCTTTGAAGCCACCGGCAAACCTGATTGCGTCGGCGAGAGTCTCGCGCGGCTCGATCTCATAGGTTGCAGGGCGCGCAATTTCTCCGACGATTCGGACGCGCGGTCCGTGAACAGGCACGAAAACCAGGTCGCCGTTATTCAATCGAACGTCGTGCGAGGTGTTCCCGTTGAGCAGATAGTCGTAGACGTCCAGAGTGTCCACCGCGGCGCCCCCGCGGCGGATGAGGATATTGCGGAGACTTCCATTGTCGGACGGACCGAGAGCGGCGTATAACGCCGTGAGCGCTGTTGCCGCACTGGAGATGCGGTAGCTGCCGGGTTGTACGACGTCCCCGGTGACGTAAATCTGATTGCTGCCTAGTCGTGTCGGAGTGATGTAGAAATGGGTCGTTGCGCCGGGCCCACGACGCACACCCGAGTAGACGCGGCCCAGCCTGGCATAGAGCGCGTTCTCCACGTCCGCCATCGTCAGGTTGTTGACGTAGACCTGACCGACCTGCGGTATGATAATGAAGCCTTCTCGACTCACGGGCAGCGAATACGACTGCTCGACGTCGCCGGTGAGGATCAGAGCGAGTTGATCGTCTGGATGAATCCGATAGTTGGCGTCGACGGGGCCTGTCAGGTTGGGATTGAACGTAGTCGATCTATTACGGAAAAAATCGAGACCGAATATGGTGTAGCCACTGTCTGGAGCGACCCCCGTCCTCAGACCACGCTTCAGCGAATCCTCCTGGGCAACGCAACGATCGCGCAGAAGGGCGCGACGATCCAGCTGGCGTCGGGCAGTCTTGGCGCTGTCGACAAGCCCGTTGGGCAGAGTGTCGGGGACCGCCAACGAATCGGCACCAATTCCGCAGCGTAGCAAATCGACTTCGACCGTGTCAGCGATTCCGAGCTTCGTTATGGCGGAAAAAACGGCATCGCTCGATGCCGTGGTATCGACGCCACCGGTAGCTCCGGGCAAGTACGCATCGAGGAGATTCTCAGGATAACCCTCGGCTCTCAGTCTCGCCCGGACCTGATCGGGCGTCAGTCCACTCGACATAATTCGCTGGCGCAACTGTTGTAGTAACGCAGGATTCTGCAACATTTGCTGCGCTTGCGCGGTGCTCGGATTCTGCGCCGACATTCGGGGCGCGAGAGCAATCAGTCCAGCAGAGAGGAGCAGCGCGCTGAGCTTCGAGGGCATCATTCCGATTGTTGATGAAGTGAAACGGTTGGAAATGGGCGCGCAGGGACTCGAACCCCGGACCTCTGCTGTGTGAAAGCAGCGCTCTAACCAGCTGAGCTACGCGCCCCCGACTAAAAAGCTCCCGCGCCCGCTGCGAGAGCCTACCCGACAGAAGCTATAACTTTATACCACAAAGCGCATTAGCGGTAGGGAAGTGGGCCCTGCAGGACTCGAACCTGCGACCGTCGGATTATGAGTCCGCTGCTCTAACCGACTGAGCTAAGGGCCCCGCGTACGAAACTATCCGCTCAGGTGAGGTCGAGGCAACTCACAAATATCCATCCACCTCGACGCCCCAGACCTAGAACGAAACGCTCCACCTCGGCTCGATTGCAAACTTGACTCTTCCCTCGAAGCCGGTTCGTGTTTCGCCAACGACATGCTGATCGTTGGTGACGTGGTTGATCCCAAGATCGCCACCGAGCTCGACATCCCGCCAACGTGAAGAGCCGCTCAATCCAAGGCGCGTGACACCCATGATCACGCCCTGAAACATTCCTGGCGTAGTTCCATAGTCCGCAGGCGCGGGAAAGGGCGCGTTGTAACTTCCTTCGCCCTGCCGACGGTGAGCGACGTATAGTCTGACCGGCGTCCGCGGAAGCAGCGCGAGATCCAGTCCGAGTCGAGCCTCGTCATAGTCGCTGAATCCTCTCCCGAGCCCCACGCCGAACACCTCGTAGTGCTCATCAGGATTCTTGTTGTTGTAAGCAAGATTCGACACTCTCGTGTACGACGCGAACCAGCGCTGATCTCCCGCCAGCGGCAATCCCTCGGCAGTGAGCGTGAGGCCGTAAGACGACGGTTGCTTGCAGTTCGGGTTGCAACTGTGATCGATCTGCAGATCGTCGATGAAGAGTTGCCCCGCAAAGCTCCCAAAGCGCTCCGTCCGCACGCTCGCTTCTCCGCCAAGACCGAGATTTCCCTCCTGTCGCTCGTTGCGCCATGAGAGCGCAAAGACGTTGAACGGATTCGCCAGGGTCGGCTCGAAGCCTCGCGAGACCCCGGCGTACAGGTAACTCTCGGTCCCGGCGAGCTCCCAGTTTCCGAGATGCAGCGCGAGACGGTGGATCGAGAAATATCGCTGTACCTCGGGACCGGTCGTCGGCACGTCGTTGTCGAGCCGGGCAATGACTGTGGACCAATGGATCTTGTCGTTCCCGATCAGCCCGTACAGATGATCGTACGTGTATGCGTAATCGCCGAGCATGAGCCCATCCATCGCGGGCGGTCCCCAATTCCGACCCACTCGGCCGAACGAAAGCTGCCCGTATGTCCACTGTCCGCCGAAATAGCCGTCTTCGGTCCGACCGTTGATCTTTCGATCCTTTCTCCCGGCATATTCGGGATCGACGTTGAGACGACTGTCGACGAGCACTCGCGTGAATCCCACGACGGGCCCGCCGGCCATCAGGAGGCGAATCGAGCCGCCCGGCCGCACACCATTCGTGCTGTCGGCGAGCATCAGCTCACGTCGTCCCGACGTTTGCGCGGTTGCATACACATCGACGGTCCCGCGCGCGCGAAAGGTCTGCGCTGCCGTCGTGTCGGAATCGCCTGGCCGAACAGCGTATTTCTCGACTGCCACGTACAGCGCGTCGAGATAGGAGGCGATCACCGGGCCAGGCTCACGAGTCCGCGCAGAATCGATGGCCAC
>Ga0207929_1000511_pt1 | contig 10642 bp, 12 predicted proteins | sample NGESurdeep072012_FD_184466 | JGI IMG/M metagenome (GOLD analysis project Ga0207929, IMG submission 184466) | Arctic peat soil microbial communities from Barrow, Alaska - NGEE Surface sample 53-1 deep-072012 (SPAdes) | ecosystem: Environmental > Terrestrial > Soil > Wetlands > Peat ... | reverse complement strand
CACCCGCCCGCCGGCAAGCACGAGCTCGGCAGGCTCGTCCCCCCGCGCGACCGCCATCCACTTCGCGTCGATGACGGTCAAGATACTGCAGCGGCGCCGAAGGAATGGCAGGCGCGGAAGGATTCGAACCCTCGGCCCTCGGTTTTGGAGACCGATGCTCTAACCAGGCTGAGCTACGCGCCTACGGCCGGGCGCAAATTTTACCGCACCCTCCGACTAGCATCCGTTTGGTGGGTGATCTGCCGGTTCTGGTCGTAGGCGACGTGCACGGCGACCTCGAACGGCTCTTCGAGGCGTTGAAGCCTTACCCGGCGGCCGCGTGGCACACGATCTTCCTCGGCGACCTCGTCGACTACGGCATATTCGGCGTCGGCGCCCTGCGCTATGCGCGTGACCGCGCAAACTCGACGGTGATCCTGGGCAACCACGAGGTCGCGATGCTGTGGGCGCTTCGCGACCCGGCACGAATTGGCTGGTGGATGGGGCTCGGCGGCCAACGCCACGACCTCGACGAGCTGGCACGCGATGCTCCCCTGCAAGAATGGATGCGAGAACGTCCGGCGATGCTGCGACTCGAGGATGGAACGCTGGCTCAGCACTGCGGCAACGACGGTTACACCGCGCTGATCGAGGTCCACGATCCGCACCCGGTCGACGGAATAAACGCCCGGGTTCGCGACCTTCTCGTTCACGAAGGTGAGTCGAAACTTTGGGATCTGCTCAGCGGGCCGAACATCTTCGAGACGCAGCCGATGCGCCTCGACCGCTGGCTCGAAATGACAAACGCCCGCCGCGTTGTGTTCGGTCACAAACCCCACGGCGGTTCGGCTCCTCAGCGATACCACGAGGGTCGCGCCATCAACTTCGATGGCGGCTTCAGCCGCGGCCATCGCAAGTACCGCCGAGCCTCCCCTATCGGCGCCACCGTCGCTCCCCTGGACCGGTAATCTGTATGCGCATGCTTGAGGTCCTGACCCAGACCCCGCCGGCAAGAGTTGAAAGCTCCGGCAAGGCCATGATCACTTCGGCGCAGATCTCGCGCCGAGTGCACGCGATGGGCCGCGAGATCTCCAGGGTCTACGCCGTCATCGAAACCCCCCTGGTCCTGGTCGTGATCCTCAAGGGCGCCACGGTCTTCGCGGCCGACCTCCTGCGGAGCCTCAGCGTCCCGGCCGAGCTCGAATTCGTCCGCGCGGCAAGCTATGGATCAGGCACCTCTCGAGGCGAGCTCCGGCTCGCTCACATGATCGATGGACCTCTCGTCGACCGCCACGTGCTGCTCGTCGAAGACATCGTCGACTCCGGTCACACGGTCGAAGCGATCACCCGCCGCGTTCGCAGGATGAAGCCGGCCTCGTTGCGCTTGGCGGCCCTTCTCGACCGGCCCGCGCGCCGCGCCGTCAAGGTCAACATCGACTTCAAAGGCTTCGTAATCCCGGACCGCTTCGTCATCGGCTACGGCCTGGACTACGCGGGCCTGTACAGGGAACTTCCGGGCATTTATTCACTGGGCTAGGGAGTCAGGCCTCACTACCTCGCTCGCCCCGCAACCCAGCCATTCGGGCACAAATCGTCGGAATCCGGACGGCTCGCTACAGCCAAAAGGGCACAAATGGTCGTATCCCCGCGGCGGCTACGCGGCCGGGCGGCACACTTTGCAAGGGCGGTAGCCCGCCGCTCGCGCGCTCTTCTCGTCGTGCAGCCAAACCACGTTCTTCTCGAGCGCACGCTGCGCGGCATGGCACGTCGGGTAGCAATAGATCCTCGTCGTCTTGACCCCCTGGTACCGAACCCCACCGCGCGCCAGCTCCTGCAGGCGATTCACCCGAACGCCTTCCATCGTCAGGATCGCCTTCTTCGCCTCCGGCCCTCCACCGCCGTAGTTGCCGATCTCGCCGTCGGTGCGCACCACCCGGTGGCAGGGGATGAAGTAAGGGATCGGGTTGTTGGCAAGCGCGGTGCCCACGGCCCTGACCGCAGCGGGCCTGCGGATCTCGCGCGCGACCCATCCGTATGGCCGCACCTCGCCCCTCGGAATCTCATATGTCTTGCGCAGCACCGCCTGCTCGAACTCCGTGAGGCCACGCAGGTCGAACCGCATGCGGCGCTTTCCGCTGAGCTCGTCCTCGATTTTGGCGGCGAGGTCGGCCGGGGCGGGCGCGGGCGTCAGAGGACGGCCGACCTCCCGCTTGAACATGCCCTCGAACTCGGCGGCCGAGGCGCAGCGGGCCGCTGCCGAAACTCCAAATCGATTCCACGCGACATAGACCTCGCCCAGCACGGTCTCGAAAACCGCGTACGAATCAGCGAGTCCGACCTCGATCAGGACTCGCTCGGCGAATCCATCGGGCGCTTTCATCGAGCCCAGACGCTTCAGATCAGTCAACAACGCGGTCATGGTCCTCTCCTCTAAGTAGTTGCAGGCCGCGGTGCACGTTGGATTTGACGGTTCCGACCGGCTGCTCCAACGCCTCGGCGACCTCGGCGTAAGACATCTCATGAACGTGCCTCAGCACGACGGCTTCCCGGTACCGCGGCGGGAGGCCGGCGAGGCGGCAGGCCAGGTCGTCCATCTCCGCGCGCTGCAGCGTCCGCGTTTCCGGTCCCGGCGCATCGTCGGGCTCGCTGCCGTTCAACTCGGCCGTTCGCGGCTTGGCGCCGCGGGCGCGATTTCTGACGACGTTGACAGCGATGCGATGAAGCCACGGACTCTGCTTGAGGTCGCGGATTCTCTCTGCGGGGTAGGTCGACAGCGCTCGATACGCGCGCAGGAAGGTGTCCTGCGCCACCTCCTCGGCGTCATGGCGGTTGCCGGTGAGCGCAAAGCCGACCGCGTAGACCCGGTGCTGGTGCTCGCGCACCATCCGTTCAAACACCCTCTCTACGCCTTCCATCACTCTCCCAAACACATAGTTGGGCTCCCTGGTTGCAACCCACCCGGAACCATGATGCGGCGATCGGTGTAATACATGCGATCCGATGGAGGGCCGACCAACGGACGATGCCGAGCTGTTCGCGCGCGCCCAGCGCGGTGAGACGGCCGCCTATGAGGAGATCGTGCAGCGATACCAGCAGATGGCGTTTCGAACCGCCTACGTGATCACCGGCTCGGCGGCTGACGCCGAAGATGCCACCCAGGAGGCCTTCGTCAAGGCTTACAGGGCGCTGGCGGGCTTCCGCGCAGGCGCCGAGCCCCGGCCCTGGCTCCTCAGAATCGTCGCCAATGAGGCGCGCAACCGCGTTCGCTCGAGCGGGCGCCGCCAATCGGTCGAGCTTCGCTTGGCCGGCAGCTTCCGCCCGGGGGGTGCGGCCCCATCCCCCGAGGCGGCAGCCGTCGCTGCCGAGGACACGAAGCGCCTGCTGGGATTCGTTAGCGAGCTCAGCGAGGAGGACCGCCTCGTGATCGCCAACCGCTATTTCCTGGAGCTGAGCGGCGAGGAGACGGCGGCGGCGCTGGGGATTCCGGAAGGCACTGTCAAGTCGCGCCTATCACGAGCCTTGAGCCGTTTGCGAGCGCGCGTCGAGGGGGCCTCGAATGCCTGAGCTGATCGAGATGGAGCAGCGGCTGAGCCGTTTGGGCGACGAGCTCGAGTGGCCGGCCACCCCGAACCTGGCGCCCGCCGTCCGCCTGCGAATCGCGACACGCCGTCCCCGGCTCGACAGGCGCTGGGTGATGGCCGCGGCCGCGGCGATCCTGGTGCTGGCCGCAATCGCCGCCTACCCGCCCAGCCGCGACGCCATCGCGAGCTGGATCAACCTTCATACGTTCTTTCGAACGGTGCCCCACCTGGCGACACCAACCCCCCTGCCCTCTGGTCCCCTCGGCCGGCGTCTCGGCCTGGGAGAGCAGACCACCCTGGCGGAAGCCCGGGCTGGCGTCAGATGGCCCCTGCTCGTGCCGGCCTCACTCGGTCAGCCTGACGAGGTCTACGTGCAGCCGCCGACCGATCGTCCGTCGGGCGGCGAGGTCACGCTGGTGTACGCCGGTCGACCGGGACTTCCCGCCGCCGGTGAGACCGGCGTGGGCGTCCTGATCACTGAGGCTCGCGGCGCCATCAACAGCGAGTACTTCGGGAAGATGATCGGCCCGGATACCACGATCGAGCCGGTGACCGTCGCAGGCAGCTCCGGCTACTGGGTCGCCGGCGCCCCGCACGTGTTCGTGTTCGTGGACAGCTCTGGGCAGATCCGGTACGAGACGCTCAGGCTCGCCACCAACACCCTTCTGATCGACGTCGGCGGGACGGTGGTGCGGATCGAAGGCAACCTGACCAAGGCCCAAGCGCTCCAGATCGCCGCTTCGCTCGCCTGACAGGAACCGTCACCGCGTGAGCGGTGTATGGAGAGCGAGGTGAGACGAATGCGAGCTCTTCCAAGCATCCTGGCGGTGGCGTTCATCGTGGCCGCGTGCGGCCGCGCGGACCTGGGACCGGTTTCGCCCAGCAGCGACTACAAGCTGTACATGGCGACCTCGACGCAAACGTCGCAGACCGTCAGCGTGATCGACACACGCTCGCACGCGGTCGAGCGCAGCCTGCCGTCGGGGACGCCCTCGCCCGACTGGGCTCACCTGTACGCGGTGCAGGGTACCGCCCTGCTCGATCTCGATCCGCAGACGGGCGCCGTGCGGCACACGCTTCGCCTGCCAGGCGCATTCGAGCTCCCACCCGCGACCATCAGCGGCTTGCCGGGAGGTCTCTCACCGGACGGTCGCTGGCTGGTCCTCCAGTCACTCGACAACACCGCCGATGCGCTGCCGAGCGCCACGCATCTCCTGCTGGTCGACACGTCCTACAAAAACGCAGCCAAGCAATTCGATTTGAACGGCTACTTCCAGTTCGATGCCGTCAGCAACGACGGCCGGCGGATCTACCTGATCGAATACCTGTCGAGCAACAGCTACTACGTGCGCGACCTCAATGTCGGGAGCGGACAGCTCGACCCAACCATCATCGTCGACAAGAGCGACGGCAACGCAGCGATGGCCGGATTGCGCTTGTCAGGCGTGCCCTCACGCGACGGCCAGTGGTTGTACAGCGTTTACATCCGCGAGCACCAGGGCGGTTTCATTCATGCACTCAACCTCCTAGGCGACATCGCGATCTGCATCGACCTGCCTGGCTCCGGCTACGCCTCCAGCGAGGCCGGCTTCCACTGGTCCCTCGCGCTCAGCGCCGACGGCTCTCATCTGTACGCGGCGAACGGGACGATGGGCGTGGTCGCCGACCTCGACACCAGCAACGGTGCCCCGGCCCTCACACGAACCGTTCACATCGCGACGCCCGCCGAGTCCGGAAGCCTCATCCAGGGCGTGGAGGCCAAAGGCTTTGGGTCTAATGGTGCCGTCCTGACCCCGGATGGAAAAACCCTGGTGGCACTGGGCGTCCACGGCGTCACCTGGATCGACACCGCCAGTCTTCAGGCCACCGGCCGCCAGCTCACCGACTGGACGATGTGGAGCATCGCGCTGAGCCCGAATGGCGACAACCTGTATGCGGTCAGCGACGGAGGAATGATCGCCGAGATATCGATGACCGGCTCGCACGCGGCGTCCACATTCGCGGGAGGTCCCGGACAGCCGATGGCTGTGCTCAGGGTGCAGGCCGCTCAGGTTCCTTAGCCGCGAGCGGTTCATAACCGCGGCATTGCAGGACGGGCAGGCGCGGATACCGCGGAAACGATGCCTCAGTCTTGGAGCGCTCGCACATCCAGAACGTGCTGCGCGCCGCGGTCACCGTTCGCGAGTGCTTGCAGGATGCGCACAGGCCGGGTTCCATCGCTGCTTACATCGAGGCCAGGGCTTTGACCAGTCTCTCGAAAGAGCTCGTCACGCCATAGCGCTTGCCGAGCTCCTCCACGCGCTTCGGGTCGTCGGGATATCGATCGCGGCGGCCACGCGGCACCTCGATCTCGAGGTCGGTGACCGGCGGCACTATGCGGCTCGCCTTTCTCAGGTACTCCGCATCCGATTCGCGGAAGATCCCTGCCTCGAGCATTGCGCCCACCGAGCCGTACCGCCGAACCAGGTCAGCGGCTTTCTTGGCGCCGATCCCGGCGACCCCCGGCAGGCCGTCCGACGGGTCCCCTCGCAGGATGGCGAAGTCGGCGTAGCCGCGGCCGGGAATGGAGTACCGGCGCGCGACCTCGGCCTCATCGACCTCGGCGAGGCCGGTCTTCTCCGGATACAGGACGATGATCTGGCGGTCCCGAATCAGGCTGAACAGGTCGCGGTCGCCACTGTAGATCTCGATTGGAGTGTCCACCCGCGCGACCAGCGACGCGATGACGTCCTCCGCCTCGTAGCCCGACACGCCAAGAGCGTCGATGCCAACCGCTTCGAGGCACTCCATGACCACGGGCATCTGCGGCTCCAGCAGTGGCGGCACCGGCTCAGCGGTCCTGTGCTCCTTGTAGCTCGGCAGCAGCTCGACCCGCCAGTCAGGACGCCAGTCCTCATCGGTCGTCAGCGCAACGCGTTTCGGCTTCCGGTCGGTGACGAGGCGCGCGAGCGTTTCGAGAGTGCCGCGGATCGCGTTCGTCAGCGTGCCGTCCGGCGCCCGCGTGGTCTGCGGCACGCCATAGAAGGCTCGGAAGATCAGGCTCGATCCATCGACCAGCAACCACTCAGGCAAGGTGGCCTGATCCTAGCCGCTTAGGATGGCGGTGCTTTGAGGACCTTGGCTGCGCTGGCCGCGCTCGCTTTCGTCGGCTGCACGGCAACGCCGCAATCGGCGGCAACGCCCACGCCCGTTGCATCCCCAACCCCCACGGAGTCGAACTCCGCGGAATCGAAGGCCGCGGACTTTCGCATCCGGATGGACCTCCTTCTCGGCGAGCACGTGATCATCATCGCCAAGCAGTCTTCGGCTCCGGCCAGGCAGGCCGAGTACACGGGCTACCTGCGATTGCTCACCGTCAACGGCACCGACCTCACCGAGCTGGTGCGTTCCGCGGTGGGCGACAGTGTGGCGGCTCGCTTCGACCAGATCTGGAGCGCGCAAAACGATTACCTCGTGAGCTACACGATCGGCGTCGTCACTCACAACCAGGGCAAGGCTGCCGCGGCCCTATCGGGCCTCGCTACGACCTTCGTTCCGCAGTTCTCGCAATTCCTGAGCGATGTGACTCAGATCCCGTCGGACCTGATCCTTCCGCTCGTAAGCCAGCACATGCTCGAGACCAAGGCGATCCTCGACGACCAGCTCTTGAGGAACTATCCAAGGCTCTATGCCGACATACGAACGTCGTATGCGCACGCCACGCAGGTCGGCGACGCCATCGCGCCGAGGATTGCCGGGAGATTTCCTGACAAGTTTCCAGGCAACGCATCGAGTCCCGCCGTCGATCTGCGAGCGTCACTGAATATCAGGTTGCAGGAGCACTCGTACCTCGGCACGATGAGGACCAGCGCCGCCATCGGCGGACGTAAGGCGGAGCAAGCCGCGGCGGCCGTCGCCCTTGCCGAGAACGCCAATGCGCTTGACGCTGTGTTCACCGATCTTTTCGGCGCAGCCGCCGCCAGCCAGTTCGACCACATCTGGGCCGCCGGCAACGCGGCGACAATCGGTTATGCATCGGCGTCCACCGCACCGTCCAAGGAGCGCTCGCTGACAGAGCTGACCGACGCCTCCGTCGCGCAGCTTTCAGGCTGGCTCACGGACTCCACAGGTCTGGCAGCAGACGTTTCGCGACCTGCGCTCGAAGCTCAGGTGGAGGCGCTCACCACCGTCGTCGACGATCAGCATGCGAAGGCCTGGTCGAGACTGGCCGCTGACGACCGGTCGGCCGAAACGTCAACCGAGGTGGTCGCCGACCTTGTTGCGGCGGCGGCGATCGCCAAGCTCCCAGGGAGATTTGGCTAGTCGGCCTGGTCCAGCGCTGAGGCGATGATCTCCAGGCCCGTGGCGGCTTCCTCATGGTCGAGAATCAGCGGCGGGCTGATGCGGACGGCTCGCGCGCCGGCGGTGAGGAGCAACAAACCACGCTCAAAGGCTTTCTGAACGAGCTGCCCGGCTTGCTCAGCAGTCTCAAACTCCAGCGCGACCATCAGCCCGAGGCCGCGGACGTCGGTGACCTGATCGTGCGTCTGTGCGATCTCCCGCAGTCCGTCCTGGAGCTGGGCGCCGACTTTTGATGCATTGGCCATGAGGCCCTCTTCAAGCAGGTCGAGGGTGGCCAGGCCGGCGGAGCAAGCAACGGGATTACCACCGAAAGTGCTGCCGTGTGAGCCTGGAGGCCAGCTCATCTGCTCGGCCCGCGCGATAAACGCGCCGAGCGGCAGCCCTGAGGCGATGCCCTTGGCCAGGCAGACGATGTCAGGCTCGACATTCCAGTGCTCGACCGCCAGGAGCTGGCCGGTTCGGCCCATGCCGCACTGGACCTCATCCGCGACCAACAGGATTCCGTGCTTGTGCGTGAGCTCTCTCAGGCGTGGGAGGAAATCGTCGGGCGGGACTAGGTAGCCGCCCTCGCCCTGGATCGGCTCCACAAAGACCGCCGCGACGCTCTCCGGCGGGGCCACCGTGCTGAACAGCTCTTCGATCCGCGCCAGCGAATCGTCGGTGGTCACGCCTCGCGAGGCGGAAGGGAATGGGGCGTGAAAGACCGATGAGAGAAGCGGCGCGAACCGGCGTCGCTGGCTCGCCTTGGAAGCCGTCAAAGACAGCGCGCCAAAGGTGCGGCCGTGGAACCCTCCGATGAAGGCCACGTAGCTCGGCCTGCCCGTCGCATACCGCGCGAGCTTCATGGCTCCTTCGATCGCCTCGGCTCCCGAGTTGGTGAAGAAGACCTTGGCCGGGGTGCCGGGGAGGATCTTGGCCTCGAGGCGCTCCGCCAGCTCGATCTCCGAGCGGTAGTAGAAGTCGGTCCCCGACATGTGCAGGAAGCGCCTGGCCTGCTCCTCGATGGCCGCCACGACCTTGGGGTGGGAGAAGCCGGTGGTGTTGACCGCGATGCCTGCCGTGAAGTCGAGGAAGGTGTTGCCGTCGACGTCGGTGGCCCAGCACCCCTCGCCTCTCTCCATCACGAAGGGGTAGGCGCGCGTGAAGCTGGGAGACATCGCCTTGGCGTCTCGGGCGATCAGCTCCGCCGCCTTGGGACCTGGCAGCGAGGTCTTCATCTGGGGCCGTCGGGCTGTCTTCACGAGGTTTGGCGCCAAACTGACAGAGTCATCGCTGGGAACGTATCAGACCGGGTTGCCGCCGGAGTGACGGCCGAGAGATTCGGTGATCCAGGTGGTCCAGCTGCTAGGCGCGGCCGAGCAACGGAGCGCGCGCATCCCAGATGCGTAAGCGAGTAGCGGAAGCCGGAACAACGCAGATGGGCCGCATGGGCGCCGAAGATCCGGTCGTCATCTCCGGCGGCAGTCCGTCGCACACGATCCCGCCTTTCGTGCTCCAATGAGGCCGTGGCAAGGGGGGCTAAGGCCACCTTCACCATCCGGGCGGCTACCCGGGAGGACCTGAAGGCGGTGGTGGGCATCTACAACTGGGCCGTGAACCAGACGTTCGCCACGATCGATTCCGAGCCCTTGGGAACGGAGGAGGCCGCCGCCTGGTGGGAGGCCAACGAAAAGCGCTCCAAGCTGATAGTGTCCACCGACGAAAGCGGGGTGAATGGTTGGGCGCGCCTGTTTCCTTGGAACCAGCGCGGCTTCGACATAGTGGAGGATCTCGTGTACGTCGATCCTGTCCACCAGGGACGCGGTATCGGTCGGGCGTTGCTTGCGGAGCTCATCACTGAGGCCCGCGGCCTCGGCTACCGCACGATCGTGGCCAGCATCGCCACCGACAACCGGGCCGGCCTCGAGCTGCACTCGAAGCTCGGATTCGAGGTGGTCGGCACGATCCGGGACGCCGCCCACAAGTTCGACAGGTGGATGGACATCACGCTGGTCCAGCTCGCGCTCGAAGGGCGGGGCTGACCCGGCATGCCTCTACACGAAGTCAACGGCCAGTGGATCAACTACGAAGACACAGGCGGGGACCTCGTGCCCATCGTGCTGGCACACGGGATCCTCATGGACCGCGGGATGTTCGCGCCCCAGATCGAGGCCGCCAAGGTCGGCAGCAGGTTTATCACGTGGGACGCGCGCTGCCACGGCGAGACCGAGAACACCGGTGATCCGTTCAGCTACTGGGACCTGGCCGACGACCTGAAAGGGCTGCTCGACCATCTCGGAATCGAGCGAGCGGTGATCGGCGGAATGAGCCAGGGCGGCTTTGTGGCCCTGCGTTTCGCGCTCAAGTACCCCGAGCGAGTATCCGCGCTGATCCTCATAGGGACACAGGCCGGGGTCGAGGATCCCGAGAAGGTTGCGACCTACCAGGCCATGCTCGACGTCTGGGAGGCGGACGGCCTCAACGATCAGCTGGCACGCACGATCGCGGCAATTGTCCTCGGCAACGAGTGGCGAGGTAGCGATGAGTGGATCGCGAAGTGGTACCAGAAGCCGCGCTCCCTTCTGCGCCAGGCGTTTCAGACGCTGGTGAGCCGGGACGACATTCAGCATCGGCTCGGCGAGATCACGGCGCCCGCGCTGGTGATTCACGGCACCGCTGACGCCGCGATCGACATCGAAAAGGCACATCGGCTGTGCTCCGAGCTGGCGAACTGCCGCCAGATGGTCGCCATCGAGGGCGCC
>Ga0207929_1000510_pt1 | contig 10655 bp, 8 predicted proteins | sample NGESurdeep072012_FD_184466 | JGI IMG/M metagenome (GOLD analysis project Ga0207929, IMG submission 184466) | Arctic peat soil microbial communities from Barrow, Alaska - NGEE Surface sample 53-1 deep-072012 (SPAdes) | ecosystem: Environmental > Terrestrial > Soil > Wetlands > Peat ... | reverse complement strand
GGCTGCTCTGATTCGCGCGTTCCGGCGGAGATCGTGTTCGATCAGGGCCTCGGGGACCTGTTCGTAATTCGCGTCGCCGGCAACATCGTCGCTCCCTCCCAAGTCGGCAGCGTCGAATTTTCCGCGGCGCGCTACTTCACTCGACTCGTAGTCGTCCTCGGCCACTCGCAGTGCGGGGCGATTCTGGCAACCCTCGAAGAGCTGCGCACCCCGACAGAAAATCAGTCGCACAACCTGCGGGCGATCGTCGACCGGGTGCGACCGTCGGTCGAGAGCCTCTTGCATACTGAGCTCAAGAACGATTCGGACGCCCTGGTCAGAGAGGCAGTTCGAGCCAACATCCGCGCTTCCGTAGATCACCTGCGGCATGGCTCTCAGGTGCTCGAGGAACTGATCCAGCGCGAAGGTCTGCTCGTCGTTGGCGCCGAGTATTCACTGGAAACGGGCATGGTGGAGTTCTTCGAGTCGTGAGAGTCCTCCTTTTTGGCGCGACGGGAATGATCGGTCAGGGCGTTCTCCGCGAGTGCCTGATCGATTCTGATGTGGCGAGAGTAGTCACCGTTGGCCGCCGGCCAACCGGGCAGAAGCATGCAAAACTCAGCGAGCTTGTTTGCCCGGATCTCGCGAACCTTGCTCCTCTCGAGCCGCAACTAACCGGTTTCGACGCCTGCTTTTTCTGCCTCGGCGTCTCAGTGCTGGGCATGATCGAGGAGCAGTACACGCGCGTGACTTACGATCTCACGACGAGCGTAGCCAAGACCCTCGTGCGGACGAGTCCCGGTTTGACTTTCATCTATGTGTCGGGCGCGGGCACTGACAGCAGCGAGCGAGGCCGCGCGATGTGGGCGCGAGTAAAGGGACGGACCGAGAACGCGCTGCTTTCGCTACCGTTCAAAGCGGCGTACATGTTTCGCCCTGGCGCCGTCATGCCGCTGCACGGAATTCGGTCGGCGACGCGGTGGTACAACGCGATGTATCTTGGGCTCAGGCCGCTCTACCCCATACTGAGGCGAGTCGCGCCGACAATGATTACCACGACCGAACGGCTCGGGCGCGCAATGCTGGCAGTCGCGCGACGCGGATACTCGGGACCCATCCTGGAGATGGCCGACATCAATCGCTTGACGTCGTAAATCGTTGCTGAGTCGTTGGTTACGTGATTTCCAGCCGATCGTGAATGCGCATCATGTTTGTGAGTGCAATCCCGCCAGATGTTTCCACGGTGGACTTACTGAGAGCGAGTGATCTTCGCGGAAAGGGCTCGGTGGCCCGGTGAGAGGTCAATCGTCTATAAACGATGCCCTTCCCGACATCCGAACCCGGAACCATGGACGCTCCTCAGAGCGCGGCGCAAACCACGCCTCGCGCGCGGAATAAATTCCCGCTTCCCTTCCCGCGCCTCGAGAGCCTGCGCAGCAGAATTCTCGCGTTCGCGGTGGCTGCGGCGTTGCTGCCCGCGGGGACCATGCTTGGCGTCTTCTATACCCAGAATCGTCGCGCGCTCGAGAAGAAGATCGATGAAGATCTTCTCTCCAGCAGTGCACAGAGTGCCCGCGCGACCGGTGTCTGGCTGAGGGAACGGCTCTACGATCTGCGCGTTTTCGCCGGATCCGACGAGGTGGTGATCACACTGGAACATGGTGCCGGCAAGACGCCCGGCTCGCCCACCCAAGGCCGGCTTCGTGACTACCTGGTCTCGCTCCACGAGAGGTTCAGCGACTTCGAGAAGCTCATGGTGCTCGATCTGGATGGAAACGTCATCGCCACCAGCGCGGGTGAAGTGACGAAGGTCCCTCTTCCGGCAGATTGGCAGGCTTCCCTGAAATCGGACAATCAGATCGTCGGCGACGCGTACTGGGATCCGAAGTCGGGCAGAGCAAAGCTGATCGTAGCCGTTCCCGCGCAGCGCGCCGATGGGCGTCTCCTCGGCGCTTTCGCGGCGGAGCTGAATCTCGCGCCGGTGCAGATGCTCCTGCGATCCTTTGCGCCGGATAGCACAGGCGCGATCCATCTGGTCAACCTCAGAGGCGCGGCGATAGCCAGCTCAGACCGAATGTCCGACGAGCGGATAAAAAATCCCATCCCGCCGCCGACGATGAAGAAGCTGAAAGAGCGCGCCCGCGCTCCGTTCGCCTTCACGAGCTTTGGCGGCCGAGATGTCATCGGAACTCTCGAGTACGTCCCGCAGGTAAACTGGCTCGTGATCTCCGAGATCTCGGGCGAAGCGGCGTTCCAGCAGGTAAGCCGGTTCCGCGACGTCGCTCTGCTCGTGATCGCGTTTCTGCTTGCCGTCGTGACGTTAGCCGCGTACCGGCTCGGACGCCTGATTTCCCGGCCGCTCGACCGCCTCACAAAGGCTGCCGGAGAAGTCGCGGCCGGAGATCTCGCGGTGGATCTCCCAGCGGCTCCGGGCGGTGGCGAAATCGGCTACCTGACCGAAGTGTTCAACCACATGGTCTATCGCCTGCGCGAAAGTCGACTCGAGCTCGATCGCATCAACGAAACATTACTGAAGAAAAACGAGGAGCTCGAGCTCCTCTCGACGACGGACAGTCTCACCGGCCTCTCGAATCACCGTTCGTTGATGAAGCGTCTCGACGACGAAGTCGCGCGGTTCAAGAAGGGGAAGCACTTCTTCTCAGTCCTGGTGGGCGATGTCGATCATTTCAAGCAGTACAACGACGCGTTCGGACATCCAGCCGGTGACGAAGTGCTGCAGATGATCGCGGAGATCATGCGCGATTCGACGCGCAAGGTCGATTGCTGCGCGCGCTACGGCGGTGAAGAGTTCGTAATAGTGCTGCCTGACACGGCAATCGCCGATGCGTTGGACACGGCCGAGCACATTCGCGCGCGGGTGGCGGCCAAGAAGTTCAACGGAAGGAAAATTACGTTGAGCATCGGCGTCGCCAGTTTCCCCGAGGACGCGGACGACGCGGAGGCGATCATCGCCATCGCTGACGAAGCGCTATATCAGGCGAAGCGAGAAGGGCGCGACCGCACGGTGCGCGCGCGCCGACTCAAGAAGACAGGGTAGCTAGCTAGGGTCGCGAGACGAGGGTCTGGTGAATCCAGCCCGTTCGTCCAGTGTCATCACTAATGCGAACCCATTCATCGGCGTAAGAGTAGCCGACGATCGAGCTGCCGGGCTCTGCAAGAAACGAGACCGCGAAGCTGGTGCCCGGTCCTGCGCGGACGTTTCCCCGACTCGTTGTCTTCAGTTTGATGGGCACCGCGAACAGCGTTTCACCCGGACGCGCCCCCTCGGTGTTTACCCCGAGGCGCCCGCGGTATCCCAACGCAACCGTTTTGGCCTGATTAGCCAGATAGAGCGCACCCCCATAGTTCGCCTTGTTGAATTCCGTGGCGCTCCGCTGCACGAATTTCGCGACCTGCACCGCCTCGGGAGGGTCCGTTGGCGCGCCCGCTTTCATAGTCTGAAGAGCGACTTCGGCCTCGGCCATTGCCGATGCGGCCTGCGCACGGCTCGCCACTGATTGCAGCTTTGCCATGGCCCGTACGACTTCGGCTTGCGTGTCCTCGAGGCGCGTCTGGAGATCCTCGATTTGCGCGTCACGCGCCAACAGCTGCAGCTCGAGGCGCGATACGCGCTTGTCCAGTTCGGGATCACGAACCGTGACGGTATCGTGAACCACCTTGGGGCTCGGAGCTTGCCCGGGCTTTGCCGGAGAACAGGCGGTGGTGAGGGCGACGAACGCGAGAAAAACGAAGCAGGAACGTACCAAAGAATATCCTCGGCGATTTCGTTGTCGGACCGGCCCACGATCAAGGAGTGTCAAAAGGGCCCTCCCGGCACCGGCGTTCACAGTAATACAAAGGGGGTAAGGGTCGCCAGCCTAAAGATGGGGTTGCTGTCACGGCGCTAACAAACCCAATCGTGGGGCGGCACATTCAATGAATGAGAGGGAAGGAGCAGGATCTCCCTTTTGCGATGCGAACGACTCGCTTGACTCTCGCGAGACGGCTAGCCGTCGTTGTGTCCGCCTGTTTCGCGGCCGCCTGTGCGAACAGCGCGGTTTCTACGGGAGTGGTCGGCGCGCCGGGTGTCGTGACGCAATGGTGGCGAGACGGCGTGTGCTATGAGGTATTCGTCCGCTCCTTTGCGGACGCCGATGGCGACGGAATCGGGGATCTGCGCGGGCTCACCGCCCGTCTCGACTATATCAACGACGGGAATCCGGCCAGCAGTGCGAGCCTTGGCGCCAAATGCATCTGGCTGATGCCGATCGACAAGTCCATGAGCTATCACGGGTACGACGTGACCGACTACTACCACGTCGATCCCCATTACGGCAGCGACAAGGATTTCCGGAAGCTCGTGCAGGAGGCGCATCGCCGAGGGATTCACGTGATAGTGGATTTTGTTCCGAACCACTCGTCGAGCGAGCATCCCTTTTTTCAATCCGCTCTTCACGATCCGGCGAGTCCGTACCGGAGCTGGTACCGCTGGTCGAGCGTGAAACCGGAGCAGCCGTCAACATGGGGACAGGAGGTGTGGCACAAATCGCCCGTGCGCGACGAGTACTACTACGGACTCTTCTGGGGCGGAATGCCGGATCTGAATTACGAAACGCCGGCCGTCCTCCAGGAAATGCAGAAGGTCGCCGCGTACTGGCTCGAGGACATGCACGCGGATGGTTTTCGCTTCGATGCGATTCCGTATCTGGTGGAAGACGGCAACCAGCTGGCGCACACGCGCGGCACTCACGATGTCCTGAGGCAGTTCGGAAACACGATTCGGAGCGAGGCGCCCGGATCGTTCACAATAGGCGAGATGTCGGACGGGTCGGCGCAAGTTCTCGCCACGTACTATCCCGACCAGCTCGACGCGTACTTCGCGTTTGGCGTGGCGGGCGCGACCGTCGAAGCTGCGCGCACCGGAAGCGCGGCCTCGTTCAACCGGGCGATCCGGGAAGCGAACGCGACTTTTCCCGCGGGGCGGTGGTCATCTTTTCTAACCAATCACGATCAGCCGCGTGTCATGACGGTGCTTGGCGGTGATGCCGCAAAGGCGAGGGTCGCTGCGAGCGCGATGCTCATGCTGCCAGGCCTGCCGTTCGTCTACTACGGCGAAGAGATCGGGATGATCGGAGCGAAGCCCGACGAGACGATCCGCACGCCAATGCAGTGGAGCGCGGACTCGAATGGCGGGTTTACCAGTGGGACCGCGTGGGAAAGTTTGCAGCCCGACTGGATTGCGAAGAACGTCGCGGCGCAGGATCACGATCAGGCTTCACTGCTCAATCACTATCGGCGTCTCATTCATTTCCGCAACGTACACTCCGCGCTGAGTAGTGGAACTCTGGACATTGCGACGACGAGCGATGCCGCCGGCGCCGCGTTCGTGCGATCTACGAGTGACGAGACGATACTGATCGCGCTCAACTTTGGAGATCACGCGGTTGATCGATTCGGGATTGCGCTTTCGTCGGCTGTTGCGGGCAGTGGTCCATATCGGATCGAGCCGCTCCACGCGGATCCTGAAGGTGGTTGCATGGTGGGGATGATTTCGGCCGACGGGAAATCCGTCACCCTCGACTCGATTGCGGCGCACGGGTTCTGCGCGTTCAGGCTAACTCACTGAGAGGAGGATCAATTGAAGAACAACGTAAGACTACCTGCCAAGGGCGACGTGCGGGCCGGCAGGGGGCTGCGAGCCACTCTTACACGCCGCTCTCCTCTGTCGTGACGGGCGTGACCGCCGAGCGATCCTCCTCGCCGGTTCGAATGCGGTAGACCTTCTCGACGGGAAGCACGAACACTTTGCCGTCACCCACTTCTCCGGTGGCGCCGGCGGAGAGAATCGCGCGCACCGTCGCATCGACGAAGGAGTCGGAGACTCCAATCTCCAGCCGCACTTTATCGTGCAGCTCGACCTTCACCGTCATCCCCCGGTACGTCTCCACCTGCTCGGTTTCTCCGCCGTGGCCGCGCACTCTGCTGATGGTGAGGCCCGTGACTTCGGCGCGGTACAGCGCCTCGAGCACGTCGTTGAGCTTTTCCGGTCGAACGATTGCGACCACAAGTTTCATCTTCAGCTCCGGTCGGCGTGGACGAGAATCGCGCCCTCACCCCTGCTGTACGCCTCTTCGCCGTGTTGCGTGACGTCGAGGCCAACTCCTTCCTCTTTCGTCGTTGCACGCAGATTGAACGCAAGCGCGATCACCTTGAGAATCACAAGCGTCCCGACGACGCTGTAGACGATTGTCGCAACGACGGCGACGCCCTGCACGCCCAGCTGCCTCATGTTGCCGAACAGCGCTCCGTCAGCGACCCCATTCCAGCTCTTCTCGGCAAAAATTCCCGTCAGCAGCGCACCTACGGTTCCCCCGACGCCATGCGCCGCCACGACGTCCAGCGAATCATCGAGTCGCGTGCCCGCTCTCCAGAGAATCGCGAAATAACTTGCTGGCGCGGCGATCCCGCCGATCACGATCGCAGATAGAGGACTGACGAAGCCCGCCGCGGGTGTGATCGCGACGAGACCGACGACGATTGCCGTGGCCGCTCCGACGGCGGTCGTCTTCCGCGTCCGCGTCAGGTCAAGAATGCCCCATACGACGAGGGTGGCCATGGGCGCGAACAATGTGTTCGAAAACGCGAGCGCGGCCGATGGGTTCGCGCCGAGCGCGCTTCCACCGTTGAACCCGAACCAGCCGAACCAGAGAAGGCCCGCACCGAGCAGCGTGAAAGGCACGTTTTGCGGAATGATTGCCTGGCGCGCGTAGTCCTTCCGCGCGCCAAGGACCACCGCGACGACGAGCGCAGCGGCAGCAGCGTTGATGTGGACCACAGTGCCGCCGGCAAAATCCAGCGCGCCGAGCTTGCCGAGCCAACCGCCGCCCCACACCCAGTGGGCGATCGGCGCATAAACCACGATCGACCAGAGCGTAATAAAGGCGAGGTAGGGGCCGAAGCGCATCCGCTCGACGATTGCTCCGGAGATCAGGGCGGCGGTGATGATCGCGAAGGTTCCCTGATACGAAGCGAAGAGGATGTGCGGGATGGTGCCTTTCGCCTCGAGACCGACATTCTTCAGGAAGGCGAAATTGAGTCCGCCGAGGAGGCCGCCGCCTTCCGAAAATGCGAGTGAGTAGCCCACGAACGCCCAGGCAATACCGACGAAGCCGAGCGCGAGGTAACTCATCATCATGGTGTTGAGCGCGTTCTTGGCTCGCACCAATCCGCCGTAGAAAAATCCGAGGGCTGGAGTCATCACCAGCACCATGGCGGTGGCGACCAGCATCCATGCGGTGTCTGCTGCGCTCATGGGGAGAGAAAATACAACTTTCCCGGGAGGCTTGCGGAGGGCCAAATGCAACTGAAGACTACCTGATATGAAGAGGTCTTCATTCTGTCTTGCCATCGCCGTCATCCTTTGCGGGACGGATGCCTGCAGCGGAGCTTACGTTCCAGCGGGCTCAAGCCTCGCCGCGGCGGATCCGGCTCTCGCGCGCGGGATTGCGAGTGCGGACTCGCTGATCGGTGCGGCAGTCGGAACGCTGATTCCCGGTGCGGTGTTCCTGGTCGCGAAGGATGGGCTGGTCGTGCACGAGCGCGCATTCGGGTATGCGCAGCTCAATGACTACGAAGGACACCGGCTCGCTTCGCCGCCGGCGATGCGACCATCGACGATGTTCGATCTGGCGTCAGTCACCAAGGTCATGGCAACGACCCTGGCGACGATGCTGCTCGTTGACCGGGGGAAGATCAATCTCGATGCCCCCGTCTCGCGCTACCTGCCGGATTTTCGGGGGCCACATCTCGACAGCGTCACCGTCCGGCATCTGCTCTCGCACTCGGCGGGTCTCGTGCAGTGGCAGCCACTCTATTATCACGCCGTGAACAGCGCCGAGACCTACGCCGTCATCCGCGACATGCCACTCGAATGGGGCGTCGGCGACGCGCGGCACTACAGCGATCTCGGCTTCATGCTGCTCGGTTACATCGTGGAGCGGGTGAGCGGGGAGCCGCTCGACAGATTTCTCGGCGACAGCCTGTACCGGCCGCTGGGTCTTCGATCCACCACGTTCAACCCCAAGACGCGGGGCTTCACGGAATTCGCCGCGACGGAGCAGGGCAACGTGTACGAGCATCACATGGTGTACGATTCGACATTCGGCTATCGCTATCGCGGCGATCCGACAGCCTGGAATGGCTGGCGACAGCGAGTGCTCGTGGGCGAGGTCGACGACGGCAATTCGTCGTACGCAAATGGCGGCGTGGCGGGACACGCGGGACTCTTTTCGACCGCCGCGGATCTGCGGGTGCTTCTCGACCTGTTGAACAACCGGGGGAGCTACGGCGGGCGGCAGTACATTCGTCCCGAAACAATCGACACGTTCCTCGAGCGCGACAAATATCAGAACTACCTCGGATGGCAGGCACCGAGTTATCTGCCGGCGGGGAGCTTCTCGCACACGGGCTTCACCGGCACTTACGTGGCCGGCGTTCCTCAATACAAGCTGTCGATAGTGCTGCTCACGAATCGGCAGAACATGGGCACAGACGCGCGCGGATATTTTCCTGATGTCGGACCGCTTCAGCAAGCGGTGGCACGGGCGATCGTGAGCGGCGCGGCGACTTCACGGTGACAGCGCCGCCTAGTGCGGCCTTTCCTTCATCCGCGCCCGATGTAACCAACCGGACGCGCGAAAGTAGAAATACAACGGCAAGCCGAGGGCGATGAGGACAAGCCCCGCCGCGGATTCCACCGGAGAGGCCGTCAAGGCGTTGATGACCAACCAGAGGGCCACCAGCACGAAGAGCGCCGGCACGACCGGATAACCAGGTGTGCGGTATCGGCGCGGAGCCGCAGGCAGCTTTCTCCGCAGCACGAAGAGCGAGGACCCGACCAGCGCGGTGAAGACCCAGACGGCGAAAATCACCGACGTCGTGATCTGATCGAATGTCCCCGACAGCGCGAGCACGCACGCCCAGATCCCCTGGAACCAGATCGCGTTCACCGGCACGTTGGATGTGGCGCTCAAATTCGCCAGCGGGCCGAAGAAGAGTCCGTCGCGCGCCATCGCGAACGGAACGCGCGCATTCATCATGGTGATTCCGTTGAGCGCTCCGATGGCGGCGATGATGAACGCCACCGACACGATCTGCGCGCCGTACGACGAGAATGTCTGCGCGGCCCTCGCGGCAACCGGAAGAGCATCTCGGTACGCTGTCGAGTTTGACGTCAGTATCTCGCTGAAGGGCAGCGCGTAGAAGAAAGCAAGATTGGTGACCAGGTACACGACGATCACGATCAGCATGCCGAAGATCAGCGCGCGCGGGACATTTCGCTCCGGTTTCTCGATCTCACCCGCCATCATCGGGACGTTCGACCATCCCTGATACGCCCAGAGGGCCGCCAGCATTGCGGCGCCGAATGCGCCCACTCCGGTGGGCGCGATTCCCGCCGTGACGGGCATCTTCAGATGCTCCCAGGATCCGGAGCGTGAAAGGAGAAACGCGCCGAGCACGATGACGGCTATCCCGCCCAGCTTGGCAACCGTCGCGGCCCACTGCACTCTGCTACCCATTTGGATTCCGCGCGAATTCACCCAGGAAAAGAGAAGAATCACCGCTACCGCCACGACTTGCTGGATGCCGAGTCTCCAGTGCACGACCTGCCCCAGCGCGTGAAAATCGTGCGTAGTAAAGACCGCATCGAGCGGAACGAACGAAGCGAGAAACGATGCGAGGGCAGTCGAGACCGCGGCGAGTCCTCCGCTCGCCATGATCATCACCAGCGACCAGCCGAATAGAAACGCGGGAAGGTCGCCGTACGCTTCGCGCAGGAACACGTACTCACCGCCGGCCTCGGGCATCATCGCGCCGAGCTCGGCGTAGGTCAGCGCGCCGGCAAGAGACAGGAGTCCGGCGGCGAGCCAGGCGAGCAAGACCTTGGACGGACTTCCCACGAGCTGCGCCATCGGCGCGGTCTTGAGGAAGACACCGGTTCCGATGACGGTGAGGACGAGCGCGATCGCATCGCGGAGCGACAGCGCTCTCACGAGCTCTCTTGTCGCGGACGTCACTCCTGGTGATTCCGCGGCGGGTGAGGTCACTCGGGTGGGCGAACTACGTCGTGCGGGCCGGTGTTACGAATCCCGTAGGTGGGTCTCACGTACTCTTCAGGCGTCTCTATTCCTTCGGCCCTGTCGAGCTCGCGATTCTCGCGCTCGATGTTGTCGCGCTCTTCCTTGTAGCGCCCGTACCATTTGCGCGTGACTTCGCCGGCGAGCTCGCGATTGCCGAGCCCGAAGGCAAGCGATATCGCGAACGCGATTGCACCGAACAGAATCGCGAACGCAGTCGTGACGATCTCCGTGGCGACGCCCAGCTCCTGCAACGCCATGAAGGCGGCGAGCAGGACGACGCCGCCCTTTCCAACGCGCGCCAGTGTGGGTCCGCCGTGGAGTCCTCCGGCCGACGCCATGATCAGGCCGCCGACAAAGCTGCCGAGCACGATGCCGACGATCATGATCACGATCGCGGCGATGACGCTCGGGATGTAGCTCACCAGCTCGGAGAAGACGTTGGCAAGTGACTGGAGTCCCAGCGCGTTGGCGGCCACGAGCATCACCGCGAACATCACGAACCAGAAGACGAGACTTCCCGCGACGCGTGTCGGGTTG
>Ga0207929_1000508_pt1 | contig 10679 bp, 9 predicted proteins | sample NGESurdeep072012_FD_184466 | JGI IMG/M metagenome (GOLD analysis project Ga0207929, IMG submission 184466) | Arctic peat soil microbial communities from Barrow, Alaska - NGEE Surface sample 53-1 deep-072012 (SPAdes) | ecosystem: Environmental > Terrestrial > Soil > Wetlands > Peat ... | reverse complement strand
GAAGTGGTGCAGCACGTGCTGCGCGCAGTCAGCCGCCCAGATCGCCAGAAGGCGGTGATCGTCGTCTTGGAGGCTGCCGCCGCGACGCACGGTGATGAAGCGCTGATCCCGGATCGTGGGGAGGATCACCGGTTTGCCCATCCCGCTCGAGTTGGCCTCAAGGTCATAGCCCCAGAACATTAATGCTCACCAAGTCGACTGGGTTCCGCTTTCGTTACGGAGCACCACGGCCATGGACCTTGACCTCGTGAGCCGTGGCATTCAGAACGGATTTGTTAGGTTCGGCAGTGGAATCGGAGGGCGATCTGACCAAACACCAACCCAGGCCGGGCGACCTCTCCGCCTTCCGGAGACTTCGGTTCGCGTTATGGAAAGGATCCCGAATTGAAGTGGGCCGAAGCTTATATAACGCGAACCATTTGGTCCTTTCTGGGCTGATGATCAGCCTAGGCAGGGCATTGATTCGCCGCAGCGTCCATAACCCCGATCCGTGACTAACGTTAGGTTCAGGATGAGGATGGCGGTGGCGGCCTTCGTTGTCCTGTTCAGTGTGAGTTGTGGCACACCCACGACGGCTAAACAGACGAACCCTTCGGCGACCACCTCGTCTACTGGCGCGGCGTCAACGCCTCGTACAACCGGTGAAAGCCCAAGCCCTAGTCGGTTGCCCTGTCCGAGCTGCCCCCCGGTGAGGAGCGACTCTGGCTCAACGTTCGACGCGTCGCGAGGTTCGATTGTTGTCTTCGGTGGTTTCGCCTACCGCCCGAACGTTACGCAGCTGGCTGAGACGTGGGAGTGGAGCGCTGGGAGCTGGATCCAGCTCCATCCGGCGGTCAGCCCATCGCCCCGAGATGATCCGGCTATGGCATTCGTTCCAGACAGCGGTGTACTGCTTTACGGGGGACAGGATGTCGCGGACTCAGGCCACCCTGTTAACACCGGCGAGGGCCGAATAGTCAACCTCGCGGTGGACACATGGAAGTGGGACGGCACCTCCTGGAGGGAGTTCCACCCGGTCCATTCGCCCCAGCTGTGGGTACCGGCAATGGCGTACGACGCGAATCGCCATCAAGTCGTCCTCTACGGGCCCGATCGTAGCGGTGGTGGCTGGCAAACGTGGACATGGGACGGCAATGACTGGAGTCTTCATTCCGGACCGACGGCATCCCCGGACCCTGGACGCTCGGTCGGAGGGACAATTGGGTACGACCAAGCGATCGGCGAGGTGGTCCTATTCGGCGGGTTTAATCACGGCTCATTCGACCAAACAGCAGTCTGGGGATGGGACGGCAGTCGCTGGACGAACCTGCCTGCTTTGCGCGCGCCAAACATCCCCGCATTGACTATCGCGGCAGAGCCGAGTAGCGGACGGGCTGTGATTTACGCCAAGGACGTCGGAGCCTCGAGCACCACCTGGGCTTGGAACGGAACAGGCTGGAGCGATGTAACCGCCCAGACGCAGCCTGAGGTGATTCTTGGTTCTCGACTCTTCCCAGACCCGCCAGGACACCGGCTAGTCCTCTTCGGGGAAGTAGCGACAGGAAGCGACAGCTGGTACGAGGTATGGGCCTGGTCCGGTTCGTCTTGGGTCCAACTCGGATAAAGCGCGTGACCACTATCGGTCGTCACCCGATCGATCGCTAGATTGGACCCGGACCCAGGACGCCACCTATTCCAGGCGGGAAGTCTCGTGATCCGTCAGGCGAAGCTCACAATGGACTCCAACGCGGTCCGGGGACATACGGCGCAAGCTCCGCGTCCTCGATCAGAGCGACACCTGCGGCGTTGAGGGGCGTGGCGGCGAGGACACGCGAGTCGGCCGCGTTCGTCGAGGCGCTGCGCTGAGGTTCTAGCAGAAACCTGGGTCGCGATATTCGGCGGGGCGGGGCCGACCCGTGCAGCGAGTGAGCGTTGTGGCAAGTCTCTTAGCGAGTAATCGAGTGAGAACTAAGAGTGGGCCGCGGTGAACTCGAACCACGGACCTCCGCGGTAACAGGGCCCTGAGCGCTGCGCCTAAAAATCTCCGCGAACTCGACGTCGATGATCGCTCCGGCCGGTGTCATGTGTATCCGGACGACACCGCAACTGTCATTTCACAGGGTGAGACCCACCTGAAACCGCCACGGCTGTGCCGGTCGAAGAGGTGACCGTGCATGAGGAGTTTTGAATGGATGTCGACGCTGACTGCGAATCGTCCGTTGTCGCATCGTCCGTTGTCGCATCGTCCGAGTTCGTAGTGCCAGGCGAGACGGTGGGCGATGCACACGTAGTGATGCCTGCGACGGACGTCGAGACACCGGGTGAGCCCAGCGCGCCCAGCAGACCTAGCAGACCCACACCAGCGAAAGCGCTAACCGCCACTCCTGCAGTGAGTCGGTCGAGTTTTCTCACGGCCGCATTGCGGGCGAGGATTCTTTTTTGAGGCGACATCGCGGGGTCTTGCATGGAGCCAACGATGCCGGTGCTGGGTGAATGTGGGCTGTGAGAACCCTGGGGCTTTCCTAAGAGTTTGACTGGACGTCGAATGAAACTGCGGCGGGTCGAAGCCGAGGTCGCTCAACGGAACGCCGGGTCAGCGGAAAGCTCTGCTCAAAGAGCTGGTGTTCGGGCACCACGAGCGCTGCAGCCGGCGTTATGTTGTATCCACCCTCCATGTCCGACGCCTTGACTCCCGGCACGTCCCGGAAATCGCGACAAGGCGCTCGCCGGCGCACAGGGTTTAAGGTCGGCTTAACCGCCCTTGTCATTCTGATCACTCTCCCCTGGTCATCCCAAGCAGCGGCGCTGGCTTTTCACTCGACTCAGTGCGGCCATCTGCCGATTGTCGGCGACAATTTCGCCGCCGCCTACGAGTACTACCTACCCAGTGACGGAGGGTATTGGGACCACGCGTTTTCAATCGTCCCTTTCTTCGGGCCAAGCGGGTACTGGTGCACAGAGAAGGAAGCGCGGTTCGGGTACCACCATGCGATCTATCCGGGGATTTGACCACGATGGCGATTTGGATTCAACAAGTGGTGGTGGGCCGCCGTGGACTCGAACCACGTACCTCCGCGTTAATTGGCCCTGAGCGCTGTGTGCTCACAAGAGTGGGAGGCCGAGCGTAAGGCGGGGGTGTTATGTGGCGTGGGCCCAGCCAACCGAGACTCTTCCTAGCGTTTGATCTCGAAGGTCCCGTCGAGGGAGTAGCTGGCGCCTAGCGCATGTGCCTCGGGCACGCGCTGGTTGCCATACGACCCAGACTTGACGGGCATTCAGACTCGCGCTTCCCGGCGGCGCGGCGCTAACGTGCACATGTGGGCCTCGTTCGCTACATATACGGAGCGGGGGCTGCCCTGATGGTTCTTGCCGTCAGCGGAGCCTGCATGATGTCTTCGCAGTCGACCAACCCGTCACCCTCGAAGCTTGCGGTTCTCCCCGTGGGCCGAGGCGCTTTCTTCTATTCCCCCGACGTGTACGCACCGCTGCACCCTGTGGGCTGGGATGGCACCAGATACGCCCAGCTCCAGCTGGGCACGCTCACCGGAAGCCAGGCTATCCAGTCGCCGGACGGCTCCAAGCTCATCTTCGACAACGTCGTTTACGACCGCGCCACGGGTTCAACCACCCAGTTACCGTTCGTTGCAAACAAAGGGACACAGGTGATGTGGGCGGACGACAGCGCCCACATCTGTGCGTTGCACCCGCTGGGGGATTCACAACAGCCGGGCGGTACCACCGATGAGCTGGATCTGGTTGGACCTGGTGGGGCAACTCGGGTCGTGGCTCAGATTGGGCACGACGAGGCGCAGGCTTTCGTCCTCCTGCGCAGCTGCAGCGTCGCCAAGGATGTCGCGATCCTGGCCCAGCGCGCTGTGATGCCGATCAGCGATGTCTGGGTTATCAGAATCTCGACGGGCGCGATCATCCGTCATCTCGCGTACCAGCAGGGAGCAGAGCCGAGGATAGTGGTCGCCTCGCCTGACGGAAGCCTGATCGCCACCGTAGGCTCGACCACGACCGACGTCGTCGACACCGGCACCGGCTCGACCGTTGCTCATCTGAACGGCCACGCGGTCGCGTTCTCTGGGGATGGCAACGTGCTGGCGCTGGACGACCGCGTGGTGGACTGGCGCACCGGTCACACATTGTGGCTTGTGCCCGCCGGCTTCAGCGTCATTTTCGTCCTCGCTGAGCCTGGCGGTTCGGCCGTCGCCTTGGACTTGATGGCAGGTCAGGGAGCCGCGAGCCCGACTCCTCCGTCTCAGCTGTGGCTGGTTGCCTCGTCAACCCCGATCCATATCGCGGATGGAGTCGTACCTTCGTTCGTGACCGTGAACTAGGGCTGCATGGCGCCTGGGTGGTGGGCCGTGGTTTCCGCAACGCGAACCACGTAGTCACCATGGTGGGGAAACAGATCGCGATCTGAAGTCCACTTAACGGCGTCGTGGCCTGGACTCGTGGGATGAGGTCGGAAGCGTTCGAAACGCGTCACCCTCGAAGTGCAGATTTGAGGAGAGCTTGTGCAGAGCCGCGCATCAGTGCTGTGGCCTCCTCACGAGATAACCCCGCCACGTCTGTGAGCCAAACCAGCGCCTCGATCCCAGTCGCACTCCTGATCGCCAATACGAGGCGCATCAAGTCCTCTTCTGCCAGCAACGTTTGCAGCGGCGATAGGGCCTCTGCTATCCATCCGACCGCGCGACCCTGGCGCAGGGGATGCTCTCCACGCTGAGATCCCGGCTCGAGCGATAGCCGCAGCACGGTGCGCTGTTGGGCCTCGGTCTCGAGGATCGTCCGGTGGAACTCGCGGATCACCGCGTCGAGGCGACTTTCCGGGTCGTGGGGCGGGTTTGGCGGGAGCATTGATGTCGTCTCGATTTCCGGGTGGGCCGCGACCAACAGAGCCCGTTGACTGGAGAAATAGCGATACGCGGTCGTTCTTGACATGAGTGCAGCCGCCGCGGCCGCTTCGACGGTGGGGGTCATGCCCTGGGCTATAAGCTCGCGCGTCGCCGAAATCAGCGCGCTCCGGGTGCGTCCCTTCTGGCCCGCCCGGCCACGCGATTCATATGGCATGGACATGCGGCTTATGGTACGGTAGTTCCGTCATGGGACAGGAGTCCCATATACCCGCTGACGAGAAGGAGACGCAAGGTGGCATCAACGAGCACGGCTGTACCTGTTGTTCGCCAGGATGGCGAGGGAGAGCGACTCTGGTTTTATGGTGGCGGCGTTCATACGTGGAAGGCCACGGAGAAGGAGACCGGGGGAGCTTTCATCCTTTTTGAAGCCGCGATGTCTCGCGGCAAGGTCACCCCGCTACATACGCATCCCTGCGACGAGACCATGATCGTGCTCGAAGGCGAGTTGCTTGTCCACTTGGATGGCGTGGACTATGTGGTGGGACGGCACGGGGTACTCATGGCGCCCCGCGGTGTGCCGCATGCGTTCATGGTCACGTCGGAAACGGCAACAATGCTCGTGTTGGAGACGCCAGGGGGCAGCGAGGCGTTCTATCGCGGCGCCAGCGTAACCGCGACCGAGGAGATCCTGGCTGCGGCCCCGGTGGACATGGCCCGTATCCAGCAGTCGGCTAAGGAGAACGGCGGGATTGAAATTGTTGGACCCCCACCCTTCGCAGCGAGGTAAACGGGTCGTGGGCCCTGGATCGGACAGTATTGTGGTGCCAATCCCGTCGCGAGACTGGGCGCTGTGCGCCATTGAGGATCTCCGCCGGGAAGGTCTGTCCGCTGAGCTCGTGGGTCAGAATGCACGCGGCAGTTGGCTGGTCAGGATTGAGGGCCCTGCCGGGTCCATCGCGGAAATCCGCTACTCACTCCAGCCACGGGGTGAACCCGTTCGCTGGGAGGCCTTCGTCAACGCCGCGATACGCGACTAGCGACTCGGCTTCAGGTCCGCTGCTTAGGTGCTTGTGCAGCGCTGCGTAACGCACGCCTAACGGTTGTTAGATCGGTCCATTGAACTGGTAACCAGTGGTGGGCCGCCGTGGACTCGAACCACGTACCTCCGCGTTATCAGCACGGCGCTCTGCCAGTTGAGCTAGCGGCCCAGACCCCAGGAACCGTCTCGACCTTCTGACTCTCGGACGGTAGTTTTGGAGTTTACTGGGTCGAGCGTGCCCGAAGCTCAGTTCGGCTCGCCGGCTGCCGGCAGCCCGGCGCTTCTGACAGACTCCCGGCCGTGAGAGGCTTCCTGATCGGCTTCATCCTCGTCGTCGCGCTCGGCGTGATCATCCTCTCCATCCGGCCCGGTGGGCTGCGCCGTCAGCTCCGCTTTGCGACGCGTCGCTTGCGTCTGCTCCTGATTCTGGGCACCGTCTACGTGATCGGGTCCGCGGCGCTGCGCGCCTTTTTCGCCGATGGGCCGGTCACCGACTTCGGGCCGCCGGTCCTCGCCTGCGTGCTCCTTGCTGTCTTCTTCGTTCTTGGCCAGGACCCCGCCACGCCCGCCGGAACGCCTGAGTCCTAAGCCGGGGCGCCAGCCTCGCTCCGGCGCAGGATCGCCACGTCGCGCGGCTCCAGGTGCAATCGCCCTTCCCTCATCGCCTTGCCTCCATTGAGCGACACCGCGTCGCCCGGTACCGCGATCTCGACGGTGGCGGCGCCGTGGTTCAGCAAGAACAGGAGCGAGCCATCTGCCATGTCGCGCTGCACCGCCTCAACGCCCGCCGGCACGTTCATGACCGGGCTCACGCCGGCCCGCGCGCATGCCGATCGCACCAGGTTCGCCAGTGCGATCGGGTCCAGCTGTGTGCTCACGTACTGTGCGGTCCCAGCGCCAAAGCGATTCAGCGTGACCGCCGCACTTCCATTCAAGTGAGAGGAGGCGAACGTCGCGATCACCTCTGCCCCATGAACCTCGATCAACTCTGCCCATATGTCGCCGGTCGCCCTGTAATTGCTGCCCTTGCCGGCGTCCGCAAACTCGATCGCCACTTTCTCCGAATCGCCCAGTGGCACCCAGTCGAGCACCTGCAGACCGAGGACGCGAACAAATGGCTGCGGGTAACCCCCCAGCCTTATGTGCTCGTTGACGTCCACGATGCCGCTGAAGAACGACATAAGCAGGTTGCCGCCCTTTTCCACGTACGCGGCCAGGTTGGCGGCGCCCGCATCGCTCACCATGTAAAGGCTCGGAGCGACGACCAGCTTGTAGCGAGAAAGATCGTCGGTCGGCCGCGCGAAGTCCGCTGTCATGTTGGCTTCGAACAGCGGGCGGTAGAAAGCCTCGAGCTGAGCGACCTGCTGGATTCGATTTGAAGGTTTGGACGGCAGCTCGAGGGCCCACCAGGATTCCCAATCGAAAAGGATCGCCACGTCCGCGGGCACGCGGCTGCCGCGCAATGCGTCGAGGCCACGCAGCTCTGCGCCGAGCTGGACCACCTCGCGCCATGTCGGTGACGATTGCGTGGGGCCGTGCGGAACCATCGCGCTGTGAAACTTCTCCGCTCCCGCGCGCGACTGCCGCCACTGGAAAAACATCACTCCGTCTGCGCCCCGTGCCAGGGCCTGCAGGCTCCACAACCGCATTTGGCCCGGCAGTTTGGGCGCGTTGACCTCTCGCCAGTTGACGCGATTCGGCGATTGCTCCAGCAAGAGCCATGGCTTGCCGTGGCCCAAAGACCGCATGAGGTCGCCCGCCATCGCCGCGCGCATACCGGCCTCCGGGTCCAGCGGATCCTGGTAGACGTCGTCGGTGACGATGTCCTCGCGCTCCGCCCACTTCCAGTAGTCGAGCGGCTTGAAGAAGCGCATGAAGTTGGTGGTCACCGGAATGTTCGGAGTGCGCTCCGTCAGGATCCTGTGCTCGATCTCGTAGCACTCAAGCAGCTCATCCGAGGAGAAACGCATAAAGTCCAGCTGCTGGGTTGGGTTCGGCCAGGTCGGTGTGCGGCGCGGCGGCAGCACCTCGTCCCACGAGGAGTAACGCTGCGACCAGAAGTCGGTGCCCCAGGCCCGGTTGAGGCCTGCGATGTCGCCATATCGCTCCGTCAGCCATTTGCGAAATGCTCTGGCCGATACGTCGCAGAAACATGCGGGCACATGGCATCCGTACTCGTTGCCGACGTGCCACATCACCAGCGCCGGGTGCTCGGCATAACGGGTCGCGAGCGCATCGACGAGACGACGGGTTCCATCTCGGTAAATCGAGCTGCTTGGACAGTAGTGCTGCCGCCCGCCGGGCCACAGCCGCACGCCGTCGGCAAGCACAGGCAGCATCTCCGGGTGGGCATGCGACATCCACGGCGGCGGCGAAGCGGTCGCGGTGGCCAGGTCGACCGAGATCCCGCCTTCGTGAAGCAGGTTCATGATCCGGTCGAGCCACGCGAAGTCGAACTTGCCTTCCTGCGGCTCCAGGCGCGACCACGAGAAGATGCCGAGCGAAACCAGGTTGACGCCGGCCTCACGCATCAGGCGCACGTCCTCGGGCCAAACGTCCTCAGGCCACTGGTCGGGGTTGTAGTCCCCGCCGTAGAGGACGTGCGGAAGCCTGTCTCCTAGCAGCGTACCGTCGCGAGGCTTGTCGATCGGAGATCAGCCCTTGGTCGAGCCGAGGGTGAGGCCGGCAACGAAGTGTTTCTGCAGCGCGATGAAGACGATGATCGGGGGTATTGCCGCAAGCAACGCGCCGGCAGCGATCAGGTTGTTGTTGACGAAGAACTCGCCCGACAGATTGCTGAGAGCGCTGGTGATGGGCCGCTTGTCGCCAGACTTCAGCAGCAGCAGCGCCCAGAAGAAGTCGTTGTAGATGAATGTGAACAGCAGCGTCGCCATGGCGGCAAGTGCCGGGCGGCACAGCGGGAGGATGACGCTCCACCAGATGCGCAGCACGTTGGCGCCATCGACGAGCGCCGACTCGGTGATCTCCTTGGTGATCGTCTTCATGTAGTTGCTGAGCACGAACGTGGCGAAGCCTGTCTGAAAGACGACGTGGATGAGGATGATGCCGATGTACTGGTCGTAAAGCAGCCCGTTGTCGCTGAAGAGGGCGAATGAGAACCTGCCGACGTCGATGGAGCCGAACGACGCGATCGGCGTGTGCAGGTAAACCCAGTACAGCGGGACGATGATCACCTGCGGCGGGAGCAGGTTGCCGGCGATGAAGAGCATCAGGACGACAAGATTGAACTTCCAGCTGAACTGCGTGCAGCAGAAGGCGACCATCGAGGCGAGCAGCAGCGTGAGAATCACGGCCGGCACGACGATCACCAGAGTGTTGAGGTAGAAGTACGGCAGGTCTGCCTCGGTCCAAAAGGTCGTGAAGTTGTTGAAGTTCAAGGTTTTCGGCCAGGAAAGGTAGCCATTGATTATGGTTTCGCTTACCGGTCGCAGCGCCGCATAAATGGCCCAGAGCAAAGGGAACAACCACAGGGCGACGGTCGCGATCAGGAATGCGTGAAGGGCGATTCGTGCCGGCCGGATGCGCCGCGGCCGGGGGGTGCGCCGGGTTCTGAGAGCTCTCGGAGCCGCGGCCACCGTGCTCATGCCTGGGCCCTCATCGCCCGAGACAGAAACACGATGATCGGGACGAGCGAGATCACCAGAAGGACGACGGCGATCGCGGAGCCGAATCCGATCAGGCTGGCCTCGCTGATGCTGTTGTTCGTGATCAAGATGGACAACAGCTCGAGGCCGTTCGTGCCGTGGTTGAAGATATACGCGAGGTCGAACGCACGTAGGGCCTCGATCGCGGTTACGACGACGATGATGACGTTGATCGGCGCCATCACCGGTAGCACGACGTTGAAGAAGGTCTGGACCTCGGTGGCGCCATCCACCTTCGCGGCCTCGCGCAGGGACGGGTCGACGCTCTTCAGGCCGGCCAGGTACAGCACCATGATGTAGCCGATGTGCCGCCAGCTGGTGGCGATGAGGGCCGAGTAGATATTGATGCTTGGGTTGCCGAGCCAATCGATGATCTTGCCGCTCTTGACCAGGCCGAATGCGTTGTTGATGAAGCCGTCACTGGGCGCGTACTGCAGCTCCCAGATGAAGCCGACGACCACGAGAGGGAGCACTACTGGGAGGAAGAACACGCTCTGGTAGATGCGCTTTCCGTGAAGCTCGCGGTCCAATAGAACCGCGAGGAGCATGCCCAGAGGCGTGGCGATAAAGGCGAGGAAGGCCAGCCAGATCAGGTTGTGCTCGACGGCGGGCCAGAAGAACGCGTAGCCGGTGAACAGCGTCTTGTAGTTCTTGAGGCCAACAATGTTTTGTGCGGTCACCGTGCCGATGCCCTGCCAGTCCGTGAATGACAGCAGGACCGAAGCCAGCGTGGGTCCCCAGATGAGGAGTACGTCGAGGGTGAGCGGGATGCCGACCATCAAGATGATCAGCACCTTGTCGCGTCGCGTGAGCAGGCTGTAGCGGCGCCTGCGCCGAGTGGCAACCACGGCTCCCGCCTCGGGCGCTTTGGACGCCCGGGCGGGAACCGCGCTGGTCGCGGGATTTGCCACGATCTAGATTATGTCCGCGCTAAACCTCGGCCGGTAGCGAGTCCCAGAACTGCTGCATCTTCCCTTGCAACGAGGTCGGGTCGGCCTGCGGATTGGCTATGAAAGTCTTCAAGAAGCTCTGCATGCCGTTCGCGCCGGCGAAGTCCGGCCGCGAGTCGCGGTCGAAGTACTGAGTGATCTTGCCGGCTGCGCTCACGATCTGCTGCGCCTTCTTCTGCAG
>Ga0207929_1000507_pt1 | contig 10694 bp, 8 predicted proteins | sample NGESurdeep072012_FD_184466 | JGI IMG/M metagenome (GOLD analysis project Ga0207929, IMG submission 184466) | Arctic peat soil microbial communities from Barrow, Alaska - NGEE Surface sample 53-1 deep-072012 (SPAdes) | ecosystem: Environmental > Terrestrial > Soil > Wetlands > Peat ... | reverse complement strand
TTACATCGCAACCGACAGCACGACCTTGCCGAACTGCTCTGAAGCGTCAAGGCGTGTCAGAGCATCCTGCACCTGATCCAGCGTGTAAACGGTGTCGACGACCGGCCGGAGGCCCTCATCGATCGCGTTGAGGACCGCCTGGAACTCGGAGGCGTTGCCCATCGTCGACCCGAGCAGGTCCGCCTGGCGGAAGAAGAGGCGTGGCATCGTGATCTCGGCTTTGACTCCCGACGTGGAGCCGCAGGTCACGATCCGTCCACCCATCGCGAGGGAGCGCATCGATTCGTCCAGGGTGGCCGGTCCGACGTGCTCGAACACCACGTCGACGCCATCTTTGGTCACGCCGCGGACGCCCTTGCTGAAGGCGCTCGAATCGAACGCCGCCTCGGCGCCCAGCTCCAGCGCCAGCTTGCGCTTGGCTTCCGAACGGCTGGTTGCGAGGACGCGCGCGCCGAGGTGCTTGGCGATGCTGATGGCTGCGACCGCCACGCCGGCGCCCGCGCCGACGACCAGCACCGTCTCGCCGGGGCGCAGGCGCGCCCGTGTCGTGAGCATTCGCCAAGCTGTAAGGAACGTCAGCGGAAAGGCGGCAGCCTCCTCCCACGTGAGTCCCGGGGGCTTGCGAAAAACGTTGCGTGCGTCGATGTGGATGAGCTCGCAGGCGGTTCCGTCGGAGTGCTCGCCGAGCACACCGAAGCTGGCGCACTTGACGTTCTCGCCGGCTTTGCACCATTCGCACTCCCAGCAGCAGAGGGTGGGGAAGATGACCACCTCGTCACCCGCCTTCCAAGACGGGTCTCCCGATGCATGGATGACCCCGGCGCCGTCCGCGGCGATGACTCGTGGGGGCGTGACGCGCTGCGCGCCGTGCGCCAGCCAGAGGTCCAGGTGGTTGATCGAGGCAGTGGCGATGGCGACCGCCACGAAGCCAGGCTTCGGTTCGGTTCGAGGCCGCTCGCGGATGCGCACGCCGGCGGGGCCGATGGGCTCCTCGTAAACCGCGGCGCGCCCCTGGCTCAGTACCTCCATCAATTCCTCCTAGAGCAGGACATGCGGGCGGACTCTGGATGCATGTCCTATTTGCGAAAGTTAACAAGATTGCCGGGACGCCGCGAGCGTGGCCGAATAGACTGGGGTCTCTCCTTCAAGGGCTATGCGCATCCTGGTCTCAACCCTCACCCTCCTGACGCTGCTGCTGCACGCCGTCCCCGTGCTGGCAGCCGACGCCTTGCCTCCAGGACACAAAGCCGGCCGCTACGTGCGCTGGAGCTATCCGAGCCAGATGACCTATGGCCCGATCGAGGACGGCAAGGGCAACACAGGGATGGCCCCATCGTCAGGCGCGTTCCTGACGCTCCCTTTCATGGGCCCGCAGTACATCACTTCGATCTTCGATCATTGCTCGCCGGACTACGCGACCAACGGCCAGACATGCAGGTACGACGGAACCATCGCATCGTCACGGGTGGGCGGGCCCGATCCAACCTTTGACGCCGGCTACGCGCAGACCCCCGGCGGCCAGGACTACATCTACTACGACGGGCATGACGGGTACGACTACGGCCTGTATTACGAGCCGGTGGCGGCGGCGGCCGCCGGCGTGGTGATGCTCTCCGGCTGGGCGGTGCCCTCCTGCCACACGTGCCTCAGCGGTTTGACCATTGAGATCAACCACGGCAACGGATTGTTGACCTACTACGGCCACCTGTCCCGCCTGGACGTTTCGGTCGGACAGCAGGTGCGCCGAGGCCAGGTCATCGGGCTGTCCGGCAGCACGGGCACCGCAACCGGACCGCACCTCCACTTCGGCGTGTACCACATCGGTGGCGGCGGGCCCGTCGATCCTTATGGCTGGGGCGGGTCGTATCCCGACCCGTACTCGAAGGACGTCGGCGACCTGTGGCTCACAGGGTCTCCTCGTTACGCGAACGTCCCCATGCCCAGGGTCACGCTCAATGCGGTTGTGAGCCCGCGTGACCCTACGGCGATCGACGTGTCGTGGTCCAGCCCCGGCGGCGGCGACACGTTCGTCGTTTACGCGGTGGGACCTGACGGGGTTTTCAAGAAATGGACGGGCAAGGTGCCCGCGAGAAAGGCGGTTTTTCACGGCCATCCCGGCCAGTACTACTGGTTCTGGGCGTCGGTCACCACCGACCTCAGCTGGAAGGATGCCAACGGCTCGCAGGTAGTTTGGCTCGCGCGCGACCCCCGTACGCAGCAGTAGGCCTTCGAGCGCCAATGCGTACAGCCAAAAGGGCACGAATGGCCGTGTCCCGGGCGATGAATAGAACCAAAAGGGCACAAATGGTTGTATCCGACTCAGTGCTGGCTTTCGGCCGACCTTCCTAAGCCTCCTCGTCCCGCCAACTAATATCAGTCGGTTGATAGCTGAGGCCTTCAGGGGTAAGACCATCCTGGTGACCGGCACGACCGGCTTCCTGGGCAAGTCGATCGTCGAGAAGTGCCTGCGCTCGATCCCCGAGGTCGGCCGGATCAATCTGGCGATTCGTTCCAGCACCCGCCGGCCGGCCGCCGAACGGCTGGAGCGCGAGGTGCTGGCCAGCCCAGCCTTCAAGCGCTTGCGAGAGGAGCTGGGCGAAGACGCCTTCTCGAAGCTCGTCAAGGAGAAGCTTGCGGTCCTCGAGCTCGACCTCGGCCGCGACGGGCTGGGCCTCACCGACGCCGGTCGCGAGCAGCTGCGGTCGTGCGAGATCGTCATCCATTCGGCCGCTGCGGTCGAGTTCGACAACCCGGCCGACCTTTCCGCGCAGACCAACCTGCTCGGCGCGGCCCGCATGGTCGAGGCGCTCAAAGCCGCCGGCAACCGGCCGCACCTCGTCCACGTCTCGACCGCGTACGTGGGTGGGATGCTGCGGGGACTCGTCCGAGAACAGGCCCCTCACGATCCAGGCCTCAACTGGCGTCACGAGGCGGCGGTGCTCGCGAATCTTCGCCCGGTCGTTGAGGAGGAGTCACGGCGTCCGGAGATCCTGAAACGGTTGCGGCGCGAAGCCGGCGCGAAGATGGGCCCTGCCGGTACCCCTGCGGTGGCGCGTGCCACCGAGCGGTTGCGCGACCGGTGGGTGAAGGACAAGCTCATCGAACGCGGCCGCGTGCACGCCAACGCGATGGGTTTCGCGGACATCTACTCATTCACGAAAGCGATGGCCGAGCACGCCGTAGTCGAGCTTCACGGCGACATCCCGCTCTCGATCGTGCGGCCATCGATCATCGAGAGCGCGCTCGCTGAACCGTTCCCCGGCTGGCTCGAGGGCTTCCGCATGGCTGAACCCCTGATCCTCGCGTTCGGGCGTGGAATTCTCCAGGACTTCTCGGGATTGCCGGATGCCCTGCTCGACATCATCCCGGCTGATTACGTCGTCAACACCGTCCTGGCGGTGGCCGCGAATCCTCCACCTGATGACAAGCCTCGCGTCTACCATGCCGCATCTGGCACTCGGAATCCGCTGCGGTTCCGCGAGGTCGAGGACGCGTCCAGGCGGTACTTCACCAAAAATCCGCTGCGCGATAAATACGGGCAGGCCATAGGCACCCCGACCTGGACCTATCCGACTCGTGGCCAGCTGTCGGCACAGGCCAGCACGGCCCTGCGCTTCGTTGAAGCGGCGCAATGGGTCGTGGAGCGGCTGCCGCTCGGGGCCGATGTGGCAAAGGTTTCCGATGACCTCAACGGGGAGCGCGAGCGCCTGGAACGTGCCGTCAACCTCATCCAGCTCTACGGCGTCTATACCGAGGTCGACTGCATCTTCGACACCCGCCACGTTACGGAGATATGGGACAAGGTTCCGTCGGAAGAACGCAAACAATTTCCCTTCGACCCCGCGCTGTATGACTGGGACCACTACTTCCAGGACGTGCATCTCCCCACCGTCGTTCGCATGTCGCGTGCGGAGACCGTGGTGCGGAAAGGCAAGCAACCCACCGGCAGCACCGCAGTCAAGCCCGAGAGCAGCTCGGTGCGTTCAGCGATCGAGCGGCGCACGGGTCGCAGCGATGTTCTGGCGGTATTCGACGTCGACGGCACGCTGGTCGAAACCAACATCGTCGAATATTTCCTTTGGATGCGCCTGCGCGCGCAGCCGCTGGAAGACTGGCCGTCGTTCATGGCCCAGATGCTTCGTGAAGCGCCCCGCTGGCTTTACCTGGAAAGGCGCTCTCGCGCCGACTTTCAACGCACCTTTTACCGCGAATACAAGGGCCTCGACTACGAGGTGATGAAAGGCTTGGGACGAGAGGCCCTCGACGCCGTGACGTTGCGTCGGATCTATCCGGAAGGCATGCGGCGAATTCGCGAGCACAAGCGGGCGGGGCATCGCGTGCTGCTGCTCACTGGCGCGCTCGATGTGGTGGTTCAGCCGCTGGCCGAGCTCCTCGAGGTCGAGCTCGACTGTGCGCATCTGCTCACGGACGCTGACGGCCGCCTGACCGGCGACCTCCAGTCGCCGCCTCCTGCAGGTGAGGCGCGCGGCACGCTTCTCGAGGAGTACGCGGCACGGAACGGCATCGTGCTGTCTGAGAGCTTTGCGTATGCGGACTCCCTGTCGGATCTGGGAATGCTCGAGCTCGTGGGCACGCCGGTGGCGGTGAATCCAGATGCTCGTCTCTCCCAGGTCGCGGGACAGCGTGGCTGGCGCATCGAGCGCTGGCGAATGGCGCCCGGAAACTGGCGCCTTCCGATGCCGGACCCGCGCTCTCCGGAGTATCGGGAGGCGGTGAGGCGCTGAGGTGTTAGCCCTTCAATACGTCCGCTCGATACCGGCTTTCGCCATCGTCAAGGCATCAGGCGGACGTCCGGACGTCGCGACGAGCGCCCTTTCCATGCTCAAGCTGGGTGACGTTCCTGAACCTGAGCTGCCCGCGCGCGATTGGGTGCGCGTGCTGCCGACCCTCAGCGGCATCTGCGGCTCCGACCTCGCGGCGATTGGCGGCCACGCATCGTTGTACCTCGACCCCCTCACCAGCTATCCATTTGTTCCCGGGCACGAGGTCGTGGGCACGCTGGACGACGGCAGCCGCGTCGTCATCGAACCTGCTTTGGGCTGCAAAGTGCGGGGCATCGAGCCTCCGTGCCCTCGCTGCGCGGAGGGCCGTCCCGGCCTTTGCTACAACGTCACGGAGGGGCCGATCGAGGTCGGGCTGCAGACCGGGTACTGCGCTGACACAGGTGGGGGATGGGGCGAGATGCTCGTCGCTCACCCCAGCCAGCTGCACCCAGTCGGCGACGCACTAAGCGACGAGGCGGCCGTGCTGATCGAGCCGTTCGCCTGCTGCATCCATGCAGCGTTGCGCGGAGGCGCAGGCAAGGACGATTACGTCGTCGTGCAAGGCGCCGGCACCATCGGTTTGCTGACCATCGCCGCAGTGAAGCTCTTCACCCCACCCAAGCGCCTCGTCGCGGTTGCCAAGCACCCGACGCAGCGCGACCTCGCCCGCAAGCTCGGCGCCGACCAGGTCATCGCCCCCGCTGACGTGTTTCAGCGCGTGCGCTTCGGGACCGCGGCGAGGCGCCTCGACGGAATGGACAGGCCGCTGCTGCTGGGCGGGGCAGACCTGACCTTCGATTGCGTCGGCAGCGCCGAAAGCCTGAACGACGCCGTGCGTTTCACGCGTGGTGGTGGCAAGGTCGTGGCTGTGGGCATGCCCGGTGAGGAGAAGGTAGATTGGGCGCCGATCTGGCAGCGTGAGCTGACGGTGATGGGAGCGTACGCGTATGGCTCCGAACCAAGCCACAAGGGAAGGCGCACGTTCGACCTGGCCCTGGAAGCGGCGCCTGAGCTCAAGCTCGAGAAGCTGACCGGGCCGCTGTTCGGGCTCGGCGAATATCGCGATGCCATCGCTTATGCCATGAGCGCCGGCAGGCTCGGCGCCGTGAAGGTCGCATTCGATCTGCGAGGATTGCGGTAGTGGGTCGCCCGGGTGCCGTCATCGAGGTCGATCGCAACACCCCGCCTGTGCTATTTCATTTCGGCGAAGGCGTGCGGTTGGAGAAGCTGCCTCTCGGCGCCCGCATCGTCTATCCGCCCGACCCGCTGGAGCCGATAGCCCACGCCGAGCGCGCCATCAAGCGCGCGCTGGCCAAGCCGCTGGACGACGATCCGCTCAAGTCGCTCCTGCGGCGCGGCATGAAATTGACCATCGCCTTCGACGACCTCTCTTTGCCGCTGCCGCCGATGGCCGCCCCCGATGTACGCCAGTTGGTGATGGAAGAGGTTATCGACATGGCGGCAGAGGCGGGAGTCGAAGACATCCACTTGATCGCGGCGCTGGGCCTGCACCGGCGCATGACCGCCGACGAGATCCGCCACATCGTGGGCGACCGCATCTTCAGCACCTTCTGGCCGGATCGCCTTTACCAGCACGACGGCGAAGATCCCGAGGCCAACGTCTATATCGGCAAGACGTCGGCGGGAGAGGACGTCACCCTGCACAAACGTGCGGCCGAGTCGGACCTCGTCATCTACGTGAACCTCACGCTGGTGCCGATGGACGGGGGGCACAAGTCGATGTCGACCGGACTGGCGACCTACCGCGGGATCCGCGAGCACCACAACGTCAAGACGCTGATGGGCTCGCTGTCGTACATGAATCCTCCGGACTCCGCCCTCCATCACTCCTGTATCAGGCAGGGCCAGCTGATCGAAGACACGGTGCGTGTGTTCCACATCGAGACCACTGTCAACAACCACGCGTTTCCTTCGATCGCCAACTTCATGCAGAAGCGTGAGACCGATTGGACCGCGCAGGACCAGGCCATGTTCCTGGGCATGAAGCAGTTCACCGACCTCGCGCCGCCGGCATTCAAGCGCAGCGTCTTTCACGCGATGCGCGCGCCGTACGGGCTGACCGGCGTGCATGCGGGTCAGGTCGACGCGGTGCATGAGAAGACGCTGGAGGCTGTGCGAAATCAGATCAGCGTCCGCGTCGAGGGCCAGACCGACATCGTCACCATCGGCGTGCCGTACCTGGGTCCTTACAACGTCAACGCCCCGATGAACCCGGTGCTGGTCGTGTGCATGGGCCTGGGTTACCTCTTCAACTTCTACAAGAACAAACCGGTTTTGAGAAAGGGCGGCGTGGTGATCCTCACCCATCCATGCCGGTATGAGTTCGATGCGGTCCAGCATCCCAGCTACATCGATTTCTACGACGAGGTGCTTGCCGACACCACGAACCCGCAGGAGATCGAGACCAAGTACGAGCAGCGGTTCGCCGAGGACCCCTGGTTCCGGCAGCTGTACCGCAAGTCCCACGCGTACCACGGAGCCCACCCGTTCTACGCGTGGTACTGGGCCGCTCACGCGATGGACCACGCGGGCGACATCATCATCGTCGGGGGCGATCGCGACGTCGTTCACCGGCTGGGCTTCAAATGCGCAACCACGCTCGAGGACGCTTTTGAGATGGCGGAGCAGACCGTGGGCCGGTACCCAAGCGTGACGCACATGCGAATGCCGCCGATCCTCCTGGCGGAAGTCGAATGAAGACTAAGAGGGAACCCAGGCGGTTCCCTCTCAGCGGCGGGCGCTTCGCGCGCGCCTGCTCTCTTTCCGAGCAGGTTGGGATCAATTGAATGATTACGGCAGGCAGCATTTGGGAGGCGGATTGACGAGACAAAGTCGCGGCCGGGGTAAACCCGTCCGCCCATGCGAGGCGAGCTCTAATTCATGACCTGGTACTCCGGCGCAGGCGTCACCCGGCTCGCTGATGCCGTCGGGGGGGCCGTTCGGGACGTGCGCCGCGTCCGAAGAGGTTGGCACTGGGACACGCCTCGCCCACGCACTTGGCCGGAGGCAGGAACCGTTGTGCCGGCGCCCGCAAGCGACCTCGGCTGGGCACGCCAGGAACCGGTCCGGACCATCCGCTTCCTCATCCAGCGCGGTCTTCTGCTGCCATTCACCGAGGCGATGGCGCACCCCAAGGTCGAGGGCCGCGAGTGGGTCCGCGAGCTCGAGCGCCCCGTGATCTTCGCCGCCAACCACTCGAGCCATGCCGATACCTCGCTGATCCTCCACGCCCTTGGGGACCACGCTCGTGATCGAACGGTGGTGGCCGCGGCCGCCGACTACTGGTTCAAGCGACCGCTGCTCGGCAACATCGTCAGCCTGTTTCTCAACACTTTCCCGTTTTCACGCACCGGAGGCGCGCAGGCCCAGCTGCACAGCTCGAGCCAGCTCCTGAAGTCAGGCTGGAACCTGGTCCTCTTTCCGGAGGGGAGTCGCTCCCCGGACGGCCGCATCCACGAGTTCAAGCCTGGTGTCGGCCATCTGGCAAACGAGACCGGGACTCCCGTCGTGCCGATGCACATCCGCGGGTCGTACCAGATCATGCCCAAGGGTCAGTCGCTGCCGCTTCCCGGCCCGGCCCGCGTTCGCATCGGCAAGCCGATGTCGCCCACTCCTGACGAGGGCTCGCGACAGTTCACAGCCAGGGTGGAGAAGGCGGTGAGGACGCTGGCGCTCGAGCCCGCGCAGCCTGAGATCCAGGGTTCGTGGATCGAGCGGTGGCGCTTGATGAGGCCGAGAGCGCTGCCCTATGAGGAGAGCGCCGAACCGCAACGAAGCTCCGAGGCTGCCCTTCGGACGGTCAAAGCAAGCGCGAGAGAGCGCCCTGCTACCCCTGCCCCGGCATTGCCGTCTCCACCCGAAAAACTGGGTGGTCGGGCGCGATCCGCCGCAGCTCCGGCTCGGGCGAGTCGGCCGAAACGCCGCTGAAGAACACGCCGACCTCGGCCTTCCAGCGCTTGAGGTAAGCCCTCAGGATCGGGATCTTCTCGCTGTCGCCAATCTCAACGGCTCGGAAGGGTTGCGCCTTGCTCCCGAGGAGCAGCTCGCCAGTGCCCGAGACCCGAATGTTGCGCACCCACTGCGTCTGGCCTCGCGGCGCCACCAGGTACTGCTTGCCCTCGTAGGTGAGGAGGTTCACCGGCGCGCTTCGCCACTCGCCCGACGAGCGACCCTTGACGCGCAGCACTCGCGAACCCCAGACGCTGACCCCGGCCCGGGTCAGGGCGGCAACGGCCCGGTTGAATACGTTCTTGGTGAACCAGCCGGGCCGGCGGTAGTAGGCCATGTCGCCAACACCATACGCAGGGACGCGAGCACGCTGTTCGACTAGAGAAAGGCCGCAGCGCGTGTGGCATTGTTTGAGCGTGGCGCGCGAGTGGGTGGGGTCTGATATCGAAGCGCTGCGGCGACGACTTCGCTCAGGCACCCTGGCCGAGGCGCTCCTGGCTCCCAGTGCTGAGGTCGTCCTTAGGTCTGGCGAGCGCCAACTCACCCGCGACCAGCTTCGTGTCGAAGCCGGTCAGGTGGCGGGCGGCCTGGCAGGGGCGGGAGTCGCCCCAGGCGACAGGGTCGCGCTTTACGCGGCCAGCTCACTGGACTGGGTGATCGCGTACCTCGGCGTGCTGCGTGCGGGCGGCTGTGTTGTGCCGATGAACCCCGACTACCACGCGGCCGAGGCCAAGCACATCCTCACCGACTCGGATCCGACTCTGGTGATCGCCGACGCGCCGCGCGCCGCCACGGTCGAGAGCCTCGGCCGGCGCGTCATCGAGCTCGAAAGGCTGTCGCGCGGCACGCCGCCGCCGATGCCCGCCCTCACGCCCGACAGCCCGGCCGCGATCCTCTACACGTCCGGCACGACCGGCCGGCCCAAGGGCGCAGTCCTCGACCACGGCGGCTTGCTCGCGCAGGCGCGCGGCGCCATCGAGGTGTGGCGCTGGACGCCTCGCGACGTCCTCGTACATGCGCTGCCGCTCTTTCACCTCCACGGCCTCGGGATGGGCCTGCACGGCACGCTTCTGAGCGGCGCCAGCGCCACGCTCGTCCCGTTCTCGCCGGCAGAAGTCGTGGCTGAGCTGACCAGGGACGAGGCGATCCGCGGAACGATGTTCTTCGGCGTCCCTTCGATGTACCAGCGCCTGTGCGACTGGCTCGACGAGAACCCCGCGGACCTCTCGCATGTCCGTGTCTTCGTCTCGGGGTCGGCACCGCTTCCACCGGCGCTCTTCGAGCGGTGCCACCGTCTCCTGGGACAACCTCCCGTCGAGAGGTATGGCATCACCGAGGGGGGCATCGTAGTGACGAACCCGATCGACGGCCCGCGACAGGCGGGCAGGGTTGGAAATCCATTTCCGGGCGTTGAGTTCAAGCTGGGCGACCTCGATGAGGTGCTGCTCAAGGGCGGCCAGGTCTTCAAGGGCTACTGGCGCAATCCGCAGGCTACCGAGGAGGCGTTCACCGGCGATGGTTTCTTCCGCACCGGCGACGTCGGTGAGATCGGCGACGACGGCACCCTTGCGATCCGCGGCAGGCTCAAGGAGCTGATCATCACAGGCGGCTTCAACGTGTATCCGCGGGAAGTCGAGCTCGTGCTCGAGACGCATCCCGCAGTCGAGGAAGTGGCGGTCGCCGGCGTCCCCAGCGAGGCATGGGGGGAGGAGGTCACGGCATTTGTGGTTCCGAAGAAGTCCGGCGGACTCGTCGAGGCCGACTTGATCGGGTATGCGCGCGAGCGTCTCGCGACATACAAGTGCCCGCGGCGCATCGTCGTGGTCGAAACGCTCCCGCGAAACGCCATGGGCAAGATCGAGCGTTCAAAGCTGCGCGCGTCATGAAGTTCCTCGACCTCACGCAGGACTTCTCCTTGCACACGCCGGCGTTCGCCGGCTA
>Ga0207929_1000506_pt1 | contig 10694 bp, 9 predicted proteins | sample NGESurdeep072012_FD_184466 | JGI IMG/M metagenome (GOLD analysis project Ga0207929, IMG submission 184466) | Arctic peat soil microbial communities from Barrow, Alaska - NGEE Surface sample 53-1 deep-072012 (SPAdes) | ecosystem: Environmental > Terrestrial > Soil > Wetlands > Peat ... | reverse complement strand
CAAGCTTGGGCGCGATTAGGGCGTAGACGCCGAACAGTATCAGGAAGACGCCGAGCGCCATCTTGAGCGCCCCGGCATTGGTGTGGGCAAGCAGATAGACGCCGATCGGAATGCCGGCCAGGCCGCCGACCACGAAGGGCCACAGCCGCGGTAGTTCCACGTGCTGGCGTTGCGGCCAGATGGTGGTCAGGTGCAGCAGCACGCCGCAGCCATTGATGAGAATGGTCGAATGCAGCGGATCAATGCGATGCAGCCAAACCGCGGAGGCGGCGAGCCCGAACGCGAAGCCGGCGCCGCCGGCGGCAATGCCGCCGAGCAGGGTGCCAACCCAAAGGTAAGCCAAGGTGTCGAACGAAAATCCGGCCAGCATCGATCAACCCAGGTTGAGGACGAAGACGAGGCCGACCGCGAACACCGCCGCCAGGCAGACCGACAGCGGCACCAGTGTCTTTTCGCGGAAATCGAAGAATTCGACCGCGAGCACGCGCAGGCCAAGCGTGAGATGGATCGCCAGCGCGACGACGATGCCGAACTCGAGTGCCTCGACCACCGGCTGACGCGTCACGCTGAGGAAGGAATCGAGGGCGGAGGCGCCGTTGAGCGCGGTGGCCAGTGCGAGAAAGTGGATGGGTAGAAAAATCGCGAGCGCGATACCCGACAGGCGGTGTAGCATGGCGGCCACGAAGCCGCGCTGTTTGTGCGAGGCGCGCATCATGCGCTGTACACCGCAATGACGGCGCGTAGGCCGAGGACGAAAAGCAAAAGCGAGAATAGCGACAGCGCGACATCAAGGCTGCGGCCGTGCCACGACGTCCACTCGCGCAGGATATTGCGCAGCCCGATCGGCGCGTGGATCGCCACCGCTAGCACGAACAGCCCGTAGAAGAGGGCGAAGGCGCCATTGCTATGGGTGCGCGCGAGGATGTCGGCCGCGGTTAGCCCGCCGCGCGTCGCATAAAGGATCGTGCCGAGGTGGATGGCGACCGCGAGCGCCAGCACGAAGGCGGTCGCGCGCTGCGCCAAAAACAAGACCGCCGTCACAACACGCCTCGCAAGCCGCGGCGCAGCACCGCGCGTTTCAGGCCGGCGATCGAGTAAGTCGGCGCAATCGCCTTCGGGCAGAACGTCGTGCAGCTCATGTGGGTGTGGCAGGCTTGGCACCCTTCGCTGCCGGACACCGCATCGAGCCGCGCGCTTTGAGCTTGGTCGCGCACGTCGTTGACCAAGGTCCAGGCGCGGTTGAGCGCTGCCGGGCCGAGATAATCTTTGTCCCAGGCCACCACATCGCAGGCCGAATAGCAGACACCGCAACCGATGCATTCGATGCCGGCGTCGGCGGCCTGGCGTTCGGTGGTCGCCGGCGGCACCACGGTAAAATCGTTCGCGGGCTCCGCGCCGGGCTCGAAATAGCCTTGGGCGGCTTTCCATTTGTCGAAGAACTGCGTCATCTCGACCGCGAGGTCCTTGACCACCGTGAAATTGCGCAACGGTTCGAGCCGCAGCGGTTCGCCGTCATCGACGACGTCGCGGACGCGGGTGCGGCAGGTCCAGCGCGGGCGGCCGTTCACCACCATGGCGCAGGAGCCGCACATGCCGACCCGGCAGGCGAAGCGATAGGACAGCGTCGCGTCATGCTCGCGCTGGATCTCGGTCACCACGTCGAGCACGGTCTGATGTTCGCGGCGCGGAATGGCGAACAGCTGGAATTGCCCGCTCTCGGTCCCGCGCCAGATATCGACGCGCAGCGTATCGGTCATTGCTGCATGCCCCACCAGCTGGCGGTGCGTGTCCCGGCATTGGCTGGTGCGAATACGCAGACCGCGGCCGTGGCTCCTTGCGCCCAGCGCCATCGCTGCGATTGTATGTGGCTCAAGCGTCCTACCTGATGGCTTCGTTGTTTTAAGTCTTTTGCCCGCCGCATCATCACCTACGATACGGCCGCGTGGCAACCACTCTATTGAGGCGGCACTTTCTGTTTTTTGTTGCGTGAAGTGAAGAATTTTCGCACAAGAAGCGGCTCGCCTTTGCCGGGGTGGCGCTGATTGCATTTGGGGGCTCGTTTTGTCCGAGACCGTCGCCTCGATCGTGGCCGCCCACCGGGCGGGGGCGGTAACGCCGGAACAGACGGTCGCCCGCAGCTACGAGCGTATCCGCGCCCACGGCGACGACGCCATATTTATCAGCCTGCGCCCGGAAGCCGACGTGCTGGCGGAAGCGCGCGCGCTTCAATCGGCCAGCGCGGCGGGACGCCCGCTGTATGGCGTGCCCGTCGCGGTGAAGGACAATATCGATGTCGCCGGCTTGCCGACGACGGCGGCTTGTCCCGCCTTCAGTTACCACCCGGCGCAGGATGCGACTTCGGTGGCGCGCTTGCGCGCGGCCGGCGCGCTCATCATCGGCAAAACCAATCTCGATCAGTTCGCCACCGGTCTCGTCGGCGTGCGCTCGCCCTATGGGATCCCGAGGAACACGTTCAACGCTGATCTCATTCCCGGCGGATCGAGCTCCGGCTCGGCAGTAGCGGTCGCCGCCGGGCTAGTGCCGCTCGCGCTCGGCACCGACACGGCCGGCTCCGGGCGCGTGCCGGCGGGCCTCAACAATATCGTCGGGCTCAAGCCGAGCCTCGGTCTGGTGTCGACCTACGGGGTCGTGCCCGCCTGCCGCACGCTCGACTGCGTGTCGGTGTTCGCGCTGACCGTCGATGACGCCTGGACCGCGCTTGCGGCCATGGCCGGACCGGACGCCAAGGATCCTTATTCGCGCCATCGGCCGCTCGCGGCGCCCGGCCTCATGCCGCCGCGCGTCAAGCTCGGCGTCCCGCGCGCCGGCCAGCGGTTGTTTTTCGGCGACCGCCAATACGCCGCGGGTTACGAAGCTTCGTTGGATCGGCTGGCGCGGCTTGGCTGCGAAATCGTCGAAATCGATATCGAGCCGTTCTACGAGACCGCGCGTCTGCTCTATGAAGGGCCGTGGGTGGCCGAGCGTACGCTCACCGCGCGTTCGCTGCTGGCGTCGGATCCGGAAGCGATCCATCCGGTAACGCGCGAAATCATTCTGAGCGGCCTGCGCCCGACCGCGGTCGATGCCTTCGCGGCGTTCTACAAGCTGGAAGAGCTGCGCCGCGTCTCCGACCATACTTTCCGCGCGATCGATGCGCTGGCGCTGCCGACCACGCCCACCGCCTATACCGTCAAACAGGTGCTGGCCGATCCGGTCCAGCTCAACAGCCGGCTCGGCACTTACACCAATTTTGTCAATTTGCTCGATCTGTGCGGCTTGGCGCTACCGGCCGCGCTGACCGAGGCTGGGGCGCCGTTCGGCATCACGCTATTGGCGCCGGGCGGCGCCGACGCGCGGCTGGCCGAGATCGGCCGCGTCTTCCACGCCGACACGGCGCTGCCGCTCGGCGCGCTCAGAGAGCCGCAGCCGCCGCTGCCGCCGTCGGCGAAATCGCCTACCGATGGCGAGGCCGCGGTGGCGGTTGTCGGCGCGCATCTTTCGGGCCTGCCGCTTAACGGCGAATTGCGCGCGCTCGGCGGCCGATTGCTGGAGAGTGCGAAGACCGCGCCCGACTACCTGCTATACGCGCTTTCCGATACGACGCCGCCGAAGCCGGGCCTGCTGCGCGTCGAGCACGGAAAAGGCGTGGCCGTCGAGGTCGAGGTCTGGGCGCTTCCGCTCGAAGCCTTCGGGCGCTTCGCCGATGCGGTCCCGCGGCCGCTGTCGATCGGCACCCTCGCGCTTTCCGATGGCCGCGCAGTGAAGGGCTTCCTGGTTGAAGCCGCGGCCACCGCCGGCGCGCGCGACATTTCCAGCTTCGGCGGATGGCGGGCCTTTCTGGCGCGCGAAAAAACGCCGGCGTGACGGGCGAACGATCCTAGATCGTTTCCGTGTAGTGCTCATACTCCTCGCGTACTGTGACAATATGCGCATACATGGCGGAGCCGGCGATGCCTTGCTCGCCGCGTAATATCGCTTCCACCACGCGATCATGTTCGACATGCGACTTGGCGAGCCGTCCAAGATTGCGGAATTGCGCGCGGCGGAACGGCTGCACCCGCGCTCGTGTGGCCAGGGTAATATCGGCAAGGTAGGTGTTGTGGGCGCCGTTGTAGATGCTGTTATGGAAGGCTTCGTTGACCTCGTGATAGTGCTGCGGGTCGCCGCTCTGGATCAGCACGCGTAATTTTTCATGGATATTTTCAAGCGCCCGGCGCTCGAGGCTGGTCATGCGCTCGGCCGCAAAGCCCGCGCAAAGCGCCTCCAGTTCCGCCATAACTTCGAACATGCCGGCGAGTTGCTCCGCGCTCGGGCGTGCCACCACGGCGGTGCGGTGGGCGCGCACCTCTACCAGTCCGCTCGCCGCCAGCAGGCGGATCGCCTCGCGCACCGGCGTGCGCGAAACGTCGAAGCGGCGCGCCAGCGTGGTTTCGTCAAGCGCGGCGCCGGGCACCAACGCGCCGCGCACGATCTCGTCGGCGAGTTGCAGGCGCAATTCCTCCGCGCGCGTTTTGCGCGGCCAGGCGATGTCCTGCGTCACGCCGGCGGGCGCAATCACGCTCATGCGAAAATCTCACCCGGGCCAAATCACGTTTCGCTCAAAGCGGCGGATGCGGAATCGCCGCCAATAGATCGCGGGTATAGCTCGCTTCCGGGGCCTCCATGACGCGCTCGGTCGGTCCCTGTTCGACGATCTTACCCGTCTGCATGACGATGACACGATCGCACAAAAGCCGCACCACGTTGAGGTCATGCGAGACGAAAAGATAACTCATGCCCAGCGAATCTTTCAGGTCTTGTAACAGGTTAAGGACAACGGCCTGAACCGACACGTCGAGCGCGGCAGTCGGCTCGTCGAGGATGACGAGGTCGGGTTTGAGCGCGATGGCGCGCGCGATGCCGACGCGCGCTTTCTGTCCGCCGGAAAGCTGATGCGGAAAACGGTCAAGGAATTCAAGCGGAAGCCCCACTTGGGTGGCCAGTTCTTCGCAGCGCGAACGCACCTCGCCGCGGCCCAGTCCGCCAAGGCGGAGCAGCGGATCGGCGATCGCGCGCGCGGCCGTGAAGCGCGGGTTGAGACTGTCGGTAGGGTCTTGAAAAACCATCTGAATTTTCTTGCGTGACGGCAGCGTGGCGAAACTGCGGGCCGGAATTTCGCCGATATCCTCGCCGCCAAACGTGATGAGGCCGGACGTTTTGTCGATCAGCCGCATCACCATCATCGACGTGGTGGATTTGCCGCAGCCCGATTCGCCAACGAGCCCAACGCTCTCGCCGCGCGCGATGGAAAAACTGATGCCATCCACGGCGCGGAAAGTCTCGGTTTCCACCGGCGGCTTGCGGCCAAAAATCTTGCCGAGAGAAGTCGGAATACCCTTGCGAGGATATTCTTTCACCAGTTGCTCGACCACGAGCAAGGCATCGCCCGCGGCAGAACTCGATGTTCTTCGGACAATCTTGGTCTGGTCCGCCCGCGGTTGTTCTTGCTCCGGCAGAAGTCCGCGCAGCGACACCCCCGGCCGCGGGGTCGCGCGCATCAGCTTGCGCGTATAGGCGTGCGACGGATTCTTGAAGATGGCGCCGGACGCGGCGTCCTCCACCACATGGCCCTTCTCCATCACCATTACGCGGTCGCAATAGGCGGCGGCCAGTCCGAGGTCGTGGGTGATCAGGATTGTCGACATGCCGCGTTCACGCGTGAGCTCGACCACCAGATCCATCACCGCCTTCTGCGTCGTGACATCGAGTCCCGTGGTCGGCTCGTCGGCGATCAGCAGTTGCGGGCGGCAGGCGAGCGCGAGCGCGATCACCACGCGCTGGCACATGCCGCCGGAGAGCTCGAACGGATAGGCATGGTAGCGCTCGCGCGGCCGCGCGATGCGCACCTGCTCGAGCGTCTCGATTGCCCGCTCGCTGACGGCCTCGCTGTCGACCTGGGCATGCTGCAACAGAACGTCTTCGATCTGCCGCCCGACTTTGCGGATCGGATTGAGCGCGGCGCGCGGGTTCTGGAAGATCATCGACATTTCGCGCCCGCGCATTTCGCGCATTTCGCTTTCCGGCACCGTCTGCAGATCGAGGCCGCTGAAAGCAATTGAGCCTTGCGCGATGCGGCCGGCGCGGTCGAGGATGCGCATCACGGCATAGGAAGTTACCGATTTGCCGGAGCCGGATTCGCCGACAATGCCGAGCGTCTCGCCCTTGGCGACGGTGATGTTCACGTTCTGCACCGCGCGCACGATGCCGCGCCGGGTGGCGAATTCGACGGTGAGGTCCTGCACCTCGAGCAGCGGCCGCGACGCGGCGGCCTCGCTGGTCTCGGCTGGCAAAGACATTAGATCGGTCCTGCTGTCCATATGTCGCCTCAAGTTCGCCGCTGCGGGTCGACCAGATCGCGCAAGCCGTCGCCCAGCAAATTGAAGCAGAACACGGCGATCATCAGCGCCGCGCCGGGAAACAGCGCGATCCACCATTCGCCGGAGATGATATTGGCGGCGCCTTCCGCCACCATGATCCCCCATTCTGGCGTCGGCGGCTTCACGCCCAAACCGATAAAGGAAAGCCCGGCCGCGTTGAGAATGGCGTAGCCCATGGTGAGCGATATCTGCACCATCATGATCGGCATGATGTTGGGCAGGATATGCATCAGCAGAATCCGGAAATCGCCGTTGCCGGAAAGCCGCGCCGCCTGAACGAAGCCGGCATCGCGCCGCACATTGGCTTCGGCGCGCGCGACGCGCACATAGAGCGGAAAATTGATGATGGCCGTGGCGATGACGATGTTGGTCACGGTATTGCCGAGCGCGGCCACGATGCCCATCGCCAGCACGAACAGCGGAAACGCCATGATAGTGTCGGAGATGCGCCCGACGATGCGGTCGGTCCAACCGCCGAAGAAGCCGGCGGCTATGCCGGCAAATCCGCCGGCGACGAACACCAGCGCCACGGAGGCGAGCGCGATGATGAAGTCGAGTCTGGTCGCCACCACCACACGGCTGAAGATGTCGCGGCCGAGCTGATCGGTGCCGAACCAGTGCGCGAAGGTGGGCGGCTTCAAGCTTGCCGCGGTGTCGCTCGCCAGCGGATCGTGCGGCACGATATAGGGGCCGATCAGGGCGGCGAGCGCGATCAGCGCGAACAGGGCAAAGGCCAGGCCCGTCACCGGATTTTCCGCGATCACGTATTTGGCGTGACTGAAAATGGAATTCCGCGCTGGCTTGAGCGCCGTTGCCGCCGAGGCATTCAAGGTTGTTTCGGTCATCCCTCGAGCCTCACGCGCGGGTCGATGACGCCGTACAGCATGTCGATCAGCAGATTGAGGGCCACATAAAGCACCGCCATGGTCAGCACGAAACCCTGCACCGGGGCGAAATCCGATTGCAGCAGAGCTTCGACCGCGTAGGAGCCGATGCCGGGCCAGGCGAAGACCTTTTCCACCAGCACGTTGGCGCCGAGTAGGAAGGAAAACACCATGCCGAGCGTGGTGACGACCGGCAGCATGGCGTTGCGGAAGGCGTAAGTGAGGATGACGGTGCGGTTGTCGAGGCCGCTGGCGCGCGCCGTGCGCACGAAATCCGACGCCAGCACGGCGAGCATCGAAGCGCGCGTCATGCGCGTGATCGGCGCCAGCGAGAAGATGCCGAGCGTGAGGGCCGGCAAAATCAACTGGCTGAACGCGGCGCGGAACGTCTCGAAATTGCCGGTGAACAGGCTGTCGAGCAGATAGAAGCCGGTGATCTGCGGCGGCGCCGTGGCGAAGGCGTCGAGCCGGCCGATCGGCGCCGGCGACCAGCCGAGCTGGAAATAGAACACATAGACCAGCAGCAGGCCGGTGAAGAACACCGGCAGCGAGACGCCGGCGGTCGCCACAATCCGGCAGGTGTGATCGATCCAGGAGCCTTGCTTGACCGCGGCGAGGATTCCGAGCGGCAGCGCGATTACGAGCGACAGGGTCAAGCCGAGCAGCGTCAACTCGGCGGACGCCGGCAGGCGGCTGGTGATCTCGGTCGCCACCGGACGCCCCGTCGAAAGCGAATTGCCGAGATTGCCGTGCGCAAGATCGTTGACATAGCGGGCGAATTGTTCGGGCAGCGGGCGGTCGAGGCCGAGCGACTTGCGGATGTCGGCAATCGATTGCGGCGTCGCCGCCGGGCCTGCGAAATAAACCGCCGGGTCACCCGGCAACACGCGCGTGAGCAGAAACGTGACGATGACGACCCCGATCAGCGTCGGGATCACCGTCACGAGGCGCTTGCCGAGAGTCGCGAGCATGGCGTTGCTCCGCCTTACAAGCTCAGTGTTTCGAACGACCCCGGATCAGCGGCGCGGCACTTCGCATGCGCTGGTGCCGCGCCGCATTTGGGGCAAGGTTCACGCCTTGACGATCGAGCGGTAGTCCACCTGCCGGTGGAACCAGTAGCTGTAGCCGGAGATGTTCTTTTGCGCCGCCACGTTGAGAAACGGCTGGAACATCGGGATACGCGGCACGTCGTGGTAGGCTTTGGAGATGAAGCCCTTTACGTCGGTGGCGTATTTGTCCTTTTCGCCCACGGCGGCCGCAGCGCGCGCGCCGTCGATGAAGGTGTCCATGTCCTTGTTGACGTAGCTTGGCGTGTTGAAGATCGCGTTCTGGCCGGAATAACACCAGAAGAAGAAGTATTCCGGGTAGTCCAGCCAGCCGGAAAAGAAGTTCACCATCATCGGCATCGACTTTTTGGCCATTTCGCTGCGCCAGTTTGCGCCGGGCACTTTGTTGATGGTGGTCTTGATGCCGATCTGGCCGAGGCTTTCCTGGATCAGCACCGCGATTGGCTCGGAATTCACGCCGTCGCCGAGATCGAACGAGATAGTGGTGTCGATCGGGCCAGCACCCGATTCCGCCATTAGCGCCTTGGCCTTGGCCATGTCGGTCATGTAGCCGGTGGGCTGCGGCCACAGGATCGACGTGACGTCGTTCGACTTGCCGCCGAACAATGGATTGGCGATGCCGAACATCGCCGCGTCGATGATCTTCTGATAGGGGATCGCGTAGGCGACGGCCTGGCGGACTTTCTCATTGTCGAACGGGGGATGCACCACGTTCAATTCGAGGCTGTACATGCCGTTGCCGATCGGGTTGGAAATCATCTTCAGCTTGCCCTCCTTCTTCATCTCGGAGAAATCCTTAGCGGGCAGGTCGAAGGAGATGTCGGCGTCGCCGCGCTCCATCAGCGCGCGGCGGTTGCCGGACGAGGGGATGGTGCGCCAGATGACTTTCTTGAGCTCGGGCAGCTTGCCGCCGGCCCAGGCGTCGTTGCGCTCGTAGACCACTTCGACGCCGGGCTTCCAGCTTGTCACCTTGTAAGCGCCGGAGCCGGCCGTGTTGCTCTTGGTGTATTCGAGGCCCCAGGGGTCCTTGTCGGTGGCGTGCTTCTTGAGCAGCTCGGAATTGTAGATGCCGGGCACGATCACCGCGAGGTCGGGAATGGTCAGGCGATCTTTCTTGATGAAGTCGACGCGGAACGTGTTGTCGTCGACGGCGACGAATTGTTCCTTCTTGACCAGCGAGCCGGCCTTCATCTGCACCGTCGGGAAGCCGCCGACCGAGACGGCGCGGTCATAAGACCACTTCACGTCCTTGGCGGTGACCGGCGTGCCGTCCTGGAATTTGACGTTTTTCTTCAACTTGAAGGTGACCGACATGTCGCCGACATTCATGTCCTCGGCGAGCTCGGGTACGAACTTGTCGCGGTCGTAGGACAGCGAGCCGTCGGCCAGCGTTTTCTTCCCGTTCGTGATCAGCCGGTCGTAGCAATTCCACGACGCCTCATAGCCGGGCCGGTTGGTGCCGACACCATGGATGTCGAGATTGTTGGGTCCGTTCTCGGTGACGAGAAGCAATGTCTCTTTGCGCGACTGCGCCTTGGCCGGCGACCAGACCGCCGGCGCGGCCACGGCGCTGCTGGCTGCGAGCGCGGTCATCGACTGCAAGAATTCACGACGTTTCATGGCAACCTCCCGAATGCACTGGGAAGATCATCCGCAAGCCGCGTGCCAAAACCGGCCGCGCTGCACAAATTCCGTAAGCATTTGATTCGATGAAAGAAGCGCCGGCGCTGGCGCGCGGAGGCGATAGATGCCTCCGATCTGAATTGCATACAATAGAGGAAATAAGCCTAAGTATTGGGCAGAACGGCGCCTAAGCCACGTTGCGGCTGGGGATGGCGACGCGGTGGCGGCGGACGTGTTCATCATCAACGTCGATGCCAAGCCCCGGGCGGTCGAACGCTTCGACGTGCCCGCGCGCGGTCGCGAGCGGCTGCGCGGTGACGTCTTCCGCGAGGGCAATGTGGGTGAGCGTCAGGCCCCAGGCGATGTTAGGGATGACGCAAGCAGCGTGCAGCGCCGCGGCGCAGGCGATGCTCGATTCGCCGGTCTTGCAGGAGATGTTGACACTCATGCCGAGGCGGTCGCACAGGCGTCCGGCCTCGACCACGGCGCGGACGCCGCCGAGCTTGATCGCCTTCAGACTGACGCCGCGCGCGGCCTTGCGCTCGTGATGGCGGGCAATGTCGGCGAGCGAATGGATGCCTTCGTCGGCGCCGATGGCGATGCTGGCGTCGACCGCGGCGACCGCCGCCATGCCGGAAAGATCGGAGGCTTCGACCGGCTGTTCGAAGAAATCGAGGCCGCAACCTTTGACCGCGCGCACATAG
>Ga0207929_1000505_pt1 | contig 10717 bp, 10 predicted proteins | sample NGESurdeep072012_FD_184466 | JGI IMG/M metagenome (GOLD analysis project Ga0207929, IMG submission 184466) | Arctic peat soil microbial communities from Barrow, Alaska - NGEE Surface sample 53-1 deep-072012 (SPAdes) | ecosystem: Environmental > Terrestrial > Soil > Wetlands > Peat ... | reverse complement strand
GATTCGAACCCTCGATACGCGTTTCCACGTATGCCGGTTTAGCAAACCGGTGCCTTCAGCCTCTCGGCCATCTCTCCGGGAGAGTTTCGGAAGTTATTGATGCCGGGAGGGTTGGACAACCCTTCGGGGAGAGCGGTAACGTCCCATAGTCGGACAGTACCGGGAGAGCTGACCAAGGCGTGGATCGAGGAATCACGGTTTCAACTCCAGCTGAACGGGATGCGAGTTCTCAGTAGCAGAGTTGTCAGTTAACAGTCACTGCGTCGGGACGGATCGTTTGACGCCGCTGGCGGAATTGTTTGCCGGCGTGCATCAATTTGGAGAATGCACTGCTGGAGGTTGAGATGCTTTTCCGGTACACTCGCAGTCTAACCGCGGTACTTACCGTGCTCGGCTTGGTCGCCGCCGCGGCGTCCCCGCTCGCCGTCGTCGAGTATCAGATCCCCCGCGACCGGGCCTTCCCGCACGATCCTGCCGTCGGCAGCGATGGAATCGTCTGGTACACGGACCAGCAGAACAGCTTCATCGGGCGGCTCGATCCGGCTACCGGCAAGATCACCGACTATCCGACGCCTACGCCCGCATCGGGACCGCACGGTATCGTCGTCGCTCCGGACGGAGGCGTCTGGTACACGGCGCAGCGGATCGCCAAGCTCGCTCGCCTCGATCCAAAAACGGGACGCATCGAGGAGTATTCGCTACCGGCCGCCGCGCGCGATCCGCACACTCCGCTCATTCGTAAAGGAATTGTGTGGTTCACGGTTCAACAGAGCAACGTGTACGGCCGGTTCGACCCGCGGACGCACGACGCCAAGGTGTGGACGGTGCCGACGAAGGGAGCGCTCCCTTATGGGATGGTCAATGCGCCCGACGGATCGATCTGGGTTGCGTTGTTTGGAACCAACAAGCTGGGACGGATCGACGGCGAGAGCGGAGAGCTTCGCGAAGTCACTCTGCCCGAACGCGGCGCGCGTCCACGACGCCTCGTCGTCGACGAATCGGGCATCGTGTGGTACAGCGATTTCGCGCGCGGCTATCTTGGCTCATACAACCCGAAGGGCGGCGCGTTCAGGGAATGGCTCTCGCCCGGCGGTCCGAGCTCCGCGCCCTATGGAATCGCGATCGCGCCCGACGGACGGATCTTCTACGACGAAGCGCGATCCGGAACGATCGTCGCGTTCGATCGAAAGACGGGGAAAACCGAAACGATCAAGATCCCAACGCCGGGCTCGATCGTTCGGAACATGTCCGTCGATAGTACGCGTAGCCGCATCTGGCTCGCGTTGAGCGGCACCGGCCGCATCGGCAAGATCGAGCTCAAATGACCAACGAGGCACGGAAATGAGATCGTCAGCATGTCCACTCGCATTCCTCTTTGCGTGTTTTGTTACGGCCGGTGCCGCGCAGCTGCACGCGCAGGCAGCGGACCCCGCGCCGAGCAGCTCGCCGGGTCTCCCGCCCTCCGCCACGCGCCCGGGGCGCGATCCGAATCAACCGATCGACGAAGAGTACACGCGGAAAATCCGCGAGTACACGACGGAGCCATTCTTCCTTTCGACACTCGTCGACTATCTGCCCGCGTCGGCCACGGTGCCGACTCCGAAGGCGGTCCTGGGCGACATCGCCGGTGCCCGCAATAACCTGCCCTACTCGAAAGAGGTCTACACCTACATGCGCATGCTCGCCAAGGCGAGCCCGCGCGTGAGAGTGTATTCGATCGGGACGACCGAAGAGGGACGCGAGATGATCGCCGTCGCCGTCGCATCGGAGTCGCTGTTTGCCAACCTCGACCGCAACAAAGCGGATCTTGCGAAGCTCTCTGATCCGCGCACGATTAACATGGACGATGCGGAAGCAGCGCGGCTCGTCACCCAGACGACGCCCGTCTACTACATCACGGGCACGATTCACTCACCGGAGTCGGGAGCCCCGACGGCACTAATGGAGCTCGCGTACCGCCTCGCTGTGGATGAAAGCCCGTATATCAGGAACATCAGGGACCATCTCATCACGCTCATCACCCCTATCGTCGAGGTGGATGGGCGCGATCGACAGGTCGATCTCTTCCGCTGGCGAATGGCGCACCCGGGTGAGACCGCTCCGCCACTCCTTTACTGGGGACACTACGTCGGGCACGACAACAACCGCGACGCGATGGCACTCACGCTCAAGCTCTCGCAGAACGTTCTCGACGTGTATCTCGACTGGAAGGCGCAGGTGCTCCACGATCTGCACGAGTCAGTTCCGTATCTGTACGACAATACCGTCGGCGATGGGCCGTACAACGCCTGGCTCGATCCGATTCTCACGAACGAGTGGCAGATGATCGGCTGGAACAACGTGCAGGAGATGACGCGACTCGGCATGCCCGGCGTCTTCACCCACGGAAACTTCGATACCTGGTCGCCCGGCTATCTCATGTTCATGGCGGCCACGCATAACGGCATCAGCCGCCTTTACGAGACGTTCGGAAACGGAGGAACCGCCGAAACCGTCGAGCGTACGTTGTCGCCCACCGAGACGTCGCGGACCTGGTACCGGCAGAGTCCGCCGCTCCCCAAAGTGAAATGGTCGCTCCGCAACAACAACAATTACGAGCAGACCGGTTTGCTCGTCTCGCTCAGCTATTTCGCGAACAACCGTCAGCAGTTCCTCGAGAACTTCTACGAGAAGAGCAAGAGATCGATTCTCAAGGCGCGAGTAGAAGGTCCGGCCGCCTACATATTGCCGGCCGACGACAGGCGTCCGGGCGCGCAGGCGGAGCTGCTCCGGATTCTTCAGAAGCAGCACGTGGAGATCTCGCGCGCGACGGCACCGTTCAGCGTGCTGGTTCCGGTGCCGCGGCCACGAACGCCGCCGAGTCCTAACGCGCCGTCGGGCGATCGTCCGGCGGACAGCCTCAAGCGCACCGACACTACGCGAGTCGCCGACCGTCCGCGAGTCGCAGACACCTTGCGGGTTGCCGACCGACCGCGAGTTGCGGACAGCGCGCGGGTTGCAGATCGTCCTCGCGTTGGCGACAGCGCGCGAGGGGACACCATCAAGCCGCCGATCACTCCGTTCGATACTCTGCCGCTCTCGGTACAGCGCACGGAGCTGCGTCAGTTTCCCTCGGGCAGCTACATCATTCGCATGGACCAGCCGTATTCGCGAATCGCGGACGCGCTGCTGGATTATCAGTACTGGAGCCCGAGCGATCCGCAGCGCACTCCCTACGACGACACCGGGTGGACCTTTCCGGAGAATTTTGCCGTGCGCTCCGTCCGTGTGACGGATCCGAAAGTTCTGGCGGTGCCGATGGAGTCTGTGACCGGCGAGATCAAGGCACCGGGCGGCGTCGTTGGGAGCGGGACCGTTTTCGCCATCAATCACAATGCGGACAACGCATTGGCGACCCTTCGCTACAGGCTCAGGGACGCCGATTTTCAGATAGCCGAACAGCCGTTCGAAGCCGCGGGGCAGAAGTTTGGGCGCGGATCGTTCATCGTGCGACGCATTTCTTCGGGCGATCTGGACAAGGCCGCGCGCGAGCTGGGGCTCAAGGTCTATGCTCTCGACGCTGCGCCGTCGGTTCCCGTGCACCCAGCAAGGGCGCCGCGCGTCGCCATCATGCACACCTGGATCAGTACCCAGACCGAGGGATGGTGGAGGCAGGCGTTCGACTTTCTCCACATTCCATACTCGTACATCAGCGTTCAGAATGCGGCCGCGGATCCGAATCTCAACGCGAAATACGATGTGATCATCTTTCCCCCGGGCGGAGGGAGCCCGCAGTCGATCGTGGCGGGACTGCCGATGTGGCGAAATCCGATGCCGTGGAAGAAAACGGCGCTCACACCGAACATGGGGATCGACGAGACCGACGACATTCGTCCGGGACTCGGGCTCAGGGGAGTCGACAATCTCAGCACATTCGTGAAAAACGGTGGCGTGCTGGTGACGGTCGAGAACACGGCCGAGATGGCGGTCACGTTTGGACTCGCCAGCGGGGTGTCGCTCAACACGGCTGGGCGCCTACACGTTGTCGGAAGCCTGCTCCGCAGCAAGGTCGTGGACGATGCGAGCCCGCTCGCGTATGGCATCCGCGACAGCCTTGCCCTTTACAGCGATAACGGCTCGAGCTTCAGCGTCACGAATGTGCTGGGCGCTCGCGGCGGAAGGTTCGCCGACTCGGCGACCGCACGAGCGACGGGCCGAGGGACGGCGGACGATGTGGACGCGCCGCAGGGGCGGTTACCGCTCGATCCACGGAATGACGTCGCGCGGCGAAAACCAGTGGAGCCATGGCAGGCAGCACCCGTGACCGACGAGCAGCTGCGCAATCCGCTCGCGGTCATTCCGCCGGCACTCAGGCCGCGCGTGGTTCTGCGGTTCTCGGACCAGCGCGAGCTGTTGGCGTCGGGCCTTCTCGACGGCAGCGATGTCGCGCAGCGGCCGGTGGTCGTAGACGTTCCACTGGCCAAGGGACACGTCATTCTCTTCGCCAACAATCCCATGTACCGCGGAATGACGATCGGAAGCTACTTCCTGGTGTTCAACGCGCTTCTCAACTTCGATCGGCTGGACACCGGGAGAAAGCTCGATCAACGGTGACTGTCGCGCCAATGAAGCGGGGCCCGATAGGCTTGCCACTTGGGTCCAGGCCGCGAAGCGCGTTGTCAAATGTGCGCCGCGATATAGATTCAGCGATTCGGAGCGCGCTCCGATCTCCCTCAACCCGGCCCGCGAGTAAAAATGGCCCAAATGCGCCAGATTCTCCGCGAACGTGACGCGATGATTTGTCGGTCCTGCAGCAACGAGGAGCGGGCCTCCGAAGGTTATCCCTGCGAGAACTGCGGGACGTTCATCTGCATCATCTGTACGTTCCGGGGCGTCGTCACCTGCCGAAAATGCGATGAGCAACGGGCTGACCCTCGCAACAAGCGGAGCGCCTGAGCATCCGCTTTCGATTGACCGCTTCCCCTCCTCAACCGACGCGAGAATGAAAAAACTATCCAGGCTCTACTTTGTCGGGCTCGTCTCCGGCGCGCTAGCTCCGGGGGGTCTCGCAGATGTGAAACCGCCCACCACCGGAGAAATCCGTTGGTGGGCGGTTTTGCGATCTCGAAGCGAGACTACTTATGTTAATGGCCGACATTGAAAGCGAAGATTGCGGCATCCACTCGGGTACCAGAAGGTCACAGGTACATGTAGGTGCACCCGTGCGTTTGGGCCTGGTTGATTGCCACGACCATTGCCGGCACCAGGTAGACCCCGGGCAGCATGTTGGCTTCGAACTCCTTGCGGAGATCCGCCGATTTGGCGCCGCCGCCTCCCAGCAGTTGCATCCAAAGGCCGAACGCGTTGTTGCAGAGGATGAACACCGCACCGCGTTGCTGAAGGGCCGAAATGGATGAATCGGCTGGAATGGGCATCGGCGCTCCGGTGAGGGAAAGGGCCGCGGCGCCAGCCGGCGCACTATTGAAGACGTTCGCCGTCGCGGGAGCGTTGGAGCCATCCATCACCTTGAGAACATTGCCGAGGCCGTACTTCTTCCACATGTCGTCGTTGAATCCAAGCAGAGTAGTTCCACCGTAGAGGCCGACCACTGCGGTGGCGTCGGGGTGGTTGACGTGGTACGTGTCGCGCAGCGTGTTGAGATAATTGCGGACGTGGATCAATCCCACACCGTTCCCGTGCGATGGCATGTCGAAGAACTGACGATGCTTGCCAGTCACCGCGGTCAGCCACTTGTCGCTGGGAGTCACGTCACTGCGCGTTCGGCGCGCCGCCGCGAAAGCCGTCGGGACCGTACCGGTGAGGCCGAGTGCAACGGCACCTGCCGCGAGCTTGCCCAGGAACTCTCGGCGTGGGGATAGCGGGGATTCGCTCATTGTGCTTTCTCCTGTGGAATGGTGGTGGGTAGAACGTGATAATCGGCGTCGTCGGGCTTTCCGCCCCGCGGCCAGTCGCGCATCTTGGCCGCGAAATCGGGGCGCGGACGAGTGTCGATGTAGGTTGCGACGTCGAAGGCCTGCTGCGCGCTGAGGAGTTGCGCGCGATCGATGGGCATGAGCGCGTGAATGAACGAGGCGGCGGTGTTGATTCTCGCCATTCCGGCTCCGACGTTGTACGAACGGGGTCCCCATAGTGGTGTGGCGAGTGCGGTGCCCTGGCCACTCGCTCCGTGACACCGTGCGCACGAGGTTGCGAAAACGCTGGCACCGCGAGCTGGATCGCCCTTGAGCGGCTGAAGCCGCGGCAAACCCTGTCCCTCCGTTTCCGCGCCGACGGGTGTCCCGCTCGAGAGAAATGCGAAATACGTGACGATGTCGCGCATGTCTCCGCCCGCGAGGGCGAGCGCTCTGCCATTCATGCTCCGCCGGAAGCAGTCGTTGATCCTGTCCTCGATCAGATCGACTTTACCGCTTCTCGCCCGGTATTGCGGGAACCGCGCGAAGCTGCCGACCCACGGCATCGCGTCCCGGCGCAGCCCGCCGTCGAGGTGACAACTGGCGCAGCGGAGAGAATTGCCGGCGTTGTGCGGAAGGCTGTCGCGCGTCGCCAGAAGTAGCGCGCGCCCCCGGAGCGCCGATGCCCGGTATGTGCTGTCTTTCAGCTCGTCAACGGATGGAACCCGGAAGGGAACGAGACGCCTGGCGGTCTGCTGCTGGGGGGCCGCAAAAAATTCCAGGCGAGCGATCCCGCGCTCGATGGCGGCGAGCAGGAGCGCGCCAATGACAGCTTCTCCTAGATTGATGTGAAGAAGCAGCGTTGCCTCCGCGTGGGTGATCGTGAGGCGGGATCGCCTCCGTTCACGAGCACACGGATTTAGGAGTTTCTGGCGATTAGCGCAAGCTAAATCGCTTTTGTGGGCCGATCGCCATTTCCCAGCCAAAATCCGCCCTCACCAGCTAGGTGCGCGGCTCGGCGCTCCAGTCGGGAGAAGATCGGCTCGCGAGCTGGCTGATCGTGTGAATGTCCGATTGGCGGCGCTTGAGAGCGCGCTGGCTCTGCTCGATCGTGATGAGCTGGAACCTGATGCTCTCGCCGGGGCGGCGTTGGGCCAGGATCGGAAGATCGGCCTCGCTGACGACGGCGATCTTCGCGTAACCACCAACAGTTGGCGCGTCGGCCATCAGCGCGATTGGGAGTCCGTCGCCCGGTATCTGGATTGCGCCCGGGCAGCCGGCCTCCGAGGGGAGCGTGCCCAGGGAATTTCCCAGGGCGGGGCCTTCGAGCTTGTACCCGGTGCGATCCGACGCGGTGGAGATTCTGTAATCGCTTTCGGTCAAAGTGCGCCAGGCCGATTCGTCGAATAGATCTTCCTGGGTGCCCGCCGTAACGTGAACGATCTCGCTATCGTAGCGCGGCATCAGATCGGCGGCGGAGTGGAATCCTTCAGCCGGATGGGTGGCTGGCCGTGCACCAAGCGCGACCGAATCCCCGCTCCTGAGCATCCGTCCTTCGTATCCTCCGAAACGTCCAGGGAGATAGGTGGATCGGCTGCCGAGGAGGACAGGGACGTCGATTCCCCCGTCGCACGCGAGATAGAGAAAACGGCCGCTCGTGATTTGCTCGACCGTGAACTCTTCACCCGCCTGCGCGTGGGTGGTCGTGCAGGGGGCGACGATCTTTCCCGAGAGCGTCGCACGGGCGGTCGCGCCGCCGATCGCAAAAAGACAATCGCGATCGAAGCGGACGGCCCCGCCGCCGAGCGCCCATTCCAGCGCCGCCGCGTCGAGAGAATTTCCAACGATGGCGTTGATGGCCCGGATCGCAAACAGGTCCATCGCACCGCCCCGCGGGACTCCGAATGAGCGCGAATGCTTTCGCCCGCCGTTCTGCACCGTGAGGTACGGTGGCGCGCGCGTGATCGTGATCATGCGACGCGCTCGAAGCGCACCGTGTCACCCGGGGCGAGGAGTGCCGGCGCGTCGCGCGTGGGGTCGAACATCACCGTCTGGGTGCTGCCGATGATGTGCCAGCCGCCCGGCGTATCGAGCGGATAGACCGCGGTCTGAGCCGCGGCGATGGCGACGCTGCCCGCCGCTATGCGGGGCCGGGGCTGCGCGCGGCGGGGCAGCTGCAACGATGCGTCGAGCTCGCTCAGATAGGCAAAACCCGGGACGAATCCGAGCAGGTCGACCGTGTAAGTCCTGCCCGAATGGCGCGCGATGACGTCTTCCACTGAAAGCCCGGTGGAAGTGGCCACGGCCTCCAGGTCCATCCCATTGTACCGCACTGGGATTCGATGCTCTTGCGACTGAGCCGCCTTGGCGCTCGAGTGCGTCGCGCGATCGCACGCAGCCATGAGCGTCGCTGAAATCTCCTCGTACGACGCGTGAAGCGGATCGTAAAACACCGTGAGTGCGAGATACGCCGGAACGACGTCCTCGACGTGCGGGATCTTCGCGGCTTCGAGCGAGCGCGCCGCAGAGTGAACCCGGCGGAGAAGCTGGGCGCTCCGTTCATCACCGAACACGATGGTGACGGCTGAATCACCGAGCGGGTGGGCGCGCAGCGGTGTGGGGGTCAAGCGGCGAACGGCGCGATCGTCACGCCTGATTCCCTGAGCCGGGCGTTCAGCGCGCGCAAGATCGAAGATGCGTCGGCATTGTCACCGTGAACACACAGCGATTGAGCTGCAATGTGGAGCTCAGAACCGTCGTCCGCCGTGATCGTTTGCCCTTTGACGAGCATTACCGCGCGCTGGACCGCGCTCTTCACATCGTGGATTACCGCGCCCGGCTCGTCGCGCGGAACCAGCGTCCCATCAGGCTTGTAAGCTCTGTCGACGAACGCCTCGCTCGCGAACGCGATGCCCGCGCGCTCCGCGGCGCGAGCCATCTCGCTGCGCGGAAGTCCCAGCAAGGTGAGCGATGCTTCGACATCGCGAATCGCCGTCACGACCGCGGTCGCCGCTTCGCGATCACGGGCGGCCCGGTTGTACAGCGCGCCGTGCGGCTTTACATAGGAGAGTTTCGCCCCCTCGGCTCCGCACACCTCGCGCAGGGCGCCGATCTGGTAAGCAACGTGGCGTGAGATTTCTTTCGCGGGAAGACCGAGCTCGCGCCTGCCGAAGCCCGGAATGTCCGGATACGAAGGGTGCGCACCGATCGTGACACCGCGCAGCTTTGCCGCCCGCACCGTGTCTCGCATCGTGGTCGCGTCGCCAGCATGGAAGCCACAGGCGATGTTGGCGGAGGATACAAGGTCGAGCAGCGCCTCGTCCTGCGCGGCGCGGGAGCGGCCAAAGCCCTCTCCCAGGTCGGCGTTGAGATCTATCGTGAGGGACAAGCAGGTCAGCCGCTATTTCTTGCGGACTTTCTTCCCGCCGCTCACCGGCTTGGCCTCGACGACTTGCCACGTCTCGTCGTCGTCCTCGAAGCCGCCACGCGTGAGCTTGGGCAGGAGTTTTTCGCGCACCACCACGGGGGCGAGCCAATATGTGAATCCATCATCCGCTTCAACCGGCATCCAGGCGAATTTAGTGCGCACTCGCTCGTCACCAATCTTACCGTGCGGATCACTTCTATTCTTCCACTTCACGCTGTTTCCCCTCGCTTTTGCATCTAGATGCGGTCTTCGAGTCCCTTGACTCCCGACATCTCGGCGCAACTCGCGCAACAATAGAAAGTTCCGTTATACTCGACGCCGTGGCCGATGATCTTGCAGCCGCAATGCGAGCACTTCGGCGCCAGGGCATGGATGGCGCACTCGAACGAGTCGAAGGTGTGGGCTTTCCCCTTCATCGTGACGGTGAACGACTTGTCGTAATCGTTGCCGCAGACTTCACACTTCGCCATTGGTACCCCCGGTCCGGTTGCCGACGTGCACTCTACGGCGAATCTAATGCCGCTGGAATGGGGATTTCAGCGGAAGGCTTTCCTCATTTTGGTATCGGGGTCGCGCGCGAAGCGGAAAGTAAACCACGCGAGGTCGGTCACGAGCTCATCGTAGGCCTGCGGATCCATCTTGTCTGCGACGATGCTCACGCGTCCCGAGATCTGCGTCTTGAGATGCTCGATCCATTCCTTGCTGAAGTCGGCCATGGGCGGGGCTCCGGTAGCGAGAACTACAAAGTGATGGGGGCGGACGGGCGGGCGCTAGTTGGGCGGCCTCCCGTCCAAGCTGGGGCCTCCCGTCCAAGCCGCGGCCTGTCAACTGCAAACTGAATGGGAGGCGAGGCCTGGCAACTATGCTTCTGAGAACTCGCATCGCGTTCTGTTGTAGGTAAACAGGTCACATCCGCTCAGTTGAGTTGACTAGCCGTAGGTGCCTTTACCTCTACCGAGAATGATGGCACTCTCCTTGACTATCAATACGTGCATTCCGCGACTTCGCGGTAGCAACTTTATTAGGAGAGTAATGTATGAAGTATGCTTTTCGCTCGATCGTGCTACTCGCGGCGACGCTAGCGGCAGTTCCACTCAGCGCTCAAGTCACTCCAGCAGGTGAGCGGGCCAGAGCAGCCGCCAATTCGAGCACGCAAATGCCCGTGATCATACCGGCCGGCACCCCTCTTACCGTCGCAATCGATGAGGATCTTTCGAGCGCGTCGGTCAACCAGGGCCAGCAGGTGGCGTTTCACCTGCCCGCGGATTATTCGGAGTTCGGCCACGTACTGATCGCACAGGGAACGGCGGTGCGGGGAACGGTGGCTCACGTTGCTCGCCGTAGCGCGGGCGGAAATCCCGGGGCTGTGACCCTGTCGGTCACCTCCTTGCGTGCCGTC